>Ga0210040_10003254_pt1 | contig 22142 bp, 26 predicted proteins | sample CryGeyCG12114_NA_FD_185462 | JGI IMG/M metagenome (GOLD analysis project Ga0210040, IMG submission 185462) | Groundwater microbial communities from aquifer - Crystal Geyser CG19_WC_8/21/14_NA (SPAdes) (version 2) | ecosystem: Environmental > Aquatic > Deep subsurface > Groundwater | place: USA...
TATCTACCGGTACCAGATTTACGCCTTTTAATTCGTAAAGGCCCTCATTTATAACTTCTACAAAGAAACGCTTACCAGCCTGCAGTAAAAAAAGATATGGTTGGCCGGCCCGCCGGACCGTAATTTTGCCGTTCTGATAAATATAAATACTGCCGAAAGACTGAAATAAAACCCGATCTTCATCTACATAAATTTTCCAGATCTCTTCCTGCGGGCGGTCCTTTTCCGGAATTAAGTTTACCAAGGACTTATATTTAAAATTACCTGTCGCATCGTAAGCCCAAAAGCCAAACTCGCCAAATCCACCAGTAAATACTTTGCCCGTTTTATCTGTAGCTACTGCCCGCACAATAACCCCGTGCGGCATGCGGTATAGCTGCCAGTATTTTCCATCGAAAGCCATTAAGCCTTCCGAATTGGCAAAATACATAACGCCTAACCGATCTTTGGCTATGGCCCAGTTTTGATTACCGGCCTGATATACTTCTTTGCTATAACCTTGCACATAAGGAACACCAATGCGCTGAATATCGGCGGCTGTCAGTTTACTACCCAGGAGTATAAAGAGATATAAAAAGAAGAGATAAATCTTTAAATTGTGCTTCATCTGTCAGGACAAGAATCTTTAAAATTAGTTACATTTGTTTAAAACAACAAAAGTGTAAGCCTACAGAAGCTTTTATGCAGTAGCTCAGGTATGTTCTGCTTTTAAATACTTTAAGTTTTGCGCCTATTTCTTTCAATCTTTAAAAAACAAATCAGATAAATGGTCGTTATTTCATTAAAGTAGGGTTATTTAAATAACTTACCATTTGATTTTATAAACCAGCATGTCCCACGACCATCACCATCATGCTACCCCAACTAATTTAACCCGGGCCTTTCTGATAGGTATAACGATTAATATTGTATTTGTTTTAATTGAAGCTTCTGCCGGTTTTTATATTAATTCGCTTTCGTTACTTTCCGATGCTGGCCATAATCTCAGCGATGTTTTCAGTTTGATTTTAGCCCTGGCAGCTATTAAGATTGCGCAACGTAAACCTAACGATCAGTATACTTTTGGTTATTCCAAATCAACAACGCTTGTTTCTTTATTTAATGCTATTTTGTTATTAGTAGCCATGGGCGCTATTGGTTGGGAAGCTATTTCCCGCTTTGGGCAAAGCCACGCCGTTAATGGGCAGTATATTGCTTTGGTTTCCGGAATTGGCATTTTTATTAATGCCCTTACGGCTTTTCTTTTTATGAAAGACAAAGACCAGGATTTAAATGTGAAAGGTGCTTATCTGCACATGGCTGCCGATGCCCTGGTTTCTTTAGGCGTGGTTATATCGGGGATCATTATTATTTATACCGGCTGGCATTGGATCGACTCGGTGATTAGTTTGGTGGTAATTGGCATTATTATTTACGGAACCTGGGATTTACTGCGCGAATCCCTGCGTTTATCGCTGGATGGGGTTCCTTCGGGCATTAACCTGGCTGCCGTGCGGGAATATTTAACCCAAATAGCGGGTGTGCAGGAAGTACACGATTTGCATATCTGGGCTTTGAGCACGACGGCCAATTCCCTCACCGCACATTTGGTTATTTCTCCTGAACAGCAGAAAAATTTACTCCCGGTCATCCACCACGACTTACATCATAAATTTAACATCTCGCACGTTACTATTCAATTAGAAGAACCTGGCAATGCCAATCAGTGCCTGCAAACACATGGATAGCTCTTGTCCGGAACATCATTATTTTTATAAATAATGCATGAAAATGAAATGATCGGGTTTATCTTTTGTTTATACTTAAAGATTATCTAATTTCGCTCCCAATATTTAAACTTAGCAGACAAACATGGAAACAACAGAAGGACTGCAATTACCCTCCGACTATTTACCTATTTTAATACAATTTGCCGCCGCTTTAGGCTTCGTCATATTTGCTATTGTAGTAACCCACCTTATTGGCCCCAAACGCCACAGTAAAGTAAAAGACGCGGCCTGGGAATGCGGGGTAGAATCCGTTGGCAACGCCCGTACCCCGGTATCCTACAAATACTTCATGACCGCAATTCTATTTGTACTATTTGATGTAGAAGTAATTTTCTTATACCCTTGGGCTGTTAATTTCCGGGGCTTAGGTATGACGGGTTTTATTCAGATGATCGTATTTATGGCCATGCTGATGCTGGGCTTTTACTACGTGATTAAGAAGGGTATACTTAAGTGGGAATAGTTTCTACTTAAATACTTAGCCTTTAGTAAACTTTTAAGATTATAGCTATGTTAAGATTTAGGATATTTTTTATTCTTAAATCTAAATAGAGACCAACATGAGTGATATAAAAATGGTAGATGCGCCGCAAGGCGTGGAAGGACAAGGTTTTTTTGCAACCTCTTTAGAAAAAGTAGTTGGTATTGCCCGTAGTAATTCCCTCTGGCCTCTGCCTTTTGCTACTTCCTGCTGCGGTATTGAGTTTATGGCGACCATGGGTTCTACTTACGATATTGCCCGCTTTGGTTCCGAGCGCCCCAGTTTCTCGCCCCGCCAAGCCGACTTATTAATGGTAATGGGTACAATTGCGAAAAAAATGGCCCCAATTGTAAAACAAGTATACGAGCAAATGGCCGAACCCCGTTGGGTATTAGCCATGGGTGCTTGTGCGTGTTCGGGTGGTATTTTCGATACTTACAGCGTGTTACAAGGCATCGACCGTATTATTCCCGTGGACGTGTATATTCCGGGTTGCCCGCCTCGCCCCGAGCAGGTACTAGATGGCTTAATGCAGGTGCAGGAATTAGCCAAAAACGAATCGTTACGTCGCCGGAACTCACCGGAGTACCAGGAACTATTAGCTTCTTACAACATTAAATAATCCATGGCCGAGCAAGGGTTAACCAACGAACAAGTTTTAGAAAATATTACCGCGAAGTTTGGCGAGGCCATTTCGGATGCGCACGAGCCGTATGGTTTGTTAACCGTAACTACTACCCGCGACCAGATTATTCCGCTTTTAACGCATTTATATAACGATGCGACCCTGAAAATGAATTTCCTCACCACTATGTGTGGCATTCATTACCCGGAAAATAAAGATCAGGAGCTGGGCATAATTTACCACGTGCACAGCCTGGTGCACAACGTGCGCTTACGCATCAAGATATTCTTCCCGATCGAAGACCCGGTGGTACCAACCGCCACGAAGCTTTACGCCGCTGCCAACTGGATGGAGCGGGAAGCTTTTGATTTTTACGGTATTCAGTTCGAAGGTCATCCAAATCTTATCCGCATTTTAAATGTGGAAGACATGACTTACCACCCGATGCGGAAAGAATATGCGCTGGAAGACGGTACCCGCGAAGACAAAGTAGACGTGTTTTTCGGTAGATAATTTTATAGTTATTCGTTATTCGTTGTTCGTTATTCGAAAATATTAAGAAAAACAGCAACGAATAAATATAAAAAACAACCATGCGTTATTTGTTAAAGGTTCGATAAAAATGAAGTCGAACAACGAATAACGAACAACGAACAACGCAAACATGGCAGAATTTACAACCGCAGAGCAAGTAAAAACCAACCAGGGATTAGAAAAGATTCCGGATTCACTGCCTGCTCAATATAACGAAAACGAACGTGAACTTACCACGCTAAACCTGGGTCCTACGCACCCGGCCACGCACGGTATTTTCCAGAATATATTACAGATGGACGGGGAGAAGATTGTTTCGGGGGTTCCGACAATCGGCTACATTCACCGTGCCTTCGAAAAAATTGCGGAACGGCGTCCGTTCTACCAAATCACCCCGCTTACCGACCGCATGAACTACTGCTCCTCCCCTATCAACAACATGGGCTGGTGGATGACAGTAGAGAAGTTATTAGGGGTGAAAACACCGAAGCGGGCCGATTATATCCGGGTAATTGTAATGGAACTTGCCCGTATTGCCGACCACTTAATTTGTAACTCCATTCTGGGTGTGGACTCTGGTGCTTTCACCGGTTTCTTATACGTGTTCCAGGAGCGGGAAAAAATCTATGAGATTTACGAAGAAATCAGTGGCGCCCGCTTAACCACCAACATGGGCCGCATTGGCGGTATGGAACGTGATTTATCGCCGGTTGCTATTCATAAGTTGCGCGAATGGATTGCCGGATTCCCGAAAGTAATGAAGGAGTTCGAATCCATGTTTACCCGCAACCGGATTTTCATGGACCGTATCAAAGACGTAGGCCCGATTACCGCCGAACGTGCTTTAAACTACGGCTTCACCGGGCCTAACTTACGGGCTGCCGGCGTAGATTACGATGTCCGCGTAATGAACCCGTATTCTTCTTACCAGGATTTCGATTTTGAAATTCCGGTAGGTACCACCGGCGACACTTATGATCGGTTTATGGTACGGAACGAAGAAATCTGGCAAAGCTTCCGTATTGTGCAGCAAGCTTTGGAAAACTTACCGGAAGGTCCGTTCCACGCCGATGCCCCGGAATATTTCTTACCGCCCAAGCAAGCCGTGTATAAAAACATGGAAGCTTTAATTTATCACTTTAAAATTATCATGGGTGAGATTGAAGCCCCGGTAGGTGAAGTTTACCATTCGGTAGAAGGTGGTAACGGTGAATTAGGTTTTTATTTAGTGAGTGATGGTGGCCGTACGCCTTACCGGTTACATTTCCGTCGTCCGTGCTTTATTTATTACCAGGCTTACCCCGAAATGGTAGTAGGATCACAATTATCAGATGCTATTCTTATTTTGAGTAGCATGAATGTAATTGCCGGAGAATTAGACGCGTAAAAAGTAGTTAGTGATTAGTTTTAAAACATGCATTAAATTTAATGCAGATTTAGAAGATTTTTAAACTAAAACCTAATCACCAAAAACTAACAACTAAAATAATATGAACTTAACCGAACAGGAAATTCAATTAATCCGGGAATATTTTAAAAATCAGCCCGTGTTAAAAGCCTACTTGTTCGGTTCGTATGCCCGCGGCGAAGCAGACGCCAAGAGCGATATTGATTTATTGGTAGATTTAGATTATTCGCAAAATATAGGTTGGCGTTTTTTCGGCATGCACCTGGAATTGGAAGAATTGTTACATCGCAAAGTAGATGTTGTTCCTTCGGATGGGGTTTATGAAAATATTCAGCCGTATATCGAAAAAGACAAAAAATTAATATATGCGCGATAAAATTGGCAATAAACACAGGTTGCAGCATATATTAGATGCTATTGCTGAACTGGATGATTTTGTAGAAGGAATTTCCTTTTCGGATTTTGAAGCAAATCGGATGATGCAGCAAGCTTGTGTAAGAAACCTAATGATTATTGGTGAAGCCACAAATCATATATCAACCGATATTAAAGATAAATATAATACGGTTGATTGGTTAGGGATAAAAGGATTTAGAAATATAATTGTACATGAATACTTTAAAGTCAATAAAGCTATAGTCTGGAAACTTATTCATGATAATTTGCAAGAATTAAAACCAATAATAGAACAAGCTTTAACAGATTTTGAAGAATCTAATAATTAATTAATACTAGAACTCTGTCCCCCTTTGAAGGGGGTTAGGGGATGACAAACAGATAAACAGAAGTTCAGGGAATATCTTTGAATAACTAATAAATAAATACAAAAACCGTTGATGGAATCAACACAAACACAAAACGAAGTACAATTTTCGGATGCGGCTATGGCCGAAATCAGAAGATATATTTCACATTATCCGGCAGACCGGAGAAAATCAGCTATTCTTCCTGTTCTGCACATTGCCCAAGCCGAATTTGGTGGTTGGGTAAGTCCGCAAGTACAAGATAAAGTGGCCGAAATTTTAGACATCCAGCCAATTGAGGTTTACGAAGTAGCCACTTTCTACACCATGTTCAACCTGAAACCAGTTGGCAAGCACGTACTGGAAGTATGCCGCACCGGCCCTTGCATGTTACGCGGAGCCGACCATTTAATTGAGCACCTGGAAAACCGTTTGGGCTGCCACGTAGGCGAAAACAGTGCCGATGGCCTTTTCACCTTAAAAACAGTGGAGTGTTTAGCCGCTTGCGGCTTTGGCCCGATGCTGCAAATCCGGGAAAAATATTACGAAAACCTGAATCCGGAGAAAGTAGATAACTTGCTGGACAAATTGAGCAAAGAATAAATAGTATCAGATAGCAAGTATCAGATATCAGGATTAATACAAAAGAAATTAGCTGAATATTATTTTGAGAAAGCTAATTGCTAACCGCTAAAAGCTAACCGCTAAATGGGACTAAAAATATTAACTGAACATATAAACGTACCCGGCATCAATACGCTGGAAACCTACCGCAAAATGGGAGGTTACCGGAGTGTGGAGAAAGCCTTGAAAACCATGACGCCCGAAGAAGTGGTGGAAGAAGTGAAGAAGTCGGGTTTGCGGGGCCGGGGTGGTGCCGGTTTCCCCACCGGTATGAAATGGAGCTTTTTGGCGAAGCCCGAAGGCAAACCCCGTTACCTGGTATGCAATGCCGACGAATCGGAGCCGGGCACTTTCAAAGACAGGGTGTTGATGGAGAAAATTCCGCACGCCTTAATTGAAGGGATGATTACCTCCAGCTATGCGTTGGGTGCGCGTACTTCTTATATCTATATCCGCGGCGAATTAATGTTTGTGCTGCGCATTTTAGAAAAAGCCATTGCCGAATGTTACGCCGCCGGTTTATTGGGCGAAAATATTCTGGGTTCAGGCTACTCTTTAGATTTACACGTGCACCCCGGTGGGGGCGCTTACATCTGCGGGGAAGAAACGGCGCTGTTGGAATCACTGGAAGGAAAACGCGGTAACCCGCGGAATAAACCGCCCTTCCCGGCAGTTTGGGGCCTATATGGCTGCCCGACGGTGGTGAACAACGTAGAATCTATTGCTTCGGTGCCTTGGATTGTAAATAATACCGGCGAAGAATACGCCAAAGTTGGGGTTGGTCGTAGTACTGGCACGAAGTTAATTTCGGCTTCCGGCCATATCAACAACCCGGGCGTTTACGAAATTGAATTAGGTTTGCCGGTAGAAGAATTCCTGTTCTCCGATGAATATTGCGGCGGTATCTGGAAAAACCGAAAATTCAAAGCAATTGTAGCCGGTGGTTCTTCGGTGCCGATTTTACCCGGCGAATTATTCCTGAAAACCGCCGAAGGTACGCCGCGGGTAATGACTTATGAATCTTTAGCGGAAGGTGGTTTTGTAAGCGGTACCATGATGGGTTCCGGTGGGTTTATTGTGATGGACGATACCACGTGTATCGTGCGCAACACCTGGAATTTCTCCCGCTTCTATCACCACGAATCGTGCGGACAGTGCAGCCCTTGTCGGGAAGGCACCGGCTGGATGGAGAAAATCTTACATCGCATCGAGCATGGCCACGGCAACATGCACGACATTGATTTATTAGTAAATGTGTCGAAACAAATTGAAGGCAATACAATTTGTCCATTGGGCGATGCAGCCGCCTGGCCCGTAGCCAGTGCGGTACGTCATTTCCGCGACGAGTTTGAATGGCACGTGAAACATCCGGAAAAAGCTACGGCTCCGGGGGCCGTTTACAGCGGTGCAGAAGATTTGGCTTTTGCATAAGCGCTTTGCGCGATTTTCGATTATTTGATATTCGATTGTTCGATAAATAAATCGAATATCTAACATCGAATAATCGAACATCTTTATTAATAATTTGAATAACTAAAGCTTAGTAGAATTCCGAATCAGGAAACAAAAAGCAGTTAAAGACATACATTAAAATGGCTAAAATAACTTTTGACGGCATTGAGGTGGAAGTTCCGGATGGAACATCTATTCTGAATGCTGCCCGCAAAATTGGCGGTAACGTAGTGCCGCCGGCCATGTGTTACTATACGCCCTTAAAAGGCAGCGGTGGTAAATGCCGCGCTTGTTTGGTAAAAGTAACCGCTGGTTCTGCAAAAGACCCCCGTCCGATGCCCAAACTGGTAGCCTCTTGCGTAACGCCGGTGCAGGATGGCATGGTAGTAGAAAATACCTTATCGCCGCAGGTGTTAGAAACCCGCAAAGGCATCGTGGAAATGCTCTTAATCAACCACCCGCTGGATTGCCCGGTTTGCGACCAGGCTGGCGAATGCGATTTACAAAACTTTTCGTATGCCCACGGTACATCCGGCACCCGTTTCGAAGAGGAGCGCCGTACTTTTGAACGGAAAGACATTGGGCCTTTGATTCAGTTGCACATGAACCGTTGTATTTTGTGCTACCGATGCGTATATACCGCCGACCAGATTACCGATAAACGGGTGCACGGCGTATTGGGCCGGGGCGATGCTTCGGAAATTGGCACTTACATTGAAAACGTAATCGATAATGATTTTTCCGGCAACGTCATTGATGTATGCCCGGTAGGCGCATTAACCGATAAAACCTTTCGGTTTAAAAACCGCGTTTGGTTTACCAAACCAGTAGATGCGCACCGCGATTGTCCTAAGTGTGCCGGGAAAGTAGTGTTATGGACCCGCGGCAGCGATGTACTACGGGTTACGGGCCGCAAAAACGAATACGGCGAGTTAGTAGATTTTATTTGCAACGAATGCCGGTTCGAGAAAAAAGAAGTAGCCGACTGGACCATTGAAGGCCCCCGCCACATTGCCCGGGCATCGGTTATTTCAGCTAACCACTACGAATTGCCGGTTGTAAATCCGCAGGTAATTGCCGATTTACCCGAAAGTACTACCAAAGAATTACAAATTATTCCGAGACCTTTCTAAAGAAGCATGGAAATTTCCGCATTAGCCATACAGGCCCTGATTATATTAGCCATTTTTGGTATTACGCTTTTAATTGCCACGTACTGTACCTGGGCCGAGCGCCGCATTGCGGGTTACCTGCAAGACCGTCCGGGACCAAACCGGGTGGGGCCGTGGGGCTTAGGCCAACCTTTAGCCGATGCGGTAAAATTATTCTTTAAAGAAGAATTCATTCCGGCTACCGCTAACAAATGGTTGTTTATTGCCGGTCCTTCGCTGGCCATGTTAACGGCTTTAATGAGCAGTGCAGTAGTACCTTTTGGGAATACCATTTTATCCGATACTTTTGGCACCATTCACATCCAGGGCACCGAAGTAAATATTGGTTTGCTGTATATTTTTGGGGTAGTGTCTTTAGGGGTTTACGGCATCATGATTGGGGGCTGGGCTTCTAACAACAAGTTCTCCTTATTAGGTGCTATCCGGGCTGCGTCGCAGAACATCAGCTATGAAATTGCCATGGGGCTTTCCATTATTGCCATGCTCATGATGACGGGTACCCTTTCTCTGCGGGAAATCGCCTTACAGCAATCCGAATCTTTGTTGGGTATTTCGGGCATGAACTGGAATATTTTCTACCAGCCACTTGGTTTCATTATATTCTTAACCTGTTCTTTCGCCGAAACCAACCGTACGCCATTCGACTTACCGGAATCGGAAGCCGAATTAGTGGGTGGTTACCATACCGAATATGGTTCTATGAAATTAGGCTTATACTTGTTTGCGGAATACGTAAATATTATTGTGGCTTCAGCAGTAATGAGTACGCTTTATTTTGGTGGTTTCAACTTCCCATTCCAGAACGAAATCGGTGCTTTAATTTCCAGTGACCCAACGGTAGCGCATAATGCTATTACCATTATTGGTACAGTGGTTCTATTTATGAAAATATTCGGGTTTATCTTCTTCTTTATGTGGGTACGCTGGACCTTACCACGTTTCCGCTACGATCAATTATTAAACCTGGGATGGAAAGGATTGATACCGCTTTCGATTATCAATATTGTTTTAACTGGTGCTGCTATTTTATTATCCGAGCATTTCGGTTGGTAAAATCTATTTATTAAATGTATAACCCATTAAACTCATTTAGGTATGGATTCAAATGAAATACTTATAGAGATTATGTCTGATGTTCTGCTTGAAATCAGGGATATGAAAAATGAGATAAAGGGGTTTAGACAAGATTCTAACAGCCGATTGGAAAAGCTGGAAACTACTTCGGAAGAATTAGTAAAAAGAGTTGATAATTTAAGTAAGCAACAAGCTAAAACTAATTTAGCTTTGCTTTATCAGAATCAAGATTAACAAATATGTCTTTATCTAATAAAATTGAAGATTTGTTAGAAATAGACAAAAGAGTAAGAGTTTTAGAAAATATTGTTCTCCATAAAGCTTCTTAATAAAAGCTAAAAGAGAAATAAATATAAAATATAAATGGAATCCTTATCAAATAGAAAAAAAGTATTGGAGCAAAAGCCAATGACGGTGGCGGAGAAGATGTATCTTCCGGCTATTTTCAACGGGCTTTCCATTACCATGCGTCACTTTTTTAAGAAAAAGCCTACCATACAATATCCGGAGCAAACCCGGGAATTTGGCCGGGAGTTTCGGGGCTTACACGTATTGCGCCGCGATGAGCAAGGCCGGGAGCGTTGTACCGCTTGTGGTTTATGTGCCGTAGCCTGTCCGGCCGAAGCCATTACTATGGTTGCCGGTGAACGCAAAAAAGGTGAAGAAAACCTGTACCGCGAAGAGAAATATGCCGTGACGTACGAAATAAATATGTTGCGTTGTATTTTCTGCGGCTTATGCGAAGAAGCTTGCCCGAAAGAAGCGGTATTTTTGCAAAACGACAAAACGGCGCCACCCCGTTTCGAACGCGATGAGTTTATCTATGGCAAAGACCGTTTGCTGCAGCCGCTAAACCAGGCCGACGGCAAAGAAAATATTAAATATAGATATTAGTCCACAGTCGACAGTCCATAGTCCACAGCAATATTTAAACTGTCGACTGTGGTCTTTCGACTAATTAACTAACACAAATGACTGGTAACCTTTTTTACTTTCTGACTTTTATTACTTTGTTTGCTGCTTTGGGCGTGGTTTTCTCTAAGAACCCGGTTTACAGCGTGCTTTGCCTTATTCTTACTTTCTTTAGTTTATCGGGCCATTATATTTTACTTAATGCCCAATTTGTGGCGGCGGTAAATATTATAGTGTACGCCGGGGCGATTATGGTTTTGTTTTTGTTCGTGATTATGTTCCTGAATTTAAATCAGGAAACAGAACAAACCCAACACAAATCAACCTTAATGAAAGTAGCGGGGGTAATTTCAGGAGGTTTACTATTGGTGATCATGATTGCGGTTCTGAAAGATGCCGAATTAGGTGCAGTAGATACAACTAATTTTAATTCTCAGATTGGTTTGGTAGAGAACCTGGGCCAATTACTATTTACCAAATATTTATTACCGTTTGAATTAGTGTCGGTTCTGTTTTTATCGGCCATGGTGGGCGCGGTAATGTTGGGTAAAAAGGAAACACAACAACGGCATTTTTAAGATTTTACCATAAATGGCGACAGAACTTGTCGCCATTTGTATTTACATAAAAACACAATAAATTGGGTAAATAGCAAAATGGCGGTAAATTGCACCGTTTTTGCGAAAGCTATATTTCTTAATTAAAAGCTATTACAGCTAAGATAAAATGAACGAAATTCCTGAGGTAATCAGAACCATTCCTTTACAGTATTACCTATTCTTTAGCAGCACTTTATTTGTGATCGGCATCATCGGCGTTCTCACCCGCCGCAATGCCATCGTTGTTTTCATGTGCATCGAATTAATGCTGAATGCAGTTAACCTTTTGTTAACAGCTTTCTCCGCCTACCGCTCCGATGCCAACGGACAGGTTTTCGTATTTTTTATTATGGCTGTGGCCGCCGCCGAAGTTTGCGTGGGTTTAGCCATCATTGTAATGATTTACCGCAATCTGCGCTCCACAGATATTAATATCCTGAGTAATCTAAAGTGGTAGATTAGCCACTAGTAGCAAGACTTTCTTTAACTAAAGTATATATGTTGGATCGCGAATAACGAACAACGAATAACGAACAACCAAACCAAAGGATGCAAACAAACTTACTTCCGGTCATAAATTCAGAAATGGCCTTGTTCTGCTTACTTATTCCGCTTTTACCTTTAATCGGATTTATTATTAATGGCTTAGGTAACCGCAAATTACCCAAAGGCTTAGCCAGTTTAATTGGCTGCGGCACCGTGTTAGCCTCTTTTGCCATTGCACTTTTCCTGTTCTCCAGTTTTAATGGTCAGCCCTACGTAGTTGATTTATTTGATTGGATTAGCGTTGGCAACCTGCGGATTCCGTTCTCTTTCCAGATTGACCAGCTTTCTTTAATTATGCTGCTGCTGGTAACCGGGGTAGGTTCGGTCATTCATATTTACTCCGCGGGCTACATGAGCCACGATGTAAACTTCGGCAAATTCTTTGCCTTCCTGAATTTGTTTATCTTCTCCATGTTGCTGCTGGTAATGGGCTCTAACTACGTCATGATGTTCGTAGGCTGGGAAGGGGTCGGTTTATGTTCGTACCTGTTAATCGGTTTCTGGAATAAAGTTACGCCTTACAACAACGCCGCTAAAAAAGCTTTCATCATCAACCGTATCGGGGATTTAGGCTTTTTATTAGGTATTTTCTTGTTGTTCACAACTTTCGGCAGCGTTACTTATGCCGATATTTTTCAGCAAGCTGCCCAGTTACACGAAGTAAATCAGCCGGTAATAATTGCCATTACTTTGTTATTATTTGTGGGTGCGATGGGTAAAAGTGCCCAATTACCGCTGTATACCTGGTTACCGGATGCAATGGCGGGTCCTACGCCCGTTTCGGCCCTGATCCACGCCGCTACCATGGTTACCGCCGGTATTTACATGGTAATCCGCTCCAACGTTTTATATACTTTAGCTCCTACTACTTTAGAATTTATTGCCATTATTGGTTTAGCTACTGCCGTTTTTGCCGCAACTATTGGTTTGGCTCAAAACGATATCAAGAAAGTATTGGCCTACTCTACCGTAAGCCAGTTGGGTTATATGTTCCTGGCTTTGGGGGTGATGGCTTATACTTCTTCCATGTTCCACGTGTTAACGCACGCCTTCTTTAAAGCTTTATTGTTCTTAGGGGCGGGTAGCGTTATTCACGCCATGAGTGGCGAACAGGACGTTCGGTTTATGGGTGGCTTACGCAAGAAATTACCGGTTACCTTTATTACCTTCTTAATTGGTACGCTGGCTATTTCGGGTATTCCGCCGTTTGCCGGTTTCTTCTCTAAAGACGAATTATTGGCGCAGGTATACGAACATAGTAAAATCATGTGGGCTTTTGGTTTACTAACCTCCTTCATGACCGCTTTCTACATGTTCCGCCTGTTGTTCCTGACTTTCTTCGGCACCTTCCGGGGCACCGAAGAGCAACGTCATCATTTACACGAATCGCCGGCCAGCATGACCATTCCCTTAATTATCCTGGCTATTTTATCTACCATTGGCGGGTTCATGGGCTTACCGGCGGTATTCAGCGAAAACCATATCTTATCTAACTTCTTGGAGCCGGTGCTGGGTTTCTCCCGTTTAGCCGTGCCCAATGCGTTTGCAGAAGCGCATTTAGATCACTCCACAGAATATATGCTAATGGGTATTTCGGTAGCCGTAGCCGTGATTGCTATTATTGTAGCTTATGTGATGTACGTGAGCAAAAACACCGTTCCGGCCAGTGATAGAACTGAAACGGGTGGTTTACACAAACTGGTTTACCACAAGTACTACATCGATGAAATTTACAATGCCATTATCGTGCGTCCGGTTATGTGGCTTTCAACCGGCTTACACCAGTTCGTAGAAAAAGGCATCATTGACCCGATTGTAAACGGTTTTGGAAAAGTTACCTTAGCCGGTGGCCGCAACCTGCGCTTCTTACAAACCGGGGCTATTGGCTTCTATATTTTCGCGATGGTAATCAGCATTGCCCTGATTCTAATCCTGAACTTTGTTATCAGATAAGTTATTACAGAATATGTCTAACCTTACCCTTTATTTACTCCTGTGGCCCGCATTAGCTGGTTTGCTGATTCTCTTTATAAAAGGTCAGAACGCCAAACGGGCAGCCTTTGGAGCCGCTATTATTGAGTTTATCCTGGTTTTACTGGCGATGATGCAGTATGAGCCCAATGCTAATGTACAGTTTCCTTTCTTTCACACCTGGATTGAGAACTTCGGTATTAACTTTTCGATTGGCATGGACGGCATCAGCTTGCTGCTGGTTTTCTTAACCGCCTTCCTGGTGCCTTTAATTATTCTTTCGTCGTTTCCGCATTCTTATAAAAACCCGAACGTTTTTTACGCTTTAATCCTGTTTATGCAAACCGGTTTAATCGGGGTTTTCACGTCGTTCGATGCGTTTTTGTTTTATTTTTTCTGGGAAGTAGCTTTAATTCCGATTTATTTTATTGCCGGGGTTTGGGGTGGCGAACGTCGCATTCCGATTACCTTTAAGTTCTTCCTCTACACCATTATTGGTTCGTTGTTTATGCTGGTGGGTTTTGTTTACCTGTACTTCCAAACACCAGGCACGCATACTTCCGATATTAATGCTTTTTACCAGTTAAGTTTAAACACTACCGACCAAAGCTGGATTTTCTGGTTTTTGTTTATTGCTTTCGCTATTAAAATGCCGGTTTTCCCGTTTCATACCTGGCAGCCCGATACTTATACCGAATCGCCCACCCAAGCTACCATGTTACTTTCTGGTATTATGCTGAAAATGGGTATTTACGGCGTTATTCGCTGGTTATTACCAGTAGTACCACAAGGCGTTAGTCAGTGGGATACCTTAGTCATAATTCTGGCCATTATTGGTATAGTATACGGCGCCATCATCGCCATTCGCCAGCACGACCTGAAACGCCTGGTTGCTTTCTCCTCTATTTCTCACGTAGGTTTAATTGCGGCGGGTATTTTTACTTTAACCGAACACGGCATGCAAGGTGGTATTATCCAGATGCTGAGCCACGGTATTAATGTAGTTGGTTTATTCTTCATCATCGATATAATTTACCGCCGCACCCACACCCGCGAAATTGCTAACTTAGGCGGTATTACCCAAACTACGCCGGCTTTATCTATCTTCTTTTTAATTTTATTACTAGGAACTGTTGCGCTACCTTTAACAAATGGTTTCGTAGGTGAATTCCTGTTATTGTCTGGGGTATACCAATATAACAACTGGATGGGCGCAGTAGCCGGTTTAACCATTATTCTGGGCGCGGTTTATATGCTGCGGATGTTTCAGGGCGTGATGTTCGGGGAACAAAACGAAGTAACCGCTACTTTCCGCGACTTAACCGGCACCGAAAAAGCCGTGCTGATTCCATTAGTAATTATGGTTTTCTGGATTGGTTTACACCCAAATACATTCTTAAGCTTAACCGAACCAACCGTAGGTCATTTATTAGGCATTATAAATAGATAGATGTAAAACAGTAAATAGTGAGCAGTAAACAGATTATTTTTTCAACTCTGAATTCAAAATTGGTCACTGATAACTGATAACTGATAAAAAATGAATTCAATCATACTTTTAACCTCTTTTGGTATTCTGAACCTGTTTGTTGGGTTCCGTAAGTCCAATAAACTGGTACTGCCAGCGGTATTCTTGTTTTTGCTGATTGTGCTGGTCGTAAATTTTTACGACTGGAACAATACAACTACCTACTTTGAGCGGATGCTAACCATCGACAATTTTGCGGTGGCTTTTACCGGCGTGGTGGTTTTAACTACAATTCTGGTAATTCCGTTTGCGAAGCGTTACGTAGATGAACAAAACGAAAGCTTAGCTGAGTTTTTCTCTATCCTATTGTTTTCCCTGGTGGGTGCCGTCATGATGGTGGCTTACGAAAACCTGTTAATGCTTTTTGTAGGTATCGAAATTTTATCTATCAGCATGTACGTATTGGCGGGTAGCGACAAGAAAAACTTACGTTCGAACGAAGCCGGTCTGAAATACTTCTTGATGGGTTCTTTTGCTACCGGTATTTTACTTTTTGGTATTGTATTAATTTACGGGGCAACCGGTACTTTCTACATTACCGAAATTAGCTCCGCCGCTACCGCTGGCTCCGGCGATGCCTTAACTTCTCCGTTATTGGCGATGGGTTTACTGTTTACCTTAATTGGTATTTCCTTTAAAGTATCCGCCGCTCCCTTCCACTTCTGGACCCCAGACGTGTACGAAGGTACGCCTACCCTTTTTACGGCTTTCATGAGCACCGTGGTAAAAACCGCTGGTTTTGCCGGTTTCTACAAATTAATGTCAGTTTCGTTTGCCGGCGCTTACGATATCTGGTATCCAACTTTGGTAGCCATGACGGTCATTACCCTGGGGATTGGCAATATTGGTGCCGTTGCCCAAAACAGCTTCAAGCGCATGATGGCTTACTCCAGCATTTCGCACGCCGGTTATTTAATGATAGCTTTGCTTTCTTTCAATGACCGTTCCGAAAATGCTATTTTCTTCTACGCCTTAGCTTATTCCATTGCCACTATTGCCGCTTTCGGCATCCTGAAACTAGTTTCTGACCAACGCGACGATATTTCTTACAACGCATTCAACGGTTTAGGCCAAACTAACCCGTTATTAGCCGCGGTTATGACTATCTCTATGTGTTCTTTAGCGGGTATTCCGTTAACCGGCGGTTTTTTCGGTAAACTATTTATCTTTAGTGCCGCCTTAGAACAAAATTTATTGTGGTTGATTATTGTCGCCATTCTCATGTCGATGGTTGGTATTTACTATTATTTCCGGGTAGTAATTGCCATGTACATGCGTGAGCCCAACGGCGAACGCGTAGCCGTTAGCAGCAGCGCTTCCTTTGCCTTAATCTTTATGGCGATATTAACTATTGTGATGGGCGTTTTACCTGGTTTGATGAGCAACTTATTATAAGAATTTTCTTTAGCCAATGCAAATGGACAGGTATTTGCCTGTCCATTTGCATTTTTGATGATTATTACGGTATAGAATAACGCGAGCGTCCTCGCCGTGTTGAACATTTGCTGGCCTCCGGCCACTTTATACAGTTAGTGTAGCGGCCAGAGGCCGGAAGAAAGTCGTCACGAGCGAGGACGCTCGCGATAGAAGAATTAAACAACTTTTGAATGCTTAACCTCCTCTCCCAATTAAGTAACCGTATCCGTTTCGACCGGAATGAACTAGCCGGCGCTTTCGGCGATATGGGCACGGACTTACCCTTGATTATCGGTATTATTGCCGCTTCGGATCTGGATGCCGCCAGTGTACTGATAGTTTATGGATTGATGCAGTTCTTTAGCGGTATCTGGTACGGAATTCCCATGCCGGTGCAGCCGCTTAAAGCTTTTGCCGCTATTGTAATTGCCCAGAAAGTAACTAGTCCGGTTATTTTTGGGGGTGGCTTAGCTATTGGTATTGTAATGCTGTTTTTATCGCTAACCGGTTTAATAAATTGGCTCGCCCGCGTGGTTCCTAAACCCGTAGTACGGGGCATTCAGTTAGGTTTGGGCTTACAACTGGCTACCTTGGCGTTAAAAGAATACGTACAGACCGAAGCCGTAACTGGGTATATACTGGCAGGTATCTGTTTTGTTTTGGTGTTGTTCCTATATGGCAACCGCAAATTTCCGCCAGCTTTGTTTATTATTACTGCCGGCACCATTTATGCTCTGCTCTATAAACTTAAGTTAGTAGATTTTTCTAATAGCTTCAACTTACATTTACCGGCATTTCGCATTCCTTCTTCATCTAATATCTGGACCGGTTTTTTACTGTTGGCATTACCGCAAATTCCTTTATCTCTGGGTAATTCTATTTTGGCCACCAACCAGATCGTAAAAGATTATTATCCGGAGAAAAACCTGGGCGTGCGAAAAATCAGCTTTACGTATTCGTTTATGAATTTAGTAAGTCCGTTTGTGGGCGGTATACCGGTTTGTCATGGTTCCGGCGGCATGGCCGGGCATTATGCTTTTGGCGCCAGAACCGGAGGTTCGGTATTAATTTACGGCAGCTTATTTCTGGTACTGGGTTTATTTTTTAGCGAAGGCTTTGCTACCGTTGTACAAATATTTCCCATGCCGGTACTCGGCACTCTCCTATTCTTTGAAGGCCTGGCTTTAGCCACGCTGGTGCGGGACGTGACTATGGTGAAAGCAGACCTGGTAGTTTCGGTTTTGGTTGGATTAATGTGTATTGGCTTGCCTTATGGCTACTTAATTGGGATGCTGAGCGGCACCTTGGTTTACTACTTGATGCAAAACAAGCTAACTAATTTTGGAAAGTAAAAACGCAAGGCAAAATCAACAATCCTACAATTCTCCAGCAGTCGGCAATTAATTAGCCGCCAATGGCGGACATGGATTCGAAAACCGGTAGAATAAACTGACGGTTTTCTTCGGCTTCGAAACCGTTTTTTGCCCGGCTACCAAATGCTTTAACTAATTCTGCGGTAAGCTTTTCGTCGGATGCTCCGGAACGCAGCATATCTTTTACGTTCAGCACATCGTTCCCGTAAAGACAGGTTTTCAATCCGCCCTGCGAAGTTATCCGGATGCGGTTGCAGGTGCCGCAAAAGGTGCGCGTAAAAGCGGCAATAATGCCAATATTTCCTAAGTAACCGGGTATCTGGTAATGATTAGCTGTAGAATTGGCGCCATCCGCAATTTTTGCTATACCGGGAAACTCGGTTTTAAGCTCATTTAGAATCCGTAAAAAATTCCAGTTTAAGGTAGGCGTAATTCCGCCCCCGTTAAAAGGCATTTCCTCAATAAACCGTACCGAAACCGGGTAATCTTTGGTAAGCTGGGTTAAGGGAATAATATCTTCCGTATTTTGACCTTCCATGACCACGGCATTAATTTTTACCCGAATATCATGCTCCAACAAAGCATAAAAAGTCTGCATTACCTTGTGTAATTCATCGCGGCGGGTAATTTTAAAAAACCGATCCCGATCAAGAGAATCTAAACTGAGATTGATGGATTTAATGCCCAAAGCTTTTAGCTCCGGAATATAAGGTTTGGTGAGCACGCCATTGGTAGTGATGTGAATTTCTTCGATGCCGTCTATTTCCCGGACCCGGCGCAGAAAAGAAATTAAATCTTTACGTAAAAAAGGTTCACCGCCGGTAATACGTACTTTATTAATGCCTAAACGGGCCAGCACCCGGAGCGAGCGCTCCATTTCTTCGTAAGAGAGTAATTGTTTTTTAGGCAGATAATCAATTCCTTCGGCGGGCATGCAATAGAAACACCGCAGGTTGCAGCGGTCGGTAACGGCCAACCGCACGTAATTTAATTCCCTTCCGTGATTATCTATTATCATGTAATCTAAATTCCCTTTTCAAAAAAACTAATAGTAGTACGCTTAAGTTCAGGTTTACGTATTAAAGGTAAAACAATTAACGTTAAAAGTAGTAAATTGAATTTATTTTAAACTTTAACGCGATGCAGGTAAAAATTGCCTTGTTTGGAATTACCAAAGAAATAATCGGCTCTTCTAAATTAAACTACGAGTTAGGAGAAAAAGCAGACGTAACTTATTTGCTGGAGAAATTAAAATCAGAGTACCCAAGTTTAAAAAAACTAAGTTCCCTTTTAATAGCCGTTAACAATGAATACGCGGAACCAGAACAAGTAATTTCGGAACACGATGAAATTGCGCTTATTCCGCCGGTTTGCGGCGGGTAAAACTAAGACGGGTGTTGTCCTGATGTGACGATTAAATTTGCAGCAGGACAGATTTAAGCCCGGTTTATTAAATTACTTAATTTATTAATTTCTGCATCTAACATAGCATGATTTTTATAACCGAAGCGCCCATTGATACACAAGCCGTAATTGAAGCTGTACAAGCCGATGGAGCCGGTGCTATTAATGTATTTATTGGCACGGTACGCAACCAGACGCAGGCCAAGCCGGTTACCCAGCTCGACTTTGAAGCGTACGATTCGATGGCGGTAAAAAAAATGCAGGAAATTGCGGATCAGGCTTCAGAAAAATGGCCGATACAGAAAGTAGCCATTGTGCACCGAAAAGGCTGTTTACAAATTGGCGAAGCGGCCGTAGTAATTGCAGTTTCTACCCCGCACCGTAAAGCTTCTTTCGAAGCTTGTGAATTTATTATCGATACCCTAAAACAAGTAGTACCGATCTGGAAAAAAGAAATATTTGAAGACGGGGCTGTTTGGGTGGCGGCTCACCCTTAAGAGTTACAGGCTGAAAGTTAAAGGTTAAAAGTTACTTTATTTGTTAGACTGAAAGCAATTTAGAATTTAACAATAGTAAGAACTCTTTGCAGTCTTGGTCTATTTCCATTAGTATCGGTTAAGAACTGATTGCGCAAGTGCTCCAGGGCGTAGATCCGTTCTTGTGGTGATTTTGTCATCCAAAAACCGAAATCATTTTTTGGCTCATTTAAGTTGAAAAATTTAATTTTCTTTTTCTCTGCCATATTTTACCTTCAACTAATTTCAAAATCAGAAGTTAACCTTTTAACTCCTGAACAGTTGCGTAATACGCCTCCGGGTCATTTACATTCCGCAATTCCGTTACATCCGGAATAGTCAATAATTTAACATCCGAATTAATTAATACCTTGCGCGGACAAGAATATCCTAAACTTAAAAATTGCAGCAAAGCAGCATAACTGCGCGGTTCCCAAATAGTGAGCAAAGGCTCCGGAAAAATTCCTTCGGGATCGTAGAAAGCCGTGGCCATTTTAGTCGGGTCGCGCTGCTGTACCAGGTACTGTAACGTTTCCGAAGTTAAGAAAGGTAAATCGCAGGCTACTGCCAGTAAGGCAGCATTGGGATTGTGTTGTAAGGCCGTTAAGATACCGCCTTTCGGCCCTAAGTTTAAAAATTTATCTTCTAAATAAGGTAAATTCCCCTCTAGTTCCGGAACCTGCGCAGCATTACAAGATACGTAAACTTCTTCGCAAAAAGCTTGTAAAAGGTGGTACACGTGGGTGCGTTGCTCTAAGCCATGATACTGCAGCTTGCCTTTATCCTGTTGCATGCGGGTACTTTTGCCACCAGCCAGCACCAGGCCGTGCAGAGGCGGAATTTGGGTTTGGTAATACTGCCTTACAAACTCTGTAATTTGCGCAACATCCTGAATACGGTAAACCGGAATATTATTTAAATTACTTAAATGCACCTGTATATAAGTTGGTACTTCGGTTACATTTTCCTGCAGTAAAATCAGCTTTACATTAGTTAATTTATCCAGTTTCTTTTCCAGCGGTTTGGCCGGATCAATTACAATAATCTGCGCCTGGGCCGGAAAATGGTTACCGTTCACCAAGATTAAGTCGGCTTTTTGAAAGGCGGCTTTTTGCTCAAATGCGCTAAGCGGCTGCCGGTAATCTAGGCGCTGAAAGGTAATTTTATCAGTATATTCCAGGTAAACACCGTTGCCAAAGGCAGTATTTACATCAGGTCCGTTTCCTGCTTCCTGATCAGCATTTTTATGGTCGGCATCTACGTAAGCTATTTTTAAATCAACAGCAAGTTTTTTGGTAAGGGCAAAAGCCAGCCTTTTGATATTACCACAAGGCGTACCCAGAATAGCTAATTCGCAACGGCCAAAGTTGCCCAAAGCTGGTCGTACCAACTTTGTATGCTTTTGATGTGCTGCTTTATTTTCGTTCGAAATCATGTTTACCGCCCGTTTTGCTTATTAGTTTTGTTTCTTTTATAACGATATCGTGCGAAAAAGCTTTGCACATATCGTAAATAGTTAACGCCGCTATTGCAGCCCCGGTTAAAGCTTCCATTTCCACGCCGGTTTTACCCGTGATAGTAGCGGTACAGTCAATTACTACTTCCTGGGCTTCATTAATCGTAATCTGGAACTTACAGCTTTCTAAACCCAACGGGTGACACAGTGGAATAAGATCGGAAGTTTTTTTAGCGCCCATGGTGCCGGCAATAATCGAGGTTTGAAATACCGGACCTTTTTTGGTTTGAATATCACCGTTATTTAAGTGCTGCATAATTTCGTTGCCCAGCACCACGATGCTGCGGGCGCAAGCCGTGCGTTTGGTTTCGGCTTTGGCACTAACGTCTACCATGGCCGGGTTGTTGCTTGCATCTAAATGCGAAAAGCTTTTTTCTTGTTCCACCTGCTATAAATAGTAAATATAGATTATGTAAAATTCAGCGGATTACGGGCCGGAATGTGCGTTATTTTAACTCCCGGCAATTTAGGTTTTAGCCA
>Ga0210040_10003255_pt1 | contig 22142 bp, 26 predicted proteins | sample CryGeyCG12114_NA_FD_185462 | JGI IMG/M metagenome (GOLD analysis project Ga0210040, IMG submission 185462) | Groundwater microbial communities from aquifer - Crystal Geyser CG19_WC_8/21/14_NA (SPAdes) (version 2) | ecosystem: Environmental > Aquatic > Deep subsurface > Groundwater | place: USA...
CGTCGGCCAGGTGCGGGCCGCGGCCTCGAAGGCGTCGGCGAGCCCGTCCTCGGCCAGCTCGAGCCGGCGGTACCGGGCCACCAGCAGCGCCAGCAGCCGACCCCACTCCCGGCGCCAGACCTCGTCGAGGACGACGTCGGGCTCGCCACTCACTCGAGGCCGATCTCCACGACCGGCCGCAGCTCGATGGTGTAGGCGCTCGGCAGCAGCCGGCCGAGCTCGACCGCCGTGTCCAGGCTGTCCACGTCCAGCAGGTAGAAGCCGCCGAGCTGCTCCACCGTCTCGGCGTACGGGCCCTCGGTCACCACCCGCTGGCCGGCCACGGTCCGCAGCGTCCGAGCCTCCGGGGCGAGCGCGAGCGCCTCCCCCGCCTCGATCGAGCCTCGGGCGCTGGCGGCCGCGGAGAAGGCGTCGTGCGCGGCCATCTCGGCCTCGCGCTCCTGCTCGGTCGCCGCGTCCCAGGCCTCCGGGTCGCCGGTCAGCAGCACCAGGACCTTCATGACTCCTCCTCACCGGTCGTCGGCCGCACCTCGACCGGGGCGTCCCCGTCGGCCAGCATGCCGGCCAGCTGCAGCAGGTCGTCGGGGTCGTCGGTCCGGACGAGGTAGAAACCCGTCAGCTGTTCCGCGCCTTCGGCGTAGGGGCCCTCGGTCACCACCACCCCGTCCGCACCCCGGCGCACCACCCGGCTGTGCCGCCGGTGCGCGAGCTCGGCTCCGCCGGTCACCACGTGCCCGCGCTCCTCCAGGAGCCGGGTGAACTCACGGTGCACCGCGTACACCGCCTCCCGCTGCTCGGCACTGCTCTGCGCCCAGGCGTCCTCGTCGCCGGGCAGCAGGATCGCGTACTCGCTCATACCGGTCCTCTCGTCGTGCTGGTGGGAAGTCTGTCACCGAGATGACGCGCCTCCGAGGGCCGGATCGACAGCCGTCCGGATCTTCTTCCCGGCGGCCCGGCCGCACTATGGTGCGGAGCATGTGCCGCAACATCCGACCGCTGAACAACTTCGAGCCACCGGCCACCTCGACCGAGGTGCACGACGCCGCCCTGCAGTACGTGCGGAAGATCGCCGGGGTGACCAAGCCGTCCAAGGCCAACGAGGAGGCCTTCTCGCGGGCCGTGCACGACATCGCGCACGCCACCGAGCACCTGCTGGCCGACCTGGTCAGCAGCGGGCCGGCGAAGAACCGCGAGGAGGAGGCGGCGAAGGCCCGGGCCCGCTCGGCCAAGCGGTTCGCGTCGGCCTGAGCAGCTGGCTCAGCCCAGCGCCGGGCGGTGGCCGGCCGCGTAGTGCTGGGCCAGCAGGTCGCCGCCCAGGTCCCGGTACCGATCCCGCCAGACGGCGTGCACGTGGTTGCCGGACTCCTGGGTGTTGTCGTACTCCAGGACGAAGGTCGGCCCGGTGACGGCGTAGTAGTGGCCCTCACCGCGCTGCAGCCCGCCGGCCCAGGTGATGCGGACGTCGGCCCAGCCCGCGTCCTGGATGTCCGTCCAGGCGGCGTCGGCGACGGCGGCGGGTGAGCGGTCCAGGTACTGCCGGACGAGGGCCTCGAGCAGCTCACCCTGGCGCCGGTCCATCCGCGACCTCGGCACCCCGCGGCTGGGGAAGCCGACGACGGCCGGGTCCTGCCGGGTCAGCAGGTCGTCGGGGGCGGGCTCCGGGACGACCGCGTCGCGTCGCTGGTCGTCCTCGAGCACCAGCACCAGCTCGCGGGCCAGGTCCTGCTCACGGGGGAGCGACTGGAAGCCGCGGTGCACGCCCCGGGTGATCTCGGCCGGTTGGGCGCCGACGAACTGCGGGGTGGTGACCACGGCGTCGCCGACCAGGGTCGCCTGGGCGACCAGGTGGTGGCCGCTGATCCGCCAGGACCACGGCTCGTCCGTGCCGGGCCGGCCGAGCACCCGGACCCAGTAGATCGGGTCGAGGTGCGGCACCGGGGAATGGTCGGCCGGGCTCAGCTCGCGGCGGATCTCCTCGGTGCGCAGCACCAGGGCCAGGTCGGCGCGGCCCCGCGGGCTGAACGCGGTCTCGAGCAGGTCCTGCGCGCGGTCCCGCTGCTCGGCGCTCAGCCGGCCGAGCAGCAGCCCCGGCCGCTCGCCGGGCAGGTAGGTCCACTCGTGCCACTCGGTGGTGGAGAACGGCCCGGACACCGCCCGTCGCTGGTCGGCGTCGAGGGCGTCGAGCAGGTCGGTCGCGGCCTGGCGCATGGCCCGGGTCAGTGGGGCCGTGGAGGTGCTCACGTCCGCACCGTAGCCTGCGCCGCGGCACGGGGGTGCCGGCCCCGGGTCACCAGCTGGAGTGCAGCGGCCGTCCCTCGTCGTAGCCGGAGCCGGACTGCACGCCGACCGTCGCGAGCTCGGCGAACTCCTCCAGGGTGCTCGCCCCGGCGTAGGTGCAGCTGCTGCGGACGCCGGCGACGATCGAGTCGATCAGGTCCTCCACGCTCGGCCGCTCCGGGTCCAGGTACATCCTCCCCGTGGAGATGCCCTCCTCGAACAGGGCCGCCCGGGCCCGGTCGAAGCCGGAGGAGTCGCGGGTGCGCAGCTTGACCGCCCGCGCCGAGGCCATCCCGTAGGACTCCTTGTACTGGCGGCCCTGCGCGTCGGTCATCAGGTCGCCGGTGCTCTCGTAGGTGCCCGCGAACCAGGAGCCGATCATCACGCTCCCCGCCCCTGCCGCCAGCGCCAGCGCGACGTCGCGGGGGTAGCGGACACCGCCGTCGGCCCAGATCGAGCGGCCGACCGAGCGGGCCGCCTCCGCGCACTCCAGGACGGCGCTGAACTGGGGCCGCCCGACGCCGGTCATCATCCGGGTCGTGCACATGGCCCCCGGTCCGACGCCCACCTTGACCACGTCCGCACCGGCGTCGACGAGGTCGAGCACCCCGGCCGTCGACACCACGTTGCCGGCGACCAGCGGCACCCGGCGGCCGCCGCGCTCCACCTGGCCGTCCCGGACCTCCCGGACGCTCTTCAGCGCCTGCAGCATCTTCTCCTGGTGACCGTGCGCGGTGTCGACGACCAGCACGTCGATGCCCGCGGTCAGCAGAGCCTGCGCGCGGCCCGCCACGTCGCCGTTGATGCCGACGGCGGCGCCGGTCAGCAGCCGGCCGTCCGGGTCCAGAGCTGGTCGGTACAGGGTGGAGCGCAGGGCTGCCTTGCGGGTGACCACGCCGAGCAGGCGCCCGTCCTCGACCACCAGGGCGGCCTGCAGGTGGCGGCTGCTCAGCGCGTCGAAGATGTCGGTCGCCGAGGTCCCGGCCGGCACGGTGAGGACGTCGTCGGACATCACCTCGTGCACCTGGGCGAAGCGGTCCACCCCGGAGGCGTCGGCCTCGCTGACCGTGCCCAGCGGACGACCGTCCTCGACCACCACGACCAGACCGTGCGCCCGCTTCGGGAGCAGTGACAGCGCCTCGCCGACGGTGCTGTGCGGGGCGACCGACACCGCCGTGTCGTACAGCGGGTGCGAGCCCTTGACCTTGGCGGTCACGTCCGCCACGACGTCGGTGGGGATGTCCTGCGGGATGATCGCCACCCCTCCTCGACGGGCCACCGTCTCGGCCATCCGGCGGCCGGACACGGCGGTCATGTTGGCCACCACCAGGGGCAGGGTGGTGCCGATGCCGTCAGTGCTGGCCAGGTCGACGTCCAGGCGCGAGGTCACCGACGAGCGGCGGGGCACCATGAAGACGTCGGAGTAGGTCAGGTCGTGGGCGGGTGGCGGAGTCAGGAAGCGCACGACATCCATTGTCCTCGGCCGGACCAGCTCTGGCGACCCGGCCACCGGCAGCGGCGCTCGCCGGCCCACGACGGCGGACGGACGTCAACTACCTTGGGCACCATGACCGACGACGAGCGCTCCGGCGACGACCACTCCACCAAGGGCGCCTACGTGCACGCGGGCAGCGAGTTCACCCGGGACACCAACTACATCGCCACCCGGATCACCCGCGACGGCCGGGACGGCTACCCGGTCGAGGCCGGCCGGTACCGGCTGGTCGCCGCCCGCGCCTGCCCCTGGGCCAACCGGACGATGATCGTGCGCCGGCTGCTCGGACTGGAGGACGCCATCTCCCTCGGGCTCTGCGGCCCGACGCACGATGCACGGAGCTGGACGTTCGATCTCGACGAGAGTGGCCGGGATCCCGTGCTCGGCTACGAGCGGCTGCAGGAGGCCTACTTCGCGCGCTTCCCCGACTACGAGCGCGGGATCACCGTGCCGGCCGTGGTGGACGTGCCGACCGGCCAGGTGGTCACCAACAACTACCCGCAGATCACCTTGGACTTCTCGACCGAGTGGACCGAGTTCCACCGCGAGGGTGCCCCTGAGCTCTACCCCGAGCGGCACCGCGACGAGATCGACGAGGTCGCGCAGCGGGTGTTCACCGAGGTGAACAACGGCGTCTACCGGTGCGGTTTCGCCGGCTCCCAGGAGGCCTACGACAAGGCCTACGACCGGCTCTTCACCGCGCTGGACTGGCTGGAGGAACGGCTGGCCGGCCAGCGCTACCTGGTGGGTGACACCATCACCGAGGCCGACGTCCGCCTGTTCACCACGCTGGCCCGGTTCGACCCCGTCTACCACGGCCACTTCAAGTGCAACCGGCAGAAGCTGAGCGAGTTCCGGGCCCTGTGGGGCTACGCCCGCGACCTGTTCCAGACCCCGGGCTTCGGCGACACCACCGACTTCGTGCAGATCAAGCAGCACTACTACATCGTCCACGTCGACCTCAACCCGACGCAGATCGTCCCGCTGGGGCCTGACCTGGCCGGCTGGCTCACCGCTCACGGCCGCGAGGAGCTCGGCGGGCGACCCTTCGGTGACGGCACCCCGCCGCCGCCGCCGAAGCCCGCCGAGGTGGTTCCCGCCGGTCACGGCGCCGAGGTGGCGTAGCGCCGGCTGAGGGTCTAGCCCCCGTCGGTGGCCGAGCTGCTCGCTGAGCTGCTGGCCGACGGGCTCGGCGCAGCGTCCGGCGTGCTGCTCGCGCTGGGCGCCGGTGCACCCGGCGTGGGGACCTCGGCGGACGGCTCGGGCGCCGGGGGAGCCTCCAGGGTCTCCTCGGGAGCCGGGGACACGCTCGGCGACGGCTCGGCCGTCGCGCTCGGAGTCTCAGACGGCGAGGAGGAGGCCGACGGCTCAGGGGTGGGGCTGTCGTCCGGCTGCGGGGCCGCGCGCCGCGGCTCGGCCACGCGGCCGATGGTCGTGCCGTCCCCGCCCGACAGGGCGCTGCCCGTGGCCAGCTCGAGGCCGGTGAGCACCAGCCCGGCCAGGGCGAAGGCCGCGAGAGCGGCCACGACGACGTTCTTCCAGGACACCCGCAGCCCTCGGCCGCGCACCTCTCCGGCACCGCTCTGCCGGGCGCTCGGTTGGGCGGGGGCGTCGCCCGACGTGGTCGCCTCCCGGTCCTCGACCGTCTCGACGGTGACGGGGACGGATGAGCCCGCCACCCGGGACTGCAGCACGGTCCGCACGCGGTGCTGCGTCGAGCGCAGCGAGGCGGTGTAGACGCTGCCGGCGACGGCGGCGACGACGCTGGCCAGAGCGGCCCCGACCACCGTGCCGGCGACGCTCAGCCGGGAACCCAGGAAGGCGGCGGTCATGGCGGCCAGTGCGCCACCCAGGACCTGGGTCGGCGACAGGTCGATCTTCGGCTTCGCGGGCTCCTCGTAGCCGGCCTCACGGGGCGTGGGGTTCTGCGGGGGGCGGGTGTCGGTGCTCAACGTTCCTCAACTTCTCGGTGCTCGGCGGGCATGGCGCCGCCTCGGGCGGCGCGCTCGTCCAAACCCGGTCAACGCAGGACGAGTCCGGATCGTTGTCGACGGGCGGCCGGAAGTGAGCAATCCCACAGGGTGCGGACGCGACAGCGCCCCCGGTCGAAGGACCGGGGGCGCTGTCAGGGGGTGCTACTGGTCGACGACGTTCTGCTGCGTCCCGGCGGCGATCGAGTGGTGGCCGTTCCCGTTCCCGGAGTGGCCGTTGCCCTCGTGCCCGTCGGTCAGCGCGTGGTCGTCGTCGTGACCGTGGTGCGCCGCCTCCTCCAGCTCCGCCCGCGTCGGCTTGCGCAGGTCGTCGATGAAGAAGAACCGGCTGGCCCGGCGGCGCAGCTGCTCCACCCGCATCTCCTTGGCCTTGACGTCGCCGTCCTGGGCCGGGAGCAGCGCGGGCTGCTGCTTGTACTGGGTCAGGGTGTAGGCCTCACCCACCGAGATCGGCGCGTGCCGCTCGGAGTAGGAGCCCGACGGGTCGCGCTCGAGGACGCCCGTCTCGGCCCCGTGCAGCAGGCGCTCCTGGTCGGCCCGCTGGAGGCCGATGCAGATGCGCTTGGTGACGATGAAGGCGATCACCGGGGCCACGAAGACCGCGACCCGCAGGAAGTAGGTCACCGCGTTCAGCGAGACCCGGAACTGGGTGGCGACCAGGTCGTTGCCACCGCCGATCCAGAACATCCCGTAGCAGGTCATCGCCGCCACACCGAAGGCGGTGCGCGTCGGGGCGTTGCGCGGCCGGTCGGCGACGTGGTGCTCCGACTTGTCCTTGGTCACCCACTGCTCGACGAATGGGTAGATGGCCATCACCACGAAGAAGCCGGTGAGCAGGCCGACACCCGGCAGGAAGACGTTCCACGACCAGGTCGTGCCGCCGATGTGCCACTCCCAGTTGGGCATGATGCGGATCGCGCCCTCGACGAAGCCCATGTACCAGTCGGGTTGCGAGCCGGCCGTGACCTCAGCCGGGTTGTAGGGCCCGTAGGTCCACAGGGGGTTGATCTGCATCAACCCGCCCATCAGGGTCAGCAGGCCGAAGACGATGAAGAAGAAGCCACCCGCCTTGGCGGCGTAGACCGGGAACACCGGGTAGCCGACCACGTTGCCCTCGTTCCGGCCCGGGCCGGGGAACTGGGTGTGCTTGTGGTAGACGACGAGCGCGAGGTGCGCCGCGATCAGCCCGAGGAGGATCGCGGGCAGCAGCAGCACGTGGACGATGTAGAGCCGCGAGACGATCAGGTCGCCCGGGAACTCACCGGCGAAGACGAAGAACTCCGCCCAGGTGCCGATCAGCGGGATCGAGCGGACCAAGCCGTCGACGAACCGCAGACCTGTACCGGACAGCAGGTCGTCCGGCAGCGAGTAGCCGGCGAAGCCTTCGATGAGACCGACGCCCAGCATGGCGACACCGATCACCCAGTTGATCTCGCGGGGCTTGCGGAAGGCGCCGGTGAAGAACACCCGGAGGCTGTGCGCCAGCATGGCGGCGAGGAACAGCGCGGCCGCCCAGTGGTGCATCTGACGGACCAGCAGGCCGCCGCGGATGTCGAAGGAGATCGCCAGCGTGGAGGCGTAGGACTCCGACATGGCCACACTGCGGAGCAGCTGGTAGCTGCCCTCGTACTCGATCTCGGCCATCGACGGCTTGTACCAGAACGACAGGAAGGTGCCGGTGATCAGCAGGATGATGAACGAGTAGAGCGCGATCTCCCCGAGCAGGAACGACCAGTGGTCGGGGAAGACCTTGCGGATGAAGGGCCGGCTCAGCGTGGCGATGCCCAGCCGTTCGTCAGCCCACCGCGCCGGGCCGGACGCCGCCTTGAAGACGGGACCGAGCTCCTTCTGCGGGACGTGCGCCTCGATGTCCTGACCGCCCTGGACGGTAGGTGCTGGCTTAGCCATCAGTGGTCATTCTCCTTTGAAGTCCCCGCGTGAGTCGCGCTCGAAGTAGCTCGGGCCGACCGGTACGGAGAATCCGTCGCGAGCGACGAGGTAGCCCTCGGCGTCGGTGGTGATGGGCAGCTGCGGCAGCGCACGCGCTGCCGGGCCGAAGACGACCAGGCCGGAGTCACCGAGGTCGAAGGTCGACTGGTGGCAGGGGCACAGGAGGTGGTGGGTCTGCTGCTCCCACAGGCTGATGGGGCAGCCCACGTGCGTGCAGATCTTGGAGTAGCAGAGGATGCCGCCGACCTGCCAGTCCCGGCGCTCCTCGGGGATCTTGATGTCGTTCGGGTCCATCCGGACGATGATGATCGAGGCCTTGGCCTTCTCCTGCAGGTACTCGGTCCCGTGGAACTCCTGCAGGTTCTCCGGCTGGGCGTTGACCAGTTGGCCGATGACCATCTCGCTGGCCTTGATCGGCTCGTAGGTGACGTCGTGGACGAGGCGGATGCCTTCCTTCCAGATCGTCTCCTCGATCGTGGCCGCGCGGACCCGCTTGGTGGGCCAGGGCCCGAGGTCGGCGAAGCTGACGATCAGCGGCAGGCCGAGCGCGGCGAGCGCGCCGCCGAGGCTGTAGCCGAGCACCTTGCGGCGACGGATCCCGGACTCGTCGGTGCCGGCGTCCAGCTCGCGCAGCACGTACTCGACGTCCTCCTTGGTGGAGGCCGCACCGTGGCGGTGGTCGACCATCTCGTGGTCGTCCATCAGCTGGCGGCCCCACTGGACCGCCCCGATGCCGATCAGCATCAGCGCGAGCCCTGCGGTGATGCCCAGCCCGATGTTCTTGGCGTTCTGGCCGAGGAACACCGCGTCGCGGGGGACCGCGAAGTAGATGACCACGAACAAGATGGCGAGCACCGGCACCAGGCCGAACATGGTGGCCACCTGCCGGGTGGCCCGGTCGGCGGCTTTCTCGTCGACGTCGGACAGCCGGGGCAGGTGCTCCGGCAGACCCGGGTCGGGGACGGGGTAGCGCTCGACGTCGCGCACGGTCTCCAGCTCGGAGCGCTGCTGCGCCTGGTCGTCGACCTCGTGCCCGCTGTTGCGGGGGGTCAGGTCAGTCACTTCGCCTTCGTTCCCTTCGCGGCGATCCAGACGGCGATGGCTGACAGACCGCCGATGCCCACGATCCAGCCCCACAGGCCCTCGCTGACCGGGCCGAGCCCGCCCAGCTCCAGGCCGCCCTGACTGGGCTGCTCGTGCAGCGTGTTCAGGTAGGCGATGATCGCCCGCTTGTCCTCGGGCTTGAGGACGCCGTCGGAGAAGACCGGCATCTGCTGCGGCCCGGTGATCAGCGCCTCGTAGATGTGCTGGTTGCTCACGCCGTACAGCGACGGGGCGTACTTGCCGCCCGGCAGCGCGCCGCCGGCACCCTCGAAGTTGTGGCAGGCCGAGCAGTTGGTGCGGAAGAGCTCGCCACCACGGGCGATCTCCTCCTCGCTGAGACCGGCCGGGTCGTACTGCGACGGGTCGGGGATCTCGGGGCCGGGGCCGAGGGTGGCGACGAACGCGGCCAGCGCGGCGACCTCCTCGGGGGTGTACCGGTTCTGCTTGACCGGGGCCTGAGCCTCGGGACGAGCCATCGGCATCCGGCCGGTGCCGACCTGGAACTCCACGGACGCCGCGCCGACGCCCGCCAGCGGCGGACCCTGGATCTCACCGCTGCTCTGGCCCTCGCCGTTCAGGCCGTGGCAGGACGAGCAGCCGACGGCGAAGAGGGCGCGGCCCTCCTCGACCTGCTGGCTGGTGCCGGTGTCGGCCGAGGACTGCCCGGCCGGCGCGAGCACTGCGTAGAGGGAGCCCATGACGAAGAGCCCCAGCACCAGCAGCAGCGCCTTGGCTGCCGGGTGCCGTCGTCGGGAGGACAGGAATCGCACGGGATGGTCCCTCTCAGGGTGATCGCTCTTGCTCTGCGGGGCTGACAGGTATTCAGTTGTGGAGGCTGCGGCGGATGCGCCGCGTATGCGCGGATCCGGTCAGCGCAGCAGGTAGATCACGCCGAAGAGAGCGATCCAGACGACGTCGACGAAGTGCCAGTAGTAGGACACTACAACGGCGCTGACGGCCTGCTCGTGGGTGAAGGTGCGGGCCAGGTAGGTGCGGCCGAGCAGCAGCACGAAGGCGATCAGACCGCCGATCACGTGCAGGCCGTGGAAGCCGGTCGCCAGGTAGAACACCGAGCCGTAGACGTCGGAGGACAGCGTCAGCCCCTCGTGGATCAGCTCGGCGTACTCATACGTCTGGCCGCCGATGAAGAAGGCGCCCATGACGAAGGTGAGGATGTACCACTCGCGCAGCCCCCACTTGCCGAGGGCGAGCAGCCCACCGGCTCGGGAGACCTGCCCGCGCTCGGCGGCGAAGACGCCCATCTGGCACGTGAAGGAGCTGGCCACCAGCACCGCCGTGTTGGCGATCGCGAAGGGCACGTTCAACAGCGCCGTCCGCTGGTCCCACAGGCTCTCGAAGCCGCCACCGGCCGCCTGGGAGTTCGTCACGTTGCGGATGGTGAAGTACGCCGCGAACAGCGCCGCGAAGAACATCAGCTCGGAGGCGAGCCAGACGATGGTGCCGACGGCGACCATGTCCGGGCGCCCCGGCCGACCGCGCAGGCGGGACTGGGGGATCGCGTGCAGGGCGCCCTCCGGCTTGGTCATCGAGCCGGAGACGGCGTGCGTGTGAGTGGCCACGGGCACATTATTGCCGCACGCCCCGCACCCGTCACGCTGGGGCGCGCGCCGGCCGGGCCCGTGCAGGGCCGGTGCGGGCGAGGAGTCAGAGGCCGCCGTAGGTGTCCAGGCGGGAGGGCGCCCTGGAGGTGGAGACCAGGATCACCACGCCGGCCAGCGTCAGCGGCACCCGGGCCACCCCGAGACGTCGCGGGTCAGGGTCACTCCTCGCAGCGGCACGCCGCCCAGCATCGCTGGGACGCTAGGCTCGTCCCCGCCGTCCGAGGAGAGTGGAGACGATCGACGCCATGAGCAGCACACCCCAGCCGTCCGCCGAGGTGGCCACGATCCTGCTCTACGCCTCCGACCGGCTGACCCGGGAGAACATCCGGCTGGCGCTGGGCCGCAAGGTCGCCCGGGACCTGCCGGTCCAGGTGCTCGAGGTCGCCACCCAGCCCGCGGTGATCTCCGCGATGGACGCCGGCGGCATCGACCTGGCGATCCTGGACGGCGAGGCCGTCCCGGGCGGGATGGGGCTGTGCCGCCAGCTCAAGGACGAGATCTTCCGCTGCCCGCCGGTGCTGGTGCTGACCGGCCGCCGCGACGACGCGTGGCTCGCCACCTGGTCACGGGCCGACGGCGTGCTGGGGCACCCGGTGGACCCGGTGCGGCTGCCCGAGGTGGTCGCAGGTCTGCTGCGGGCCGGCGCGGCCCCCGCCGACGCACCGGCCCCGGCCTGACGTGGCGGCAGCTGACGGCAGCGGCCCCCGCCCCGTGACCAGCTGGCCCGAGGTGCTGGGCGCCCTGGTCCAGGGCCGCGACCAGAGCCGCGACACGACGGCCTGGGCGATGGAGCAGATCCTGGGCGGTGCGGCGACGCAGGCCCAGATCGCCGCCTTCGTCGTGGCGCTGAGGGCCAAGGGTGAGACGGTGGCCGAGATCGCCGGCCTGGCCGACACCATGCTCGACTTCGCCACCCCGATCGAGCTGGGCGGGCCCGCGGTGGACGTCGTCGGCTCGGGCGGGGACCGGGCGAACACCGTCAACATCTCCTCGATGGCCGCCCTCGTCGCCGCCGGCGCCGGCGCCCGGGTGGTCAAGCACGGGAACCGGGCCGCGTCCTCGGCCTGCGGCTCGGCCGACGTCCTCGAGGCCCTCGGTGTGGTGCTGGACCTGCCGCCGGAGACGCAGCAGGGGGTGGCCGACGCCGCCGGCATCGCCTTCTTGTTCGCACCGCTCTACCACCCGGCGCTGCGGCACGCGGGGCCGGTGCGTCGCGAGCTCGGCATCCCGACCACGTTCAACTACCTGGGGCCGCTGACGAACCCCGCCCAGCCGGTGGCGCAGGCCGTCGGGGTCGCCGACGGGCGGATGGCCGCCCTGGTGGCCGGCGTGTTCGCCGCCCGGGGCCACCAGGGTCTCGTCGTGCACGGCGGCGACGGGCTGGACGAGCTCACCACGACGACCGGCTCGCGGGTCTGGGTGCACGGTGGTGGCACCGTCACCGAGACCGTCCTGGAGCCGTTGGAGCTCGGTCTGGCCCGGGCCGACCCCGAGGACCTGACCGGTGGGGATCCCGCGCACAACGCCCAGGTCGTGCACGACGTGCTGGCCGGCCGGCCGGGTCCGGTGCACGACGTCGTCGTGCTGAACGCCGCGGCGACGCTGGTGGCCTTCCACGGGCCCGACCCGGCCCGGTTGACCGAGCAGCTGGCCGAGCAGCTGGCGGCGGCCGAGACCGCGATCGCGTCCGGCCGGGCGGCGGAGACGCTGGCCCGCTGGGTCGACGTGACCCGCGCCCTCAGCTGACGACGAGGGACCCGAGAGCGTCCGCGGCCTGCCGGGCCAGGGTCGGGTCGGCGTCGTCCGGCACCGAGGTGGCGGCCACCACCACCGACCCGTCGTCCAGCCCGACCAGCACGGTGGTCAGATCGTCGTAGCGGCTGGGCAGGCCGGGCACCCGGTAGTGCACCTCGGCGGTCACCAGCACCCCGGCATGGCCGTCGACGGCGTGGTCGGTCACCTCGACCGCCCTGACCCTGGTCGTGGTCGAGCCGAAGAGCAGCCGGCCCAGCTCCGCCGCCACCGCCCGACCGCGAGCGGTCAGGTCGTCGGCGTCACCGGATCGCAGCCGACCCAGCAGCACCGCGGCGGTCCAGGGGGTGGTGCCCTCGGACCGGGAGTGCACCGGGGCCCAGGCCAGGAAGCAGGCGTCGAGCAGTGGCGGGACGCCCGTCGGGTCGGGACGGGTGCGGTACGGGCTGCCGGGGAGCGTCATCGACACCGGGCCCACGGTGGCCACCCGGGTGGACTGGTCGAGCCGGCCGACCGCAGCGCCGCCGGACGCCCCCGGGGCGGGGGTGGCGACCACGGGGGAGCGCGCACCCCGCTGGACCCCCGGCCCGTCTCCCCAGATGGCCAGGCCGAGACCGACCGTGGCGCTGAGGAAGAGGGCGACGCAGACGAGCAGGGCCACCACGGTCTTGAAGTGCGACGGCCGCCGCCGGACCAGGTCGTCCTCAGGCCGGGCGGGAGCGTGCAGCCGGGGGCTGGGCGCGCGGGGGGACTCGCTGATCGCCTCGGTCCAGTCGCCACCGTCCCACCACCGGTAGAGGTCGGGCGTGCCGGCGGGGTCGGGGTACCAGCCGGGCCGCGGGGCAGCGCTCACCCGTCGAGCCTAGCCGGGCCGGCGGAGCTTCCCGGGCGAGCGCGGACGCCGCTGGGCGGGCCGCGACATACTGCACGGGTGATCTCGCGCGACCTGGCCGCCGCCCTGGCCCCCCTGCTCCCCTGGACGCCCCGCAACGGCGACCAGTTCTACATCCCGCGGGAGGAGATCGCCGACTCGGTGTTCACCGTCAGCGACATGGTCGTGGAGCGGATCACCCAGCACGGTGAGACCCGCTTCCACTTCAACGGCACGGTGGAGTGGGCGCTCGACTCGGTGGAGGCCGACGCCGTGGTCTGGTTGCCGCGGGAGGACCAGCTCCGCGAGCTGGTGGGGTCGTGGTTCCTCTCCTTGGACGCCAGCCCCGAGGGTTACGTGGTCACCGTCAGCGGACCCGGCCGTGCGCACCACACCGATCCCGAGCCGGTCGCCGCCGACGCCTACGGCCGGGCGCTGCTGTACGTGCTCACCGCCGCTCCCGCGCGCGCCTGAGCGGACCGGTTCAGCCGGGCCAGCGGGTCAGCGCGGCCAGGTAGGTGCCGAGCAGCATCGAGGGGGCGTAGGCGAAGCTGCCACCCCGGCGCAGCACCAGCCGGGCCACGCCGAGCACGCCGCCGACCAGCGTGCCCGCCACCAGGGCGAGGACGAGCAGCCGCCACCCGTCCGCCGCAGCCGCGGCGCCGAGCAGCGGGGCGTAGCGGACGTCGCCGAAGCCGAAGCCGCCACCCGACGCGGCCCAGAACGCGAGGTAGAGGGCGCCGGCGGCCGCGGCGCCGGCCGCGCTGCGGACCAGCTGGGACCACCCGCCGCCGAGCGACGCGCCGGCCAGGGACGCGACCGCCATCGCGACCCAGGTGACCTGCACCAGACGCAGGGGCAGCCAGGTCGTGGCCTGGTCGACCGCCGCCAGCAGCACACCGCCGACGGCCAGCACGGTCCACAGCGGCTGCACCGACGTCGGCAGCGCCGTCCAGGCGACGGCTGCCGCTAGCGACGCGCAGGTGCCGACGCCGACCAGGAAGCGCGCCGTCGGCAGCCGGGCGTACCCCGGTGGGTCCTCGGCCTGCGGTTCGGGCAGCCAGCGGAGCAGCGGACCGCTGACCGCCGCCGTCGCCACCCCGGTGGCGACCACGACCAGCCACACGAGCAGCTCGGCCGGGGTCACCCGGCGATCCTACGGAGCGGTGGCGGCGGTCGGCCCTCGCCCGGACCGGCGCTCACGCGGCCACGGCGAGCCGTCGAGGAGGTGCCTCGACGGCGCCGGTCCGTGTCCGCGAGGCCGTCAGCAGCCGGAGCGCCAGCAAGGCACTGCACCAGCGCGTGCCCGGCCGGGACAACTCGTCCAGCGAGGACGCCGACACCCCCAGCTCCTCAGCCAGCGCTGCGGACCCGCCGCGCCGGGACAGCAGCCGTCGCAGCCGCCGCCGGGACTCCGCCGCCGGCACCAGACGGGTCCGCAGCGAACGCACGTCGGTGCCGGCCACCCGGAGCAGCGCCCGGGCGTGCTCGGGGCTGATCCGGCGCACCGGCCGGCCGCTCCGCCCGCGGACCAGCGACGTGGCCATCCGGGGCGGTACGCCGGCGAGCACGGCGACCTCGGTCGCACTCAGCCCGCCGACGTCCATCAGGTGCCGCAGGTGGGCCCGGAAGGGTCCGGCCTCCACCCAGGGCGCTGCTGCTGCCTCCATCTCGTCCTCCTGCTCGTGGGTCGTCACCCAGGAGGGCCCGTGCAGGAGCGGGATTGTTAACGGCGGTCGGGAAGAAATCTTGAGGCGCGCGGGGGGTCCGGACGCGCACGAGCCCCCCGCCGGTGGTCGGCGGGGGGCTCGGGATGCTGTGCTGGTCCAGTCCCGGGGGTGGTCAGCCCTGGGCGCGGGTGAAGCCGGCGCGCTCGGCGGCCTCCTCGCTGTCGAACCACACCTCGGCGACGGTCTGGGCGTAGCCGCCGCCGTCGGGCAGGTGGTACTTCATCGAGTTCTCGTTGCCCTTGATGACGAAGCCCTCCGGCGGCTCGGTGCCGGTGTAGGACCCCTCGCCGTAGGTGGAGGACGTCGGCTTGAGGACGGCGACCGGGGTGATCTCCTCCTCGGTGACCGGACTGCTCTCGACCGTGTCGTCCCCGGCCGGGGCCGAGGGGGACGGCGGGGCCGGCGTGGACGGTCGGGCCGCCTGCCAGCCCGAGTCCTGGCCGCCGGCCAGCAGCTTGCGGACGACGACGACGACGCCGCCGGTGATGCCGGCGAGGGCGGCCACGACGGCGACCCGCTTGACCCAGCTGCCGCCCGTCTTCTCCTCGGGCAGCGTCAGCTCGCCGCGCGCGGCGGCGGCCGTGGCGCGGCCCCGCTTGACCACCTCGACGGCCAGCGGCGAGGCGGCGGCGGCGCTGAGGGCGGTGCCGACCTTGGGCAGCAACTCGTCGTTGACGTGGTCGCGGGCCGACTCGAAGGCCGGGCCCACCTTGCTGACCGCGTCCTGCGCCACCGCGGTGCCACCGGCCACCACCGGGGCGATCCGGAGCGAGGCGGCCTCGGCGAGCGGGGCGACCCTGTCTGCGGCGGCCTGGGCGTAGGGCGCGACGGCCCCGACGGCCTGCCCGGCCAGCGGTGCCGCCTTCTCGTAGGCCTGCTGGGCGAGCGGGCCGGCTGCCGCAGCGGCACCGGTGGCCAGCGGGACGGCCTTCTCGTAGGCCTGCTGGGCCAGCGGGACGGCGGCGGCCGCCATCCCGGCGGCGAGCGGCACGGCCCTGCCGTAGACCTGGTGGGCCAGCGGGAGCGCGGCACCGGCGGCCGCGGCCGCTCCGGTGGCCAGCGGGACCGCCTTGGCAGCCATCCCCTGGTACAGCGGGGCCACCCGCTCGGCGGCGGCCTGGGCCATCGGCACCAGCCTCTCCGTCGTGGTGGTGGTGGTGGTCTCGACGACGGCCGGGGTCTTGCTCCGAGCGGCGTCGACGCGGTTCTTACGCTTCACGTTTCCTCCGTTGTGTGCACGGGCGACTTCCGGTTTCGCCGTGAGAGCCACCGTACCGCCGGGCGGCGGACGGCTCTCGGGGTGGGGCGAGCGGCGGGAGCGGGTGAGCAGGGTCGGCGGCGGCGCCGGCGTGGTTGGCGGCGTCTGGGAGGATGGCCGGCGGAAACGACCAGGAACGACGACACAGGAAGGTGCCGACGTGGCACAGACCGCCATCCTCCACACCAACCGTGGTGACATCACGATCAACCTCTTCGGTGACCACGCCCCGAAGACCGTGGCCAACTTCGTGGGCCTCGCCACGGGGACCCAGGAGTACACCGACCCGCGCACGGGGGCCTCGACCACCGGCAAGTTCTACGACGGCGTGGTCTTCCACCGCATCATCGAGGGCTTCATGATCCAGGGCGGCGACCCGCTGGGCACCGGCACCGGCGGCCCCGGCTACACCTTCGCCGACGAGTTCCACCCCGAGCTGGCCTTCTCGAAGCCCTACCTGCTGGCCATGGCCAACGCCGGCCCCGGCACCAACGGCTCCCAGTTCTTCATCACCCTCGGCCCGACGCCGCACCTGAACCGCCGGCACACCATCTTCGGCGAGGTGGCCGACCAGGCCAGCCGCGAGGTCGTCGACGCCATCGGCAGCGTCCGCACCGGGCGCAACGACCGCCCCGTCGACGACGTGGTGATCGAGTCCGTCGACATCACCGAGTGAGCGCGAACCCCACCGGGCCGGACTTCTCGCCTCCCGGCTTCGTCGGCTGCTACCGCCACCCCGAGCGGATGACGGGGATCAGCTGCCAGCGCTGCGGCAAGCCGATCTGCGGCGAGTGCATGGAGCCGGCGTCGGTGGGGTTCCAGTGCCCGAAGTGCGTCGACCGCGGCCGGGCTAGGACACGGGCGCCGCGCACCCGGTTCGGCGCCACCGTGCGGCCGGACGGCGCCGTCATCACCAAGGTGCTGATGGCCGTCCTGGCCGGGGTCTGGCTGCTCGACTTCATCACCGGGGACCTGGCCACCTCGTTGCTCTTCATGAGCAACGCGGCCGTGGCTGAGGGCCAGGTCTGGCGGCTGCTCACCGCGTCCCTCAGCTCGGGCAGCCTGCTCGGGCTGCTGATGAACCTCGCGGTGCTGTGGCTCGCGGGCCGGGCTCTGGAGTCGGAGCTGGGACGGTGGCGCTTCCTGGCCCTGTACCTGACGGCGGGGCTGGGCGGCGCGACGCTGTTCTTCGTCGTCGGACCACCCTTCGGCGGCGCGCTCGCCGCGTCCGCCGCCGTCGTCGGGCTGCTGGCCGCGAACGCGATCGGCAAGCGCAAGGCGGGCGAGGACGTCCGCGGGGACTTCGGCCTGCTGCTCCTGCTCGTGCTCTACGCGGTGCTCGTCGGGTTCAACGGCTTCGGCTGGCTGACCCTGGTGGGCGGCATCGTGGTCGGGGCGCTCAGCGGTTGGGTGCTGGCCTACGCGCCGCGCCGCCACCGCTCGCTGCTGCAGGCTGCCGGTCTGCTGGGCGTCGTCGTGCTCTGCGCGGTGGCGGCCGCCCTGCGGCTCAGCCTGATCTGAGGGTCGGCCAGCACCCGTCAGCTCAGGCCTGGCCGACCGACGGGATGCCGGCCGGGTCCAGCCCGGGGGAGCGCAGGGTCAACCAGCCACCCACCACCGTGGCCAGCAGGACCAGCAGCAGGACGGCCACCAGCATCGTGAGGGCCCGCTCGGACAGCCTCAGGCGGCCCTCACGCCGGCCTCCGGCGGGCGCCTCAGCCGCCAAGGGAGAACGCAGCCTCGAGGTCGTGCGCGGAGTAGGCCCGGAACGCGATGTGGGTCTCGGTGCTGAGCACCCCGGGCACCTTGTTCAGGCTGTCCGCCACCACGGCGGCCACCTGGTCGTGCTGGGCCACCCGGATCAGGGCGATCAGGTCGATCGCCCCGGTCACCGAGTAGACCTCGCTGACCCCGCTGAGCGCGGCGATGGCCTCGGCCACCTCGGGGATGCGGGCGACCTCGGCCTTGACGAACACGATGGCGGTGACCATGGCGCTCATCCTAGGGGCCGCTCCGGGCCGGCCCCGGGCTGCTCAGCTGATCCCGGTCTCGACGACCTCCCGCAGGCGCGCGAGCACCTTGACGTCGCCGGCCAGCTCGACGTCGCCCAGCGGTGGCCGGCCCCACAGCCAGCAGTCGAGGTCCCCGGCGGCGGCTGAGACCGTGGCCGCCGTCGGCAGCTCGTGGTCCTCGGGGGCGACCACGAGCGCCGGTCCGCTCTCCGGGACGCCCTCGTGCCCGACGCCGGTGTAGCGGGCCAGGGTGACCAGCCAGCTGTCTCCCGTGTCGGTGCAGCGCAGCCGGACCGTCGCGGCCAGGTCGGGCTCGAGCTCGGCGCCGGCCGGGGCCCCGCCGAACATCACCCGCAGCGCCTCGTCCACGCCGTCGGCGGCGAGGGCCGGGTCCAGCGGCGTGCGGTCGCCGGCCGTGCACTCGGCGTCCACCCGGTGGATCAGCGCCTCGTGCGCCTGCCGGCGGAGCACGAAGTCCACGCTCTGGTCGTCCGCCCAGGTCCAGACCGGCGTGCCGACCGGTGTCTTCCGCAGGGTGCGGGCGAGCGCCTTCGTGCTGCGGGCGGACAGCGCGAGCAGCGCGTCCCGCTCCTCGGGACGGTCCAGCTCGGGTCCCTGCAGCGTCTCCGGGTCGGTGCAGCGCTGGTCGACCACCCGGCCCCAGAACGACTGCACCTCCGTCAGGTGCCAGAGCAGGTCGTCGGCGTCCCAGCCCGGGCAGGTCGGCACCGGGGTCGCAGGGTCGACGGCGGCCAGCAGGTCCCGGAAGCGGGTCGTCTCGGTGGTGACGGAACGCAGGTGGTCGAGCTCGGCAGCCATGCGGCTCACCCTAGTGCGGCGACGGCCGGCGGCTCGGCGGCTCGACGGCTGCCGAGCGCGTGCTCGACGAGCGCGCTGTGGTCGACCACCGCGTGCAGCGGCCACATCCAGTCCCCGGTCACCTCCATCAGCCGGACGCCCGGCCGCTCCAACCAGTCGGCGATCCGCTCGGTCTCCTCGATCGTCGCCGCGGGCAGCGGGGACGGCGCTGGGCTGACCGTCTCGGCCGTGGCCCGCAGCGCCCGCGCGACGGCCTGGGGGACCTCGTGCGGCCGGGCCATCCCGGCCGCGGCCAGCCGGCCGTGCCGGACGACGTGGATCTCCCAGTCCGGACCCTCCCGCCGCGCCGCGACGATCTCCGGGCAGCCGGCGAGCGCCCGGACCCGGTGGTAGCGGGCGCCGGTGCGGGTCAGCGTCTCCAGCCGCCGCCGGATGGTGGCCGCCTCCTCGAACCGCTCCTGGTCGACCAGCCGGACGAGCCGGTGGGAGACCCCGCTGACGGCCGGCCGGGCGTCGGTGGACAGCACGGAGCGCACCTGCTCCACCACGTCCGCGTAGGCCTCGCGGGAGATGCTGCCGTCGCACGGGGCGCAGCAGCGGCCCATCCCGGCCAGCGCGCAGGCCGTCCCGGTGCCGGCGAGGCTGAGCCGGGGCGTGCACTGGCGGAGCGGGAAGCTGTCGTACACCGCCAGTAGCACGTCCTCGGCAGCCTGGCGGCGGGAGAACGGCCCGAAGTAGGTGGCGCCGTCGTCGCGGACGGCCCGCACGACCGACAGCCGGGGGAACGCCTCGTCGGTCACCTTGAGCCACTGCACCCGCTCGGGGTACTTGGAGCGCCGGTTGTAGCGCGGAGCGTGGGCGGCGATCAGCCGCAGCTCCACCACCTCGGCCTGCAGCGGCGTCGCGCACGGCACCGGCTCGACCCCGGTGGCCACCCGCACCATCTCCTCCATCCGCGGACGCTTCTCGGCCGCGGTGAAGTAGGTCCGCACCCGAGTGCGGATGTTCTTGGACTTGCCGACGTAGAGGATCTGGCGCTCACCCTCGTGCTCGGCGACGAAGAGGTAGACGCCCGGCTCCGCCGGCAGGTCCGCCGCCCAGGTGCGCTTGGCCCGGCGCTGCGGGGACACCTTGCGGGTGAACTCCTGGAGGTCCTCGAGGGTGTGCACACCGAGGTTGCCCACCCGTTCCATCAGCCCGTGCAGCACGTCGACGGTGGCCTGGGCGTCGGTCAGCGCGCGGTGGTCGGGGGTGACGGCAGTCCGGAAGTGCGCCGCCAGGGTGCCCAGCTTGCAGTTGCGCACCTCGTCGCGGAGCAGGATCTGCCGGGCCAGGGTGGCGGTGTCCAGCACGGCCCAGCGGGGCGCCGGGTAGTCCAGGGCGGCGCAGGCCCGGCGCAGGAAGCCGGTGTCGAACGGCGCGTTGTGGGCGACCACGACGCAGCCCTGGGCGAAGGCCAGGAAGGCGGGCAGCACCTCCGCCAGGCCCGGGGCGCGGGCCACCATGGTGTTGGTGATCCCGGTGAGCACCGCGATCAGCGGCGGGATGTGCGCCTGCGGGTTGACCAGCGTCTGGAACTCGCCCAGCACCTCCCCGCCCCGCACCTTGACCGCCCCGATCTCGGTGATCCGGTCGGTCTCGGCGCCGCCGGTCGTCTCCAGGTCGACGACGCAGAAGGTGACGTCGGCCAACGGCGTGCCGAGGTCGTCGAAGGAGGCCTGCAGGGGGAGTCCGGGTGCCACGTCGGGAACGCTAGGGACCGCCTCTGACACTTCCGATGCCGACGCGCGCCCGGCGGGGTCAGGGCCGGGCTAGGACCTCGCCGTGCAGGACCGCGAACCAGGCGTCCTCCCGCTGCCCCCAGGCGCGCCAGACCGCGGCCAGCGAGACGAGCTCGGCCCGGTCCGTCAGCCCCAGGTCGACCCCCTGCCGGCCGAAGGCGGACTCGGTCAGCCGCTCGGCCCAGGTGCCCGTCCACCAGTCGAGGTCCTCGACGGTGGCGAAGCACCACACCGACGCCGACGAGGTGATTTCCCGCAAGCCGGCGGCACGAGCCCACCCCGTCAGCCGGCGGCCGGCGTCCGGCTCGCCCCCGTTGGCGCGTGCGACGGCGCGGTACAGCTCCCGCCATCGGTCCAGGCCCGCGTCGGCCGGGAACCAGGTCATCGCCGCGTAGTCGGCGTCGCGGACCGCGACCAGGCCGTCGGGCGCGCAGGCGCCCGCCATCGCCCGCAGCGCGGCCACCGGGTCGGCGAGGTGCTGCAGCACCTGGTGGGCGTGCACGACGTCGAAGCCGGACCCCGCGGGCGCCAGGTCGTAGGCGCTGCCCTGCACGGCCGTCAGGTTGGTCAGGCCCCGCTCCGCGCCCAGGGCCGCGGTGGCCTCGACGGCGGCGGCCGCGCCGTCCAGCCCCACCACCTCGCCGGGGGCCAGTCGGGCCGCGAGGTCGGCGGTGATGGTGCCGGCCCCGGAGCCGACGTCGAGCAGCCGCTGCCCGGGACGGAGGTGGGGCAGCAGGTGACCGGCCGAGTTCTCAGCCGTCCGCCAGCGGTGCGACCGCAGCACCGAGGCGTGGTGGCCGTGGGAGTACGTCTCGGCAGCCGGAGAGGTGTCCACGGGAAAAGTGTCAGACCCCTCCCGCACAGTTCTCGACGCGGGGGTTGGACATGAGCCCCCACGACGGGACGGCGACCGCCGGCCCGGCGCGGGGACCCGAGGCGGAGGAGAACGAGATGGACGTGCTGCATGTGGACTGCGCGAGCTGCGTGGCCCGGGGACCGGCGGCCTGCGGTGACTGCGTGATCAGCGTGCTGCTGGGGTCGCCGCCACAGGGCGTGGAGCTGGACGACGCCGAGCAGGCGGCCCTGTCGGCGCTGGCCGACCAGGGCCTGGTGCCGCCGTTGCGCCTGGTGCCAGGGGCGCGCCGCGGGCGGGTGGGTCCCAGTCCGTCCAGCTGGCAGGACTACGCGTGACCACGGTTTGCCTGTGATCTGTTCGTGACCTAAGGTGACTTCCGGCTCCGGGACAGGTGCACGGATCTCCGGAGCGCCGTTCTGCTCGTCCGCGGTGACGTACCCTTGAGGCACTGACTGCTGGTGGCGCGTCTGCCACCTGGTGGGAGGCCGGGGCTCGGAGAACGACCAGATGCCGCCCGGACCGCCGGGGGGTACCGATGTGTAAGGGGAGAGATCGCTTGACCTCACGCCGCCGCGAGGCTGACCACGCTGACCTGCGCTCCCGCGCCGTCCGGAAGACCCGGAC
>Ga0210040_10003257_pt1 | contig 22119 bp, 1 predicted proteins | sample CryGeyCG12114_NA_FD_185462 | JGI IMG/M metagenome (GOLD analysis project Ga0210040, IMG submission 185462) | Groundwater microbial communities from aquifer - Crystal Geyser CG19_WC_8/21/14_NA (SPAdes) (version 2) | ecosystem: Environmental > Aquatic > Deep subsurface > Groundwater | place: USA...
TAGAAGTTAAATATAAAAAGGTTACTAAGATAGAGCTACTTATAATTATTTATAGTATAGCTAGGTTTAACGCTAGTAGTAAGCTTAATTAGTAACCTCTATATATTTAAAATACTATTACCTAAATAATATAATTTATTAATTTATAACCTTAAATTATTATCTTTCTTAGCTTTAGTTTAACGTTATCTATTATATCTATATAGAGTCTATAATAATAGAGGCGTTAGCTACTAAGGTATCTAATTAGTAAGTAAGAGGTAGTTATATATATAATATATATATTATTTAGAGTATAACTATAATTATACTTTTATTCTATTACGCTCTTTCCTTATATTAGTAGTAAAGGAGATCTAATAATACTTTTAGTAATTAGGTTTAAGTTAAGGCTACTTAGTTTATAATCTATTTATACTTATAAGTAGCTATTAGATAGATATATTTTTAATATATATAATATTAGTAGTATTAAAGAAACTCTTTATATTTTATAAGTTACTATTAATACTACTTCTAGTATATAATATATATATAAGGTTAACGCTATTTTATAGATAAGAGAGTAGTAATAGGTAGTAAGTATAAATACCTTAGTATATCTTCTCTTTACGTTACTCTTTATTCTTCTTCTTTTCTAATACTTACCTATACGCTCTTATTCTTAGTATCTTTCTCTTAGCTACTATACTTTATATACGCTCTTATTTTTCTTATCTATAATTTTAGAGTCTACTCCTTTAGCTAATATAGCCTTCTAGCCTATTTAGCCTAATAATAACTTTACTCTAGGCGTTAATAGCCTTAACTAAGTTAACTAGTTTAATTAATATTTTACTAACTCTAGTTAGTTACTTAAAAACTAGGCTTATATAGCTATATATCTAGCTATAAAACTAGTATAGAGACTAATTACTCTTAACTAGATCTTTACTCTTATAAGTACTTAAGGATATATTATATTTATAGAATCTAATTATAAGTAAGTATAAGTAACTCTACTATTAATATAAATACTCTATAATAAGAGGCTTAGTATACTATACCTTCTTAAAAAAAGTACTCTAGACTTATATATAGATAACTAAGTTATTAATAGACTAACTAAGTTTAGAAATAACTTTTAAGTATCTAGCGTATACTTATTCTTCTATACTCTTAGTTATTATAGAAATATAGTAAGCGTATTCTAATTCTATAACTAAGCTAGAGATCTTTAATATCTTATACTATTCGTACCTATTTTTATTAAAGGTACTAGTACTAATACTTATAAGATCTTATATACTATATATTTTTTCTTTTATATAACTTAATAAAGTAAGGTCTATATTAACTATAATAATATACCTATTATTAGTATATAAACTAAAGTAACCTATTTTAATAGTACTTAATTTACTAATTTAACTCTCTATACCTAAGTTAGTACTACTAAAAATAGTTAAGACTACTATAGCGCTATAATCTATAACTAGACTATAGTACCTAACTTCCTATAGTTCTACTATAGTAGTACTTCTTATATAGATATATAAGTAGCCTAGTATACTATCTATAAGTAGCTACGTAATAAATATACTAGCTAGTAAAATAACTATAATACTAAGTTATTTAATAGAGTACTACTATATAGGAGGTAGCTACTAAGAGAGAATTAGCTTACTTATAATAACTCTTTACTCTAGTTCTAATATTAGCTAAGTTCTTAGTAAAACTACTTTAAGTATAACTATTTTATATATAATTATTCTAGATTTCTAGTTTACTAGTATTTAGTATTTTATATTTAGGTATTTATAGGTTTATAGGCTTATAGGCTAAGAGTTACTTCTTTTAATTATAAACTTTTATAAATAAAAGAAGTAGAAAAGTTTTATACTTACTATTATATTTAATAAAATTTTATATTATAATATAGTTACTTTTTACTTCTATTATTAGTAGGGTATTATTATTTATATTACTACTAAAGTTTCTTTTCTTAGGCCTACTAGTAGAGTAATACTATATTTACCTCTAACTCTATATCCTTTCTAGTTTAGTATCTTCTCTTAATACGTATATAGTTCTTATACTATTATATTATATAATACTTTTATAATTAAGTTATAGTTACGTAGGTATAATAAGAAGATATATATAAATAGAGTTACTTTCTTTATATATTTTATAAACTTTAGACTTTCTAAGGTCTATATTTCTTTCTATCTACTACTAACTAGATAAAGCTATTTTAGCTCTTCTACGTATATAGTAGCTAATAGTAAATATTATAAAGTAATAAATAAGACTTAGCTTTCTCTATTATTATAGTATTATAGTTTCTTACTTTTTTATATTTATCTATAGCTATATAATTAGGAAACGCTCTACTATTACTACCTTAATTTCTATATACTAGTACTATTATATTAGTAGCTATATAAGTAAAGACTACTTTTCTATTATTATCTTAGTTAAGTAGTACTCTATAATTCTCTTAGCTAGTTACCCTATTACCTTCTTTATCTAATAGTATAGTATTAGTAGCTTTATCTACTTATTTAAGTAGTATACTACTATCTTTCTAGCTACTATCTTCTTTAGTAAATATAGTATTATAATACTTATATACTATAATATCTTATAGTAGATCCTATAAATATACTTATTAATTATATACTTATAGTAATATTAACGTAGAAACTATAAGCTATATAGTATATAGCTAATAGTTATAGTCTAGTTAATAGGCTACTACTTAAAGGTTATATTTTATAGCTATATCTACTTAAGTATATAGTTTATAGATAAGAACACTATATAGGCTTATATTATACTATTCTCTTAGCTAGTCTATCTACTCTAATCTCTCTAGTAGAGTTATAAAGATAACTACTATAACCTTTAATAATCTTACTCTTAGTATACATATATAGATACTAGCTTAATAGTAGTTCTTAGTCTATATACTTCTTCCTAAGTCTTAGTATTCTTTAAATATCTATATTACTTAGATTACTTATATAGCTACTTTAGTATAATCTTTACTATTTCTTAAGACGTATATATAGATAAGTCTTTCTAAAGAAGCTAGCGTATATTCTAGATATTCTTTATCTAGTTCCTATATATAAACTATAATATTTACTTTATACTATATATATATAGTAGTAAGACTAAGTTACTAAGATCTAAGGTAATTATTAAGCTAAGCTAAATAGTAAGTTATTAGTATAAGCCTCTTAGATATTAAAAGAAGTATATAAGTTATAGTATAACTATAATAAGAGAGTATATAGGTTAGTATTACGATATATTATATAAGTTATACTAACTTATAAAAGCTACTATTATATTCTTCTATACTATAGATCTAGCTAGGCCTAGAGATAGTTCTATAGTACTTTTTTATACTATAACTAATCTATAAGTAGCGTATACTATATTTAAATATATTCTTACTATTAGTATAAGCTAAGTAGCTTAAGCTAAGTTTTAATATATAGTTTATTAAATTACGTAAATACTACTAAGTAAGCTATATATAGCTTAGAGATATATCTAGATATAGCCTAGGCTACTAATAGAGCTACCTAAGAAGATACTTTCTAATAATAATATATTTATAATAGATAAGGTTACCTTAATAGATAGACTTTTAATTATATCTTTACTCTTATCTTTATTAGCTAGCTTTAGCCTTTATAGAGGGTTTTACTATATACTAAGATAATTACTTTAGACTAAGCTAATTACTACTTTTACTCTTAGGCTTTCTAGATATATTACTATTCTTATTATAGGTTAATAGTATTATCTTATACTTTATATAGAGGTAGGAATTATCTAATACTAAGCTTAACTCCTTACGCTTCTATTTATCTTTACTAAGCGCTAATAACTTTAAAGTTAAGGTATTTATAGATAACTTTAAACTTAAGTAATTAGAGTCTTTTTACTAGTACTTTAAGCGTTTAGGAGCTTTTTAAGATAAGTATTCTTTAGTAGCTAAACTACTCTTAGAACTAGTTATAGACTTCTTCTTATTCTTATTACTTTTACTACTTATAGCTAGAAAACTCTTAGCTATAGTACGCTTTAAAGACTACTTATCTTTCTTAAGCTTATAGTTCTTAAAAGTATATACTTTACTAAAGTCTCTATAGCGTACTTAATAAGCTTCTATAAACTTCTATTATACTTCCTTAATAAACGCGCTACGCTTAGCTTATAGCTTAATAATAGCTTTTTTATATAGTAATACTATATATTCCTAAACGCGTTCTTTCCTAGTATTACTCTTATAGAAATAAGTGTAATACTTATAATATATAATAGTGCCTAGCTATATATCTTAAATAAAGAGAATTATATATTTACTACTACTTATAGAGCTAAAGTAAGTATAGATATTAGCTATATTCTTTTTATAATATAACTAAACTATTACTATATATATATTAGTATAAAAGATATTAGTATAAGGTGTCTTAAAATATACTAGATATAACTATAACTTTATTTAAAACTAGTACTATATTTTACTATTATTTAGTAAGATTTAATTTCTTTACTATACTAAGTATATACTTTACTATTCTCTTTATAAACTAATCTTCTTAGTATATTAAGAATATCTAAAGGAATTTTAACGTAATTATATTAAAGAACTAAGTTTTAAGAGAGAAAGATACTTATTTCTAGGCGCTAGCGATATAGCTATAGATAATAGTAATTTATAATATAGTAGTAGTAAAGACCTACTATATATACTCTTAGTTCTCTATAATCTAATATATAACTTCTATATTAGGGTTAAGTTTAGTAATATAAGTATATATTATAATTAGTTTAAATATAATATAGCTAGTCTTACTCTATATTATTCCTCTTAGCTCTATAATAGTACTAAGTAGTAAGAAGCTAAATAGAGTAGTAGCTATAGGTTTAAGGTATTTTTCTACTATAGTAGAGTAGAGCCTACTATATCTTAACTACTCTTTAAGTATAGATACTAAGTTATTACCTTATTAGCTAACTTAAGAAGAGAAAGCTATAATAAAGACGTATATTCTAGAGGCCTATTTTATAAATAATTATATTAAGGTTAATATACTAGCTTATAGTAATATTTATATAGGTCTAGTATAGTATATTTCCTTTAGCTACTAGTATAGTGTATTTCTTTTTAGCTACTAGTATAGTATATTTCTCTCTATATATACCTCTATAGTTTTTTATTAGTTACTTCTATTAGTATACTAGTAACTAAACTAGCTAAGTAATAGTTTAGTTAAGTACTATATTATAACTTATTTAAAGGTTTTTATTTATTTAATTTAGGCACTTAGATTAAGTTACTTATTATATATATACTAGATAAAGGTAGTTAAAATAAAGATAAGATATCTAACTACTTAGGTAGTTATAGTAAAATATATAAATAATAAGATTTAAAGATAATACTTAATATATAGGCTTTACTTATTATAACTCTACCTAACGCTATTCCTATAAATAATATATATTTACTATTAGTAACGTAATACTAAAATTATATAGCTCTAATAAGATATTACCTTTAAATATACTAATAAACTCTATAAGAAATTAAGTATTCTAAACTACTTAGCTTATAGCTTTAAGTATATTAAACTTTATAAGACTATAAGGAGGCTTATCTATATAGAGTACTTCCTAAAGTCTCTACTTAACCTCTTCTTTTTATAGTTATTTAAAGTTATTAAGAACTTTTAATAAGTTTAGCTACTATATATAATTAGTTAATCTAGCGTTAATATAGAATACTACGTATATACTAAAGTATTAGAGTACTAATACACGTATCTTTATATTTTAAAATATACTAGAGGTATCCTTAAATAAAGATTTATACTTAGCTCTTAGATTATAGCTATTATATAGTAAAAGGCTAGTAGTAGTAGCTCTTATAGTACTATTAATAATAGAGTTTAGGAAGCGTTAATAGGTTAGATATATAAGCTACTATAAAGCGTAGAGATAGTCTACTACGTATAATATAATACGCTTAAGTCTAGTAAAATTAAATTATAATAAAGTATTAAGATTAGTTCTATTATAATTTGCCTTATAGCTCTTAAAATTTAATATCTATTTTAACTTTAAGATAAGTATAGTATCTAAAGTCTTTAGAAGTATTCTAGATATAGAAGAGTATAGTAGCGTAGATATAGTATTAGATTTATATATAATATATAGCGTTATAGATAGAGTAGAAAGTATTAAGAGATATAGATAGAGTATAGATTATATAGAAGGTATAGATAGCCTTTAATAATAAAATATCTAATAAAGGCTTAATTAGTAAAGAGATATCTTAATAATTAGTAAACTTTAAGTAAATAGACGTCTTAATATTTATATACTACTTTTACTATACTTAGGTTAGTTTATAGTATAGAGAAGAATTTTATTTAATATAGTACTACTATAATATACTAAGAAGACTTTTAAGTATTAAAATATAGTATAGTATTACTAGCTTATTAGTATATACTAGTAAGTAAAGACTTATAATATAGGGAGCTAATTTAATAGATTAGGAAGCTAATACCTAGATATTACTATACTAATATATTAAGTAAGTATAGGCTAATATAACTACTTTAATAGTTAGTAGTATATATAGTAAATATCTAATATTCTCTTATTTTTATTAATCTAAACGTATAACTAAATAAGGAAATAATTTATATAATAACTATTATTATATATTCTACCTAATACTATTTAATAATATAAACTAGTATTAAGCCTATCTTTAAGTAAAGTAAGAATAGATATAGTAAGTAGTATTAAGAAGAAAGTAATTATTAATTATAGAAAAAGCTAAAGCGTAGGTAAGAAGTTAGAGAGTAGTCTTTATTTTAACTACGTAATAGATAAGTACTAGAATAAGTTATAGTACTACTACGCCTTTACGCCTTAGCTAGAATATTAAGAGTTATAGAACTTATTCTTAATAAGCTATTTAGCTTCTTTACTTTAGCTTAGAGTATAGTAATACTATCTATTAAAACTTTAGCTTTATAAGAAGTATTAGAAGACTATACCTTCTTTAATAGAGTTATTACCTAGATATCTTCTACTTCTTCTAGAGTATACTTTTTACTAGTAGATATATCTAAATTATTAATATAAGCTTCTAAGATTAGGAGCTAATCTAATAGTAAAATAGTAATAAGCTCTAAGTCTCTAATAGCTTTATTCTATATATAAAGTCTTATATTTAGTAGACTATATATATATTTAGTAAAGTTATAAATAATAGAGTAAGTACTATTTCTATAATAAGTATTATAAAAGCTAATAATATTAGATAAAGATCTTCTATAGCTTAAATATAGGAAGACGTAGTTAGAGGCGTACTCTTATACTTACTTTATTTTCTAGGTATTTATATATAACTACTTTAGCTTTTATAAGTTATCTTTAATAGTAAGAAACTAAACTATAGTAAATTCTAACTTTTAGAGAAATATATTATATCTTAAGAGTAAGTTATAGACTTTATTAAAGTTATTATCTTACTAATAAAGGCGTATAAGAGTATCTAAAGCCTTAATCCTTTAATAGTTACTTTAGAGTTAAGTAAAGCTACTAGTAATACTCTTACTTACCTAGAAAAAGCTAATAGAAATACTTTTACTTATATTAAAGAGAGCGTTAATAAACGCTTTACTTAAAATATAATTATTAGTATTATTACTCTAGATAGGCCTATTACTCTCTTTACTAGTAGCCTAATTACTATAGCTAGATCTATTATCTTTAGAGATAATACTCTTATCTAGAGTATTAGACGTAATATTAGAAGTATACTAGTTATCTTTATTTTTAGCTATAGTAGCCTTAGTAAGATTACTATTACTATCTTTAAACCTATTATTCTTAGATTTTATACTCTTATTAAGAGGAGTTATAAGTCTATAGTTACTAAGCTCTTTATAGTCCTTATCTTTACTACTTTTATTATTACTACTACTAGAGCTAGAGTATTTAGAGCTAGAAAGTACTAATATAATTTTATAAGAAGGTAAATATTATAGTTTATAGATAACTAGTACTATAATATTAACGTTACTATAGCGTGTAAGGTATATCTAAAACTTACTTAGCTACTTTACTATATTAGAATAAGTAGTAGCTACTAGAATATTAGCTTTACTATTAATCTTAGAGAATAATAGGAATAGGAGTATAATCTATAACTACTCTATACCTATATATTTATATAAATAGCTTACTTTTTATACTACTATACTTTAAAAGTATAGTTAATAAAGCTATTATAAATAGTAAGGTAGATATAAAGATATAAAGAAAGGAGATAAAGCGCCTAACTTAAGTAGCCTAAATATAATAGAGATATAACTTTAGATAGAAAGAATATACTAGTAAGATACTTTATTTACTAACTTTAGGGCGCGCTACTCTAGCGCTAGCTTCTATACTTATATATATATTAGAGCTACTACTATATTAATATAAGTAAAGAAGTAAGTTTAGCTTATACTAAAGTATAGCTCTTAATAGCATATTAAGATTATTAGTTAAGCTTAGGTAAGATATTAAAGAGTAATTTTATTTAGTTATATTTATATATCTAGGACTAGATAGAGAGCTATAGTATAAGTAATTAGTTATAGAGTAAGATAGATTTCTAGCTTTATATAACTTCTATATATAAATAATATAAGAATTATACTTATTATATATAAGTAAAGACTAGATAAAGAAGTAAAGTTTATTATAGTAGTAAGGTAAGTAAGCCTAGAATCTATAACCTTACTATAAAGTAACTAATAAGTAAGTTATTAAGCTATAATACTAGTTAGCTATTAAATTTACTATAAAAAATTATTAGTAGTACTAATAAATAGTAACTTCCTTTATTTATTATAAATATAGATAGAAAGATAGGTACTAAGATACTATCTATACTTAGGAATTAGCTAGTTAAGCTAAATAAGCTTAGATTAATACTTAGCTTAACTATACAGCTTTACTATAGTATAGGCTAGGATCTATAGCTCTAAACTTTATACTAGTATATAATAGTAATTACTAGTATATACTTATAGGCGTAGGAACTACTATACTATACTTAAGATCTAAGAATTACACTATTATTAGTTATCTATAGAGTAGTACTCTTAAAGAATAGCATTATAAAGAAGTAATATACGTACTCTAGATTAGCTATATAAATTACTAAGATACTTAGTAGTAATAGTACTTATAGTAACTAGTATATAAAGAAAGAGTAGAGCTTTATACTAAATATTACTTTAATAATATAAAGATACTTAACCTATATAAAGATAAAGAAAGGCTATATAAGTATAAACTCCTAAAGTACCTACATCTATATATAGTAACGTAGTATATTCTATATATATATTATAAGAAGTATATATAACTATATATTAAGTAATATCTAAATAATACTAGACTTTACTTTAATAATAGAGGTCGCGCTTATATAAGTCTAATACTAGATACTACTATTCTATATAATACTTAATACTTAACTACTAATATAGATAGAGAAGATAAAAGTAATTAGATTACTAATATCTAAGCTAATATCTCTTACTATAACTATTTTAGTACGTATATTAATATACTATAAAAGTTAGTATAGTTATATTTTCCTCTTCTAATATATACTAGCTTATAATAATACTACTAAAGTAATTAAGTTATAAGAATATATATAGATATTTAGTTATAAAATATTTAATAATAACTTCTTTTATTTAGAGCTTAAGTTAAGAGAAGACTCTATTCTAACTTATAAAGGCTTAAGAATAAAACTTAAAGATATAATAAGTATTATCTACTCTATAGTTAATTACTACTTCTAGAATTACTATATAGTATTTACTAGACTTTATAAAGACCTAGACGAATATAAATACTATAGTATATATTAATAGTAATAGTAAGTTTAAGAAGATAGTATAAAGATACTAAAGGATAAATTCTACTTTACTTCTTTAGAATAGTTACTTACTATATAGCTTAGTAGTAAGACTTAGATAAAAGAGCTAACTAAATACTAAGTATTTTTTAAGCTAGATACTAATAAAGTATAGCTAGATAATAATCTACTAAAAGATATATTTAGTAGTAAATAATATTAAACTCTATATAAAGAAGGCCTCTTTCTAAATAAATATACCTAAGTAATTAAGCTAGGTATAGATGTAGTAAGCCTTACTAATAAAGGTAATAGTAATAATAAAGTCTACTATATTATAGCCTATCTCTTAAACTTTTTACTAGAAATTAGGAATAAGAAAGAGAATATAATTCTTATTACTTTTATCTTAGGAAATAGTATAAAGGACTTAGAATAATTTAATACGTTTATCTATCTAATTACTTATAAGTTATAGAGGCTTAAAAAAGGTAGTATATAACTTTAGGACTCTATTACTAGTAAAGTATATACTTTATATACTAGCGTTTTATATATAATAAGTAGGCTAACTCTTTATAGATCTCTATACTATAGCTTATAGAAGAAGGTAATAGGCTTAAAGTAGTAGCTATTATAAGAGTAAAAGGCCTAAGTATAGCTTTATATCTATACTACTTATATAATATTAAGGCTATCTATAAAAGTAAATTAAATACTCTTTATATACTAATATTTACTTTTATATAATAAGATTAGCTACTAAAAAAAGATATATATATAAAGATAAATAAAGTAGAATAGCTATAAAAAGTAATACTAATAATAAAGGGAGAGAGGAAGGCGCTTAAGTAGTACTATAGGTAATATAGTATTATCTAGTAACTAGCCCTTATATATTTAAAATCTCTTATATTCTTATAAAGTTTTCTACTTAATTTAATATATATAGTTACTACTAATATAACTAAGTATATTCTAAGACTCTAGATTAAAAGTAAGTATAGAAATACTATAGCTACTTATAAAAGAGATAAGTTTAAGCTTTACTAGTATTATATAGATAAAATAAGTAAAGCTATTAATAAATTAAGAGTAATAATACTAATAGCTATTATCTCTAATATAAGCTCTATCTATAACTAGAGGACTTTTAAGAGTATAGAGTAGAGGTTATAGCTAGAGGTCTTATTAGAACTACTACTATAAGATTATTAATTTAATAAATATATTAAGAACCTCTAATAGCTAGTATACTTATATTACTTACTAATAGTAAGAGTACTAACTATAAAAGAGGTATAAGATATTAAAAATATTATAAAGAGCTTTATAAAAGAGTTTAAGAAGCTATACTATATAGTAAAATACTCTTAAAAGAAGAGTAAGATTATAGTATATATAGTATAAGTATACTAGCTCTTCTACTTTATATAAAACGTCTAAGACTTTAAGCTAGTGTAATATTTTACTTAATAGCTAATAGAACGCTATATCTAGAAAGCTAAATCTAATACTAAGTTACTTATATAGAGATATAAAAGTCTTATTTATGCGATACTAGACTATATCTATACTATATACTATTAATTCTTATATAATATACTAAGTAACTAAATATATATAGCTATACTAAGGTATAGAGAGTAGTTAAAGCTATACCTTTCTAGCTACGCGTTAATAAAACTATATAAAGCTAAGAAAGAAGAACTCTTTATACTTAAACTTAGTATATAAGAGTATAAAATAAAGTTATATAAGTACTATACGCTCTTAGACTAGTTAATAGTATACTTATATATATTATAGGGCTATTAAAAGAATATAAGACTAGCTAAGTATATATATATATATAAAGGAAGAGACTTTATATTTAGTAAAGTTCTTAGGTTTATAAGTATATAGAGTAAAGAATAGGTAAAGTTATAGAGTTAGAAGATTAAAGCGTCTAGAATACTCTATATACTTAAAAATAAGAAGAGAGGTATAAAGTAGATACTTATTAAGAATATCTAGTAGTTAGTTAGTAAATTAACTATAAAGAAGAAGATTAATAGTAAAATTTAGTACTACTAGTATATTATATATAGAAATAAGAGGTAGCTTATATAGTATAATACTTAGTAAAAGGCGTAATAAATACTACTATATAAAGTAAGATATTTATATAGTATATCTTCTTATCCTATTACTATATAGTAATAAAATATAAGTTAAGTAAATAACTTAAAGAGTAAAGATACTATTTAGTACTAGTTAAGCTTAAAGCTTTTTAGATAAAAGAGTAAGCTTAGTATCTAGCCTAAGCGTTTTATAGCCTTAGTAGTATATTAAATTTCTATACTACTACTATAATATTATTATAATTATATAATAGAGCTACTATAAGTAGAGCCTAGTATAACGCTTAACTACTAGAGCTATAGAGTTAACTTAAAGATAACGCCTTCTACCTACTATATATATTCTACTACTTACTACCTACTACTATATATTATACGCTAAATATATACTTAGATGCTATACTTCTATTTCTATTACTATTATACTTAGAGTAGTATAATATATAGTATATACTTTATAAGATAAGAAAGTTATCTACGTAGTAGTAAGATAAGGAAGTACCTCTAGTAATATATACTAGTATAGTAGAAGGCCTAATCTTCTTAAATAAAGGTACTTTTATACTTATAATCTTATAGTTAGCCTATATATCTAACTTTATAGCTCTTTTACTTTTATAAAATAAAGCCTATACTTTTATACTAATATATTTAGTCTTATACTAGTAGTAGCTCTTTAGCTTATAGTATATATCTTTTAGATTATAGTATATAACTATATATATAGTATACTATAATATTAAGATAACTAGCTATAACGCTTTTTACTCTTAATTTAACTACTCTTAAGGTTTTATTAAAGGCTATTCTCTATAAGAATAGTAAGTATATTAAAGGTAGCTTAAATATACTTTATTTAAGAATAAAGATAATATTAAAAAGAAGTATAATAAAAGTAAGAAGTAGAGCTTTAATAAAGTAAGGATTATAAAAGTAAAAGGTACTTAAAGCTTAAGGCTACTTTTAAGAAAGATAATTATATTATTACTATAGAACTTTACTAAGGGCCTAGCTATAAAGATCTATCTAAGTAGTAGTAGAAGTTTACTAACTAACACACTACCTATACTTAAAAAGAATATTAAACTATATTAATTATTACTACTATATCTAATATAGAGTAGAAGACACCTAATAAGACTAGTCTTAATAGTACCTCTTAGTAGGCTGTATTTATTATTAAAGTAAAGCTTCTATAAGTTTACTCTACTATAGATAATATACCTCTTTATCTTTTATAATACTAATAGTAAAGCTAATAATAAACCTACTATAAGCGTAGAGATATAAGACTTAGAAATAGTATACTTTTTTTTAATATAGTATAGATATAGATAGTAAATATAACCTTAATAATAAAACGTTATAGCTTTTACTTATTAATTATAAGTAGTAAAGTACTCTAAGTCTAACTACGCTTATTTTAATAAGTCTTAGAAGAAGGCTCTATTAGATAAGAAGTTATTATAGATATAGCTTTTTACTTCTACTACTAATTAAAAATAGCTTAAACTAATATCTTACTTTTAAGTTATAGCGTTAAAAGAGCTTAGTATAAAAAAGATAAAAGTTAAACTCTTAAGTTTTACTATTAAGCTAGCGTTTAAGATAATAAACTTATAAAGCGTATAAGTAAGACTTAAGGAACCTAGCTATCTTATTAGTTCTTACGTAATACTATAAGTTTAGCGCTATAAGTATAAATTCTACTAATCTAGAAAAAGAGCTTTCTAAAGAGCTTTAAGTAGTTTATACTAGCTAGATATCTTCTTTAGTAATATATTCTATAGTAATTAAGTATTTAGATATAATATACGTTTTTAATCTAATATACTACTAATAACTTCTAGCTCTATACTAACTACCTATTATATAATATCTTTACTCTAAATAAAGCTATCTTAAATTATACGTAAGTAACTATTACTATATTATCTATACGTATATCTTATTAGAGCCTTTATTAGTTAGTTACTTTTATATTTACTTTTTACTTTTATTAGATAAAGTATATTAGCTAGCTATTATATAAATATATAGCTATCCTTAATAGTAACTTTCTCTCTTTATTAATACTATATAACTACTATAGAGTATACTACTATCTTAGCTCTTCTTAACTCTTAGTAGTATTAGCTATATCTACTTAGTATAAGCGTAGAGTAGGTGTCCTTTTTACTTACGCTAAATATCTAACTAATATATATTAGCTAATCTAGATCTTATCCCTTTATACTTCTAGAAGAAATCTATAATAGAATTTAGGAACTCTACTTTAGAGAACTATATATCTTAGTTAAAGGTAATCTTATAGGTAATAACTATAAAGCTATAAAAACTACTATCTCTACTACGCTTACTTTCTATATATTATAAGCCTTTTAGTTTTATCTCTTTCTCTTCTATATTTACTAATAAGTTACTTATAAAGTATAAAACTTAGCGTTTAAAGATATTTCTTATATATTTAAATAGCTTAAGTACTTTTACTTCTTTATATAGAAGCTACTTAAGTATAAGTACTACTATATTAAGTATATCTACATTCTCTATAACTCTCTAATAATAACTATAGAGACTTTCTTACTACTATACTACCTTAATAATATTAATAACTATAAGCTTACGCCTATACTTAAGTTACTTTTAATACTTACTTAGTATACTAACTATAAAAAGACTAAAGCTAGATAAGTATAATAGGCTATTACTTTTAAAGATATTATTAATACTATATAGCTTAAGTGCTACTATAACTTCTACTTTATTAAGTTTAACTAGTAGTTACTAACTTCTTCTCTCTCTCTTTTTTTAATATAATATATAGTAATAAACTTTATTTTAGGCTATAGCTGTAGAATAGTAAGCTATATTAATATTTTACGCCTAGTAATAATCTTTATAAAGTAGCTCTATTAAGTACTTTACTATTAGTAATACTTTAAAGAGGCTTATATTATAGCTTTTTAATATTATACGTATATTATAATACCTAATAAGCTAACCTATTTATACTTTACTATTATTACTTTTAGGGCTATTTTAGAGTTATTTCTAGTACCTCTAGTATCTTTATATACTTATTTTTACTCTTACTAGCTTAGTAACTACTACTTATATCTTTTTACTTAAATAGTATATAAAGAGCTCTTCTCTTATCTCTAATACTATCTACTACTTAAGCTCTCTTCTAGCTTACTAACCTAAATAATAACCTTTAATTACTACTTATTATACTCTTCTTTACTAGCTTTAATAATTTATCTATAGTATAAAGACTTACTATTATCTAGCTTCTTATATAGGATAGCTTTAGCTAGTTTATAGCTTATAAGAAATAATTACTATATAGCTATCTCTCTTTAATTAGAGCTTATACTTTAAAGACTTTACTTTATAAGGTTAAAATAGTAGTACTAGCTTACTTACTTCTTAAGGCTTTATTAATAAAATACTATTACTAAGTAAAGAGTTAAAGGCTAAATCTCTTAAGATTAAAATAGTTTAAGTCTTACTAGAGCTTATTACTACTTATAGGCCTAGAAGCCTATAACTTACTATAGCTAGTTTTAAGTTCTCTCTAAGCTTAAGTTTAAAGATAAAAGTTTAGAGCTTTACTACTTAGTATATTAATAAAAGCCTAGTAGTAGTAAAGATAGTTCTTACTTAGCTAGTAAAAATAAGTCTATAACTTAAGTCTTTAACTCTTTAATAGTCTCTAACTCTAATAGTAAATAATACTTTAAGTACTAACGCGTAGTAATATATTAAGAAGTATTAACTATCTACTATATTACTTTTAGTAGTCTCTATTAGCTTTAGCTATTTAGGAGTTTAAAACTAGATAAGTTTAATTACGCTACTAAGTTTCTATTATATTAAGATAGCTATCTAGAAACTTTAACTAGATACTAATTATTTATAGTAGTAGCCTAAAGTATTTAATATAAATATTCTTAGTAAGACTTTAGTTTAGGTTAGGGCTTATTAGACTAATTACTATATATAATTACTTAAGGAGCTTACTTAAAGTAACTATAAAGTATTTATAACTTTAAGTTTTTATAATAGTACTATAAGGTAGTAGAACTATTTATAAGGTATTTAACTTTAGCCTTATTATATAGCTATATAGATCTAACCTCCTCTACTAAAGTACTTCTTATATTTTTCTAATAGCTTCTACGCTTAAAATAGAAGAGTTTAAGTATAGTAGTAACCTCTTTATAATATAGGGTAGTTTAGTAATATATAAAAGTACTATTACTAGCTAATTATAGAGCTATAATATCTATAATACTAAAACTTACTATATAAGCGCTTCTAACTACTAATAGGATTATAAATATAAATAGCCTTCTAACCTAAACATACTAGCCTTTAGTTAAGTATTCTTTAACTTATTTATCTTTAAGAACTACTTTCTCTACTCTCTATAAGTAAGTACTTAAATACTATAGTTATAAATAATAATAATAAAGTAAGTACTAGAATATTAAGGTTATAGATAATAATAATAAAGTAAGTACTTAAATACTAAAGTTATAGAGCTATAAGAGTAGATAATAAAGATTTAAGATAAAATAAAAAGGGCTAAAGATTACTAGAGCTAGATATTATCTTAATTAAGATAGATAGTACTTTTTATAGTTTAAAAGTAGTATACTAGATATATCTTTCTAATAGCTCTTATACTATATATTAAGCTCTATAATACTTAGTATATTAATACTTAGTATCTCTTAAGTACTACCTATATTATATAAAGACTTATATACCTTAGAATATATAATTAATATATATACTATACTACTTTAGTAGTAGTAGTAGAGGCTAAGCTTATATAGACCTTAGATACGTTAATAACTTAAAGCTAAGTATAAGCCTAAAGCTACTAATAAGAAGAAGAAAAGTAAAGCTAATAGTAATAAAAGTAATAGCGCTAAGCTTAAGACTAAGAAGAAGGCTTTTACTACTAAAGTAATAGCTAAAGATAATATTAACTCTCTAATAAGGCTATAGATAGAGGAGTATATAGTACTTAATAAGTTTTTTATATAAGATAAAAGGCGTAGCTTTAGGGTTAAAGCTATTAGTATTATACTTACTATATACTATAATATAGCTACTTTATATCTATTTTATAACTTAAATAAACTACGTATTATATTTCTTAACTCTTACCTCTAAAGTACTTTCTCTTCTCTTTTTTACTTCTATACTATATTAAGTAAAAGCTTTAGGTTAGTAAAGAATATAAGAATAGTAAATATACTATTATATATAAGTTAGCTAAGGCTACTTCCTCTCTATATAGCTATTACGCGATAATAATATAAGTAAGTACTTTACTCCTAACTAGCTATTAGCTATACTATAGTAGTAAGTAAGTACTAGATAGAGCTCTTTAGCTAGCTAGTATTAATTTTAACTTTATTAAAAGCTACTAAAGTAGTAATATACTCTTTATCTTTAGTAATAATAACTATTTAATATAGAGCTACTAGATAGGGCTCTTTAGCTAGCTAATATTAACCTTAACTTCTTTAGAGCTTACTAAGGTAGTAATATACTCTTTATTTTTAGTAATAATAATTCTCTAATATAGAACTTTAGAGGTAAGTAGTATCTTAAATAAGTATTACTAATATTCTTTTAATTTTTTATAAACCTCTAGAGTTCTATAGAAGAAGTAGCTTAGTTAGCTAGTTCTATAGATCTATACTTAAGATCTTAAAAGCTACTAGTAATAGTAGTAATATTAAGCTAAAGATAAAGCTAAAAATAAGCTTAAGACTACTAATAAGAAAAACCTTAGCACTAAGTATAACCTTTTTTTTTATTTCTATATATTACTTTATAACCTTCTTCTTTATTTCTATATATATAACTCTTTTTTATCTATAAGATAGTTATATAAGATAGATCTAGAAGAATATAGTAGTATAATCTTAATACTACTACTACTATAAAGCTTTATATTATTAGTAATAATAGTATCTAAAGCTATATATAAATACCTACTCTACTAGCTCTTCTATCTCTCCTCTACTATATAGTATAAGTATAGTATAACTACTATACTTATTACCTTACTAGTCTATATAGGCCTTCTAACTCTAAATATACTAGCCTTTAACTAAGTATTTCTTAACTTACCTATTTTATAGAGACGCTACTAAGGTAATTAATAGAAGTAGTAAGTAGTAGTATCTTCTAACTTTAAATATATAAGTAAGTAGTTTTTAACTTACTTATCTTCTTATATATAAACTTCTATCTAGCTAGCTTTTCTATTTCTTCTCTACTATATAGTATAGGTATAGTATAACTATTATACTTATTACTCTACTAGTCTACGCTACTAAAGAAGGATACTATAACTTAAGCGCTATTACTACTATTACTAATAATTTTCTAATATAAGACCTAACTCTAAATATACATCTACTATCTTATATTAGTAGTAGTAGTAGTAGTATTAAGCCTAAGTATATAAACTTCTTATAGCTTTCTTTATCTATCTAGTAGAATAAAATCTTTTCTTTAAGTCTTTATTACTTTATAAGCTAGTTTTATAGTTAATTACTAAGTAAGTCTTAGTAAATATATAAAAGTATATATCCTAGACCTAAGCCTTATATCTAAGTATATTAGTTTCTAAAGCTTAAACTAAATATTATAACTACTTAGTAATCTATAAGAGCTTTACTTACTATATTACTTAGTAACTTATAATAAGAAAGCGCTATCTATAAGTATCTATTAGCTATTATTATTAGAATATATCTTCTTCTTTATAGGTAGTATATAAGAGCCTACTTACTAAGTAGTCTTTAAAGATAAAGTGCGCTATACTAATATAATCTACCTAAGCCCTAATAAGCTATAAGTGCCTAAAGGCCTACGTAGATAATAGTAATAACTATCTTCTATACTAGAACTAAAGCTAGTCTTAATCTTATAGCTATTTGCCTATAGATCTATCTAGCCTTAATCTTATAGCTATTTACTTATAGGTCTAGTAGGCTTATAAGCTAATAGCTATAGAGTAAAGTATAAAAAGGATAAATAAAAAAGCTTAAAAAGAGTTTATATACTTAGCTTTATTATAATAGTAAGCTTAGTATATAGGTAGCTTAGTATACTAGTAGGCTTAATAGATTTATATAGAAGTTAGTACTATATATAAGAGCCTATTAAGTTAGTATCTTCTTTATTTCCTATCTTTAATATACTTTTACTTCTAAATATATACTATTAGCTACCTACTATACTATAGTAATAGCGCTTATATAAACTAATCTAGATATATATTCTATACTATACTAGCCTTCTCTATAGTATTATAGATCTAATCTTCTTATAAAGTCTATACTAAGCTAATTAAGTACTTTACTACTTTCTATACTTAATAATATATAAGACCTAAGCTTACTACGTTTCTAGTAATAAGCTATTCTATATCTATAACTAGATTACTTAAAGTCTTAAGAATAATAAGATACTTATAGCCCTAATAAGAGTAGATAATAAGTATATCTAAGAGTATATCTTATACACTTTATATCTTTCTAATAGGTTCTATAGTAGATTTAGCTATATATATATATAGTACTTATATAAGTTAGTAAGTAGAAGTAACTAGTTTACCTAATCTCTCCTCTCTCTTTATTAAACTTCTTTTTTAACTTCTTTTACTCTATCTAATCTTTATTACTAGTTAGTTAAGTATAATAATAGTAAAATTTAAGTACTTAGCTAGCTAGTAATAAAGCTAGTAAAGTAAAAGAGTAATAGAAGAAGAGACTTAAGGAGAGCTTATATACTTAAATACTATACTAATAGCGCTAAGATAGGTATACTACTTAAGAGAATATATAAGAAGGAGTAACTAAGTATATAAAGTAAGTACTACTATCTTACTTATAGTCTCTCTCTCTCTCTCTATTAGACTTCTTTTTTAACTTTACTAAGCTAAAAGAGGACGTAAGTAGCTATATAAGTATAACTATTTATATTTTCTACTAGCTTAGTAAATATAAGATATAGAAGTAATAAATAAAGAGACCTAGAGAGAGTTTATATACTTAAATATTATACTAATAGTACTAAAATAAGAGTACTACTTTAAGAGAATATATAGAAAGGAGTAACTAGTATATAAGCGCCTATATACTAACTTCTCCTCTCTCTCTCTATTAAATCTTATCTTTAATATTTACTAGGCTAAAGGGGATATAACTAGCTATATAAGTATAGCTAATTACATCTTCTACTAGCTTAGTAAATATAAGATATAGAAGTAATAGAAGAGAAAACTAGTAAGTTATTTATATACTTAAATATTATACTAATAGCGCTAAGATAGAGGTACTACCTAGAGTATATATATAGGAAGGAGTAATTAGTATATATAGTAGGAGTAGTTATATCTAACTAAGATACGCTTTCTCTTTACCTCTTAGTACTAGCTAGAAGTAAAAAACTAAGTAAGATTATAGTCTAATAGAAGAATTAAACCTATAACTTATAAAAAGTAACTACTAACCTATTAAACTAACGCTAGAGCTTATTATTATTAGTATTATTATTATCTATAATATTAAAGCTAGTTTACTAAGCTACTAAGTTAGTAGACTAGCTTTAATATTATAGATAATAATAATACTAGTAATAATAAGCCTAAGTATTAGTCTAATAAGTAGATAGTTAAAGAGCTAATTAATTATCTAATATATATATAACATTTATTACTTAGTATTAAAGTAAGAGTGCTTAAGGTAAGAGCGCCTAAGGTAAGACTACCTATACTCTTCTCTTAGTTCTTATAACTAGCACTATTACCCCTCTATAACTCTACTACGCTTTATTTAAATTAGCTTAGTATAAGTATAAATAATAGTAATAACTTATAGCTACTACCTTATTAAAAAAAAAACTTTAAAATATTATTATTTAGGCGCACTATTACCTTATATAGTCTCTTCTAATACTAGTAAGAGATAGACTTTTTTATAGTATAAGAAAGATAGAAGCTCTAAGTAGTTATACTAGGATTTAGAAGTATAAGAGGTAATATATAGTATAGAGAGTAATATATAGTATAGAGGGTAATACGTAGTATAGAGGGTAATACGTAGTATAGAGGGTAATACGTAGTATAGAGGGCGATATTTAGTATAAGGGGTAACGTTATACTAGAATATAATAGTTAGTATATTAGTAGCTTTTTATATAATAAACTATACTTAATTTAAGCTATATATAAAGCTTTAATACTTAAATAGAGAGTAATATAAGTAATTTATAAAGATTAAGGTATAAGTTTAAAATTAGCTCTAGTAAGTAATTAGACGTAATATATAGAATAATTATATAAGTTAGTAGATACTACTATACCTAAGTAGTCTCTATATCTATATAGAGTACTTATTCTTTATTACTATACTTTCTTTCCTATTAATACGCTATAGAAATATTATAAAAGCTAAATAATTTCTTATATTATAGCTACTAGCGCCTTATAGTTATTTTAGGTGTTTATACCTTTTACTATAGGCCCTATTATACTACTATACTATCTCTATCTAGACTAATAGTAAAGATACTTAGCTAATATAGGAAGCTACTACCTATAATAACTATAACTATACTTAGATAAATATATACATAGAGGCTACGCTTTAGGTAGTTACTTAAGTAGACTATAATATATATAGTAAATTAAATAAATATAAGAATAATATTAAAGTACTATAAGACTATATTACTAATATTACTATATAGATACTAGATAAGGATAGAACGCTATAGTAATTCTACGCTATATAACTTCTTTTTAATAAATAATTTAATAATATATAGAACTTCTAAATAGAAATATAAAATTATTTCCTTAACTAATAAGTATATAAGCTATACTACTTAATTACTATAGTAGACCTTAGATATAAAATAGAGCCTAAATATAACTATATTAAGAAAGATTACCTAAATATAATATTCTAGCTATAGCTCTTAAGTAATAATAAGTATATATCG
>Ga0210040_10003258_pt1 | contig 22119 bp, 16 predicted proteins | sample CryGeyCG12114_NA_FD_185462 | JGI IMG/M metagenome (GOLD analysis project Ga0210040, IMG submission 185462) | Groundwater microbial communities from aquifer - Crystal Geyser CG19_WC_8/21/14_NA (SPAdes) (version 2) | ecosystem: Environmental > Aquatic > Deep subsurface > Groundwater | place: USA...
GGTCGGCCAGGTGGTCCAGCCGGGAGGTGATCCCGCGCAGGTCCCCCACCCCGTCGCCGTCGGAGTCGGCGAACGAGCGCGGGTACACCTGGTAGACCACCGCGCTCGTCCACCACGGCGCCGCGCCAGGGCCGGGGCCCGCGCCGTCGGGGGCGGCGACGACGCGGGGCCCCGCGGTGGTCCCAACAGCGGGTGCGTCGGCGACGAGGGTGGACGGGAAGGGTGCGGGGTTCACTTGACTGCTCCTCGGGTGACGCCGGAGATGACCCAGCGCTGGGCGAACACGTAGACGACCAGCAGCGGCGCCATCGCCATGAGGTAGGACGCGAAGGCGACCGGGTAGTTGGTCGAAAACTGGCCCTGGAAGACGTACTGCACCAGCGGCAGGGTCGCCAGCGCAGGGTCGGAGATCATCACCAGGGGCAGGAGGAAGTCGTTCCACGCCCACAGGCAGGTGAGGATGCCGACGGTGGCGTTCATCGGTGCGAGCAGCGGGAAGATGATGCGCCAGAAGACGGTCCACGTGCCCGCCCCGTCGGTGATCGCAGCCTCCTCCAACTCCTCGGGGATGGAACGGATGTAGGCCGTGAAGATGAAGATGTTGAAGGCCAGGCCGTAGACGACGTAGAGGAGCACCAGCCCGGCGCGGTTGTCCAGGCCCAGCGCGGCGGTCTGCTTTACCACCGGCAGCATGATGATCGGGAACGGCACGAACAACGCCGCCACGAAGTAGTAGAAGAGGCCCTTGAACAGCCGCCGATGCATGTTGCGGGCGATGGCGTAGGCGACCATCGAGTTCGTCAGGAGCGTGAGCGCGACCGCCCCGACGGTCACCAAGGCGCTGTTGAGGGCCGCCCTCGGGAAGTTCGTGAGCGTCCAGGCGTCGGCGAAGTTCTGCCAGCGCACTTCGGTCGGCAGGGCGAAGCCGGTGCCGCCGAGCTGGTCCGGGGTCTTGAGCGCGGTGACCACGGTGAAGTACAGCGGCACGAGCACCGTCAACGACAGGACGACGGCGAGCGCCGTCAGCCGCCAGCTCGCGCCGCTCGTCGAGCGGTGGCTGCGCCGGCGGCTGAGGGGGCGGCCCGGCAGGTCGGGGCCGGTGTCGTCCCCGGGCGTCGAGGTCCCGGTCGTGCGGGCGGCTGCGGTCTGAGCGGTCGCGTCTGCAGCGGACATCAGAGGGACACCTCCCGGCGCTGCAGGACGCGCAGCTGGACGACGGAGAAGAGGACGATGACGACGAGGAAGACGACGGCGTTGGCGGTCTGGTAGCCGTACTCCCCGCCCTGGAAGCCGCCGCGGTAGATCAGCACGGAAATGGACTCCGTGGATGTCCCCGGGCCGCCGTTGGTGATCGCGATGATGTGGTCGAAGACCTGCAGGAAGTTCTTCAGCGAGAGCACCATGTTGATGGTGAAGAAGCCCGCGATCAGCGGGAAGGTGATGCTCCAGAAGCGCCGCCACGGGCGGGCCCCGTCGATGGCCGCGGCCTCGTAGATCTCCTCGGGCACGGTCTGCAGGCCGGCGAGGTAGATGATGATGTTGAACGCCGCAGCCTGCCACACCGCGAGGACCACCACGCCCACCCACGCCAGCGACTCATCCGCGAGGATCGACGTCGAGAGCCGCTCCACCCCGAGCGCCGAGGCGATGGCGGGAAGCGAGTTGGCGAAGAGGTAGTTGAAGACGTACCCGATGACGAGCACGGCGAGGATGTTCGGCACGAAGAACAACCCGCGCAGGGCGTTCTTGGCCCGGATCCGGCTGTTGAGCAGGACGGCGACGCCGAGCGCGATGACGTTCACGAGGACGGTCGCCACCAGGGCGAACTGGAAGGTGAAGAGGTAGGCCGCGCGCACCCGGTCGTCGGAGAGGAGGGCGACGTAGTTCGACAGGCCCACGAACTCCCAGGGGCCGTAGCCGGGCGAGTCCGTGAAGCTGTAGAGCAGTCCCCGGATCGCGGGCAGCGTGTGGAAGACGGCGAAGAGCACCACCGCCGGCGCGACCATCCAGTAGAAGGCCCGCGGGGTCCGCTCCGAGAGCAGGCGCCGGCGGCCGTCGTTCGGCGCCGCCCCGGGCCGGGTGGCCGTCGGGCGGGTACGCGTCGCGCCGGCCATCAGGACTCCACCGCCCCGAGGCCCCAGGTGCGGCGGGCGGCGACGGCGTCCCAGTCCTCGTCGAGCTGGGCCAGCGTGGTCTCCATGTCGGTGCCTCCCAGCAGGTAGCTCTGCAGCTGCGGGCCGAGGGGGATGGCCGGGATGAACTGGTGGTCGAAGAAGCCGTCGACGCGCCCGGCGTCGATGAGCGGCTGGAGCCCGGCCAGCGCCGGGTCCTGCGCCACCTGGCCCTCCAGGGCCGGGATGGCGACCTGCGCCTCGGCGTAGGCGGCGACGCGCTCGGGCTCCAGGAGGAATTCCACGAGTCGCCTCGACTCCTCGGGGTGCTCGCCGTCGCGGCCGGTGGCCAGGAGGACGTCGACACCCGAGACGACGGTGGTCGCGGCCGGGTCGTCGGTGGCCGGCAGCGCGAAGCTGCCGATCTCGAAGTCGGGCTCGAAGGTCCGCACCTGCGGGATGGCGTAGGTGCCGATGACCAGCATCGCCGCCTCGCCACGGGCGAAGGCCTGCGTGCCGTCGTCGTAGCCGCGGGAGCCGGCGTTCGGCTGCGTGTAGTCGTAGAGAGTCGCCAGCTTCTCGAGGGCCTCCGGCCAGCCCTGCTCGAACGTCGTCGTCCCGGCGAAGCGCTGCTCGAAGAAGTCCTCCGGCTGGGTCTGCGGCACCAGGGGGGCGAGCGCCGCCTGCACCGTCCAGGCGTCGGCGAGCGTGCCGTAGACGGGCGTGACACCCGCCTTTTCGAGGGTCTGCGCCGTCGCGACGAACTCCTCCCAGGTGCGGGGGACCTCGAGCCCCTGCTCGGCGAAGATCTCCGGGTTGTAGAGGACGCCGCTGGCGTTGGCCGCGAAGGGGATGCCGTTCACCTCCCCCGGCGCGCCCTCCCCGAGCTCCTGCACGACGTCGACGTAGGCCGGGTTCACCTCCTTGAGGAGGGGGTCGCCGGACCAGTCTCGGAAGACCTCGGCGGAGGCGAGCTCCCCGAAGGTGCCGTTCCCGTTGAGGGTCATGACGTCCGGGACGTCGTCCTTGACGAGCCGCGTCCGCAGGAGCGTCTCGGCGTCCGGCACGTTGTCGACGACGACTCGGACGTCCGGGTTCTCCGCCTCGAAGTCCGCAGCGGCCTGGGTGAAGAAGTCCACCGCCTCGGGCTTGAACTGGAACAGCGTGATGGTGGTGCGCGACTCGCTCCCCGCGCTTCCGCATGCGCTGAGGAGCGCCAGTGCGGCAGCGCCCGCGACGACGCCGGTGGCGCGGCGCATGGTCGGACTTCGCATGGTTCGACCCCTGTCTCCGGCGCGGTCGAGGACCCCTGTGTCCCGCGACGCACGACGCGGCGTTCATCGTCGCCGCAGTGACTAAGTTGCATGATGGAAGCCCGAACGTCAAGAGTCCTGCGCGGAAGGCACCGCACCGTGGACTGGCCGACTGACTGACTTCCACGGTGGAATGCTCAGTCGTCGGGCACGATGTCGGTGAGGAGGCTGACCATGACGCAGGTACAACCACCAGCGGCTGACGCCGCGAGGCGAGACGCGCCGACGGCGTGGCCTGCTCCCGCGTGGCTGCCGCTGACGAGCACGTCCCGCTCGGTGGCGCTGGAGGTGCTGCTGCACGGCCCCCTGTCGCGCAGCGAGCTCGCGCGCCGCCTCGGGCTGTCGGCGGGCACGCTGACGCGGCTTGCCAAGCCCCTGCTCGAGGACGGCCTGCTTGTCGAGGACGGGCGGTCCCGCGACCCGGGGACGGGGCGCCCGGCGCGGCCGCTCGACGTCGTCGCCGACGCCCACCACTTCATCGGCGTCCGGCTCACCAGCACACAGGCGACCGCGGTGGTGACCGACCTGCGCGCCTGCGTTGTGGCCTCCACCGAGGCGCGTCTGGACGACACGTCGCCGGAGGCCGTCGTGGCGACGATCGCCCGCCTGGTCGCCGAGCTCTGCACCACGGTGCCCGCCACGTCCGTCGGGATCGCCCTGGGCGGCCAGGTCCGCGCGTCGTCGACCGTGCTGCGGGCACCGTTCCTGGGCTGGGACGAGGTGCCGCTGGCCGATCTGGTGCAGGAGGCGACTGGCCTGCCGGTCACGGTCGAGAACGACGTCGTCTCGCTCACCACAGCCGAGCACTGGTTCGGCTCCGGACGCGGACGCGACGACTTCGCCGTCGTGACGGTCGGCGTCGGCGTCGGCTGCGGGCTCGTCACGCACGGGCAAGTGGCTGCGGGGGACGACGCCGGCGTCGGGCTGCTGGGACACCAGCCGCTGGGCCTGCCAGCCCCCCTGTGCCACCTCGGCCACCGGGGGTGCGCCGAGGGCGTGCTGACCGACGCCAGCATCCTCAACCAAGCCTCTGCAGCGTTCGGCCGGCCCGTGGTGTGGGGCGAGATGCTCGACCTCGCGGCGGCCGCCCACCCCGTGGCGCAGGCGCTGCTGGAGGACTTCGCAGTCGGCCTCGGGCGCCTCGTCGCCCTGGTGGGAAACGTCAGCACCGTCCCCCTCGTCATCGTCTCCGGCGAGAGCGTGGGCCTGGCGCGCCTCGTCGAAGGACGCGTACGTGCGGTTGCCGCCGCCGAACGCGACCCTGCAGCCAACGAGCTGGAGCTGACGTTCCAGCCCGCCCCCGCGGAGGAATGGGCCAGCGGCGCCGCCGCAGTGGCCCTACGCCGCTACGTATCCACCGACCACAGCGCGACCAGTTGATCGGGACTACTGATCGAGCAGGTGACTCCTGACCGCTGGTCTCCGATTGCCGACCCACTACCGGTGACGGCGCACGTCACGGACCCCGTGAGGCGGCGCCTCGCGGGTGGCGTCCCAGCAGACCCGTCCGGACCGGCTGTTCCGTTCAGGGGCGTCGTACGGCGAGGGCTGCGGTGAGCGAGCGGCGCGCGATCCGCGCCGCCTCAGACGGGCTCCGGCCCACATGAGGAGGACTGGCCGGGGAACCGGCGCCCGGCTTCCTCCACCGTCTGTACCGCATGCCGAGTTGCCAGGTCCTGGTCCCCTGCTCCGCGTTCGTCGTCGCGGTCTGCCCTCGACCGAGTGCGGGCGAGCTCCCGGCCGCGACTGCGGGCGTCCGGTGCCGACGTGGGATGCCGCCGTACCCACGCGCTGCACCGGGCCACCGGTCGGTGAGGCCGGCAGCCCGTAGGTCCACCGGTACCGCGACGCCCGGTCCCGCTACCGCGAGCGCACGAAGCGGTCGACGTCGGCGGTGCGACCAGCGAGGAGGATCTCGTCGCCGTAGGCGAGCGTCGTGCTCGCGTCGGCGTAGGTGAAGTCCTCCGCGCCCGCCGGCTTGACGGAGACCACGGTCACCCGGTGGCGGCGGCGCAGGCCGCTCTCTCCCAGCGGCACCCCGACGAGCTCCTGGGGCGGCTGCGCGGACGCCAGCACCCAGTCGCGGCCGACCTGCAGGTAGTCGCTGACCTCCCCGGAGACGAGGTGGGCCACGCGCGCCCCCATCTCCTCCTCGGGCAGCACGACGTGGTGGGCGCCGACGCGCCGGAGGATGCGGGCGTGCTGGTGGTCCAGCCCCTTGGCCCAGATGCTCTCCACGGCCAGCTCGTCCAGGAGCGCGGTGGTGAGGATGCTCGCGTGCTGGTCGCCGCCGATCGCGACCACGGCGCGCTCGAAGTCCTGGACCCCGAGCTCCTCCAGCGCCTCCTTGTCGGTCGAGTCCGCGGCCACCACCTGGCCGATCTGCCCGGCCAGGCGCTGGACGACGACGGGGTCGCGGTCCACCGCGAGCACCTCGGCGCCGCGCCGGACGAGCTCGAGCGCGAGGGCGGTGCCGAAGCGGCCGAGGCCGATCACGACGACGGGGGTCAGGCGGTCAGCCAACGATGGTCCTCTCCTCGGGGTACTGGGTCCGGCGGGTGCGCTCGCGCAGGGCGAGGGCCGTGGCGAGGGTGAGCGGCCCCACCCTGCCCGCGAGCATGAGCGCGACCAGCACGAGCTGCGCGCTGGTCGGCAGGTCAGCCGTGATGCCCGTCGAGAGCCCCACGGTGGCGAAGGCGGACACCGCCTCGAACAGCGCCGCGTCCAGCCCCACCCCGGACAGGTCCAGCAGCAGCGACGTCCCGGTGACCGCGAGCGCCACCCCGAGCAGCGCCACGGACAGCGCCTGGCGCTGCGTGGCGGCGGGCACGCGCCGGCGTCCGACGACGACGCCGGGCTCGCCGCGCACCTCCGCCCACACGACGAAGGCGAGCAGGCCGAACGTCGTCACCTTGATGCCGCCGGCCGTGCCGGCGCTGCCGCCGCCGATGAACATCAGGACGTCGGTGAGGAAGAGCGTCGTCGGCTGCAGGGCGCCGACGTCGACGCTGTTGAAGCCCGCGGTGCGAGCCATCACCGACGCCGTGAACGCGCCGAGCACCCGGTCCTCGGCGGGCAGAGCGCCGAGCGTGGCGGGGTTGCGGGCCTCGGCGACGAGGACGCCGACCGTCCCGACCACGAGCAGCACGACCGTGACCCAGACGGTGATCCGCGTGAGCACCGACCAGGTGGAGGGGCGCCGCCACGAGCGCACGAGCTCGAACACCACCGGGAACCCGAGCCCGCCCACGACGACGGCGAGGCAGACGACGCCCAGGACCAGCGGGTCGCCCGCGTAGCCGACGAGGCTGTCGGCGTTGGTCGAGAAGCCGGCGTTGTTGAAGGCCGAGACGGCGTGGAAGACGCCGTCGTAGAGGGCCTCGACCGCCGGCTCGTCGTAGGAGGCGGCGAAGCGGGCGGCGAGCACGGCGGCGACGACGGCCTCGCAGCCCAGGCTGAAGGCGACGACGCGGCGCACCACGCGGCGCACGTCGGCGCTCGTGAGGGTCTTGGTCTCCGTCTGCGCGACGAGCCGGGCTCGCAGTCCGAGCCGGTGGCGCAGCAGGAGGGCGATGAGGGTGGCCAGCGTCATGATCCCCAGCCCGCCGGCCTGGATGAGCAGCAGGACGACCGCCTGCCCGAAGCCGGACCAGTACGAGCCGGTGTCCACGGTGACCAGCCCGGTCACGCACACGGCGGAGACCGCGGTGAACAGCGCGTCCACCAGCGGCGCGCGCTCGCCCGAGGACGTCGCGACCGGCAGCGACAGCAGCGCCGTCCCGACGAGCGAGGCCGCGGTGAACCCCCCGACGACGACGAGCGCCGGGTTCCCGCCGCCCTGCGGGCCGGGCCCGGGTCGTCCGCCGCCGGCCCGGCGGCGCCCCGACCGGGACCGGGGGGGAGGGGGCGGGGACGCCGGCGCGCGCTCGTGCACGGCGCACACCGTGGCACTCCCCCGGCGGCGTCTGCGCGCGGGTCCCCTCCGCGCCGCCCGGACGGCGGACGCGGCTCAGGAGGCGGGCGCGGCAGACCGGGCCGGCGGGGCGGGCGGGACTCGTGGGACGGGCGGACGACCGGAGCCGGGACCGGGGCCGACCAGCAGGTCGCCGGGCCGCTCGAGCACGCCCTGGAGCACGCGGGCCGCGGCTCCCAGGACGACGGCGTCGGCGCCGAGCCGCGCGGCGCGCACCTCGACGGGCAGGACGCGGGCCCTGAGCACCCGTCGCGCGAGCTCGGCGCGCAGCGGCGGGCCGAGCCAGGGGGCGAGGGGTGCGTAGACGCCCCCGAGGACCACGGCGTCGACGTCGAGCACGTTGACCGCCGAGGAGGCGGCCACGCCGAGGGCGCGTCCGGCGCCCTCGAGCGCCCGCAGGACGCGCTCCTCGCCGCGGGCGGCGGCGCGCGCGAGGACGGCGCCCGCACCCCCTCCCTCCGCGGCGGTGCTCCCGTCCGGGTCGAGACCCGCGGCGGCGAGGACGGCGTCCTGGCCGGCGTAGACCTCCAGGCAGCCGGTGGCGCCGCAGCCGCAGACCGGGCCGCCCGGGTCCACCCCCACGTGGCCCAGCTCCCCGCTCCACCCGTGCTCGCCCCGCAGCAGCCGCCCGCCCACGACGGCGCCCGCGCCGATGCCGACCTCCCCGGAGACGAGCAGGAAGCTGCGCGGGGCCGCCTCCGCGGACCCCGGGGCCCACGACCCAGGAGCCGACGGCTGAGGACCCGACGGGCCGGCGCCCGAGGACCCGGCCCCCACCGCCCACGCCTCGGCCAGCGCGGCGAGGGCGGCCTCGTTCTCGAGCGCCGTCGGCAGGGCGTCCAGGGCAGAGCCCGCGGCGTCCGGAGCGCCGCGCAGCCGCCCGAGGACGTCGACGTCGCGCCACCCCAGGTTGGGCGCGAGGCGGACCACGCCGGCGCGGGCGTCCACGAGCCCCGGCAGCCCCCAGGCCGCGCCGACCACCTCGAGGCCCTCGGCCGCTGCGGCGGCGAGGACCTCCTCCGCCAGGTCGGCCGCGCGTCGCAGGACCTGCTCCGGCGGCGCTCCCCGCTGGTCGCCGGGGACGACGCGCAGGACCCGGGGAGCGCCCGACAGGTCGCGCACGCCGGCGGCCAGGTGCCGCACACCGACCTCCACGCCCAGCCCGGCCACCCGTCGGCCCGACAGGCGCAGTCGCTGGGCCGGGCGCCCACGGGCGGGCCCCGGAGGGTCGGTCTCCTCCAGCAGCCGCGCGAGGAGCATCTGGTCGACGAGCGCGGACACGGTCGTGCGGGTCAGCCCGGTCGCCGCGGCCAGGGACGCGCGCGAGGGGGGCTCCGGGGCCGCGACCACGCGCGCCAGCAGGGCGGCGCTGTTGCGCTCCCGCAGGTCCTCCTGCCGCGTGACGTCCACGGGCGCACCGTGCCACAGCGCGCGCCGCCCCCGGCGCCCCTCCCCGACGACGCCGTCTTCCCGGAAGCAGACGCCTCCTCCACCCACGAGGCCACCTCCCACGCGAAGCAGACGCCTCCTCCACCCACGAGGCCACCTCCCACGCGAGGCAGACGCCTCCTTCACCCAAGGGGCCACCTCCCACGCGAAGCAGACGCCTCCTCCACCCACGAGGCCACCTCCCACGCGAAGCAGACGCCTCCTCCACCCACGAGGCCACCTCCCACGCGAGGCAGACGCCTCCTTCACCCAAGGGGCCACCTGCGGCGGGCGAGCTGGCGCCTGCTTCACCCCGAGGCCGCGCCGCCGTTGACGCGAGCAGCCGCGACGCTTATGTTCAGTGACTGGACGAAAGCCGCTCGACGACGAGGAGCTCCCCGTGGCACCCACGCCCACCCGTGACGACAAGTTCTCCTTCGGCCTGTGGACCGTGGGCTGGACGGCGAACGACCCCTTCGGCGCCGCCACCCGCGCCCCGCTGGACCCGGTCGAGGCCACCCACCGCCTCTCCGACCTGGGCGCCTACGGCATCACCTTCCACGACGACGACGTGGTCCCGTTCGAGGCCGGCCAGCGCGACGCCGCCGAGCGCACGCGGATCCTCGACCGGCTGAAGAAGGCCCTGTCCGACACCGGCATGCAGGTGCCGATGGTGACGACGAACCTCTTCAGCCACCCGATGTTCAAGGAGGGCGCCTTCACCGCGAACGACCGCGGGGTGCGGCGCTACGCGCTGCGCAAGGCGCTGCGCCAGCTCGAGCTCGGCGTCGAGCTCGGCGCCAAGACCTTCGTCATGTGGGGCGGGCGCGAGGGCAGCGAGGTGGACGTCGCCAAGGACGTCCACGCCGCGCTCTCCCGCTACAAGGAGGCCGTCGACCTCCTCACGACCCACATCCTCGAGCAGGGCTGGGACGTCCGGATCGCCATCGAGCCCAAGCCGAACGAGCCGCGCGGCGACATCCTGCTGCCGACCGTCGGGCACGCCATCGCGTTCACGCACACCCTCGAGCACCCCCACCTCGTCGGCGTGAACCCCGAGGTCGGGCACGAGCAGATGTCCAACCTCAACTTCACGCAGGGCATCGCCCAGGCGCTGAGCGCGGGCAAGCTGTTCCACGTCGACCTCAACGGCCAGCACGGGCCCAAGTTCGACCAGGACCTGATCTTCGGCCACGGCGACCTCATCAACGCCTTCTCCACGGTCGACCTGCTCGAGAACGGCTTCCCGGGCGGCGGCCCCACGTACGACGGCCCCCGCCACTTCGACTACAAGCCGCTGCGCACCGAGAACGCGGACGGCGTGTGGACCTCCGCCGAGGCCAACATGAGCACCTACCTGCTGCTCAAGGAGCGCGCCCTGGCCTTCCGCGCCGACCCCCGCGTGCAGGAGGCCCTCGAGGCCGCGCAGGTCACCGAGCTGGCGACCTCGACCCTGTCCGAGGGCGAGTCGCTGGCCGACCTCGTCGCCGACCGCAGCGCGTTCGAGGACTTCGACGCCGACGCGTCGGGCGCGCGCCACGGCGGCCAGGTCCGGCTCGACCAGCTCGCGCTCGAGCACCTCATGGGCGCCGGGAGCTGATCACCCGCCCCTGACCGGACGCCCCTGACCGGGGGCTGCACGACCACCGCGACCGCAGGGCCGCCGCCTCCGGGCGGCGGTCCTGCGGTCGTTCCCGTCCGACGTCCCCCGTGCGCCCGCTGTCGCCGGGGAAGGCGGTGCCCTAGCGTCGATCGTCGATCGGTGTCGACTCCCACCCGACAAGGGGACCAGCGTGCCCACGAGCAAGGACGTCGCCCGCCTGGCGGGGGTGTCCCAGAGCACCGTCTCCTACGTGATGAGCGGCAAGAGGCCGATCTCCGAGGAGGTGCGCCAGCGCGTCCGCGCGGCGATCGAGGAGCTGACCTACCACCCCAACGCGGGGGCGCGCGCGCTGGCGAGCCAGCGCACGCGCGTCATCGGCCTGGTCGTGCCGTTCGGCGCGTCGGCGGACCCGACGGGCCTGCTGCCCTTCATCGAGACCATCACCAGCGGTGCGCGCGAGCACGACCACGACGTCCTCCTCGTCACGGCGGACGAGGGGACGAGCGCGCTGACCCGCCTCGAGGGACGGCGCCTGTGCGACGCGATCGTCCTCATGGAGATCGAGGCGCGAGACCCGCGGATCGCCGTCGCCTCGGGTCTGCGGGTGCCCGTGCTGCTCGTCGGCGTGCCCGAGGAGCCGGACGGGCTCGTGTGCGTCGACCTCGACTTCGCCGCCGCCGCCCAGCTGGCGGTCGAGGGCCTCGTGGAGCGCGGCCACCGCCGCCTGGCCCTCCTGGGCTACCCCCCGGAGTCCGTCGAGCGCGACATCGGCTACGTGCGCCGCTTCGGGGACGCGGGGCTCGCCGCGGCGGCGCGGGCGGGCGTCCCGTGCCAGCTCGTCTCCCCCCTGGGCCACACCACCGCAGACGCGCGGGAGGCGGTGGCGCGGGTGCTCGCCGGCACGGACGGGGCCGCGGCCAGCGACGGCGCGGGCCTCGGCCTCGTCGTGGCGAGCGGCGGCGCGGTGCAGCCGGTGCTCACCGCGCTGGGAGAGCGCGGGCTCGTGCCGGGGCGGGACGTCTCCGTCGTCGGGATGCTGCCCGACGCGACGGCGGCCACCACCCAGCCCCCCGTGAGCAACGTCTCCACGGAGAGCCGCGACGTCTCCCGCCGGGCCGTCCAGGAGCTCTTCCGGCTCCTCGACGACGAGCCCCCGTCGGGCGGTGGCGTGCACCTCGTCGCGCCCCGTCTGACCCACCGCCGGACGACCGCGGGCCAGGCCGTGGGCCGCTGAGCCTCGTGACCGAGGACGGACCGCGTCGCGGCCCCCTCGGGACCGGACGGGTGCGGGCCGGCCCTGCAGGTGACCCGCGTCTCACCTCGTCCGATTCCTCCCACGTCGCCGTCGCGGCGTCCCTACCGTCGGGCCGCACGTCGACGCGTCGACCCGGGTCTGCCGAGAGGGAGCGCCATGTCGCACCGATCCGGGCGGCCCCGAGCCGTCGTGCTCCTCACCGCGGCCGCGCTGCTCTGGGGCCCGGCCGCCGGCCCCGCCTCCGCGGCCCCACCTCCGGTGGCCGTGGCCGGAGCCACGGCCGCCGGGGGCGCCGAGCTCGTCGCCACCGTCGAGGACGAGAGGCTCGCCCCGGGTGGCACGACGACGGTCCACGCGCTCCTGGACGACGGGAGCGGCGACCTCGTCCACGTCACGGGCGCCGTCTTCCGCGCGTCGCGCCAGGACGTCGTCCGGGTCTTCCGCGACGGGACGGTGCACGTGCTCCGCCCCGGGACGGCGACCGTGCGGGTCAGGCTCGGGCGGCTGGAGACGTCCGTCACGATCCACGTCGGTCCCCCGCGACTGGTCAACCAGTCCCCCTACAGCCCCGACTGGTGCTCCTGCCGCATCGGTCTGCTCGGCGGCGGGAGCTTCACCCCGGGCGCCGAGGTCCGTCTCACCACGGACGGCACTCCCGGTGTGCTCGTCAGCGACGACGTGGCGTTCGCCGACGGCGAGGGGGTCGTCAGGGCGGAGATCCACCCGTGGGACGGCGGCGTCCTGTCCGGCCTGGTCTGGTGGATCGCCCTGCCGAGCAGCCCCGAGGGGCCGACGTGCGCGGAGGGCACCTCCTTCACGATCACCGCCACGGACACCGCAGGGGTCACCGCCGTCCACCACGACACCTGCTGAGCCGAGAGCACCGGTCCCCCGCCCGGACGCCTGAGCGCGCTCGTCGGCCCGGCGCGCGTCAGAGGACGACGCGCGCGGTGCGCGAGCCCGCCGGGACCCGGACCGCCGTGGTCGCGTCCCCCGCGACCTGCACGGCCCAGCCGCCCCGGTCGCCGTCGGCCTCGACGAGGACCTCGTCACCGTCCCGGGCGACCGAGAAGGACGTGGCCGGGCCGTCCCCGGCGGGCACGACCACGCGGGAGCGGTGACCGTCGGACAGGGCGTACAGGCGCAGCACCACGCCGTCTGACCAGTCGTAGTCCGGCCGGTCGTCGCGCGCGCCGACGGGCAGGACGCTGTCGGGCCGCACGAGCAGCGGCAGGCTCGTGGCGGGGTGCTGCTCGCGCACCCAGCGCGGGCCGGTCACCAACTCGCCCGAGAGCAGCGACGTCCACTCCCCCTCGGGCACGTAGTAGGTCACGACGCCGTCGGCCGACATCACCGGCGCCACGAGGAGCGCGGAGCCGAGCATGTACTGGCGGTCCAGGTGCGCCGCGCCGGGGTCGTCGGGGTGCTCGAGCACCATGGCCCGGGCCATCGGCAGCCCCTCGTCGGTGACCTCCCGCGCCGTCCCGGCGAGGTAGGGCATGAGCGACATCTTGAGCCGGGCGAAGGTGCGCGTGACCTCGACGGCCTCCTCGTCGAAGGACCACGGCACGCGGTAGGAGCTCGAGCCGTGCAGCCGGCTGTGCGAGGACAGCAGCCCGAAGGCCACCCAGCGCTTGAACACCTCCGCGTCGGGGGTGCCCTCGAAGCCGCCGATGTCGTGGCTCCAGTACCCGAAGCCCGACAGCCCGAGGCTCAGCCCCCCGCGCAGCGTCTCGGCCATCGCCTCGAACGTCGAGAAGCAGTCGCCGCCCCAGTGCACGGGCATCTGCTGGCCGCCGGCCGTGGCCGCCCGGGCGAAGACCACGGCGCCGCCCTCGCCGTGGTGCTCCTCCAGGACGTCGAAGACCAGGCGGTTGTAGGCCTGCGCGTAGTAGTTGTGCATGCGCTGCGGGTCCGACCCGTCGTGCCAGACGACGTCGGTGGGGATGCGCTCGCCGAAGTCGGTCTTGAAGGCGTCGACGCCCATGGCGAGCAGGCGCCGCAGGTGCCCCTGGTACCACGCGACGGCGCCGGGGTTGGTGACGTCGACGACGCCCATGCCCGCCTGCCACAGGTCCCACTGCCACACCGCGCCGTCGGCGCGCCGGACGAGGTACCCCGCCTCGGTGGCCTCGGCGAAGAGCGGGGACGCCTGGGCGATGTAGGGGTTGATCCACACGCAGGTGCGCAGGCCGCGCTCGTGCAGGCGGGCGAGCATGCCCTCGGGGTCGGGGAAGACCTCCGGGTCCCACTCGAAGTCGCACCAGCGGAACTCACGCATCCAGAAGCAGTCGAAGTGCACGACGCTCAGCGGGATCCGGCGCTCGAGCATCCCGTCCACGAACGAGGTGACCGTGGCCTCGTCGTAGTCGGTCGTGAAGGACGTCGAGAGCCACAGGCCGTAGGACCACGCCGGCACCTGCGGCGCGCGGCCCGTGAGCGCGGTGTAGCGCGCGAGCACGTCCTTCGGCGTGGGCCCGTCGACGACGTAGTACTCGAGCACCTGGCCGGGCACGCTGAACTGGCTGCGGGAGACCACCTCCGAGGCGATCTCGAAGGAGACGTGCTCCGGGTGGTCGACGAAGACGCCGTAGCCGCGGTCGGAGAGGTAGAAGGGCACGTTCTTGTACGCCTGCTCGCTGGACGTGCCGCCGTCGGCGTTCCAGACGTCGACCACCTGGCCGTTGCGCACGAAGGGCGTGAAGCGCTCCCCGAGGCCGTAGACGTGCTCGTCGACGGCCAGCGAGAGCTGCTCGTGGACGAACGCCCCGCCGTCGTCGGTCGTGACGGCGCCCAGCGACTTGGCCCGGCTCGCGGTGAGGAGCCTGCCGCCGGAGGAGAACTCGGCCTCCCAGGCGTCCCCGCGGGGCACGCGGACCGACAGGCTCCCGGACGTCAGGACGCCCGCCTCGTCGTCGACGACGACGTCGGGCGAGTGGGCGCCGTCCACGGCGAGCTCGAAGCGGGGGCGGGCCGGAGGGCGCCCGGACCAGTGCTCGACGCGCACCCCGATCACGCCGGGGGCCGGCGCGCTGTACGTGACCGTCAGGGCCGGGCGGTTGAGGGTGTCCCCGCGGCCGCGCACCACGGACGTCGGCGCGAGCACCGTCATGCGCCCGTCCTGCGCGGTGATCGAGCGCACCTGGCGCGCCCGCAGCACGTGCACGCCGGGGCGGTCCTTCCAGTAGCCGTCGGTGAACTTCACTGTCCTCATCCGCCTCGTCGCTCCGTGATCCGTCGATGCGGATCGACGGTTGGGACGCGCGGAACGCTAGGTCACACCGGCCAGATGCGGCAAGGGGCATCGGGCCGCGCTGCGCTGGACTGCGCGAGGCCCGTCGAACCCCTTGCCCACGACTCGGACCGCTTGCTAGCTTCCCGAACGTCGATTCGCATCGATGCTCAACGCCACGCTCCTGTCGAACCCCCGTGGAGCGCCGGTCCGGGCACCGCACGACCTCACTGGAGAGAGCCATGCGCACCCGCGCTCACATCCCCCTCGTCCTCGCCGTCACCCTCGCCGCGAGCCTCACCGGGTGCGGCGGCGGCTCCGAGCCGACGGCCGACGACCCCGTGCAGCTGACCTACTGGAGCTGGGCGCCGAACATCGAGGACGTCGTCGCGACGTGGAACGCCGAGAACCCCGAGATCCAGGTGTCGGTCACGGACGCGGGCGGCAACACGGACACGGCGACGAAGCTCGTCACGCAGACCAGGGCGGGAAACGCGCCGGACATGGCGCAGGTCGAGTACCCGACGCTGCCGTCGTTGGTCGTCGGCGAGGTGGCCGCGGACATCACGGACCTGATCGACGACGAGACCCTCGACGCCTACACGGACAGCACCCTGGCCCTGACGACGTTCAACGACGCGCTCTACGCCGTCCCGCAGGACGTCGGGCCGATGATGATGCTCTACCGCGCCGACCGCTTCGAGGAGCTCGGCCTCGAGGTCCCCACCACGTGGGAGGACTACGCGCGCACCGCCGAGCAGGTGCGCCAGCTGGACCCCTCGAGCTACCTCGGCACCTTCTCCACCGACCAGACCGGCTTCTTCGCGGGGATGGCGCAGCAGGCGGGCGCCCAGTGGTGGTCCGTCGACGGCGAGGCCTGGTCCGTGGGCATCGACGACGACGCGTCGCTCGCGGTGGCGGACTACTGGCAGGACCTCGCCGACCGCGACGCCGTCCAGGTGGCCCCGATCCTCACCCCCGAGTGGAACGCCCAGGTGGCGGACGGGCAGGTGCTCACCTGGCCCTCCGCCGTGTGGGCTCCGGGGGTCATCGAGGACGTCGCCCCGGACACCGCGGGGAGCTGGGCCATGGCCCCCCTGCCGCAGTGGGAGGAGGGCGACAGCGCCGTGGGCCTCCAGGGAGGGTCCTCCAGCATCGTGACCACCTCCTCGGACCACCCCGAGGAGGCCGCGGAGTTCCTCAGCTGGCTCAACAGCTCGGACGAGGGCGCCACCGCGCTGCTCACCACGGTGAACAACTACCCGGCCGCGACGGCGGGGCAGGAGGCCGCGGTGGACACCGAGCCGCCGGCCCTGGTGGCCGGCCAGGACGACTACTACGCCCTCGCGGCCGACATCGCCTCCGACACCCTGCCCGTGACCTGGGGCCCGAACTACAACGTGACGAACGCCGCCTTCGCGGACGCCCTCGGCGCCGCGGTGGAGGGCGGCGGCACCTTCCGGGACGCCCTGGTGCAGGTGCAGGAGACCACGGTCTCGGACATGGAGGAGACGGGGTACGAGGTCACCGGCTGAGCCGTCCGCCCAGCAGTCGTCGGTGGGCGCCCCGTCGCGACCCGGGCGGAGCCCCCGGGCCGGCTCGACGAGCGCGCCCACCCCCCTCCCGGAGGTGCTCATGAGCGAAGCCGCCCCCTCCCCACCGCAGGCCGCGGTGGGACAGCACAGCGACCACGGCCCCCTGCGCCGTACCACGGCCCCCGGCCCGAGACGCGTCCGCGGGCCGCGGGCCGGGTACGGCTTCGTCGCCCCCGCCGTCGTCTTCTTCGCCGCCTTCTTCGTGCTGCCGGTCGTCTACGCCATCTACCTGAGCCTGCGCGGGGCGAAGCTGACCGGTGGCGGGGCGCTCGGCATCCGGCGCGAGACGTGGGTGGGTCTGAGCAACTACCGCGACTCCCTCACCGACCCCGAGCTGCTCGCCAGCCTGGGCCGGATGCTCGTCATCGGGGCCGTCGCGGTGCCGGTGACCCTGGGCGCCGCCCTGCTCTTCGCGCTGCTGCTCGACGTCCCGCGCGTCCGGGCCACCCGCTTCTCCCGCACGGCGATCTTCATGCCGTACGCCGTGCCCGGCGTCGTCGCGAGCCTGCTCTGGGGCTTCCTCTACCTGCCCAGCACCACCCCGTTCGCCTTCACGGGGATCTCCTTCCTCGACGCGCCGGCCCTCTTCGGCTCGGTGGCGAACATCGCCGTCTGGAGCGGCGTGGGGTTCAACATGATCATCCTGTACACGGCGCTGCAGTCGGTGCCCCGGGACGTCTACGAGGCCGCCCGCCTCGACGGCTGCGGGGAGTGGCAGATCGCCTGGCGGATCAAGATCCCCCTCGTGGTGCCGGCCCTGGCGCTCACGGGGCTCTTCTCGCTCATCGGAGCTCTGCAGATCTACGGCGAGCCGCAGACGCTGCGCCCCTTGACGAGCAGCATCTCGAGCACCTGGGTGCCGCTCATGAAGGTCTACCGGGACGCCTTCGCCACCGACGACATCAACGGCGCAGCCGCCACCTCGGTGGTCCTCGCGCTGGGCAGCCTCCTCTTGTCGCTGCTCGTCCTCAGACTCGCGCAGCGCCGCACGAGGAGCAGCTCATGACCACCACCACGGCACCCCGTGCCGCGCAGTCCACCGAGCCCAGCGCCAGGAGCCGGGGGCCGCGATCCACCCGCTGGCTGCCCACGGTGGTCCTCCTGCTGGGAGCCGTCTACTGCCTCGTCCCGGTCGCCTGGGTCGTGACCGCGGCGACGAAGTCCCCCGGCGAGCTCTTCACCACCGTCCCCTTCCGGCCCGGCACGGGGCTCGTGGACAACCTGCGCGAGCTGCTCGCCTACGGGGACGGGCAGTTCGGCCAGTGGGCGCTCAACAGCGCCCTGTACGCCGGGGTCGGGTCGGTGCTGTCGACCGCGATGTCCGCCATGGCGGGGTACGGGCTCGCCAAGTTCGCCTTCCGGGGACGACGGCTGCTGCTCGTCGCGCTCTTCGGCGGCGTCCTCATGCCCGGCATCACGCTCGCGGTGCCGCAGTACCTGCTGCTGTCCGCCGCCGGCCTCGCGGGGACGTACTGGTCCGTCCTGCTGCCGGTCGTCATCAACCCCTTCGGCATCTACCTCTGCTGGGTCTTCGCCAGCTCCTCCGTGCCCGACGACACGCTGGAGGCCGCCCGCCTCGACGGCGCCGGCGAGCTGCGGACCTTCTGGTCGATCTCCGTGCCGATGATGCTCCCGGGGCTCGTGACCGTCCTGCTGCTGCAGTTCATCAGCATCTGGAACAACTTCCTGCTCCCGTTCATCATGCTGTCCGACCAGAGCCGCTACCCCCTGACGCTGGGCCTCTACACCCTGCTGAGCCGCGGCTCGGGGGAGTCGGTGCTGTACAGCCTGGCCGTGACCGGGGCAGCGCTGTCCGTGATCCCGCTCATCGCGCTCATGCTCGTCCTCCAGCGCTTCTGGCGGGTCGACCTGCTGAGCGGCGGCGTCAAGGGATGAGCGAGCAGCGCCGTCCCGACGCCCACCGACTCCCCTCCCGGAGGCCGACGTGCACGACCTGAGGACACCGACCCGCCGTGACCGGCCGTGGGCCACCACGGGGCTCAGCTACGGCGGGGACTACAACCCCGAGCAGTGGCCGCGGGAGGTGTGGCGCGAGGACGCCCGCCTCATGCAGGAGGCCGGCGTGAACGTCGTCACCCTGGGCGTCTTCGCCTGGAGCCACCTGGAGCCGGCGCCCGGCCGGTTCTCGTTCGACTGGCTCGACGAGGTGATGGACCTCCTCCACGCGCACGACGTGCGCGTGGACCTCGCGACCCCCACGGCCGCGCCCCCGCTGTGGCTGCACCGGGCGCACCCCGAGGTGCTGCCGGTGGACGCCGACGGCCGTCGCTGGAGCCAGGGCGGGCGCCTGGGGTGGTGCCCGAGCTCGCCCGTCTTCCGCGAGCACGCGCTGCGCCTGGTCGACGCCCTCGCGTCGCACGTCGCGGATCACCCGGCACTGGCGCTCTGGCACGTCAGCAACGAGCTGGGCGGTGGGAACGCCCGCTGCTGGTGCGACGTCTCGGCGGCCGCCTACCAGCGGTGGCTGGCCGACCGGTACGTGAGCCCGGAGGCGCTCGACGAGGCGTGGGGGACGTCGTTCTGGGGGCACACCGCCACGGCCTTCGACCAGGTGCTCCCGCCCCGCTCCGCCGGGGCGGACCTCAACCCGGCCGCCGAGCTCGACTTCCGGCGATTCTCCTCGGACGCTCTCCTCGACCACTTCATCGCGGAGAGGGAGGTCCTCGAGCGCCGCACGCCGGACGTGCCGATCACGACCAACCTCATGGTCCACGCCGGCGGCGCCGTCGCCGACTACGCGAGCTGGGTCCCGCACCTGGACGTCGTCGCCGACGACCACTACACGACGGCGGCCGACCCCCGCGGCTGGCAGGAGCTGTCCTTCAGCGCCGACCGCGTGCGAGGACTGGCCGAGGGACGTCCCTGGCTGCTCATGGAGCACTCGACGAGCGCCGTCCTCTACCAACCGCACAACCGCGCCAAGGCACCGGGCGAGCTCCTGCGGAACAGCCTCGCCCACGTCGCCCGCGGGGCGGACGGGGCGCTGTTCTTCCAGTGGCGGGCGTCGACCGCCGGTGCCGAGCAGTGGCACTCGGCGATGGTCCCGCACGCGGGGACCGACTCGAAGGTCTGGCGCGAGGTGGTCGAGCTCGGGCGGTGCCTGCGCGCCCTCGGCGAGGTGCAGGGCTCCGTCGTCGACGCCCCACGGGTCGCCGTCCTCGCCGACGTGCCGTCGGCGTGGGCCCTGGAGGGCTTCCCCCTCACGTCCCAGGTCGACCCCGAGGACCGGCCCCTGTCGCTGCACCGGGGTCTGACCGAGCTGGGGGTGGTGGCGGACGTCGTGCCTCCGGGTGCGGACCTCTCGACGTACCGCGCCGTGGTCGTCCCCTCGCTGTACCTGGTCTCGGACGAGACGGCTCGGGCGGTCGCGGGGGTCGCGGAGCGGGGCGGGCACGTCCTGGTGACCTACCTGTCCGGGATCGTCGACAGCACCGCCCGCGTGCGCACGGGCGGCTACCCCGGCGCCTTCCGGGAGCTGCTCGGGGTGCGCTCGGAGGAGCTCTTCCCCCTCCAGCCCGGCGAGCGCGTGCACCTGGACGACGGGAGCACGGCCACCACGTGGACCGAGCTCCTGCGGGCCGAGGAGGCGGAGGTCCTCGCGTCCGCGACGACCGGCGCCCTCACCGGGACCCCGGCCGTCACCCGGCGCGTGCTGCCCGGGGGCGGCAGCGCCTGGTACGTGGCGACGAGGCTGGAGGCGGACGGCGAGCGGGCGCTCCTGCGCTCGTTCACCGAGGCCGCCGGGGCACCGCCGCTCGTGACCGGCTCGCCCGACGGACTCGAGGCCGTCCGGCGCACGGGGGACGCCGGCTCCTGGCTGTTCCTCCTGAACCACGCGGACGAGGACCGCCGCGTCCCCGGCGTCCGCGGGACCGACCTGCTCACCGGGCGCCGGCACGAGGACGGCGCCGTCGTGCCGGCCGGTGCGGTGGTCGTCCTCCGCGAGGAGTCCGTCGGCGGCTGACGGGCGCAGGGCGGCACCAGCACGAGGACGCACCCAGCATCGATGCGATTCGATGTTCAGGGCCGTCCGGACCCACGTGCGGGCGGCAGCTGCCCGAGCCGATCGCCTCGAAGAGCGCCCCGCAGCGCTTGTGACACGACTGGAGGGCTTGCTAGCGTCGAGGTGGTCGATTCGTATCGATGAAGAGACGGACCACACCGCGACCTCCGGCCCTGACGGCCGTTCCCTCGTCGACGCGCATCACCGGGACGCCTGCGCGACCCACCCGACGACCGGCGGACCAGCCGGCGCCCGCAGCACCGATGGAAGGACTCCCCCATGGCTCGACGAGGAGCAGCACCGGGCACCACGAGGACCGGGCGCACGGTGGCCGCCGCCACCGCCCTGCTGGGGACGGTCGGCCTCGCCGCGTGCGGCGGCGGGGACGACGGCGGCTCGGGCTCGAGCGCCTCGGGCGGGGAGGTGTCGAGCATCACCGTCCAGGACACGTTCGTCACCGAGCCGGGCGCGTCGTTCTACGGCGACCAGCTGGACGCCTGCGGCGAGGAGGTCGGCGTCGACATCGAGCGCCAGTCGATCCCCGGCGACAGCATCATCTCCCGCGTCCTGCAGCAGGCGTCCTCGCAGACGCTCCCGGACGTGCTGAGCATCGACAACCCGGACGTCCAGCAGCTGGCCGACGCCGGCGCGCTGGCCCCGCTGGGCGACTTCGGCGTCTCCGCGGAGGGGTACAGCCAGGGCGTCGTCGACGCGAACACCTACGAGGGCGATCTCTACGGCCTCCAGCCGACCACCAACACGCTCGCGCTCTTCTACCACCCCGACGTGCTCGAGGCCGCGGGCGTCGAGCCGCCCACGACGTGGGACGAGCTGCGCGCCACCGCCGCGCAGCTCACCGACGGCGACCAGTACGGCATCGCCTTCTCCGCGCCGCCGAGCTACGAGGGCACGTGGCAGTTCCTGCCCTTCATGTGGTCCAACGGCGGCAACGAGTCCGACATCGCGACCCCGGAGACGGCCGAGGCGCTGCAGCTGTGGGTCGACCTCGTCGAGGGCGGGTCGGCCTCCCCCTCGGTCGTCACCTGGGGTCAGGAGGACGTCAACGACCAGTTCATCGCCGGGAACGCGGCGATGATGATCAACGGCCCGTGGCAGTTCCCCGTCCTCGCCGAGAACCCGGACGTGCAGTACGAGGTGACGACCCTGCCCGCGCCGGAGGCGGGCGGCACGGTCACCGCCCCGCTCGGCGGGGCCACGTGGACGCTGCCCGCGACCGGCGACGAGGCGCGGCAGCAGGCCGCGGCCGACGTCATCGCCTGCATGGGCGAGGACGAGAACATCGTCCAGGACGCGCTGACGAACAGCACCGTCCCGTCCAAGCCCGAGCTGGGCGAGCAGGTCGTCGCCGAGGACCCGCGCCTGCAGGCCTTCGTGGACGCCGTCCCCGACCTGCGCTCGCGGACGGGCGAGCTCGGTGCCGACTGGACCGAGGCGGCGACCGCCATCTACACCGCGATCCAGACGGCCCTGACCGGTGGCGCGGCGCCCGAGCAGGCGCTCGAGCAGGCCCAGGGCAGCTGAGGAGCGCGCATGGCTGACAGGACGGGGCCGGCGGGCGGCGCGG
>Ga0210040_10003259_pt1 | contig 22114 bp, 25 predicted proteins | sample CryGeyCG12114_NA_FD_185462 | JGI IMG/M metagenome (GOLD analysis project Ga0210040, IMG submission 185462) | Groundwater microbial communities from aquifer - Crystal Geyser CG19_WC_8/21/14_NA (SPAdes) (version 2) | ecosystem: Environmental > Aquatic > Deep subsurface > Groundwater | place: USA...
ACCTGTCTGAAAACTGCGCACACAACTTTTACCCCGTTCCAAACAGAGTTTACTAACACAAATTTCAATCTTGCGTTTTCAGGTGATTTTAGCTTTAACATGTGGAGCATAGGGCGCTCCCGTTTCTGGTAATTCTATTACTCCGCCTTCGGCTTCGTAATAAACTAAATTCTTCATTCATGAACTTTTACTTGCATGAAGGCAGAAAGCAATGGTCATGAAGTAAAGGCTTTACAATACAAAAACTTACTCAAGGATGCAACGATTTTGCCACCGGTAATCATGATGTCTCTGATTTCAGTAGTATCGACCGAAAAATCACAATCTTCATTAAAGATTGTGGAGTTATTGGTCGAGTTAGTCTGGGGGTCTGGGTGCTGTTCTCGTACAGCTGCGACATGTTTCTGGAAATTAACAAGTCAAGCATTACACACCACAACCAATTTAACAATTCGGAAAAGTATGACTCGCTAATTTTTCGTGAAACAGTTTACACTTGATAGGAGCGTTTGTGAAAGTGCAAAGTTAAACAGAAAATTTCAAGCTGATATTATTTACATAAGGCTTCGGCGTCAGCAAAAAAAATATTTCAAAAATCATGACTAATAGTAAAAAAAATTTTGAATCAATTAGGAAAATATTATGCGTAAATATATGAGCTTGCTGAAATATGATTAAGGAAGAAAATCAGTAAGAAATTAGACGTATAATAAATATAAGAATAAGAATAAGAAAAACATCCTCTTAACAACTCAACACTCCTTTTTTGTTATCTGTGAAGGAGCTCTGATTAACAGAAATGGAGCCTTTGAGGCCTGACTACACTTTTATGATTAACAAAAGAACAAAAAAAAATACATAATTGATCAGTTTAAAATCTAAACTGATTACTTGACTTTAATTTCAAGGCAGCCCCAAGAAAAGTGATTATAGTAACAATACAGCAAACTTTAACTTTGGTGATTGAAAACGGAGAAAAAAACTTAAATCCTGCTTTGAAGTGTAGACCTTGGGTCTGTGTCGGTGTTAAAGTTATAAAAATAATAATTTCGGTTTAATTACACACAAATGATACAATTATTGGGATAAGAGTATGCCCTAGCAAAGCAGGCTATTTCATATGCTCTCAGTTTACATCAGCAAAGAAAAAGAAATATTAAACACACCAGTAGTAGATATCAATAATATAAGCATTGAAATGTACTAGTGTATTGTTATGTACTAGGTATGTTATGTACCTGTGTGCATGTACTATGTGCATGACAATTAAATTACAGAAACAGTGTGTCGTTCAGTAGCTTTTTTGTCCTTTCATGCATGGTAATTAATTAAAAGCTGCCTGTTGTCTACTGTCTCATGAGCTGCACTCAAGTTCTGTCTCACCCATTGATTTGGTGATTAATTTATTCCGCGGCTAAAATGTGCGCACATTAGATTTTCTGTTTCTCCAGTGTATGTCTAGTGAAAAAAACTCTACATTAGGCTGTATTAGGTGTTAAATTAACATTTTCTCATTCTTCTTCCTAGTCACTGGACTGATGTAACTAGGATCCGGAATTAGTCAAAGAAGATTAATTAAAAAGCTGTGCTACCGGATTCATATGAACTATATTTCATTAATTTCCTGCAATCCAGCTCACAAGAGGGACTGAAAGAATGTCAGCAATATTAGGAAATGTTTCTATGCCAAGAAGTATTAAGATTGGTACTCAAGTATCTAGACAATTGTTGAGGAAGCAATATAGTACTTCTGGGTGGACGGACCGTTATATTTGGTCCTCTTCCTGGGTTCTAAGGGAGTCCTCAGCTGCTAAACGGGCTCAAAGCTCAGTCAATTTAAATAACTATTCGTTTACCACTGGAAGGTTTCTTTCATCTACTCCGAGACAGCTTACGTCCGAAGATAGCGATGCATTGTTGTGTACAACTATCAATCGTAGGTTGCTCATTTTGAAAAGAACATCAAATGTATATGTAATATAGTATGTATATCTTGTACAAAAGTAAAAAGATATTTGTTGGTAATGCTACAGCTGCCGATGGACTTACGGACGAGCAACAGCAAATCCAAAAGGTGGCTTTAGATTTTGCCAAAAATGAATTTTCTCCGAATATGGAAGAATGGGATGCAAAAGTAAGACTCTACTCTGATACACAAATTGTACAATTAGCTATACATAGGTTTTATAGTTAATTTGACGTTTACATTTTTCCATCTGTAGGAAATATTTCCAGTGGAAGCCATGAGAAAGGCAGCTGCTTTAGGGTTTGGTGCCATATATTGCAAGGAGGAATTTGGAGGCTCTGGGTTGTCTCGTTTAGATGCTTCACTAATTTTTGAAGCTTTATCTCAGGGCTGTGTGTCCACCACTGCATATATTAGTATACACAAGTATGACTAGAATCTCTGCCTTAGGTTATTGCTTTTATTCAGTTCGTTTTAGATCTTATGCTCTAAATTTTTTTATTTTTAAAGATTTTTTTCACGTGGACTTGACACTTGGAGCACTTTTTGAATAGTATTGAATATTTGTTTCAGCATGTGCTGCTGGATGATTGATGCATATGGAAACAAGGAGCAAAGAGCAAAATGGGTCTCCCAATTAGGTTCAATGGAAAAGTTTGCTTCATATTGCCTGACAGAGCCGGGTAGTGGTTCTGATGCTGGCTCTTTATCAACCACTGCGATAAAATCCGGAGATCACTACGTTTTGAATGGTTCTAAGGTACCGTAATTCTACCGGCATTAATTCAATCTGTCTTTCCGTGTATCAATCTATCAAAAAATGATGAAAATGTTCGTCTTGTAGGCATTTATTAGCGGGGGTGGTGAAAGTGATGTGTACGTTGTCATGTGTAGAACTGGTGGTGCTGGTCCCAAAGGAATATCATGTATTGTGGTTGAAAAGGGAACTGAAGGTAAATGGATGATTCGCATTATATTTAGTTGTTAGCTATTTCATATTAGCTATTAAAAATAAAGTGGGTTGGTTACTCATCTATTATTTTAGGACTTTCCTTCGGCAAAAAGGAGAAGAAAATTGGTTGGAACTCACAACCAACCCGTGCAGTCATATTCGAAGATTGCAAAGTTCCAGCTTCAAATCTTCTTGGTAATGAAGGAGAAGGTTTCAACTTTGCAATGAAAGGATTAAACGGTGGACGAATTAATATTGGTATGACAATAAATGAATTTTTAACAGTAAAATGAGGAAGACAAAGATAAAAAATTACAACTACCCATAATTTATTTGCAGCTTCCTGCTCATTAGGAGCTGCTCAGGCCAGTGTGGAAGCAGCAAAAGCGCATTTGCTTGTAAGAAAACAATTTGGTCAACCACTTGCAAGTTTTCAGGTAGAGTTATGTCTAAATCATTTAAAATCTTCGTTGGGGGTACTCTTTGCTTCCGTCTTTTTTGGAATTTTGAAAAACAACATTCACAAAAACAATGTCGTTTATATCTAAAGCACAATCAGTTCACTTTGGCAAGAATGGCAACTGACCTAGTCGCAGCTCGAATGATGGTCCGAAATGCTGCAATAGCCATAGACTGTGATCATCCAGAAGTTGTTTCACTTTGTTGTATGGCAAAACTAATGGCTACAGACTCGTCCTTCGATGTAAGTATGCATAAGTAAAAGCTATGAAAGTTTAAGAACGTGAATTTTGTGATTTTAAAGCTATTGTATATTTATTAATAAATCATTAAATAAAAGGGAGCACAAAATGTACTCAAATACATAAATTAAATGTAATGTAGAATGCAACAATAATAACGATGATACTTTTTAGATTGTAAACCGAGCGCTGCAGATGCATGGAGGATATGGGTATCTGAAAGATTACCCTATACAGCAATATTTGCGTGACATTAGGGTTCACCAGATTTTGGAAGGAACCAATGAAGTGATGCAGCTAGTCATTTCAAGGAACCTACTTAAAGAATAGATAAATATAATATATGTACCGGTAATCATCAAAAAGTATATAAAAGTGTAATTAGAAAAATTCGAAAAGTTTATTTTTGTAGAACATGACTCCGGATGTAACTCGAAACTTTAGTCAATGATACAGTAAGTATACAGTCAATATAGTCAATATTTATTGTATTTAAAGTTTATGCTCTCTTGTGTCTCTTATGTTATGTTACGAGGCTTGTATAATCATGATTTGTGACTCGTTATTTTTAAAGGAAGGAAGGGAGAGATCTTATAGTTTTATTTGCAACTAACTGGGTGGCTTAGTAGTGATTATGGTGACGCCAAAAGAATTAATAAACTCACTATTAATGAACTAAAATATTTTAGATTTCTATTTTTTTAGAATCAGGCCCTCATTTTATAGCTTATATGCGATATGCGCATGCACAGAACTGAAACGGATGGGAAATTCGAAGATTCGATGATGATATTAATATGGTAAGTTTTTTCTAATAATTCCAAATCGGTCAGTAGCACAATATATCCAAATCGACGATATAGTCACCACACTGCAAAAATGTTTAATGAAGTCATGAGAAGGTAATGAGTACATGTAAACGTACCTAATGTCAAAATATCACAGATCTAAAGTTCGCAAATTCTGTGCCGATAAAAAGAACGTGTGTCTTAAATTCTTTGTCTATCGAAGTATTTATAACCCTGGAAGCTGACATTGCTCCAAAATTGTCAGGAGTGGAAAAGTGGCTGAGTGGCAATTAGTTAGATAGCAATAACACACGAAGGGCTTTTTTTGGGTTTACGACAGAAGCAATTAAGTAATAACGTTACGTTACCGATATAATAATATTATATGTATAGTTTTATAGTTTCTCACATTTATTCATATAAAAGCACAGCACAGAGTTATAGTAGAGGTTACTATATAGTGTATATATATAGTACAGATTTCTTGACAAAGCACAACTACTATAGTGTGCATTACAATCTACTAATACACTTAATTTTATAAAAATTTTGCTAAGATAGTTCCACTCGAAAGAACTTTACTCTGCCGGATTTAATACTAAACTGAATACTAAAAATACCGGACTTATACATAATTGCGAATTATCTTGACGCTTCTTATGGAAGCATACTAATACTAATGATTTGCATTTTGCAATAAATAGCTCAATGTTATCCGATTCGGCATAGAATTTAAAAAGATGGATGATGGATTAGATGGAGATGGACTAGAGAAACATATACTACAGGTTTACAGAGGGGGCGACGAAGCATTATTCAAATTCTGGAATGTCTTCGAGTGAATACCCTGCGTATCCCTGGAAAGCAAAATAGGCAATTCTAACATGATAAGACCCGGGCATAAACATAACAAGACCCATGAAAAGCATTGCCCAAACTCGATCCTCGTACTGCAATAAAATGAAACGTGCAAATAATCACGGAATATTTCATCTCCAAAGACATGACAATCACACGAAAAGAAGTAGAGAAATTCGTATGAATGCAATATGCAATTGAAACACAAACCCTGGGATGGAGAAATCCGGGGAATATCAGTCCGCTCATCAATAAGAGAAAACTCCCAGCTAAAAAGATGAATAGTGCTAGGGCAATGCATTTTTTCGAAATCCTCAACTCCGGTTTCTGTAACTTGCGTAAAAAATCTTCATAAAGTTTTTGTTTGTTACGCTAATTATCAAATCTAAATGTTTTTACACACTAACATAACGTTCATAACATGGTCCACAATTGAACTTTGCTAACAAATAACACTTACTTAGGTATTCAATATAATACCTGAAAAACTGTTTCCAAACTCGATTTCATAAAAATAAACATCAAGCGTTTAGCTCCTAGTACAGTAACCGTAAATCACACAATACAATAACAACATTGTACTATCTAATAAATTCAATGGCCAATGTATTTACAACAAATCGACCACAAGACAAATCTCACTAATACTCCCGTCTTCCAGTCTGTAAAATGGATTGGCTATATCACACCTTTACTTTTACCAATGGGAAATCATCAAGCTATCAAGGAAAAGCTTACCATGAAATTTCATCCTATAGGTGCTGCAGCATTTTGTAAGCATTGAGAAACTATATATAAATAAACATAATTGTTTTGAAAGGAATAAACTCACAGGTGTAGGCTCGGTACTTAATACGCCCATGTCTTCAGCGTACGGGTCCTCCAAAAACATGATCGGATCAAACCCAAAGTAGCTAGGTAAATCCATATCTGAGTCTGGGGGAATAAAATAAGTTTTCCCATATTTAAATGGAAAAATATGTGGCCAATCTACCGGCACTTCATTATACAGCTTCACGTACACCCGTGTATGATCGACGTTATCGTCGTCTAGAATATGTGCCCCCGGAGGTAAAAACTTGCTTAAAAATTCTATCGATCCGTCATTGATATTTTTCAATTCGATGTAAGGATAACTCATTGTAATACAACAATTATGAACTGCTAGGCAATGATAGAAAATCCTCGATTTTAGCACTGCTTCAAGAATTTTTATAATTTGGGTGTTTATTGACTTTCAGTTATGTTAGGATTTTAAGGGGGATATGGTGTTACGCGTGGGTAGCAAAATATAGGGGCTGGTAGTTACGCTTGTCATAAAAGAATTTTACTACAGATTCCTATGTTGTCCTATAGCATTAACTGTTTCCAAGAGTGATTATTTTGACCACTAGTCTTTTCTCGTAATAACAAATCGTCTGTTGCAACTCCAATGGTGAGAATCTACGTTGAAAGACGAATGAAATGAGAATCTGCACTTTTCCCAAACAAGAGTTGTATACTTAAAATACTCTCGTTGAGAGGTTTCACTTTACGTATTATCTTTCAAAATCAATGAAGCAGAGCTAAAACCGATTTTTCTGAAAATCCGTGATTCAATTATGTATACAACTTCAGGGATAATAAATGAGAATACTTCTCTTCACCAGATGAATAATCTCTTTTCCAAACTATCAGAATAGTATATCAGAATCAGAATTAACTAGTTATGGCTTGCAAAAAATCGGAAGGTCGGAGCAGGGAAGAAAAGTTTAGTTGTGTGTGAGTCGCAAGTTTCAGAATTCGGTTCTCCACTTCTTGATTTCATTTGTTTAGCTTTTGTGCCAAAGCACTCCTCCATTATGCCCATAGCAACAAAGAAATATTAACTTCTGTAATTTCTTAATCGTTTCATTGATCAACCATGCATGCTCTAAAAATACATGCAAATGCTTTCTTTGTTGTTGTAGCGTACTACGTGCTAATTAATTTGCCTAAATATGTAAATAAAACGATGGTATGGTGTACGGTGTGATGATATCAGGTTTGGAAACTCGTTTTTGGTGTCATAAAAACTTTTATCCAAATGACTAACGTATGGAACAAATTAATGCTTCTAGGAGATTAAGGGAATCAGTAATAATATAATTTACAATTGCAGCAATAATAATATGGTTAGACGTGTTAGATATGATGCTGAGATTTTTCATGTATGGCTTTGTTTCATTGGTAGTGCAGGAAAAGTCATTGAAAACTTTCTGTAGAGTAGGAGGGTGAAGTTGTATGCACAAAAAGAGAGTCCAATTTGACAGCTGAGTTTTTTGTTTATAAATTATCAATTCGCTATTCCCATCTGCCATATTTATTTATGAAAATTTGAAGATAAAACCCATGAATACGATTTACAGTTGTTGAAATCGGTTTTGTTGCTTGAACTCATGGTCCAGACTTGAATCCCATGGTTACATAAAGAGTTCTATCTGTGTTTTATCAAGGCTTCAACCCAACGCCTTTCGGCTTTCTGAACCGCAAGGACAAACATAAGAACAAGGATTTGCATCATGGTCCTGCTAAAGTTTCATGTATTTTGCACCCTGCTAATTTTTATTACATATGCGACTGCGACGATCTCACCCAGTGACAAGAAGAAGAAGAATGCAGTGGACACCTCTCGAATCAGGGTTCGTTTCTTTAGAAACTTTAAACAGTAACATAGCGTCAATATACTTGTTGAGTACATCTTACATGACTAATGACAGTATGTTTGAATTTTCTACACACAATTAGAAAGGACCCGTGTCGGAAGATGTTTTGACCCGAGGTTTGGTCTCAAAAAATCCCAATCCTATTGATATTATCAATGAGTCTGGTACGTATTACGAGAAGACTTCTGTGAAGAACTTCACAAATGCTGTCTTGGGCTATGTCACTCCAGTAAGTCTTTATAAGTTTCCGATTCTATTGATAACAATCTTATTGGAAAAGGATGTCACGTATCCTTTTTGCACATCTCTAGTGGAACAATCATGGCTACGATGTTGCAAAAACCTTTGGCAATAAACTCACGATGGTGTCACCAGTGTGGCTTCAAATCAAACGCAAATCTAGTGGAACGTTCTACATGGCTGGTACTCACGACATTGATCACGAATGGGTTAGAGAAGTTCGAAAACGTGGGAAAAAATCACAAGTCAAAAGTATGCTCCACTGTTTCCCTATCCCTGTTCCCCTGCAGGCTAAATTAAGCTTGTAAACATTTATCCTAACATTTATCGTACAATGAATTTTTTTTTTCAGTTTTACCTCGAGTGCTTTTTGACGGTTGGACCTCAGACGATTACTACGCTTTGTTCACTTCAGGATCTGAGCCACAAGAGTTAACAAAGACTATCATTACTTCTGCAAAAGTATACAATACATTCATCCTACTTCTCATTGTGATTTGCTTGATGTTTGTGTGAATAAATTTTGTGAATTAATTCCTATTCCTCTGAATTTTTTAGGCTTATAAGTTTGACGGCATCGTTTTAGAAGTTTGGAGCCAACTTGGAGGTCAAGCTCGTAAAGCGCTGCAGATGCTCATAAAAATTTTAGGTGAAGCTAGTAGCAAAGCTGGATTAACTCTCGTTCTTGTAATTCCTCCTCCTATCACCAACCAAGGGAAGATTGGTATGATAGAGTTGGACGATATTAAGCAAATGTATCATTCCGTAGATTATTTCTCTCTGATGTCATATGATTATTCCAGTCCAGAGAGGCCAGGTAAATGTTTTCTATTGTTATGTGTATGTAATACATTTATCTGTTTCTATTGGTTAGATGATGTTTTTACTGACTCACTAGCTTTAAATAAGATCATATTTACATATCTCTGCGTATTTATAGGCGCCAATAGCCCGGTGAAATGGATCAAAAAATCTGTTGAAGCATTGATTCCTAATAAAGCTGAGAGAAAAAAACTACTAATTGGGCTAAACTTTTACGGCTATCAATACACATCAACTGGAGGTCATCCTGTGTTTGGAACAGAATACATGGAGTTGCTTGCTAATGCTCAATCAATCCAATGGAGTGAAGACGCCGAAGAACATTTTTTCGAAGCCAAGTATGTAATCTTTTTATATTTTTTGTATCGCAATTTTGTAAGTTATTTCTCACCTGTAAATCTGATTTTTAGGACCGAGAGTGGAAAACATATGGTTTTCTACCCTACGTTACTCTCCGTTCAGAAACGTATAAAATTGGCAGAAGATATGGGATGTGGACTCGCCATATGGGAACTTGGGCAAGGATTAGACTACTTTTATGATCTAATTTAATTTTTTATTTAACAAGTTTTAGAAACTTACCTCGTTAGCTATTACAAAGAATCGATACACGGTGCTACTTCCATAAAGTGTGCACAAATAATTATGATGTGGAAAATGTTTAATCTCTTCTCTATAGTGTCATTTTAATGCTAATATAGCTACTTGCAGAATATGGATACATACATGATAACTTGCCATGTTTTTTTCATGCATTTTTATGGATGGTTTCCATAAATTTTGGATATTATTGTAGTGATCATCATGTAATAGTTTTAGGCCTTGCAAAATGATAACTGCAACAACCGATACATACCGGTGACTGTTTATTTATTAAAATTGAATTATTCCAGCAATATAAAATCATATAAGATGGCAAAATAAAATCTATCCGTCCAAAATATTGTCGTGTTGTGTTGGAAACATCAAAGAATTTTTGCAGTAATTAATATACGAATTCTTAGTAATAATTATTGCTAAATTCTTCAATATTATAACATTAACGTATTTGCATACAATTTTAATTTAATCCACCAACGTTTTACTCACTTTGTTGACATTAAAAGAGATAATGGATGCAACATATCCTACTTAAAATTCCCTAAAACTTATCCATTGAGAGAATGCTATAGCCAATACATGTAAGCAAATTGATAATGGTTAGGCCATGGACATTTAATCCACAGGATGAAGAATGTGTGCCTGGCCACAAAACTTCCCATACAAACTTTTTTGCATGTAGTCAACCAACCGACTGGACTGAGAAAACCTGCTGCTTGCTCCCTACTCACACACATAAAACAACCCTATCTATCTATCACGTACAGAATATGTCTGATTTGCCATAAACTTCATACATTACATAGCAACATTTGCGTTTGTATAACAACTACCTCATGTCGTGTATATTTTTTCTTCTGACTTATCCTACCTAGTAAAGCTAGGCTAAAAGTTACTGCAAGCAGAACAGAAGACGATTTTTATCAGCATACTGTATCCAATTCCCATCCTCATACAAAAACAGCCATAGCCAACTAACCACAGCATTGTTATTCAGAATAACTAAACCGTAATATTTAAAACACAGGAGCAGGTTATTATCACATGGAAAGAATACAACTCTTTATAATCAATACAATCCTAACATTAATATATAGTCAGCCAGTCATCATCTTTAAATCATGACCATGGTTTAAAACATTCTCATCAGTTTGTAGCTGCCTGGCAGGCGATTGACAAACCTTGGACTTTTATTCATTTATGCTGCAACTGTTGCTTATGTGTCTTTTGCACTGCACGCACAATGCCTTTACATATGTAGGATGCTACGCTGTATACCTTAGTCCGCAAAAAGAAGGTAAATTTTATCCTATCCTACTACACACATTTAACACACACAGGACAGGAAAAATTTACCTCCTTTTTCCGGATGGTCTATATAGCTACCTTCATCATTCAACTACATGCATAATAGTATCACATCGTACGAATTGCCTCTCTGCAACCCAGTAACACAGAATTCTTTTACATGTGCTTATATGAAAGGTGTTTTTCGCTAATAGTTAGTTAGTGACTCTGCAACTCTGCAGTTTGTTAACTAACCAACTAACTTGTATATCATGACTGCGAGTGCACCTTAAATATGGTGGCCGTGGCAATATACTTTAACTATAACATATGTATAGACCAATATATATAGGGAAAAGAGTCTCATTATTATTACCTTCTTCAATATTCTCACCTGTATGGCAATCACTCACTCACAGTCTCGTCTCATCCTCTATTACGTTCATAACTAAACGAGGATTTGAGGGTAGTTAGTTTGTTAGTTAGGGTAAGAGTTAGTAAGTAGTAAGTAAGCAGTGTTGTTCATTGTACGAACACATGAGTTGAGAACCTACTTTTTAAATGATTCAGTAATACAATTCTAGTCACTGTTGTGGTTCTGTAGTAAGTAAAACGAAAATTATAGTGTCCGAACTGAAAGAAAAAACGATTCGAACGAAGGAAAAAGACGAGTGCTTATTGGTTCATGGACATTGTTAAAGTTATATCCATTGTTAATTTATAAGTTTGATAGTTTTTTGTATGTTGTTGTTGAATAAACATAACGTCGGGAGTACTACTGCTATTACTATATATGGGATTGTGAAGAGGAATAAAAATGTTGAGCAGTTAAATAGTTGAGATGTTTGCTCCATAAAATTGGTTTGCACACGCAGTACTGTATTTTCAACAATGGATACAGAGTCAGAGTCGGAGTCTAAAATTTTACATTTTGGAGATGTTGTCAGCATTTTTGGCAAGGGAAAGGAAGGGAATGGAACCACCGGCTTTTTGAGCACTTTAGGGTATTTTTATTTTTCATGCACATTTTTCCCTCTTTTGCCTACCGTTCTATATCCATTGTCATATCATATCTTAGTATAAATTATGTAGTTGTTATTAAAAATAGCTATCATTCAAAAATCCTTTAGTAGTAGCATTTCATTTCAGTACACAATAAACCATTTGATTTAAGTGCTGTTACTAACAGTTCACCAGGTTTTTAGCAATATTTTTTGTATGCAATGGGAATAGAGAACCAAAAAAATAGTGGAAATAAACTCGGTTGAATTGCAAGTGGTGCGGAATATGGACAAAGTGTGTGTAAATCGTCGAAAAAATTCGCTTGAATAAGTATGCACAATATACATATTACATGTTATACACAAATATGTGACACTTGACACCAAACTAATGTAAAAATGGGAAAATGATATTAGTTTCTATTTAAACCGAGTAGTCGTTTATTTCACTTCAAGGCCTTTTTAGTTTACAGCAGTAGTGGTTTATTTTGCCAATTTATGCATGCATATGCAACCTACTTTGCACACACGTTTTATAGGCAAGTAAGGATTAGCTACACACCATTTTCGGCCACTAGCCACTGTAAAGTAAAGGAGAATGACATATTTACTAAACACAGTCAAACCTAGGTTTATTGTAAAATGCACAATGTAATTTCAGCAATGGAATTTTTTCTTACCATGCCATTAATAAGAGCAACACATAAATCACAAAGTTGTTTAGTTGTTGAAGAACCCTTCTTCAAACTCTCAGTCCGTTGAACAAACTTTTTTAAGATGAACTTTTTTAAAGGGTCATGTCATGCATACTTTATATCTACTCCTATGGTTTCGAATTGAAATTACCTAGTGGACTACACGTAGTTAGTGGCCCAAAATTGCATATAATATTGCATCTTGCTTCATTACGTCCACATACAATTTACACAAGATGTTGATTGTTGGATTGACTTGATAACATTATACATTACCAGCAGCTCAGAAATGCATGAAAATGATTCGAGAATTCTGAAGAATGCATATATCAATTACAAATTCGTATCTTAAAGTACTATATATCACTATATCCATTTTAGGTCTGTGGATGATCGCTGTGTAGTTTGCCCCAAAAATGGAAACATTGAAAACCCGCCGAAAAAGTTTAGGGGTAACTTTCCTTCCAATTTTTTTGAATATTTAATCCGCCAACCAATGCAAATATGAGGGATTTTATATTTAAAAAATAGATTGCCTGTTCATATTGTGCCCTGCAATTCGATATTCGGCTCAGCAGCAGTACTGGCACGCTTCACGAACTAACATAGCCTCACGAGCGCAGGATGAAGCAACGCTTATGAAAAGTCTTTACGTAAGAAACAAAATCAACCTACTTAAAACTCAAATCTGCTTTTTTTCTACTACTGCTAACAGTCTAAAAATGTATGTAGCACGCAGCTGAGCTGGAAAAAGTGCAAAACAAGAAAGATACTGCTAAGAAAACAGGTGTCCCTATTCTGTATGGCCATAATGTTCAGGTATAAACAAACCAAAAAGGAAAACCTATTTACTAGTTCTGAATAGATTCTTTCATGAATTTCATGAAAATCAGTTTGGCTATCAATTTGTATTTTTAGCTTCTTCATATGAAGTCACACAAGTTTCTAACCGTGAACCGTCGGATCCCTGCAAAGTCTGACAAGTTAGCCATGCGGGTGTATCTAGATCGCCAAGGAAATGAGGACTCCTGGTTCCAAATTGCTCCATATTTTAAGCACCGATCTTTAGGTATAATAACTCATGCCATACATGAATAGTCCTTGTTATCTTGTTGCATGCCTAGATCAATAATGGCTATTTCCTCCGTCTCCGTCTGGTTTAGGTGATCCGGTGGCTGCAGGAGACGAAGTCATTTTAACTTCTGCAGGGAACACTATGCAATGTTTACATGCATCTGATCAGTACTTGAATGATTACCCAGAATCGCATGAAGTAGAAAAATATTAAAGAAAAAAGGAATCACAATTACTATATTATGACTCAGGATACTAATCTAGTTGATTCGTTTTATAGGTAAATTCATCCTCGTCATCTAAAAAAATGCCATGGCGACTTGTCCTCTTTTTAACTCATTCAGAAAACATTCCCAACATTCTCAAAGGAGGAGATGTAGTTCGTCTTTTTCATTCTGAAGAAGAAAAGTTTTTAACATTGGATTCGTACGAGCAAAAAGAATATGTCTTCCTTAGGACCACTCAAAGAGCTACAGCCACATCTGCCACGTCTAGTAAAGCACTGTGGGAAGTTGAAGTAAGATTCTATTGTAGATTTCATTTCTTTTTACTTTCAATTAGAAGCTACGCGCACATTATTCTATTAATTTTCAATAGGTGTTGCACCAAGAACCATGTCGCTCCGGAGCAGGTTACTGGAGCTCCCTCTACAGGCTCAAACATATGGCAACTGGATTATACGTAGCGTGTCGTGATAAACAAGTTGAGAGCCGATGGAGCACAAGTAAAACTAAACAAATTATGCATACAATACACGGACGTATTGAAACAAATAAATTAATTAGCGTTGGTGGGTGGATCAAATAAACTATTGTGTAATCATTGTTTCAAACCTACCTACAATTTCAGCTGAGGACCAAGGTTTCACAATATATCCCACATCTCTACCATGTGAAGATACGTTGTTTGAATTCTGTCCAACTCTGGCAGAAACAGAAAACTCTGTAATCCCAGAGAATACTTATATCAGAGCAAGACATTATGCGTCTCAAATGTGGGTTAGGGCTACCAAAGATGTGATCGATGTCACCGATATTCCACCTGTCATGTCCAAAGTATGTTTAAGGCAAACTAACTAATAGCATGAAAAAAGAACATTTTGAGGCTTGAATAAGATAAATCTCATCTCTTATTACCTCAGGAGATTGCATACTTTGCTTTTAGTTAGTTGTTAAAGTTACCTGATAGCAATCAGCCTAACTAACTGCATAGGAAAGAAAATACAGTACCATGCCAATAGGCTGTATAATTATGTAGTAGAAAATTGAGACACAACTTTTAGCAATCTACAATAGCATTATATCATTCCAGCAATTAAAAGTTTTGACTGCCTGACTAATTTTCAGATAATTTGCACGGTGAGTCGAAAAGATGAGGAAGCATTTCAAGCTGTTCCCGTGTCCCCAGTAGAAGTCAGAGATTTAGACTTTGTAAATGACGTTTCAGAAGTTTTGCAAGATTTCTCAATTAAGCTGCAACGTGGTGTTTCCACTCATCATGATAGGCGGTAAGTTGAGACTGCAATTTAACTTTATAGCAAACCAACTATTACATAGTTAGTTAATTAGTTTATAATCACAATTTTTAAGACCAAAGTTGAGTTTAATATAATCGTATGGTTTGTCAGAAATGTATGCAACGTTCTAAAAGAAGTGATATTTTTCATATCTGAAAATGACTCAAACCATGTGAATGTTGATCCCCTTGACTTTGTGGTGGAAAAAGTTTCAAGAGAACGTCAAAAACTACTTCGAGAGCAGTTACTACTTGACTATGTTTTTGAAATTTTGGAGGTGTGTCGTCTATTTCTAAACTTCTGTCTTGTGTCACCCCAAGGAGCTTATGATCATTTTTTTTGTACTTTCATTTAGGGCTTAGATAAAACCGGAAGTGTCGCCTCAATGCTCTATGATGAAGATGGGTGCATTAAATCTAGATGGAAATATATTTTTAGACTTTGTTATCGCGTACTTTGCTTGAGTCAAGTTCAATATAGGAAAAATCAGGTACGAAAATTTGCTTACCAACAAACTGTTTATAATTAAATAATAAAGATAATAATAAATTAATGGAATGGCGTTCTAATTATCTATCTACATACATGTTTATTAAGAAATGCGTTTCCCTTTGATCTATAATATAGGAATATCTTGGGAAAAAATTTGGTTTCATGCAAAAACAAATTGGGTTGGATATTCACGCCGAGGAGACGATCACAGCATTGGTTCACAATAATCGAAAACTACTGGAAAAACACATCACTGTGAATGAAGTAAATACTTTTGTTGGTTTGCTGAAGAAGAATATTAATCGATGGGATTACCGATTTCTGGATCATTTATCTGATTTATGTGTGTCAAATAAATCTGGAATCCCAAGTACACAGAAAATCATTTGCACTTCATTATTAAGCCCCGAGAATTATGCTGCTTTACTGGAAGCGAGGTGAATCAAATAATCTGGATTGCAATTTGCTGGCATCCAGTAATTGGATAGTTGAATGGTTCATCCATTGTCAACTATTTTTTATAATTTAAAGGTTGGAAGAAACGTCTATATTGGAGGAATGCAACGGTACAGCTTCTCCTGGAGATTCCCCAAATATTGCTCAATATGGAAGTGATGTTACTTTGTATACTGATGGAACCAAAGTAAGTTTAGGAATGATCCAATTTCAAATATTCAGTCTCGGGTTTTGATTGTGCTGTGCTGGTGTTGTTCAGTCACTAACGATTGAAAACTGCTTCTCATCATTAGATCAAAAGAATATCGCAGCTAGCTATGAAAGCTAGCTTAGGACTTGAAAAGGATGCAGCCATTTTAAGATATTACTGCCATCAACTGGATTTGTTTTCAAATATGTGTTTGGACAGACAAGAACATGCAATTGAAGAGCTCAATTCACGGATGACTGTTGGCTTATTGTTAAAGTAAAAGCATTGAGATCATTAGCGACTTTACAGATAATGAATGAGCCCTAGATTAAAGAAACCGTAAACTTTTCCTTTCAGATGCATGGCGTCCGAATTATTACCATTTGATTTAAGGATTTCCTGTTGCCGGCTTATGAGAAATTTGCATGTGGATGTGGAACCTCACAAAGAAGAGAAAAAAGTGTATTTAGCTTGTCTATGGTGGGACTCGCCACGGCAGACTTTGCAAGAGTAAACAACAAACAGTACAATGCAAGCATTTAAACATCATTTCTTTGCGTACATGGGAATGGCATGAAAATATTTTGCAATGGATTATTATAGATACGACATGTATAGTGGTAAACGACATCCCGACAAAGAAACTCAATCTAAAAAGTTCGAATCTACCATGCAATTCATTGAAGAATACCTTGACTGTGTAGCCAAAATATATGACTTGAGAAGCATTTTGAGAAATAACTTTACGGTAGAGGTAAGGGATTTTTTCCTATATTACAGCACTCTTACTTACATGTTTGTGCCAGCCTTAAAGGCTCAGTAAAAGGAAACGTAATATTTTAAAAGGAACAATGGTTTTCAAAACAAAAATTGTGTTATAACTATATTTCCTGTACTTTGATATTTTACATTCTTTAGAAAACGTTAAGTCCCTTGAGTTCGTTAATTCAGTTAATTCAGTTCGTTGGCCCGACTTATTAAAATTTTACATTCTTATTGGAAATAGATGCTAAAGTTGGCCAAAGAATTTGCAAGGTTTGGATTTTATGGAATTCAAAGACTGGACACGTTGAGACATACGCTACTTACAATATTGAAATCTCTCTACGACATTAATATGAGTCAACCGCCGTCAAGTAAGTAAAAAATGAAATGAAAAAAAAGTCTTTGACACTTTAATTTGAAATCTAATCAAGTAGCCATTCTATTGTAAATTTCATCAGAGATTCAAGGGAATCGACAAAAGAAAAGAGAGGCAATAGAGTGGGCAAAGAAAATGTTTTCTGCTACAGGCAAAGAAGTGAGTCTTTCCGAAGATGATAACAATGCAGTCCTTTTAGAAATGAAAGTGAATATACTGCAGATATATGAGGTATTTCATGCTAAAGAATTTAATATCAAAACTATTCAGTAATCCATGAATGGGAGTGTTAAGGACAACTGTAAAACTTAAATGCAGCATATCCATGAAGTCATATTGGACTACAGATTGACAAACTTACTTTCCTGTTTAAAGCAATATGAAGAAAATGGAAATCAAATTCTCAATATAGACAAGGAAACCTTTATTTCATATGTAGACCGCTGTGCCGTTATGTGGTAAGAGAATGAGAAGGATTTAACTAACAACATTGTCTTTTAGGACCCCAGTTAATACATTACGTTTATCTTGATTATAATATTGTAGTGAAGACGAGCCAGAATTTCTGAGATTGCTCCTTTTTAATTTAACAAGCACATACTACCCACTGATACGAAGTGCGACAAATTTGCTGATGGCAAATTTTAGTCAAAGGAAAAGACTATTCCAAGCGTTAGAAAAGGTACGTTGTGCATGAAGTCCACAGTCCTCGCTATTTTTAGTTGGAGAGCTAATATCACAATGAAATGCTTTTCCTGCCCTGCAAAGAAGCGTTAACTATGGATAACGTGGAAAACTTTTTTTTCGATTCATGTATAATATTCCTTATTTAGACCCAAGTCTTGAACAATCCAAAAGATGCTGAAGTACTGTTTGGAATCAAATCCCAGTTGGAGGCGATTTCTGAGCAAGTGAGATTGGCTAAAACTCGCAGATGGAAGCAAAAGTCTTTCAAAGACAAGAAATTTCAATTGCGGGTAAGTGGATTGAATAGTGGCATATGTGGGGGGATCTAGAATATGATGAACTTCTCTCTCAATTTTTGAAGCAAGAAAATCATATAAATTTATTGTTAGTATCCTAGCATAGATGAAGACTCTACAGACCCGTTTACACATGACGATGTCTCTCCAACCTCATCTCAAGCCCATGAGGAGCAAACTTTTCCTACGGGAATGTCTACCAAAATTAGTTCCATAAGTCGAGGTTCTTCTACTTTGAGATACCCAATGCTGAATTGTATGCAAGCAATTTTCGAGGTAAGATACTTTAACCAAACTGACGGAACGAGTTTTTTTAATGAGATTAGGCGACCAAAGAAAACAATCAAAAATTTTTTTGCTAGGTTTTGGCAAAATTAGAAAGGCTGTGCATCAATTTGGGTCCTGACGGGTCCGTGACAAATAATAGACAGAACCAACATTTGCTCAAGGATTATAAAGTAGAAGAAGTGATCATGGAAGTTTTCGAGTTGTTACGTGATTCTAAGGATGAATTGCACATGAACTTGAAATTAGAAATTAGTAGGTTCTTGCAAGCTTACTGCCTAGGAAATGGGGAAAATCAAGAGATATTAGCTAATCATATAACCAAACAGATGAAAATGCTTAAGCCGGGTGAACAAGAAATGGTAAACATTTGTTTAATAAGCCCCAGCAGTTTGTTAGCAACGCATTCCGTTTATCTTAAATACAAATTAACATGTGTGATTACCTATGTGTTGCCGTCTATTGAAATATAATTGCATGGATCCACTTGTACAGATCGGTGAGGCTAGCACGATAAAATCAGTTTATGAAAACAATGTGAAACTATGTGCCAAGGTTCCCGACTCTTTAATTCAATATTTGGTGAAACGTGTGTTTCAAAAACAACGGGAACGTTACGACTATGATTGTGCTGCTGAATACTTGATTGCCCTTCAAACTGTGGTTGGGCCAAAGGAATGTGTTGTACCACGAAATCAAGAAACAGTTGTTTATCAAGTAAGGCGTTTCATGATTTTTAGTAGTTGAAATAAAGGTTTGTAGGCATGCTGGTGTGGTGATGCTTCACAATGATTATTCCTTTTTACTGTAGCTGGCCATTTTTCATGAAGAACTTGTCAACTTTCTCGGATTCGATTTAGATAAAAGCAGGGATTCTCCAACTTACTGCACTTTCAATTTCAACAGTGAATTAGACAAGTTTCGGTAAAACGCAAAACCCAAAGTCATGTGCTTAGCTAGTGTGAAGTGGTTAGTTTATAGTAAATAGTCTCACTTGTTTTTCGGTTTTTTAGGTTTCATACAGAGCTAGTCAAACTCCTCACATTCTGTACGATTGGGAAAAATATTTATACTGAGTCCATGTGCCAAACTTTGTTGCCCTTCGATAGAATTGTTAGTGTCTTGTGCAGTGTGGAATACTCTATTGAGGTTCGTTTTATCCCTACAATTTCAGTTTGACTATTTAAAGCTTTGACCACTTTTAGTTTAACCACATGATTATAAATCAGAGTCTGACGTGATTTATGCCATGCTTTGTACAGGTGAAGGAATCATACGTTTGGTTCCTTTTCCATGCATTTCTTGTAACAGAAGTAGATGTGCGAAGTGTGTACACCTCAACTAGAATGTGGACGATTTTCGAGAAACATTTTCTTCCTGAAATACTCAACATTGCAAATACAACGTATGAAGAAGCAGCGGCTGACTACCGGAGTCAAGCTTATGTAACTGGCTGTGTAATAGCCACAATAAAAACTTTTTTTGACAAAGTTTTCTCCCACGCTCGTAATTGCATTCTGGTATGACACTCTCTACTTGTGGCTCTTTACAAATGCAAATACCTTGTGAACTCAAGTTGTATCTTATGAATACGTACTTAACTTTTGCAGGGCCATAAAGATCTGTTTGTAAACTTACTAAAAGGAATCTATAGACTGACTCAGACAAAGTGGATTCACCCAAATAAACTTTACGCTACACAAAAATGTCTCAACATAATGTACAAGGCTGGTACGGTAATGATTACCAGATTGAACTGATACTAGCTAGAAAGCTAACTTACGAGGCTGGAGTAATATTTGATGTTATGAAACCGCCATTGTGTGCTCAATAGATATGCTTCATGGCTTTAATTAAAACTCTTTGTTTTCTGCAGCATCTTCTCAGCTCATCTATTTACCCTCGTATTTGGATCAGGAGATGAAACGGAACTCACAGCTTCTCTTATCAGAAGTCAGCAGACGAGCCAAATGGATTTCTATGTTGGATATGCAAAAGTCTAACTTCTTATCGAACGAGGTAACTATTATTTCTTATAATTGTTTGACTGGAAGGCATTACTGGGTTCCTTAGTTGACCAATGGTGTAGCATTGCAAACGCTACGCACCCATAATCCAATGCGTACAATAATAGCGTTTCCCTCTCCTCACTCCACGAGTTTTTGGTTATAAAGCAAGTTCGTAAACTTTTTTTTCGCAGACAAAAGCTCGATCCAATGAAATTACACTGCAGATCCAGTACGTCATATGGCGTTATAAAGGGGAAGTTGATGATATGATTCGAGGCGAAACGACAACATTGACTGATGTACTTTGTCAAACGGAAACTCTTTTCTCTGAGGAGAACTGTAATCTTCGTTTTTTTCAGCAAGGAAAACTGATAGAAAAGTAAGTGCACCAGTGAACAACAATAGAATGTAAAAGCAGTGTGTCGAGACATACACTTTTAGAGGTTATCAAGTGCATGGCAATAGCTTTGAAATTATATTTACACTTTGCTCCTACACACACAAGTTACAGCAATTTTTCATTAGTTGGGAGATTTGATTCATAACTTCATACTGTGAGTGATAAATCAGCATTATTTGTTCTTGTTTTTGAGCTGTCTAGTTAGTTAGTATATTTTAATATGCAGGAGCATATGATAAGATGAAGTTTTAGCTTTATTTTGTCAAATCCAAAACTCTAAAAAGCAATCAAAGACATAGCTTTGTAGATGAGTAACATACTGTAAGTAAGGATTTCATTCATTCATCAAAAATTTCTCAGAAATCAAGTGAAAACTAAAAATCTTTCAGAATATTGTGTCACTAAAGGGAGGCCAGCATTAAATTGTGGATTTGACATTTGTAATTTCGTTATGATTTTATTTGATTTGAGTAATCTCAATCTTTTCAGATTTATTTATCATGCAGAGAAGTTGGCTGAAGAAGGAGAGAGTGATTTGTGTGTTCAAATCCTGAGTGTCCTCCAGGACATGTTAGAACGGAAGAATGTTACAACTGAAAAGGTAAATATCAGTATCAGAATCTAAACTTGGATCTTGAACAAAAACTTGCAAATTGTTTTTACAGTCTATATCTGGCTTTGTTTCATGCATTCATGCCAACAGCATTTTACAATACTGACTACAAAGACTACCATTTTCTATTCAATGATTGATGATTGCATGAATATGGAGAAAGAGTTGCTCACAACCATACAAATATTTTAGTCATTACTGGAAAACTTTAAATAAACAAAGACTAGACTAGGGTATGGCACGTGTCAGGTTGAAACGTTTCAAAACGGTTCGTTTCGTTTCGTGTCAGGTTCGTGTCAGTTAATTTTTTGAAACGTGTCAAAGGGTGACACGAAACGTTTGACCCGTGTCAACTGGTGAC
>Ga0210040_10003260_pt1 | contig 22105 bp, 9 predicted proteins | sample CryGeyCG12114_NA_FD_185462 | JGI IMG/M metagenome (GOLD analysis project Ga0210040, IMG submission 185462) | Groundwater microbial communities from aquifer - Crystal Geyser CG19_WC_8/21/14_NA (SPAdes) (version 2) | ecosystem: Environmental > Aquatic > Deep subsurface > Groundwater | place: USA...
CAGGCAAGCCTTTAAATCCGGGGCCCGGTTGCGGGTACAAATTACCACCGAAACCGGCACCCGGGCCGGAATAGCCGCCGGAATATAGGAAGCCAGCAGACTTTCCATCCAAGTATTCCAAGCTACCATATTCTGACCGGTTAACCAGGCGGCCCAGTCTGGATGCTCAGCGTTTTGCGCGTTGATATAATACTCCATTGCCGGCTGAATGGTACTGATAGCTTTATGGTAAAAATCGGTGACGGTAAGTTTTTCTTCGGGATTGATGATTAAATGCCCCAAGGGTATTTCTTTCCACCAGAACACCAGATAATGCCCATCCGGTACGGTTTTTAAATCCGCAACCAAGGGTTGGGAATCTAGTTTAATATGGGTGATATGATAAGGAGGATGCGCCTTCATGATAGTGAAGCTAACGATAATTTTTATGAAATCAGCTCAGGTTGTTTTATCCGGAAAGGGAAATTAGGACGGACCGCCCCTTTCCACTTGTCGTACCAATTCGTTTCCCGGCGGTAATCTTCCACATCAAAAGATAAACAGCCTTCAAAATAATATAAAGGCACCGAAGTATCTTTTACCACCATCAGCGAAATATAATAAGAACCATCATTTAAAAAATGGCCCGGTATGGTACACTCCCCTTCTACCAAACCACTCTGGCAAACCAAAGACGGGGACGGTACATCGAAAATACAATCGCCGGCAAAGGTAAACAAATCCATACCCATGTTAAGCGATACATTATCTGTCAGGTTCCAGAACTGAAACTTAATGGTTAAAGGCGTACGGATATCAATGGGCGCATTGGGTGCAACGAGGTGCGGAATTAACTCCACCTTTTTAAACCGGATCTGGTCGTTACCGGGCGCGTCTTCCGGGTGCTCCCAGCTTTGTTTCAGCCATAAGCGCTGCACGCCCACTATATATTTATTTACTACCGCCGTTGCTTCCCCTACTTCTTTTAACCGGCCCTGATTCAGCCAGATAGCTTTTTGGCACAAATTGGTAATGGCCTGCATGCTGTGGCTCACAAAAAGAATGGTGCGGCCGTCTTGCTGCGAAACTTCTTTCATCTTGCCCAGGCATTTTTTCTGAAAATCAGCATCGCCCACCGCCAGCACTTCGTCCATAATCAAAATTTCGGGCTCCAGGTGCGCAGCCACCGCAAAAGCCAGGCGCACATACATACCCGAAGAATATCTTTTCACCGGCGTATCAATAAATTTCTCGATACCCGAAAAGGCTACTATTTCGTCGAATTTCTGTTGAATTTCGTGTTTACGCATGCCCAGGATATAACCGCTGTTATAGATATTTTCCCGGCCCGATAATTCGTAATGAAACCCGGTTCCTACTTCGAGCAAACTGCTTATTTTGCCTTTACCCCGCACCGCTCCCTGAGTAGGGCGAATAATACGGGAAATAATTTTTAATAAAGTTGACTTTCCGGAACCGTTGCTGCCAATAATACCCGTTATTTCGCCTTTTTTTATTTCAAAACTAACATCTTTCAGGGCCCACAAAAATTCTCCTTTTCCCTTGCCGCTGTTCTCGCCCTGCATTTGAAAAAAAGGATCTTGTTTTTTTAAGACGGCCGTGGTCCACCAGCGCTGCACATCTTGCCGGAAAGAACCGGTGCCAATGGTGCCCAACCGGTATAACTTAGAAAGATTTTCTACTTCAATAACTACTTCTGACATAAATATGCCTTAAACGACCTCTATAAGTTTATCGCCCTGCTTGTTAAACAGCAATAAGGACCCGGTTAAAACTATTACGGCAAATAAAATGCTATAAAGTAAATGAAAACCGGTAAGCGTTCCTTCGCCTAATAAGGCCAGCCGGAACAATTCGAACCAGGGCGATAAAGGATTTATCTGTACCAACCAACGCACTTTTTCCGGCACAAAACCGGTAGGATATATAACCGGGGTAACAAACATAAGCAAACGCATGCCCAGGTTTACCAAATTTACCATATCGCGGTATTTGGCCGTAAGTACCGAAAAAAACAGCCCCATGGCCAAGCCAATCATTCCGACAAAAAATATGGCTACCGGAAAAGCAAAAAACCAGCTATGCCACGGAAAGGCAAAACCCTGAAACAGCACGTAATAAATAATGCCCACAAATAACAACAGCAACTGCACCAGGAAGCGCAAAAAATGCGTGCTGATAACCGAAAGCGGCATTATAATACGGGGGAAATATATTTTACTGAAAACCTGCGCATTTTCTTTAAAGGTAAATGATGTGCTTCCAAAACTATCGCTATAGAAATTCCAGAGCACAATGCCGGAAAAGTAAAATAAAACGGCCGGCACATTTCCGGTAGAAATGCCCACCATTTTATAAAATACCGCTACAAAAGTAATTAAAGTAAATATGGGCTGTAATAAAATCCAGACGGGCCCCAGCACTGTTTGCTGATAATTAAGCAGAAAATCGCGCCGGACCTGGCTCATTAACAGTTGCCGGTAAGACCATAGTTCTTTCAGGCTACCTCCCCAGTAACTGGTTTTATTGGTTATCTCCCAATCCCACTTCGCATTAGAAGCCATTTTTATAATTTATATGAAAATAAAGAATAGCTGCAAAGAAACATAATTATAATTAATGCTTTAAATAAATTTCTTTGCACCCCGCTTATTCCGTGTTAAATATTGCACTAAATACTTTAACCTGATAATTTCCGATAAAGATAAGGATATATGAGAAGTTAATAATATAAATATAGTTAAATATTATTTATTACAAATAAATACTTAAAATATTACTTTTCAGATACCAACTTTTCCATAACCTCAGCATTTCTTCAGCTTCTAATTAAAGCATACCTTATTTATTCCTCCCGGCAAACCTGAATTAAAGGCATTTTTGTTGCAGATAACCTAATAGCCAAGACCTGCACTTACTTAATTCAAAATATGTCTGACAACTGGCAAGTACGCTGGCACTTGCTAGTACCTTCAAAACCAGAATATAAAATCAGTATAAAATAAGAATTATTACGCCCTATCTAATTACCGGATAAGTTTTCTTTTCTATGAAGTCATACTAACTAATATATAAGAGCCTTCCATAGGTGAGAACAAACTTTATTCATCCCCAAACCCGTCATTCAGGAAGAATCTTCTGAGTGATCTAATCAGAAGATTCTTCCCGAATGACGGACTTAGATACGCAAAGCCATTTGGTTTGCTGTTAGGGTAACTACTATTTAACGTGAACTCGTGAATTAACATCAATATTTAACCTAAAAATGTGCCTTAAGGGGTCTAATTATTAAGTTTAGCTGCGAAAAAGTCACTTTCATCTTTGTATGCCTCTTTATATAAATATATTCATTCTATTTACACCAAAAATGTATTTTGTAGGCCTTTAATTTCTTTATTTTATCAAGTTTAATTCATTGATTATTAATAAAGTACATGACATTTAATTCCCGAGTTCACGTTATTTACTATTTGGTATTATTACTTAAACCTAAATTACGGTTTATTAATAAGAAACAAAAAGCCCTGCTGCTAATAATTAGCAGCAGGGCTTCCGGTATAATTGCGCTCTTAAGACTTTATTTATTCGCTTACAATTATTTTTTCGTTGTAAACTTTCGCAGGCGTAATCAGGCGGGTAAAGTAGATGCCTTTGGCTAAACCATTTACATCTAAAGTAAACTGATGACTTGTCCCGGTGGTCAGGTTTCCGGAGAATATCTGACGAACGATTTTACCTTGCATATCCCGTACTTCCAACGTAACCGATGTAGCTTCCGGAACCTTTACTTCTACGGTAGCCTGGGTTGTAACCGGGTTTGGATAAACCGACCAGTTAAGGACCGTCTCATCAAGACGCTTCTGCAAAGATAAATCTTCAGTGAATTGAGAACGGGCTGATTGCTGGCTTGTTGTAGCATTGCTTATTTCGAACCAGTTAAAGTTCCACCCGTTTTTAGTTACATATACCTGAATGGTCTGGCTGCCGCTGCTCAGCGCTACCGATGTACTTACGGTTGTCCAGGTCTGCCAGCCACCGGTTACCGGCACATCTACTGTTTTTAATACCGATCCGCTGCTGTTTCTTACCTGGAACTGACCAGCCGCATTGCCCGATACCCGGAAGTTTAAGTTGTAAGTACCCGCACTGCTCACACTTACGGTATACTTCACCCAATTACCTGCTTCCAAGCGGCCTACATTTTGTCCGCCACCGGTATCTGTAGTAGTTTCGGTACTAACGCCGCTCATGCTGGTGTATTCCTCTGCTTCAATTTTGGTGGAAGCAGTTGTAGATGCGCTTGTTTCACTGGCCGAAGTAGAGGAAGCACTACCAATTTCAAACCAGTTGAAGTTCCAGCCATTTTTAGTTACATATACCTGAATGGTCTGGCTGCCGCTACTTAAAGCTACCGATGTACTTACTGTACGCCAGCTTTGCCAGCCACCGGTTACCGGCACATCTACTATTTTTAATACCGATCCGCTGCTGTTTCTTACCTGGAACTGACCAGCCGCATTGCCCGATACCCGGAAGTTTAAGTTGTAAGTACCCGCACTGCTCACACTCACGGTATACTTTACCCAATTACCTGCTTCCAGCCGGCCTACGTTCTGTCCGCCGCCGGTATCGGTGGTATTTTCGGTTTTGATGCCGCTCATGCTGGTATATTTTTCGGCTTCTATTTTGGTGGAAGTTGTAGTGGTAGAAACCGCATTTACCAGGAAGCTTTGGCTAACCACCGCAGCTGCATTATAAGTAGTGTTTCCGCTTTGGCTTGCTTCTACCGTTACCGTGCCGGTGCCGGTTAATGCAAGCGTACTGCCACTTAGGGTAGCCGGGCCGGATACTTTAAAACTTACCGCCAATCCTGATGATGCCGTAGCCTTTAAACTGATAGGTGCTGCGCCATAAACCTGATCTGCTATATCACTAAACGTGATGCTTTGTGCTTGCTTTGTAACGGTGCTTACATTTGCTTCAAAGAAGGAAGGCGATGTATTTAAGGTAATACCGGTGGGCGATTGCTGTGTATTTTTTCCGGTAACCGAGTAATCCCACTCATAGCGATACACATTAGAAATATTTAAAGCTGACGGAAAAGAGTAAGGCTGGGAGAAAGTCTCGGATTTATCGTTCGGGTTTTTGGCCCAAAGTACATAAACAAATTCACCATCTTTTTTAAAGGCACCACCTTCCACATTAGTTGGTAAATTCAACGCAGCAGTACCGGCAGCATCATACTTGTAATCGTGCAAAAGCATGGAGGTAGTTTTAAAACCTTTTCCCTGCGGAGTTAATTTTTCAGATCCAGGTACGTCGCGTTTTAAGTTTTCGTAAAGACCCATCAAAGCATATTCCGAGGAACCTGTTACAGTTTCAGTACTTGGGGTATTCACCGATTCACCACTACTAAATAAATAATATTGCTTGATATTATTTTTCTGAGCAAGCACCAGTGATTTTATAGTAAAGTTACGCTGCATATCATCCGAACTATAGCGCCAGTCAACGGCCCGCCGACTAATGTTAGTTTCGGTTAAAATAATATGTTTTTTAGGATAAGTAGCCCCATTATAACCATATTTAACTAACACCGCTTCCAACTCGTTTTTGGTGTTTACAATTTGTGTAGCTGCATAATCAGAATTACGCAGGTATTTAAACCCTTTGATTGAGTTATCCCATACACGCAGATAAAAAGTTGGATAAACGTGATAACTTAACATATCAAAATAAGCACCACCTTTGTTTGGATATTGACTGGTAACCGCACCGCCATTAGGATTATCGGTATAGCGTAACAAGGCATCCAGAAAATTAGTATGGCCGATACCGCCGGGCGTTACAAAGTCATCGGGATTGTATTTTTTTACAACTTCCCACGTAATGCGCAGCATGCGGATATAATTATAAAAAGGAGCACGAATATTAGACAATTCAGAAGGGAGCGGCGCCCGGGTGAGCCATTCGGCCGGATTATTAGCTCCTAAATCCGGCTCATTTACTACTTCCCAGTTCCGGACATAAGGGCCGTAGAGTTGCACTAATTTATAAACATAATTAGCATAATAATTATTAGTATTAACTGTACCATCTGCGTTCCAGATAGGCTGATATAAATTAGCAAAGATATTAGATGAAGAGGTACAACCCGGATAAATGGTTTTATCCCGGTGGGCATCGGAAGGGCCTTCAATAAAACAAGTTATATCCTTCATGCCTAATTCGTTGGTATAATACTGAAATTCACTTAACCTGATCGGATAGCCCCATTTATCTACAAAACTCTCCGGTAAAGTTGGCCTGATAGTATTTCCACCGGCTTTGTCAATACTGGTAACTAGTAATTTATCGGTCCAGCCATTACTGTAATAGCCCAAATTACTGCCATATTCAAAATTACTAGTGTAAGATTGTACACTTTCGTTAGCGGTAGGCTGCTGCGCTAATACCGAAAATGTACAAAAGCAAAAAACAAAAGCGATAAAATAATTTGTAAAAAATAATTTCATAGGAATAAAATTTAATTTATAAATATTTTAAGTGTATTCTTCTTCGTAAAAGGAGCTACTTATCTTTAGAAGGACTAATACTATAATTTATTCAGTGCAAGTTTATAAATAAAATATTAATTAATCAAACATTTAATACATTAATAAAATATAATTTTATCATTACAGTAATTACTTAACAAATATTAATTTAATAATCATGTAATTTAAAAATACAATTTATAATTTTAAACACAAGATTACTTACAATTAACATAACTAATAAAAAACGCTAATAATTAAAAGTTATACTGATTTAAATTATTTAAATTAAAATTATTTAAATCAACAATGTTTATCTATTACATACCACGCAGTTTCCCAAGCACCAACAAACACGAATTATTTATATTTATTTCTAAAAATCAGCAATCATGTTTATAAATCGCTATTTAAATAAATATAAATTTTACTGCAGCTTTATTTAAATCATTCATCACCAATAATTCCAACAATAAATATAAGTCCAATTCCTACCTCTTATTTAAATCAGATATTAACAGAATATAAATTATTTTATTATATAACAAAACCAATTACATGCCAATAAATATCAAAGTATATAACTCACTAGTAATCAGCATAATAAAAATAATGCTTAATATCCGTCTAATAAAAACTGTTGTTATTTTCCACATATTGAGTATATAATTTATCCAATTCACCAGCTCATTAAAACAATTCCAGAACTTATCTAAATAAATAGATGGATGTGGGCCGCATATTTATATAGCAGCTGTGCTTATATGAATGTTAACTATTCCTTATTGCTTTATAATCTTTTTCACTTCCTTCACTCCTTTGGCACTCAAGTGAATGAAATACATTCCTTTATTCAGGTTATCCAGCGACAATGATTCTGTTATTACATCCGATGATTTCTGAATCTTCAGGCGGTTAATGGTTTTACCGGCAGCATCCATTAAGTCAATAATTACTTCGCCTTCTACCTGACTACCTATATTCACCTCAACTTTATCGGGCGTTGGATTAGGGTAAACCGACCATGTTACATTAGAAGCACTAATATTCTTTTGTAAGGATAAATCTTCGGTAAATTGTGATCTGGCTGATTGCTGGCTTGTTGTAGCATTGCTTATTTCGAACCAGTTAAAGTTCCACCCGTTTTTAGTTACATATATCTGAATGGTCTGGCTGCCGCTATTCAGCGCTACCGATGCACTTACGGTGGTCCAGGTCTGCCAGCCACCAGTTATCGGCACATCTACTGTTTTTAACACCGTGCCACTGCTGTTTCTTACCTGAAACTGACCAGCCGCATTGCCCGATACCCGGAAGTTTAAGTTGTAAGTACCCGCACTGCTTACGCTTACATTATACTTGAGCCAGTCATTCACATCCAGACGGCCTACGTTTTGTCCACCGCCGGTATCAGTGGTAGTTTCGGTACTGATGCCGCTCATACTGGTATATTTTTCGGCTTCTATTTTAGTGGAAGTTGTAGTGGTAGAAACCGCATTTACCAGGAAGCTTTGGCTAACCACCGCAGCTGCATTATAAGTAGTGTTTCCGCTTTGGTTTGCTTCTACCGTTACCGTGCCGGTGCCGGTTAATGTAAGCGTACTGCCACTTAGGGTAGCCGGGCCGGATACTACTTTAAAACTTACCGTCAACCCTGATGATGCCGTAGCCTTTAAACTAATAGGTGCTGCGCCATAAACCTGATCTGCGATATCACTAAACGTGATGCTTTGTGCTTGTTTTGTAATAGTACTGGTGGTTGCTGTACCGACTTGGCAGGATCCTATGTTAAAAGTTGTTTTTTGAGCAATGCTGTTTTTCCAAAAATCTACTTTACCTACATCAATCCCAAAATTAGAAGCCAGGTTTAATCCTTTATTTATTACTCCGGAGCTAGACTTAAGTTTATAGCTAGACAAAGAGGCCAATTTGGTAGGATCGCCAATGGTAACGCTTTTACCGGGATCAACAAAATCGGGGTTTACAACTATTCCTTTCGCCACGCCGTTTATTTTTTCCTGGCCTGTAATATCGCGCCACTTTTCCAGGGTAGCATAAATAGTACCGTTCCAGTAAATTTTCAGGTCAGAACCGGAAGCCCAGTACGCATTTCCTTCGAACCGGATACCGCTATTGGTTAGTGACCGTACGGCCTGCAAGCCTCCGGTAGTCTGAATGATATTGTTTCTTACTTTAACATTGGTAAGATTACCAGTAGATACAAAGAATGCGGTGGGCGTACCATTGCTGGCCGGAGAAAGATAAATGGTATTATTATAGATATCGGCATTCTGAATACCGCCGTTAGAATTAGTAGCCCACAGCAAAATACCTGCATTGCTGTTTTTACGGCCATCATTTTCGCTGATGTTATACCGGATAGTAAGATTTTTCATCACCGGAGCACCTTGGTACTGCGCCAGCAGGTAACCGGCACCATCATTATCGTGGGAGTAGTTGTACTGCATAACCGCGTTAGTACAACCGCCATCTATATCAAACCCGCCGCCATCTTTGGTAGTACCGGTTCTGTTGTGGTGCGATTCGTTGTTTTGGATAACCAGGTTATTACACTTATATGCCCAGACACCGACCGGACCACCTCCATTCCAGGCATTTAACTTGCCGTTATTATAAGCTTCACAATATTCAATGGTGGCGCCATCGATACCGGAAATCATAATCCCGTTTCCGGTATGAGTAGTGGTATAAGAGGGAATGCCGGCATTATTGTAAACTTTATTATAACCAATATATACATTTTTATGGCCTAAAGTAGCCTGCGCATAAGTAAAAATACCCGCATTGCCATTATCATGCACTTTACTACGGGTAATTCTAACGTTGTCATAACCGCTAGTCTGGTTGCCGCTGCCTAATAAAACACCTGAATCGCGAAAGCCATAAACTTCTACACTATCAATGTTTACATAATCTAAACGCGTATTAGCCAACGCCATATAAAAATAAATACCAGCCATCTCACTAACTGTTCCGCCTGCACCCTGAAACTTTAACCGGTTTATTTTGAATCCCGCCGTATTATAGACGTATATACCGTAAGATTTAGCGCTGCTGATAGTAGCCCAGCCTTTGCCATAAGAACCAATTACGATTGGCGCAGTAGCTGTTCCCTTATCACTGGCATCGAAATACAGGTTACCGGAAAAGGTTTTACCTCCTTCAAAAAGTATTATATCACCCGGATAAAATCTTGTTGAATTTACCTTGGAAATACTGGCCCAAGCCTCGCTGATAGAAGTTCCTGATTTACTATTATTACCAGTAGCGCTCACGTAATAAGTAGCCGCGTTACAAAATGATGTGAACAGTAATAATAAGGAGCAGATTACAGGAATTTGAGCTGACAAGCGTTTCATGGTTGCGTGGTTTGTTTGAAGTTTTAGAGGTCTGCCTTTAAAACCGCAGGGGCTTATTTTATTTACTAATTAGTCTTGCGTAACTTTTTTTCAGAAAATTTAAAAGAACCTAAACCTAGTGCCCGCCGCTTCCGTATAAATTACTTTATCATCACTAAGTATTTATTCTCTGCGTACGCGATATTTGTACCAACTTAGTGTACATACATGCAATCCTCTCTAAATCAGGTTTTTACATTAAAACAATAGTTTATATTGTTTTATTTCAATGTGGAAATTTTCTACAGAATGGGTAAAATACATTGCCATTTACTTCCGCAACTTTCCCCAATCATTATAAAATACTATTAGGCAGGTTAATGATAGACGCTGGGCGCGCCCGGCAAATTTGATCTTTATTTGCCTTTAGAGGATTAATGTATAAAGATGGGCAATTAGCTAAATAAATTGATCTCTGCCGCTTACCTTGGCGATAATATCATAAAAGATTAAGCTGCAAAGTAAGAAGGTTAAAAAAAGTAAAAACAACTTAACTATTTGTTTAAACTTTTCTCTAGCTGCCCTATTGTTTAAACCTGTTTATAATTAAACGTTGCGCCGGATATTAATGCCGGCGCAACGTTTTTTAAGTAATATTTAGTTAAACCAGAAAGATGGATAATGGGTATTTATATCCTAAACACCTTATCGTTTTACTATCTTCTTTTCTGCTTTAATACCCTGGCCCCGCAACTGTATAATATAAATACCATTTTTTAGATGAGCTAAACTTAAGCTTGGCGTAGAATAGTTATTTTTTTCCTCAACAGTAATATGCTCTAGTACTTTACCATTACTATCCAGCAGATTAATTGTAACATCTCCTTTAATTTGCTCATTTAGGCTTATTTCTACTTTATCCGGAGTAGGATTTGGATAAACAGACCAACTAATGGTTGCGTTATCAAGACTGTTCTGCAAAGATAAATCTTCGGTAAATTGTGATCTGGCTGATTGCTGGCTTGTTGTAGCATTGCTTATTTCAAACCAATTGAAGTTCCAACCATTTTTGATTGCGTATACCTGAATGGTCTGGCTGCCGCTATTCAGCGCTACCGATGCACTTATGGTTGTCCAGCTTTGCCAATCGCCGGTAACCGGCACCTCCACGGTTTCCAACACCTTACCTGCGCTGTTACGAATTTCAAACTCGCCACCAGTGCTTCCGGCTAACCGGAAATTAAAGGCGTAGGTACCTGCCGCACTCACATTAACCTTATACTTTACCCAGTTGCCTGCTTCCAGCCGGCCTACATTCAAGCCGCCACCGGTATCGGAAGTGAGTTCAGTATTAACGCCCTCCATATCGGTATAATCTTCGGCTTCGTATCTGGCGCTAGCAAAATTGGAAGTCACAGATCCGGAAGTATTATTTATTTCAAACCAATTAAAGTTCCAACCATTTTTGATTGCGTATACCTGAATGGTCTGGCTGCCGCTATTCAGCGCTACCGATGCACTTATGGTTGTCCAGCTTTGCCAATCGCCGGTTACCGGCACCTCCACGGTTTCCAACACCTTACCTGCGCTGTTACGAATTTCAAACTCGCCACCAGTGCTTCCGGCTAACCGGAAATTAAAGGCGTAGGTACCTGCCGCGCTCACATTAACCTTATACTTCACCCAGTTGCCTGCTTCTAGCCGGCCTACATTCAAGCCGCCACCGGTATCGGAAGTGAGTTCAGTATTAACGCCCTCCATATCGGTATAACCTTCGGCTTCGTATCTGGTAGTACCTGTCCCCGTGTTTGGTGTTATTATTGAAACGGGAGATGAAGCAACTTCGGCAACGGTAAGTGTTTTTACTACATTACCCGCGGCATACTCGTCATCGCCGGCCTGAGAAGCGGTAATCTGAGTTGTACCAGCTACCCCCACCGTCGCCAACCAATTGTTTCCTACTTTAGCAACCGATATTACCTTGGGGTTAGATGATGTAAACAGGATAGAGCTAGCCGAATTATTGCTGGTAGCAGTGAGCACGAAAGGTGCATCACCTACATTTTTAGTTTCGGGAATTGAAAAACTGATAGTGGTACTCAGCAGGGATTTTTGACTCACCTTAAAACTTTGCGAAACGGCTGAGGCGGCTTTATAATTAGCATTTCCGGCCTGAGTTGCTGTTACGGTTACTGTACCTACACCGGTTAAGGTAATTTTATTACCACTTAAAGTAGCCGGGCCAGAGGCTATAGCAAAGCTAACCGATAAACCCGAAGAAGCAGTGGCTTGCAAGGAAAAAGGTTCTGCACCATAAACCTGGTCGGCGATATCGGCAAAAGTTATAGTCTGATTTTGCTGCTTATCCGCAGCAGCTTCTCCTGACTGGTCGGCACCAATATTGTAGCTTTGTTTGTTAGAAATATTGTTTTTCCAAAAATCTACATTCCCAATACTTAAACCAAAAGCTGCTTTTAAATTCAGCCCGGCTCCGATCATATCCGAACCTGACTTAAGTTTATAACCAGCCAGATTGGCTAATTTGGTAGGATCGCCAATGGTTACGCCTTTTCCCGGACCAGTTAACCCCGGATCGGTAGCAACCCCAACGGCTTTACCATTTAACAACTCCTGCTGAGAAGCATCGCGCCACTTTTCCAGGGTAGCATAAATAGTACCGTTCCAGTAAATTTTCAGGTCAGAACCGGAAGCCCAGTACGCATTTCCTTCGAACCGGATACCACTATTGGTTAGTGACCGTACGGCCTGCAAGCCTCCGGTAGTCTGAATGATATTGTTTCTTACTTTAACATTGGTAAGATTACCAGTAGATACAAAGAATGCAGTGGGCGTACCATTGCTGGCCGGAGAAAGATAAATGGTATTATTATAGATATCGGCATTCTGAATACCGCCGTTGGAATTAGTAGCCCACAACAAAATACTTCCGTTACTGTTTTTGCGGGCATCGTTTTCGCTGATATTATACCGGATGGTAAGATTTTTCATTGTTGCCGCACCACCGTATTGCGCCAGCAGGTAACCGGCACCATCATTATCGTGGGAGTAGTTATACTGCATGATAGAATTAGTGGTACCTCCATCCAAATCAAAGCCGCCGCCGTCTCGGGTAGTACCAGTTTTGTTGTGGTGCGATTCGTTATTTTGGATAATAATATCATTGCAGCTGTAAACCCAGATGCCTACCGGGCCACCTTCCGGATGACCATTAAGCCAACCATTGTTATAGGCTTCGCAGTATTCTATTACTCCGCCATCTACGCCTCCCAGCATAATACCGCTACCAGTATGGGTGCTTTGTTCTTCGGGCACACCAGCGTTATTGTATACTTTATTATTACCTAAATAAAAATCGCGATGCCCCAGTACGGCCTGGGCATAAGAAGAAATCCCGGCAACGCCATTATCATGTATCGAACTGTTGGTTATGCTTACATTATCAAATCCGCTGGTATTATTATTACTACCGAACATTATACCGGATCCTTTATAACCGTAAACCTCAACGTCATCTATATTTACCATACTTAACCGGGTATTCGCTTTATCCATGAAAAAGAATATACCCGCCATGGTGTTCGTAGTACGGCCCGATCCTTTAAAAATCAGGTTATTTATTTTAAAGCCCGCCGTGTTATACACATACATACCATAAGATGCGCCACTGCTAATGGTTGCCTTGCCGTTTCCGTACGAACCTATGGTAATTGGTTGGGCAGCTGTACCCCGATCATTAGCATCAAAATATATAAATCCGGAAAACGTGTGTCCGCCTTCAAATAAAATTTGATCGCCGGCTGAGAAATTCCGGGCATTAACACCCAGAATAGATGCCCAAGCTTTATCGGCCGATGTACCAGCATTATAATTACTACCGGAAGAACTTACATAATAAGTAGTTGCTTGAGAAGAATAAGCAAATAAAAGTAAAAAGAAAAAAAGCTTAATTTTTTTTGAGTCAAATATTCTCATCATACAGCTTAGTTAAATGATATTAAATAATTAAATCTTTAAATTTCTAAGCCGACGCACGTTTTTTACTAAGAAGATTTCTATTTCACGTAACCTTTCTTGTGTTTAAAACGCTATAAAGCATTAAGGAAAACAATGCGCAGACGGCTTGAAATTTCCTAACTATGTACCAAGGGTATGCCAATAAAACTTATCCGTCCTAAACAGGTATATCTTAACTATTTAGGCATATAATCTAAAAAACGGGCGTATTGCTTCGTGTAGACTTATTCTACAGTTTGAGGTGATTATCATTATTTAATCCGCAGTTTTAAGACTCGTTTGTATCCTTAAAAAAGCAGCAAAGGAAAGACTTTTCCTTCCATATTAATTTCGGACGACTTTTTAAAATCTTGAAGAAGTACTTTTTATTTAGATCTAATTCAGCAACCAACTACTTTAAAGATTTTTCAACTATTTGTAAACCTTATGTTAATATATATACTACTTCAGCCTGTTTAACCTTATTATCGACAAGCCGAAGCAGAGCCTAAATTAAAAAGAACAGCCCGCCACACTATAAGCCTGGCGGGCTGTTCTTTTTTAAAGGCAATTAGTTATGAATAACTACAATCTTATTTTGCTACTATAATTTTCTCAGTTACTACTTTATTGCTGGTTATTAACCGCACTACATACACGCCGTTGGTCAGGTCTTCCGCATTTAAGTTATAGCTTTTAACTGTTCCGGCTTCTGCTTGTCCGGAGAACAAGTGCTTCACTTTTTTGCCAGTCAGATCATGTAGTTCTAAAGTAACCTGATCGGCCTCGGGTAATACAAACTCTATGGTTGCTTCTTTTGTAATCGGGTTTGGATAAGAAGCCAAAGTAATGGCAGTAATCGACTGAGTAGTTTCGACCATTGAAGATTTTGGCTTAACGGCAGAAGTTAAGTAGTTGGTTACGATTGGCGACACGGAAACAAACATAGGTGTTTCGGATACCGTTAACGTTAATTTACCACCAACAACCGGTACTGTTTGCCGCGCAAGCTCCTCTGCTCCATCCACAAACCGATAAACATAAGCCTGGGTAGCACTGCCTAAATCCAAGGTATACACTTTAGTCCGGCCTACCATGTCGGGCACGGCCAGGGCATACATTTTCTTGCCTTCATATTGGTACACATCCACCAAAGGATCTTCGCTAATGGTTTGCTGATAAACGAAATCCTGGAATAACTGCATTTGGCGCATATAATCAGCGGCCGGACGTCTTTTCAGTACCGAAGAACCATCAGGCTGTAAAGTTCGCTCGATAAGCCCCATGGCACCGTACGTTCCGTTATCCACAATACCGCTTGCCACATTGTAAACGTAAGCACTTTCGTCATAAGCCTGGTAGAAGTAAGTTTCAGCAATACCGTGGCGAATGTTGAATAATATAGTCCGGATGGTCCAATCACCTTGCGACTGCACTTTAGTACGGGTAGGAGTTGCCAAAGCCTGCTGCGATCCACCATTTACGCCGTAACCTGTTTCGGTAATCCAAACCGGCAAATCATTACCTTCTTCCGCAATAACCTGCAAGAAATTTTTAACCGTTGTTGGCGAATTGCTTAATTCAGGAGGCAATCCCCAGGATGCGTTGGAAAACTGACCACCACCGTTATTAGAATAAGCATGATAATTCCAAATATCGCAGGCCATGTTTACGACCAGTTCGCCTTTGGCATTTATTTTATATCCCCGGATTTCTTTCCAGGCTTCAATTACCCCCTGGAAGTACTCCGGCCGGTTGCTGGCAATACCACCGGCAACCACTAACATATTCGGATCGGCATTTTTTACCCCGATGCCAGGACCCATGGTATTCATGTGCCCGTCATAAAAAGCAGACAAATAGAAGGCGTATTCACGGGGAGTCATGTACCGCTTGCGGCCATGCCAGGAAGCATCCATTTCGTTGTTACATTCAATTGATTTTACATAACCTAAACCAATTTTCTTGGTCTGGTTGCCGGCTACTTTTACCAGGTTGGGGTTAAGGGCGGTATTAGAACCATAACGGGCTACGTATTGAAAAGCTGCCTGGCAAAATAAGCTATAAGAAGCTGCATTCTCTCTGATTTTGATGATGTCGGCGTTATATTTAACTACTTCGCTATTATAAAGAGCAGTTTGTTCGGCAGTAGCATTAGATGGTTTAACCGGAACGGGCAGTTTGGTCCAGGGAGCAACACAGAATTCGGTATTATTATCCGGACTGTAGCCAAATTCGGCCAAAGCCCAGGCAGGTTGCGTTTTAAAGCAAGCATGCACATCAATTCCTTCGTTTTTCAATCGTTCGTAAACCAGGTCGTAACGCCAGCCACCTTCCGAAGCTTTATCAAAAGTATATTGCCCTTTGGTTCCTTCTATTTTTACCCAGTCAACGTAATCTCTGATACCTTTAAAAGCTTTAAAGAGCTCCATCTTTTCTTCATCAACTGGTCTACCACTCACATTCTGAATGTTCCAGATGTAGCCGTTGGTTTTTAAAGCACTTTTAATATTAATTTCTTTGTGTTTGTAAGCAGCGGGCTGGTAAGGTTTCCAAGAGCCGGTAATTTCTATTTCGGGCGGGAGGCCTGAGCCGGTAAATTCAAAAATCATGGCGTAGATATCTAAGGGCTGCGCAGGTTTGTATTCATCCCAAACCATAGACCGTAAATCTTTATAAACTGGTCCCGGCACCCGGTTCCAATCAATACCACCTACTTTGGTTGCATCCCGTTTAATAAACCAAACTTTAATTTCCGGCATGGTGCCGTAATAATCGTACATACGTAATTTCTCCAGGGTCATTTCCATTCCTTGTGGGAAAGTCATCCAGAAACTCTTTGTATACAAGGTCCAGTCCCAGGTAACATTTACTTTTTCATTTAAAACGCCATTCATTATTTTGTCAAAATTCTGGCTTTCAGGTTTCGGGGCGGCCAAGTACATCCAGTTTTTGTTGTAATCAGCAAAAGTTAGTATCCCTGATTTTCGCGTTGGCTCCGGAGTTAAAACAGGTTCAGGACTAGTAACCGGTGGTGCTGCTGCCGCCTCATTCACAACTTGCGTTCTGATAACATTAGCGGCAACTAAGAAACTGTTATTACTTACCTGCGAAGCAGTAATGTTAGCGGTTCCGGCTGCAACTACGGTGGCCAGCCATTTACCTGTGGCATTGGACACTGATACTACTGTCGGATTAGAAGATGCAAAAGTTACGGGCGTAGTAGTATTGGTACTACTGGCTTCCAGCGCATACGCAGCATCGCCTACTGTTTTATCCGTTAAGGCATTGAAAGTAATTACAGCTTGTGTTTTTTGTACTTCGGTGGTAGTAGTTGCAGCACTACCAATTTCGAACCAGTTGAAGTTCCAGCCATTCTTTTTCACGTATATCTGAATGGTCTGGCTGCCGCTGTTCAAGATTACCGGCACACTCACGGTAGTCCATTTCTGCCAGCCACCGGTAACCGGCACATCTACCGTCTTTAAATTAGTGCCACTGCTATTTCTTACTTCAAACTGCCCAGCTGCATTGCCTGCTACCCGGAAGTTAAAGGTATAAGTACCAGCCGCATCTACGCTCACGTTGTATTTCACCCAATTATTCTCCTCAAGTCGTCCTACATTCTGGCCTCCGCTTATGTCAGTGGTGTTTTCGGTTTTGATACCACTCATACTAGTGTAACGTTCTGCTTCTATTCTGGTAGAACCTGAATTAACCGATGTTATAATAGGAGAACTACTTACTTCAAACCAGTTGAAGTTCCAGCCATTCTTTTTCACGTATATCTGAATGGTCTGGCTGCCGCTGTTCAAGATTACCGGCACACTTACAGTAGTCCATTTCTGCCAGCCACCGGTAACCGGCACATCTACCGTCTTTAAATTAGTGCCACTGCTATTTCTTACTTCAAACTGCCCAGCTGCATTGCCTGCTACCCGGAAGTTAAAGGTATAAGTACCAGCCGCATCTACGCTCACATTGTATTTCACCCAATTATTCTCCTCAAGCCGTCCTACATTCTGGCCTCCGCCAGTATCAGAAGTAGCCCCGGTATTAATTCCACTCATACTGGAATAGCGCTCTGCTTCATATTTGCTAAAGGTTGTCTGGGCAAATCCAGCATAAGTCATTAACAAAAATATCACGATTAAGTAGCGTTTGTTCATGATTATTTATTAAAAGTGATTAAAAGATATTAAGAATATTAATTATATTATTCCAATAAAAGAGGTAACTCACAAAGGCACGAGATAGAATTTAGTTATTTATACAACGTTTTAGAATATTTTAAACATTAAAAATTTAACTTCTAAAACATTTAAATTCATTTTGTACAATTAGTACAACTTCCAATATTCTTTGCTTTATTATATTTTACTCTTCAAATATAAGTGACTTATTTTTATAATACCAAATGCAATCTATTTTTTTATTATTTTTTCTGAAACTTTATATATTTATTAGAAAATATTTATAAATAAATAAGCTAAATATATAAATAAGAATAATAATAAACACACCTTATACGAGGAATAGTATAAAATACAACAAAGTTATTTTTTTTATTTTATTGTATTTAATCACAACGCCAAGTCTAACAAAAAGGTCTATCCAGGTATATAATGGGCTTAAAAACCTCATATCTGCATAAAATTCATAAAATAAAATTTAGAACTTTTCAAACTTAAGGCTATTTCTACTTTACCCTCCCTGACGCAGGCACCCTCTTTCGCCCTTCATGTAGCTATTTACACCATTTTAATGGCATTAATATTAGTAATTTAATACCCAAGCAATTACAATATCTATTAAAAATATAATATCTAAAAATATACATATTTACTCCACATCTAAAATAAAACATGCTTTATATCTTCAAAATGACTTATACACAAGACACAGACCTTTAACTTGTCGTAAACACAGATTAGAAATATAATATTTCATAATAATTGCAATTATTAAAAAATGCAATTCGCACATAATGCATTTAAAACAGTTATATAACAGCAGATTTTAGCAGGTTTGTATATAAAAACGGGTTCTATAATTAAGTGCTATAATTTAGTAGTTGTAAAATCAAGTAACTTCGGTAAACCTGGTATTAAATCAGATTTAATGCTTTAGAAAATAAAATTTACCAATTTAGTTTGCGTAGCTTTAAATGCTAAATGATTAAACCCAATAAAAAAATCTGGAAATTAATCTGAGATTATAACTATCATAATTGTTTAAGCAATTACTTTTTCTCAGCAAACCAAAACTACTAATGAGTATACCAGTATAAATTTTATGGCCGGTATTTTCCGGATCAAAGCAGGGCAATTCTCGGGTTCGGTACAGAACAATTTACTCTTAATAAGAATAATTTGTAAAATGATAGGAATCTTTAATTATTCGGCCATTATGTTATCAATTCCTTTGAAATAATCAAAATTATGGAATAACTTTCCAGAAAATGGAGCTTCCTTAGCTAAGTAAAATACAAATGATTAAAAATAGAGCATGTACGATATGAAATATTATTCATCCACTTATTTTATATAATCACCTTATTTACATTAAATTAGAAGCTTAACAAGCGATAGCTTAACTTTACTATTATACAAATAATTATAAAGACGTTTAGCAATTTATTTTCAGGCATAATGTTAAAGAATTGCTATAAACATAATTAAAACAGACACCTTACCGACTTTTTACATTCAGCCCAAATTATTATTTAATCCGGCCTTATATGCTAAGACTTTTACTTTCTAATGGATAATCAGAACCTTTACGTTAACGGTTTAAGCGAATATGATAAAGCTGGTATGAATTACCAGAATCAATATTTAAGAGACCTTTCTATCATACACGAACAATTTGTAGATCTTTGGTTTAAAAACATCAGCTATTTTGAATGGAGTATGGGCAAATTGCCCACCGAAAACATAAAGTTTATTGATGGACTAAATTTCTTTGAATGCTGCTTTCTCCAAAATGAACTTGATAATATGGCTGATATTGTTTCGGAATATTCGGCCGAAGAAATAGGTAAACCCAAAGATGTGTATACCGTTGAATTTGATATGAGCGCCCAGGTTAGTGCCTATATGCAGTACCTCGACGAAAGATTAGACCATTTAAAAACCCACAGTTTCTTATTTAACAATTTTAACGGCTATTCCCGTCCTTATACATCAGAGGTTGAAGATTAAGAATCCCGAAATTCTACTCATATTTTCCCGAAAAAACCTTAAAGCGGCAAAAGATATCTGGTGCTGCTTTAAGGTTGTTTTATTTTCTCCTTTTTAGATTTTCCTTTTAATAAAATAACTTGAATAATAATTGGCTTTACTTTTTAAAAGTGTTGCGGACACCGGAATATATTTGCCCCATCCAACCGAATACTTTTACTTTACAGGCCAGCGCAACCTAATATGATCACCTGTTTGTAGTTCAGGCAAGATTCGCGTAATCTTGTAAAACAATATGCCTTGTAGTTATGCTGCGCTTTCTAACCTTTATAACCTTAATCATCCTGGCTTTTTTTAGCTGCACTATTCCGGTTGCCGCCCAAAGCAATAACGAAAAAACTTATTTGCTTAAGCCCGACCGGGTTTTTGACGGCGAAGAAATGCACGAAGGCTGGCAGGTTTTGGTGGTAAATAATAAAATAGCGGCAGTTGGCTTGCTGTCGGCGCCGCCAGCCGATGCCCAGATAATTGATTTGAAAGGTAAAACCTTATTACCCGGCTTAATAGAAGGTCATAGCCATTTATTTCTGCATCCTTATAACGAAACCAGTTGGAACGACCAGGTATTAAAAGAATCGCGCCCCGAAAGAACGGCTCGGGCTACCGTACACGCCCGCCAGACTTTGTTGGCTGGTTTTACAACCGTACGGGATTTAGGTACCGAAGGCGCCGGCTACGATGATGTTGGTTTGAAAGAAGCCATCAACAAAGGTATTATCCCGGGTCCGCGCATGCAGGTAGCTACCAAAGCCATTGTGGCAACCGGCAGCTATGGTCCTAAAGCTTTAAACTACGATATAGAAGTACCTTTGGGTGCCGCCGAAGCAGATGGCAGCGAGGCGCTGGTAAAGGAAGTCAGAAGCCAGATTGGCAAAGGAGCCGACGTTATAAAAGTATATGCCGATTACGGCTGGGGGTTAAATAATAGTGCGCAACCCACCTTTACCGAGGAAGAACTAAAAAAAGCGGTGGAAGTAGCCGGTAGCAGCGGCCGGCAGGTGGTAGCCCACGCCTCTACCCCCGAAGGCATGCGCCGGGCCATTATGGCCGGGGTAGCCACTATAGAACACGGCGATAACGGCAACGCCGAACTTTTCCGGCTGATGCGAAAAAAAGGCGTAGCTCTCTGCCCTACCCTGGCCGCCGGCGATGCTATCGCGCAATACCGGGGCTGGCAAAAAGGGCGCGATCCGGAGCCTGCCCGCCTTCAGCAGAAAAGAAAAAGTTTTGCGGCTGCTTTAGCGGCCGGCGTTACTATTTGTATGGGCGGCGATGTAGGTGTTTTTACGCACGGAGACAATGCCCGCGAAATGGAATTAATGGTGGCCTACGGCATGAAACCACTAGCAGTACTGAGATCGGCTACTTCGGTAAATGCCGACGTGTTTAAATTAAACGATACTGTTGGGCGCATCAAGGCTGGTTTGCTGGCCGATATAATTGCGGTAGACGGCCGGCCGGAACAGGATATTTCTCACCTCCGCCAGGTTAGCCTGGTGATGAAAGATGGAATTATCTATAAAAAGTAAAAGCGGTATTTGTAATTTTTGCGTTGAGTTTTCTACTATGAACCGGTATTTAAATCAAAACGAACAAGAGTTAATAAAATTAATCAAGTTTTTCAGTAAACGGGCCGAACAACTGGTACAAGAAGGCGCCTTGAGCGAAGAACACCAGGAACTAAGTACCGCTTGCCAGAAATTAACCGATCAGATTTACCGGCATGCCGCAGCCCGGGAACAGATTACCCAAAAAAGAGAAAAATTAAAAACCATTATTAAAGACAATGCCAGCTGCCCGAAGTGCCAGCAAAGCTCGTACCTGAAGTTTTCAGGAACAACCCGCACCGAAAAAGGTTGGAAAGCAAATAAATATAAATGCCGCCGGTGCAACATAGAATTTGTGTGGAGCAAACCTAACAATCCCTGGGATATGGTTATTTTCCTGGAACAAT
>Ga0210040_10003261_pt1 | contig 22095 bp, 21 predicted proteins | sample CryGeyCG12114_NA_FD_185462 | JGI IMG/M metagenome (GOLD analysis project Ga0210040, IMG submission 185462) | Groundwater microbial communities from aquifer - Crystal Geyser CG19_WC_8/21/14_NA (SPAdes) (version 2) | ecosystem: Environmental > Aquatic > Deep subsurface > Groundwater | place: USA...
GGTGGTCCAGCGCCAGGCGACGGAAGATGTAGTCCATCACCGACTGGGCGATCCGGATGTCCGGGTCGTCGGTCATGCCGGCCGGCTCGAAGCGCATGTTGGTGAACTTGGAGATGTAGGTCTCCAGCGGCACACCGTGCTGCAGCGCCAGGGAGATGCCGATCGAGAAGGCGTCCATGACACCGGCCAGGGTCGAGCCCTGCTTGCCGAGCTTCAGGAACACCTCACCGAGGCTGCCGTCCTCGTACATGCCCGCGGTCATGTAGCCCTCGGCGCCGGCGACGCTGAACGAGGTGGTGACGCTCGTCCGCTTCTTGGGCAGCCGCTTGCGCACCGGGTGCGAGAGCGCGGCCGGGGCGGTCGCCTCGACCGTGACCTCGTCCTTGGTGCCGTCGTTCTTGCCCTTGCCACCGGACAGCGGCTGGCCGACCTTGCAGTTGTCGCGGTAGATGGCCAGCGCCTTGAGGCCGACCTTCCAGCCCTCGAAGTAGATCTTCTCGACGTCCTCGATGGTCGCCGTCTCCGGCATGTTGACCGTCTTGCTGATCGCGCCGGAGATGAACGGCTGCACCGCGGCCATCATGCGGACGTGGCCCATCGGGGAGATGGCCCGCTCGCCCATGGCGCAGTCGAAGACCTCGTAGTGCTCCGGGCGCAGGGTCGGCGCGTCCACGACGTGGCCGTGCTCGGCGATGTACTCGACGATCGCCTCGATCTGCTCCTCCTGGTAACCCAGGCTGCGCAGGGCCCGCGGCACCGTCTGGTTGACGATCTGCATCGAGCCGCCACCGACGAGCTTCTTGAACTTGACCAGCGAGAAGTCCGGCTCGATGCCGGTCGTGTCGCAGTCCATCATGAAGCCGATCGTGCCGGTCGGGGCGAGCACCGAGGCCTGCGCGTTGCGCCAGCCGTTGTCGGTACCGATCTCGAGGCAGTCCTGCCACTGCTGGGTGGCGACGCGCAGCACGTCGGCGTCGTCGGCACCGACCGGGCGGATGGCGTCGTTGGCCGCGGCGTGCTTGCGCATGACCCGGGCGTGGGCGTCGGCGTTGCGGGCGTAGCCCTCGTAGGCGCCGACGATCCCGGCCAGCTCGGCCGACCGGCGGTAGGCGGTGCCGGTCATCAGCGAGGTGATGGCCGCGGCCAGGCTCTGGCCGCCACGCGAGTCGTAGGCGTGGCCGGTCGCCATGAGCAGCGCGCCGAGGTTGGCGTAGCCGATGCCCAGCTGGCGGTAGGCGCGGGTGGTCTCGCCGATCGGGTCGGTCGGGAAGTCGGCGAAGCAGATCGAGATGTCCATCGCGGTGATGACCAGCTCGACGGCCTTGACGAAGTTCTTCGAGTCGAACGTGCCGTCGTCCTTGAGGAACTTCATGAGGTTCAGCGACGCCAGGTTGCACGAGCTGTTGTCCAGGCTCATGTACTCCGAGCAGGGGTTGGACGCGTTGATGCGGCCCGTCTCGGGGTTGGTGTGCCAGTCGTTGATCGTGTCGTCGTACTGGATGCCCGGGTCCGCGCACTCCCAAGCCGCCTGCGTGACCTTGCGGAACAGGGTCTTGGCGTCGACGGTCTCGATGACCGAGCCGTCCATGCGGGCGCGGAGACCGAACTCGGTGCCCTCGTCCACGGCCCGCATGAACTCGTCGGAGACGCGCACCGAGTTGTTGGCGTTCTGGTACTGGACGCTGGTGATGTCCTTGCCGCCGAGGTCCATGTCGTACCCGGCGTCCCGCAGCGCGCGGATCTTGTCCTCCTCGCGCGCCTTGGTCTCGATGAACTCCTCGATGTCGGGGTGGTCGATGTCGAGGACGACCATCTTCGCCGCGCGGCGGGTGGCGCCACCGGACTTGATGGTCCCGGCCGAGGCGTCGGCGCCGCGCATGAAGCTGACCGGGCCGGAGGCGGTGCCGCCGGAGGAGAGCAGCTCCTTGGAGGAGCGGATGCGGGAGAGGTTGAGGCCGGCACCGGAGCCGCCCTTGAAGATCAGGCCCTCCTCGCGGTACCAGTTCAGGATCGAGTCCATCTCGTCGTCGACGGCGAGGATGAAGCAGGCGCTGACCTGCTGGGGAGAGCTCGTGCCGACGTTGAACCACACGGGCGAGTTGAAGCTGAAGTACTGGTGCATCAGCATCCAGGTCAGCTCGTGCTCGAAGATCTCGGCGTCGCCCTCGGTGGCGAAGTAGCCGTGCTCGCGGCCGGCCGCACCGTAGGTGAGCACCACCCGGTCGATGAGCTGGCGCAGGCTCGTCTCGCGCTGCGGGGTGCCCACGGCGCCGCGGAAGTACTTGGTCGTGACGATGTTGGTGGCGTTGATGCTCCACTCGGCGGGGAACTCGACACCGCGCTGCTCGAAGTTGATCGAGCCGTCGCGCCAGTTGGTCATGACGACGTCGCGGCGCTCCCACGTCACGTCGTCGTAGGGGTGCACACCGGCGGTGGTGAAGACGCGCTTGATCTTGAGGCCCTTGCGGCTGGGCGCCTTGGGGGTGCGCCGTGCGCGGCTGCTGGCCAAGCGGTCGTCGGTCTCGGTCATGGTGTGGAGCTCTCCCTGGTCGTGTGGTGCTCGGTGTGGTGCTCGATGCGCGCCGTGGTGCCGCGCGGGAACGGATCGGAGGGCTGGGGAAGAGCCGCGATCGAAGTGCTCGACGTGCTGTCTATCCGGAGGTGCTGACAGTTCTCAGGAGCGGTCGGACGGGCCGGCGGCGGGTTCGGCGCCCCCGCTGGGGCGGGCCTTCAACTCGGCGATCTCCTTCTCGAAGTCGGCCACCGAGGTGAAGGCGCGGTAGACGCTGGCGAAGCGCAGGTAGGCGACCTCGTCGAGTTCGCGCAGCGGACCGAGGATGGCGAGGCCCACCTCGTGGGCGGGCACCTCCGCCGCGCCGCTGGCGCGGATGGTGTCCTCGACCTGCTGGGCGAGCAGTGCCAGCTGGTCCTCGTCGACGGGCCGGCCCTGACAGGCCCGGCGGACGCCGGCGACGACCTTGGCGCGGTTGAAGGGCTCGCTGACACCGCTGCGCTTCACGACGGCGAGCACGGCCTCCTCGACGGTGGTGAACCGCCGACCGCACTGGGGGCACGAGCGGCGACGACGGGTGGTTGCTCCCTCGTCGGCCTCCCGCGAGTCGATCACCCGGCTGTCGGGGTTGTGGCAGAACGGGCAACGCATCGCGGTCCACCTCCCTCAGCGGCTCCTCGTCCGGTACGGCCTGTGGACCCTCCTGGGGACATCCGGTGGACGTCGCGGGGAGAACCTGAGGACCAGCCTGTGGACAAGGCTTACAGCTCTGTAACTACTAGATCTAGTGGAACCCTAAGCCTGGCCCCACTAGATGTGCAAGACATCGACCGGTCGGCGTGTTCCGCCCTGACCCGCGCGTCACCCGCAGGAACACGGCATCCCACCTGTCACACGACACGCCCGCACGACGCGCCGGCCCACCCCGCAACAACCCACCACCAGCCGTGCCGGACGACGCCCACAGGGCTGGACGCAACCGCCCGAGGACATCCGGGCGCACGAGCGCGCGCCGGTCCTCGTGGACGCGCGGGAAGAAGCCGGTGGGCACGGAGCCGGAGCCCGCGGAGGACGCGACACCGACGAGCGGGAGGCATCGTCGATCGGGAGGCCTCGTCGATCGGGAGGCCTCGTCGACCGGGAGGCATCGTCGACCGGTAGGCGCCGCGCACGGTCGGCGACCCGCCCGGCGACGCCTCCGACTCGGCGGGGCGGCGTCAGACGCCGGAGACGGATCCGCCCACGCGCGGGCCCCGCGCGTTCGCGGTGAGGTCGCCCAGTCGCATGGGGCGGGTCAGCAGGTCCGGCTCGACGTCGATGCGGCCGGTGCAGACCTCCGGGCGCCCGTGGGACTCCTCGGGGCGGGCCGGGCGCGCCTGCGGCACCGACCAGGCGGCACCGGCGTGCGGGCGGACCGCGCGACGCGGCTCCACGGCCGCCACCTGCGCGGCCACGACCGGGGGCTGCTCGCCCTCGTCGGTGAGAGCCGCGAAGACCTCTGTGTCGGCCGCGCGGTGCCGACCCTCGTCACGGGGAGCGCGGTGCCGGCCGGGCGGGACGGAGACCTCGGCAGCGGCGACGACCTGGATGTCGGCGTCCTCGGGAGCCCGACGACGCCCGCCGGAGCGCGACACGGAGACGGTGGGCGCCACCGCGGCGACGCTCGGCGCCGACCCGGCGGGGACCTCGTCCCGGATCATCGGCAGCGCGGCCGTGGTCGCCGCGTCGGCCGGAACGGGCCGACCGCGCAGGGCGGAGATGGCCTGGGCCGGCGGGAGCTCCTGCTTGACCCGCGAGTCGACCCGGCCGGGCTCGGTCGCCGGGAACGGGTGCCGCTCCGGCAGGCGGAGCGCAGCCAGGTCGATCCATGCCGCCTCCTCGACGCCGCCGACGACGACCCGCACCCACATCTGGCACGTCCCCGAGGCGTCGTGGCGCCAGCCGAGCAGCTCGCCCTGCCACCACGTCCCGGCCTGGTAGACCTCGACGGACTGGGGGGAACTGGTGAACACAGCGGCTCGGCTGTCCATGGCACCTGACACGCGACGACCGTATGCGCTCGATCCACCACAGCGGGTGATGCCGCCCGTGCTGATGATTGACGAACTCACCGCCCCGACTTGGAGAGGTGTTGCCCTGTCGCCCGGCCGGTCCGCAGGCGTGCGGCCGACCGTCACGGGAGGACGAGCACCTGGCCCGGCACCACGACGGCGTCCGGCAGGTCGTTCAACTCGCGGATGTCCGCGATGACCGCCCGGACGTCGACCTCCTCGCCGGCGACCGCGGAGGCGATCGACCACAGCGTGTCGCCCTGCCGCACGACGACGCTGCTCTCACCGGCCAGGCGCAGGCCGGCGTCATCTCCTCCGGCGACGGCCGACCCCACCCAGGAGCCGACGGCGATACCGACGGCCAGGCCGAGCACCACACCCAGCCGACGTGCTCGACGGGTCAGCCGCACCCCGGGGACACCCCCCAGGTCGGCCGCACGGCCGGGGGCCGCCGGGAGACGCGGCGTCGTCGTGCCGGCCGGCACCGGCCGGTGGATCCGGCTCCCCGCCGGGTGCCGACGACGGGCGGCCGCCTCCGCCGCCGAGCGCCCGACCTCCGGAGCCCGGGGCGGGGCGTCCGGCACCGCGCGCAGCGGGCGCCGATGCTGGGACCCGCTCGCCAACGGCGGCCGCCACGGAGCCTGCACCGCCTCGTCGAACTCCACCACGGCCTGCGCCACTCCACCCATGACCACTCCTCCCGGCCTGCGCCGTCGCCACTGCCATCGAACGGCTGTTCGAATCGAACGTCTGTGCGATGTCTACCGGACACCACCGACAGAAGCGACCCGACACGACGCCGCGCTTCGAACACGTGTTTGAAGGATGCGGTGATCAGCGCTACGGTTCCCGGGACGCGACCAGCACGGCTGCACCGGCAGCCCGCGAGGAGGAGACGTGGCGGAGACCAGCGGGACGTCGGGCGACCGGCGGACGCGCAGCACGGCGACGGAACCGGACGCGGAGAGCGGCACGGCGTCCGTCCGCTCCTTCCCCGACCGCGGTACCGACGGTGACGGGCTCACCCAGCGGCAGCGCCGCGTGCTGGAGGTCATCCGCGACTCCATCGACCGGCGGGGCTACCCGCCGTCGGTGCGCGAGATCGGCGAGGCGGTCGGCCTGTCCTCGGCGTCGTCGGTGGCCCACCAGCTCTCCGTGCTGCAGAAGAAGGGCTGGCTCCGGCGGGACCCGAACCGTCCCCGCGCGCTGGACGTCCGGCTCCCGGGCGACACCTCCCGCCCCACCGCCCCCCTCGCGGAGCCGGTGACCGGCACCGACGAGCCGCCGGCCGCGCCGACCTACGTGCCGCTGGTCGGCCGGATCGCCGCCGGTGGTCCGGTGCTCGCCGAGCAGGCGGTGGAGGACGTCTTCCCCCTCCCCCGCGAGCTGGTCGGCGAGGGCACCCTGTTCATGCTCAAGGTCGTCGGGGACTCGATGGTCGAGGCCGCCATCTGCGACGGTGACTGGGTGGTCGTGCGCCAGCAGCCCACCGCGGAGAACGGCGAGATCGTCGCCGCCATGATCGACGGCGAGGCGACGGTCAAGACCTACAAGCGGCGCGACGGGCACGTGTGGCTGCTGCCGCACAACCCGGCGTACGAGCCGATCCCCGGCGACGACGCCACGGTCCTCGGCCGCGTCGTCTCGGTCCTGCGCCGGGTCTGAGGCGGAACCCGGCCCGCCCGCACACCGGCGGGCCGGACGGGGACCACCCCCGGATCAGGGCTTGGGCCGCCTGCGGAACAGCGAGCCCAGCCACACCACCACGGTGGCCACGGCGGCCGCGATCAGCGCGGAGGTCACCGGCGACCTCCCCGAGCTGGTGAGGTCGCTCAGGCTGGGCACCGGGCCGTCCGACGGCGCCGCCGACGACGAGGCCGGCGTGGCCGCGGGGATCGGCACCACGACCACGTCGCTCGGCACCCCCTCACTGGCGACCACGAGCTGGACGTCGTCCGCGGTGAAGCTGACCGCCTCGCCCTGCGGGGACTCGGGCAGCGCCACCCGCACGGGTGTTCCCGCCAGCGCGCCCACGACGTCGGAGCCCGCCAGCGGCCAGACGTAGGCGTCGGTGTAGGTGCGCAGCGCCAGGGCGTGCCCGTCGCCCGCCACCGCTCCCCCGGTGACCAGCAGCTGCCCCGCACGTCCGACCGGCCCCCCGGCCGTGCCGGTGAGCGTCATGTTGACCGTCGCCACCCGCTCCATCGGCACGGTCGCCCCGGCCGACAGCGGGCCGGTGGGGCGGTACACGCCGCTGGCGCCCAGCACCTCCTTGGTGACCAGGTACGGCGTCCCGTCCGGGGCCAGCAGCAGCGCCTCCGAGTCGTGCGCTCCGTCGGGGTAGCTGAGCCGGTGCACCGCGGACGACCCGTCGGGGCGCAGGGCGATCAGCGCGACGGTCTCGCGGACGGCGTTGTTGTCGCCGGCGTCGGCGAACCAGAGCGTGCCGTCGGAACCGAGCGCGAGGTCCTCGGGGTCGTAGGGATCGACGGCGGCGGTCCGCGTCTCCAGGACCTGGCACCCGGCGTCGAGCACGGAGACGCCGAGCGAGTCCCCGCCGTCGTTCATGACCAGCATGCGCTCGCCGAGGTCGACGAGCCCGGAGATCTCGGCCAGCGCCGGATCGGTGATCGTGCAGCGCACGGCTGGCGCGCCGGGCTCCTCGGCGGCCGCCACACCGGTACCGCCGACGGGCAGCACGACGCCGAGGACGACCGCCACGCCGAGGAGGACCGCCCGGGTGGCACGCCGTCCTCCGAAGCCGCTACGCGGTCTGCCGGCCTGCTCGGTCACGTACCCAGCGTGACAGAACGACTGCGTCCAGTGCGTGAAGCACGCCCAGCAGCAGGATGCCGACGGCGGCGCCCACCACGGCGTCGGTGACCCAGTGGAAGTTCAGCGAGATCATCGACACCCCGGTGAGCACCGGCCCCACCACGCTCAACCACCAGAAGAGCAGCTGCACCCGGGCGGGAAGCCCGTACTCGACGGCCTGCCACCGGGCCACGCCCCACATGAGCACGGCGTTGGCGACGTGGCCGGACGGGAACGACGCGCCGTCGTCATGGAAGAAGTAGCTGCCGGGATACCGGGGAGCGGTCCGGCCGGTGCCGTACTTGACCGCGTAGACCGCGCCGGTCAGCAGGGCGACGGCGACCAGGACGCGGAGGAACGGGAGAACGGTCCGGCGGCTCCACGCCAGGTAGCCGACCAGCCCGGCGAGCACCACGAGGATGGTGACCCGCCCGCCCAGCTGGGTCACCAGCCAGACCAGCGGGTACGCCGCCGAGTCGGCGAGCTCCCACTCCGCGACGACGTCGGACACGCGCACGTCGAAGCGCTCTGAGGCGCCGTACGTGAGCAGGTCGAGGGTCACGAGCCCGCCCACGACCAGGGCCGCGAGCACCACCCACCACGACGGCCGGCCCACCGGCGTCCCCGAGGCCCTCCCCCGGGGGCCGGCGTCGCGCACCACGCCGCTCGTCACCGGCTCACCGTACCGGTCCGTGACCTGGCCGTGATCTGCCTGGCCGCGCACTCCACGACCGGTCAGCCGACCGGCGCCCCGAACTCCTCGAGCGCCGCGGCCAGCGCCCCGTCCACCCGTGCGGTCAGCCGGGTGCCGGCGGCCTCGTGCGCCTCGGCGAGCACCTCGCCGTCCCGGTGCACGCGGGCCACGAGGTCACCGCGGTCGTAGGGCACCAGGACGTCGACGTCGACGTCGGGGTGCGGCAACCGGGCCGCGATCAGGTCGCGCAGCTCGTCCATCCCCGTGCCCGTCCGTGCCGAGACCCAGACGGCCCCGGGCAGGGCCTGGCGGAGGGTGAGGACGGCTTCCTCGTCCATGGCGTCGACCTTGTTCACGACGATCACCTCGGGCACCGAGGAGGCGTCGATCTCCTGGAGGACGACGTGCACGGCGTTGATCTGGCCGAGCGGGTCGGGGTCGGAGCCGTCGACGACGTGCAGCAGCAGATCGGCAGCGGCCACCTCCTCCAGCGTCGACCGGAACGCGTCGACCAGCTGGTGCGGCAGGTGCCGGACGAAGCCGACGGTGTCGGTCAGCGTGTACTCCCGGCCGTCGGGGCCCTCGGCCCGGCGCACGGTGGGGTCCAGGGTGGCGAACAGCGCGTTCTCCACGAGCACCCCGGCACCGGTCAGCTGGTTGAGCAGGCTGGACTTGCCGGCGTTCGTGTAGCCGGCGATCGCCACGCTGGGGGTCGCGTTGCGGTCGCGGCTGCTGCGCTGCGTGGCCCGGGCGGTCGCCATGCCGGCGATCTCCCGGCGCAGCTTGCTCACCCGCGAACGGATCCGCCGGCGGTCGGTCTCGATCTTGGTCTCACCCGGACCACGGGTACCGATGCCGCCACCGCCGGCCACGCGACCACCGGCCTGCCGGGACATCGACTCACCCCAGCCGCGCAGGCGCGGCAGCATGTACTGCATCTGCGCCAGCTCGACCTGGGCCTTGCCCTCCCGGCTGGTGGCGTGCTGGGCGAAGATGTCCAGGATCAGCGCCGTCCGGTCGACGACCTTGACCTTGAGCACCTTCTCCAGCTGGTTGAGCTGGCCGGGGGTCAGCTCCCCGTCGCAGATCACGGTGTCGGCGCCGGTGGCCGCGACGATGTCGCGGATCTCGTTGGCCTTGCCCGAGCCGACGTACGTCGCGGCGTCGGGCTTGTCGCGACGCTGACTCACGGCCTCGAGGACCTCGGAGCCCGCGGTCTCGGCCAGCGCCGCGAGCTCGGCGAGCGAGCGGTCGGCGGCGACCTGCGTCCCCTCGGTCCACACCCCGACGAGGACCACGCGCTCGAGGCGCAGCTGCCGGTACTCGACCTCGGTGACGTCGGCCAGCTCCGTGCCCAGCCCGGCGACGCGACGCAGCGCGCCGCGGGCCTCGAGGGCGTAGGAACCGGTGGTGTCGTCCCGCTCCTCCCGCCGGTCGGCGACGGGGGCAGGACGGGTCGAGGCAGCGGTGGGCTCCTCGACGGGGGTGTTCGCGGCGGTCGTCATCGTCTCCAGCGTGGCACGGTCTGCGGCAGGTAGCACCTGAGTTGTCATCACCGGGCACAACGCTGCTGACGCCCTGGTGCATCCCGGTCCGGTGCGCGGGTAGGGCCTTCCGCGACGAGAACCCGCACACGAGGAGGAACCGATGAGCAGCACCGGAGCGAGCAACCCGGGTTCGAACAGCGAGCTCGAGGACCCGGGCCGGGACCCGAAGGGGATCGGCGGCCCGGCGCGCAACCCCCTGGGCGGTGGTCCCGACCAGGACAGCGGGCGGGGCGAACCGACCGGCAGCCCGGGCACCGAGGGTCAGTCGATGATGCCGGAGTCGCCAAGCGACGACGACGACCGCGTCTGACCGTCAGGCGCCCAGCCACTCCTCGGACAGCGAGCCGGCCGCGACCAGCACCGCGGGGCCGGTGAGCACCGTCGTCCGGGGGTCGATCTGCACCGACAGACGGCCCCCGGGCACGTCGACGACGACGGTGCCCTCGGCCCGGCCGGTGTGGGTGAGGGCGGCGTAGGCGGCGGCGCAGGCACCGGTGCCGCACGACCGCGTCTCCCCCACCCCGCGCTCGAAGACCCGGAGCCGGATGTGCGCGCCCGGCTCGATCTCGTTGACCAGCTCGACGTTGACTCCGTCAGGGAACAGCTCGGCGTCGAAGGCGGGCTCGCGGGTGAGGTCGACGGAGTCGACGTCGACCTCGGTGAGCGCGGCCAGGTGCGGATTGCCCATCGACACCGCCAGGCCGGGGAAGGTGCGCCCGCCCACCTCGGCCGAGCCCCGGCCGAACTCGCGCGCGGGGCCCATGTCGACCCAGTAGCCGCCCTCGGCCGCCCCGACCCGGCGCGGCCCGCCCCGGGTGCCCACCAGGACGCCGTCGGTGCACGCCGCCCGGTCGAGCAGCCCCTCCGCGATCAGCGCGTGGAGGAACAGCCGGATGCCGTTGCCGCACATCTCCGCGTGGGAGCCGTCGGCGTTGCGGTGGTCCATGAACCACTCGCAGGCGCCGAGGTCGGCGCCCAGGATCGCCGGGGCGTCGGGCACGTGCGCGCTGCGCACCAGCCGCAGGACGCCGTCGCCACCGAGTCCGGCCCGGCGGTCGCAGAGCCGGCGCACCAGGTCGGCGTCCAGCCGGCTCTCCGGCCACACCGATCCGTCGGGGTCGGGCAGCACGACGAAGTCGTTCTCGGTGCCGTGCCCGATCAGCACGCGGGGGGAGGCGGTCACCGGCCGATCGTACGGTCGGCGATCCCGGCGAGAGCGGCGTCGAGCAGGTCGGGCCGGGCGGCGTCGATCCAGGTGGTGGTGGGATCCCGGCGGAACCAGGAGCGCTGCCGGCGGACGAAGCGGCGGGTGGTGACGATCGTCCGCTCCCGCGCCTCGTCCGGGGTGAGCGTGCCGTCGAGCTGGGCCAGCACCTGCGCGTAGCCCAGGGCGCGCGAGGCCGTCGGCCCCTCGCGCAGGCCGTCGGCGGCCAGCGCCGCCACCTCCGCGACGAGACCCGCGGCCCACATCCGGTCCACCCGCAGGGCGATCCGCTCGTCCAGCTCGGCCGGCTCCCGGTCCAGGCCCAGCACCACGGCCGGGTAGTGCGGCACCGGCTCCGGCAGAGTGGCGCGGAAGGGGCCGCCGGTGATCTCGACGACCTCCAGCGCGCGGACGATGCGCCGCCCGTTGCCGGGCAGGACGGCGGCCGCCGCCGCGGGGTCGACCGAGGCCAGCCGCGCGTGCAGCGCCGCCGGGCCCAGCTCGGCCAGCTCCGCCTCCAGCCGCGCCCGCACGGTGGCGTCGGTCCCGGGGAACTCCAGCTCGTCGAGGACGGCCCGGACGTACAGGCCCGACCCCCCGACGAGCAGCGGGACGACACCCGCTGCCCGCAGCCGGTCGATCTGCGCCCGCGCCCGCTGCCGGTACTCGGCCACCGACGCCGGCTCGCGCACGTGCCACAGGTCCAGCAGGTGGTGCGGCACCCCGCCGCGCTCGGCCGCGTCGGGCTTGGCCGTGCCGATGTCCATGCCCCGGTAGAGCTGCATCGAGTCGGCGTTGACCACCTCGCCCCCCAGCCGGCGCGCCAGCTCCACGGCCAGCGCGGTCTTGCCGGTGGCCGTCGGCCCGACGACGGCCACCACGGGCGGCGCCTCGCTCACCGCGCCGTCCAGTCGGCCACGAGGTAGCCGACACCGAACGGGGCGACGTCGGCGTGCAGCCGTCCGGCGATCGGCCGGCCGGCCAGCGCGCCGCCCACCGCCCGCCACACCGGCACGCCGGCGGCCAGCAGCCGCTCCTCCTCCGCGGGGTCGAGGTCCGCGAGCCCGGCGGCGTCGCCGTCGGCCAGCGCCGTGGCGACGGCGGCGTCGAAGGGCGCGGCCCGCTCGTCGAGGTAGCCGGGCGCCTTCACCCCGCGGCGTGCCGACCCGTCACCGAGCGCGAGCACCCCGACCGGTCCGGTGCACTCCCCGAGCACCCGGGCCAGGTCCTCGGGCCCGACGCCGATCCGGCGGCCGGCGTGCGCGGCCTCGTCGAGCAACCAGGCGCCTCCGGCGAACGCGGGACCGGCGACGGCGGGCTGCGCGACCGGCGATCCCGCGAACGGCACGTCGAGGTCCAGACCCAGGCCGCGGAGACGGGCGACGTCGCCGTTCCCGTAGCGCGTCCCCTCCGGCACTCCCCCGGCCACGACCACGACCACCTCGGGACCGGGAGCGAGCATCGCGGCGACGGCCGCGAGGCAGGCCCGGCGCAGGGCGGTCGTCCCCGCGACGGCGCTGCCCTCGACCGCGGGCAGCAGCAGCGGCGCGGCGGGGCAGAAGGCGACGGTGGCGCCGTCCCCGGCGCTGGGCAGGGGTGGTCCTCCCGATTCGGCGCTCACGCCCTCAGTCTCGCCGATGCGACGTGGGAGACTGCCGGAGTGTCGAGCACGGACAACCCCGGCAGCGGGGCGCAGCAGGCCACTCCACCGATTGTGGAGACCCCAGACGTGGCGAGCCCGGAGGTGGACCAGGGACCGGCGGCGGTGACGCCGGACGCCGGGACGCCGGCCGCACCGGTGCCCGCCGAGGCGGCTCTCCCCGACCCCACGACCGAGCCGACCGCCGAGGCGGGCGACACGGAGGAGCCAGCTCCCGAGGTGGCCGTCCCGGCGGCCGAGACCCTCGAGACGGTCGCTCCCGAGGTGGCCGCCCCTCCGGCCGCGCCCGAGGCGGCCACCGAACTGCCGGCAGCCGCCGCCGAGGCGCCGGAGCAGTCGGCGCCGGAGCCCGTTCGCCCGGCCGCGGCGCCCGACGCCGAGACGCCGGCCGCGGGGCCCGATGCCGAGACGCCGGCCGCGGCAGGGGTGGCCGGGCCCGCCGCGCCGACCCCTGCTCCCGGCGTGCCCTCGCCGGCCTCGATCGCGCCCGCGGCCGGAGCGGTCAGCGATCCCGCGCAGTGGGGCCGGGTCGACGAGGACGGCACGGTCTACGTGCGCACGGCCGACGGCGAGCGGGCGGTGGGCTCCTGGCAGGCCGGCGAGCCGGTGGCGGGCCTCGCCCACTACGCCCGCCGGTTCGACGACCTGGCCACCGAGGTCTCCCTGCTGGAGGCGCGGCTGAAGGCGCACACCGGCAACCCCGCCGAGATCAAGGGCAAGGCGCAGGCGCTGGCCGAGTCGATCCCGACCGCCGCCGCCGTCGGTGACCTCGAGGGTCTCGCCGCCCGGGCACGCGCCATGGTCGGCACGGCCGACTCCGCCGCGGCCGAGTCCCGCGCCGAGAAGGCCGCGGCGCGCGCCGCCCAGGTGGCGCGCAAGGAGGCGCTGGCCGCCGAGGCCGAGACGATCGCCGAGGAGTCCACGGCGTGGAAGGCCGCCGGTGACCGCCTCAAGGCGATCGTCGAGGAGTGGAAGACGATCCGGGGCATCGACCGCAAGACCGACGAGGCGCTGTGGACGCGCTTCGCCGCCGCGCGGGACGCCTTCGGCCGCCGCCGCGGTGCGCACTTCGCCCAGCTCGACGCCCAGCGCGGGGAGGCACGCGCCGCCAAGCAGGAGCTGATCACGGAGGCGCAGCGGCTGTCCTCGTCCACCGACTGGGGCCCGACGAGCGCGGCGATGCGCTCGCTCATGGACCGCTGGAAGGCGGTGCCGCGCACCGGCCGGGACGGCGACGACGACCTGTGGAAGCAGTTCCGCGCCGCGCAGGACGTCTTCTTCAACGCCCGCACCGAGTCGGACAAGGCCCGCACCACCGAGGAGACGGCCAACCAGAAGCTCAAGGAGGAGCTGCTGGCCGAGGCCGAGCGGCTCGACCCGTCGAAGGACCTCCGCGGAGCGCAGAACGCGCTGCGCAAGATCCAGGAGCGCTACGACGCGATCGGGCACGTGCCCCGCGGGGTCATGCGCCAGCTCGAGGACCGCATGCAGGCCGTGGAGCAGAAGGTCCGTGGCGCCGCCGACGCCGGTCGCCCCCGGGCCGCCGCCGAGAACCCGATGGTCACCTCCATGCGGGCCGCGGTGACCAAGGCGGAGGAGCAGCTGGCCAAGGCCGAGGCCGCCGGCGACCAGCGACGGATCGGCGAGGCGCAGGCCAATCTCGCCACCCGCCGCGAGTGGCTGGCCGAGGCGGAGAAGTCCGCCCGCCGGTAACCGCACCCAGCACGCAGGACGCCCCCGCCACCGAGCACTCGGTGCGGGGGCGTCCTGCGTGGTCCGTCAGCAGCCGGTGGTCAGCACCGGCAGCGGCTCGGGGACACCGATCCGCGGCATGCCCAGCGAGATCCCCGGCGTCGTCGGGCGGGTGCCTACCTCGCTCGCGTCGCCCGCGCGAGTCCGGCGGTGGGACAGCAGCGCGCCGTCGGCGACGAGGAAGTGCGGCTTGGCGTCGGTCACGACCGTCTCGACGACGTCCCCGGGCCGGACGCCGTCGGCCGCCGTGAAGTGCACCAGCCGCCCGTCGCGGGCGCGGCCGGACAGCCGACCGGTGGCGGCGTCCTTGCTGCCCTCCCCCGCGGCCACCAGCAGCTCGACCCGCCGGCCGACCTGCGCGCGGTTCTCCGACCAGCTGATCTCCTCCTGCAGCGCGGTCAGCCGCAGGTAGCGCTCCTGGACGACCTCCTTGGGCAGCTGCTCGTCCATCTCGGCGGCCGGCGTCCCGGGGCGCTTGGAGTACTGGAACGTGAAGGCGCCGGCGAAGCGCGCCTGCCGGACGACCTCGAGGGTCTGCTCGAAGTCGGCCTCGGTCTCACCGGGGAAGCCCACGATGATGTCGGTGGTGATCGCCGCGTCGGGCATGGCGGCCCGCACCCGGTCGATGATCCCGAGGTAACGCTCCTGCCGGTAGCCGCGGCGCATCCGGCGCAGCACGTCGTCCGACCCGCTCTGCAGCGGCATGTGCAGCTGGTGGCAGACCGCCGGCGTCTCCGCCATCGCCTCGATGACGTCGTCGGTGAACTCACGGGGGTGCGGACTGGTGAAGCGGACCCGCTCCAGGCCCTCGATCCGGCCCGCCGTCCGGAGCAGGTCGGCGAAGGCGCCCCGCTCGCGGAACTCCACGCCGTAGGCGTTCACGTTCTGGCCGAGCAGCGTCACCTCGAGCACGCCCTGGTCCACCAGCGCCTGCACCTCCGCGAGGATCTCGCCGGGACGGCGGTCCTTCTCCTTGCCGCGCAGGGCCGGGACGATGCAGAACGTGCAGGTGTTGTTGCAGCCCACGCTGATCGACACCCAGCCCGAGTGGGCCGAGTCCCGCTTCGCCGGCAGGGTCGAGGGGAAGACCTCGAGCGACTCGACGATCTCCACCTGCGCCTCGGCGTTGTGCCGTGCGCGGTCCAGCAGCGCGGGCAGGGAGCCCACGTTGTGGGTGCCGAAGACGACGTCGACCCAGGGGGCACGCCGCACGATCTCGCCGCGGTCCTTCTGGGCCAGGCATCCGCCGACGGCGATCTGCATACCGGGACGGGCGTCCTTGACCGGCCGCAGGTGGCCCAGGTTGCCGTAGAGCCGGTTGTCGGCGTTCTCCCGCACCGCGCAGGTGTTGAGGACGACGACGTCGGCGTCGGCACCCTCCGCGGCGGCCCGGTAGCCGGCCTGCTCCAGGAGACCCGACAGCCGCTCGGAGTCGTGGACGTTCATCTGGCACCCGTAGGTGCGCACGCGGTAGGTGCGCTCGGGGCTCTGCGCTGCGTTGCTCATGACGGGGAGAAGCCTACGGCGGGCACGTCGGCATAACGATTGACGATAACAACGATGGTCGATATGTTGCCCTCATGAGCGCTCCCGCGAAGCCGTACCTGGGCCGCACCGGCATGAGCCTGGCCGTCGCCGTCCTGTTCGTCGTGGCCGGCGTGTCGCTCGTCATCGCCGCCGTGCTCCCGGCCAACCAGCTCACCCAGCCGGGCGGCACGGTCGTCGTGACGCCCAGCGATCCCGGCGACGACCGGACGCTGGAGCTCCCGGGGTTGCCCCAGGGGGTCTCCGTCGCCGACGCCACCCCGGACGCCCTGCTCTCGGTGTCCGACCTGCCGGCCGGGCTGCGGGCGCTCACCGAGCTGCCCGCGTCGCTGGCCGCCCTCGCCATCGCCGTGGGCTGCTTCCTCCTGGGCCGGGTCATCTCCGCGATCCACGACGGGCGGCCGTTCGACCGGCGCAACCCGGCACGGCTGGCCGGTGTCGCCGCAGCCGTGGTGCTGGGCGGGCTGGTGGCGCCGATGAGCGAGAACCTCGTCGCCACGGCTGTCCTCGACCACCTCGGCCTGACCGGGCCCGGCTCACCGCTCCAGCTGGTCATCGCCACGATCCCCCTGGCCCCGATCGCGCTCGCCCTGGTCGTACTGGCCGCGGCCGAGGCGTTCCGGCGGGGTGGCGCACTCGCCGACGAGGTGGCCGGCCTCGTATGAGCGCGGGCCACGTGCGGGACGAGGACACCGGGGCCGCGCACCGGGTCACCTGCCACCTCGACCGGCTCCTCGAGGAGCAGGACATGACGCTCACCGAGCTGGCCGAGCGGGTGGGCGTCTCGGTCGTCAATCTGTCGGTGCTGAAGAACGACCGGGCGCGCGCCGTCCGGTTCAGCACGCTCACCGCCGTCTGCGACGCGCTGGACTGCCAGCCGGGTGACCTGTTCTCCGTGCGGGGGCCGCGGTAGACGTCCGGCGGGGCGACCGCGGTGCCCCGGCCGGGGGAACGACCGGCGTTCGTTACGGCTTCGTGATCCCACGGTGCGGGATACGGCATCTTCCGCCCTTAGTGTCCCCGGGGTGACCAGACCTCCGTTCGGAGAGCCTCTCGTCCGCCTGTCCGGCGTCAACAAGTGGTTCGGCGAACTGCACGTCCTACAGGACATCGACCTGGAGATCGGCCGGGGCGAGGTCGTCGTCGTCATCGGCCCCTCGGGGTCGGGCAAGTCGACGCTCTGCCGTGCCATCAACCGGCTCGAGCCCATCGACAAGGGTGAGATCACCATCGACGGCGCGCTGCTGCCCGCGGAGGGCAAGGAGCTCGCCCGGCTGCGGGCCGACGTCGGCATGGTGTTCCAGAGCTTCAACCTCTTCGCGCACAAGACGGTGCTCGAGAACGTCGCGCTCGGGCCGGTCAAGGTGCGCAGACAGCCGAAGGCCGAGGCCGACGAGCGCGCCCGCCAGCTGCTCGAGCGCGTGGGCGTGGCCACCCAGGCCGACAAGTACCCGGCGCAGCTCTCCGGCGGTCAGCAGCAGCGCGTGGCCATCGCCCGCGCCCTGGCCATGGAGCCCAAGGTGATGCTCTTCGACGAGCCCACCTCGGCGCTGGACCCGGAAATGATCAACGAGGTCCTCGACGTCATGGTCGGGCTGGCCAAGGACGGCATGACGATGGTCGTCGTCACCCACGAGATGGGCTTCGCCCGCCGGGCGGCCAACCGCGTCGTCTTCATGGACGGCGGCCGGATCGTCGAGACCGCCGAGCCGGAGACCTTCTTCACCAGCCCGACGTCCGACCGGGCCAAGGACTTCCTCTCCAAGATCCTCACCCACTGATCGCCCGACAACCCAGCGAGAGGACCACCATGCAGTTCCGCCGCACCGCCCTGGTAGCCACCCTGTCCGTCGTCGCCCTGACCGCCGCCGCGTGCGGTGGCGACGACGACTCCGCCGCCCCCACGCCCGAGGTCGCCGACGCTCCCGAGTTCGAGGCCGGCACCACCATGGCTCGGATCGCCGAGGCCGGCACCATCCGGGTGGGCACGAAGTTCGACCAGCCGGGCTTCGGCCTGGAGAACCTCGAGGGCGAGGTCGAGGGCTTCGACGTCGAGATCGCCAAGATCATCGCCGGTGCGCTCGGCATCGCCGAGGACGACATCGACTTCCAGCAGACCCCCTCGGCGGTCCGCGAGGAGGTCCTGGAGGGCGACGAGGTCGACATGGTCGTCGCCACCTACACGATCAACGACACCCGCAAGGAGCGGATCTCCTTCGCCGGCCCGTACTACACCGCCGGCCAGCAGATCATGGTCGCCTCGGACAACGACGAGATCGACGGCCCGGACGCCCTGAGGGACAACCCGGATGCCAAGGTCTGCTCGGTCACCGGCTCCACCCCGGCCGAGCAGATCACCGAGTATCTGGCCAGCCCCGACCAGCTGGTCCTGTTCGACGAGTACTCGCAGTGCGCCGACTCGCTGAGCAACGGCCAGGTCGATGCCGTGACCACCGACAACGTCATCCTGCTCGGCTTCGTCGCCGACTCCGACGGCGAGTTCAAGCTCGTCGGCGAGCAGTTCACCGAGGAGCCCTACGGCATCGGCATCCCGAAGGGTGACGTCGAGTTCTGCGAGTTCATCCACGACACGCTGCGCGAGAACGAGGACGCCTACACCGAGGCGTGGGAGGCCACCGCCGGCCAGGTCGAGGGCACCGAGACCCCCGAGCTGCCCGAGTTCGACGAGTGCGCCTGACCGTCTGAGCGCTCCGCGGCCGGCCGGCCGGTGCGCCGGCCGGCCGCGGAGCTCCGTCCTGATCCACCCGCGCCGGCGCCGAGGGAGAGCCAGTGAGTCCTGTCTTCGACAACATCGACCTCTTCGTCGACGGTTTCCTGACCTCGCTCAGGATCATCCTGTTCGCGCTGGCCGGCGCCCTTCCCCTGGGCGTGCTCATCGCCGCCTGCCGGGTCTCCCCCATCCCGCCGCTGCGGGCCTTCGGCACGTTCTGGGTGACGACCTTCCGCAACACCCCTCTGACCGTGGTGCTCGTCTTCTGCGCCTTCGGGCTCCCCGAGCTCGGCATCAACCGCTCGTTCTTCTTCTTCGGCGTGCTGGGCCTGGTGCTCTACACCTCGGCGTTCGTCTGCGAGGCGGTCCGCTCGGGGATCAACTCCGTCCCGGCCGGCCAGGCCGAGGCCGCCCGCTCGATCGGGCTGAACTTCACCCAGGGACTGCGCTTCGTCGTGCTCCCCCAGGCGCTGCGCACCGTCGTCCCCCCGCTGGGCAGCGTGCTCATCGCCATGATGAAGAACTCGGCCGTCGTCGGCGCCTTCGGTGTGGGTGGCGACCTGTGGAGCACCGGGCAGCGGCTGACCAGCGCCCTCGGCTACGAGACCCTCCCGATCTTCGTGGGGGGCGTCGCCGTCGGCTACCTGCTCATCACGCTCACCGCCGGGGCGCTCTTGCAGGTCCTCGAGCGGAAGGTGGCGATCGCGCGATGAGCCAGCAGCAGGCCGTCCTGTACGACGCCCAGGGCCCCCGGGCCCGGCGGCGGACCCTCATCGGCACCGTCGTCGCGGTCCTCCTCCTCCTGGGCCTGGCGTTCGTGGTCTACCGGCGGCTGGACGAGCGGGGCCAGTTCTCCATGGAGAAGTGGGGCCCGCTGATCGACCCGGGCAACGAGGTCTTCGAGTCCGTCTGGCGGCTGATCGGCGAGGGCATCCTCAACACGCTGCGCGCCGCGGCGGTGGCCATGGTGCTCTCGATCGTCCTCGGCACGCTGATCGCGGTGGCCCGGCTCTCGCTCGGCCGGGCCGGCCGGATCCCGCTCATCGGTCTGGTGGAGCTCTTCCGTGGCGTGCCGGTGGTCGTGCTGGTCTACATCGGTGTGCGCGTGCTGCCCGACGTGGGCCTCGACATGCGGGAATGGCCCGGCGGCCAGGTCTTCTGGGGCCTCATCATCGGGCTGACCGTCTACAACATGGTGATCTTCGCCGAGATCGTGCGCGCCGGCGTCGCCTCGCTGCCCCGTGGCCAGCGGGAGGCTGCGCTCGCGACCGGGCTGACCAACTGGCAGACGATGCGCATCGTGCTGCTCCCCCAGGCGTTCCGCACCATGCTGCCGGCGATCATCAGCCAGCTCATCGTGGTGCTCAAGGACACCTCGCTGGTCACCTTCATCGCCAACTACGACGAGCTGCTCAGCCAGGGCGAGAGCATCCAGCGCAACCTCGGCAACCCGATCCAGACCTTCTTCGTCGTCGCGCTGATCTACATCGCCGTCAACTACGCCCTCGGGCGGCTGGCCCAGTACGTCGAGCGGCGCCAAGGCCGGGCAGGGCGCTCGACGGAGGAGCCGGCCGAGACCGCCGGCGTGGCACCCGTCGGCGGTGCGTCCGTCGGCGGAGGCGCCTGACGCCCTTGGCCGACCGGGACGGCGACCGTCGCGCGAGGGACGCCGGGCGCGCGCCGTCGTCCGGCTCTGCCGTGGACTCTCCGCCGCCGACCGGTCAAGGGCGCGCCCGGGCCCTCCGATGGAGTAGGGAACGAGCCTCCGCCGACGAGATGAGTGGGACGTGACTGCAATCCTGGCGCCGACCGGTGCGCGCGCCGCGGCGTCACCCACCCCGGAAACAGGTCGCACGAGCCTGTTGCGGTCGTTCACCCGACCGCTGTGGTGGGTCGAGGTCCTGCTGCTCGCCGTCCTGTACGGCGTCTACTCACTGGTGCGCAACAGCGTGGGGGACGTCGTCGCCCACGCGTACGCCAACGGCAGGGAGATCCTCGCCGTCGAGGACGCCTGGGGCCTGGCGCTCGAGCGCGGCCTCAACGACTGGGTGTACAGCACCGACCTCGTCGCCGGCGCGGTCGCCCTGCACTACGCGACGCTGCACTTCCTCGTCACCCCGGCGGTGCTTGCCTGGCTGTTCCTGCGGCGCCCCACCCGATACCGCGCCGCCAGCGGCGTCCTGATGATCACCACCGCGCTGGCGCTCGTCGGCTTCTACCGGCTGCCCACTGCGCCGCCGCGGCTGCTGTCCGACGAGGGCTTCGTCGACGTCATGAGCCAGACCTCCACGTGGGGGTGGTGGCCGGCGTCGGGCAGCCCGGGATCGGACGCGATCTCCAACCAGTTCGCCGCGATGCCCTCGCTGCACTGCGCCTGGGCCGCCTGGTGCGGGATCGTGCTGGTCCTGCTCGTGCGCCGCACCTGGGTCCGCGTGGTGGCGCTGGTCTACCCCTTCAGCACCTTCTTCGTCGTGCTGGGGTCGGGCAACCACTACCTGCTCGACGTGCTCGCGGGCGTGGTCGTGCTGTGCCTGGGCGCCGCCGTCGTGCACCTCGCCGGATCCGCCGGGGGCCGCCTGCCGGTCACGGGCCGCCTGCCCGTCGACGAAGCCGTCCTGCCCACCCGCGCCTGACCGGCCCGTCGACCCGTTCGTCCCAGTCGTCCCACCGTCGGCGTGCCCTCGGACCAAGCGGGCTCGGCGTGGCGAAACTGTCGGTAACCATGGAGACCATCCACGCCGGTCGGCGCCGCAGCTTGCCCCCCGTCCCGCGCACCGCCATCGACAGCGCGATGCCGCTGGAGACGGTCGCCAGCGCGAGCGCCCTCGCGCTTTCCCTGGTCGGTTCGAACCCCCCCGTGGACGACGCCCAGCGCTTCGTCACCGGTCTACGCAGCGCGGCGACGGAGTTCGCCGCCGCGGCCGGAGCGGACTCGGCCGTCGTCCGCGAGGCCGTGCCCCCCGCCCGCCACCGCCGTGCGCGCTGCCGCGTGGTGCTGCGCCAGCCCGACGGGAGCGTGACCGACGTGACCCTCCTCGGGCCCGTCGGCAGCCCCTCGGCCGCCGCGCGGGCGGCGTTCGGCCTCGACATCGCCCGCTGGCTGGCCTCCGGCCAGGTGCGCGACGGGGCCTGGCTGGTGCCGGACGACGACGCGCACGACGGCGTCGCCGTGGACCTGAGCGCCTGGGGCCCGGCGGTCTGACGCCGCACGGAAGGGCGCCGTCCGAGGGGACCCCCTCCGGTTTCCCAACCCGCCCCGGTAGGCGACGATGACGGGGCCGCTCGCAACAGCCGAGCCTCGCCGCACCGCGTCATGAACTCCGGGGGCCGAACATGTCCGGCATCTGCACCGTCGATCGACGGGCGTCCGTCCGCGCACCCGCGGGAGCTGCCGCGTGACCGCCATCGCCCCACGGCCGATCGTCAGCCGCCCGAGCCCCGCGGCGGCCCCCACCCGCGGGTCGCGGCTGTCGAATCTGCTGCGGACCACCGACCACAAGACCATCGGCTTGATGTACCTGACGACGTCGTTCGTCTTCTTCATCCTGGGTGGCCTGATGGCCATGCTGATCCGGGCCGAGCTGG
>Ga0210040_10003262_pt1 | contig 22086 bp, 39 predicted proteins | sample CryGeyCG12114_NA_FD_185462 | JGI IMG/M metagenome (GOLD analysis project Ga0210040, IMG submission 185462) | Groundwater microbial communities from aquifer - Crystal Geyser CG19_WC_8/21/14_NA (SPAdes) (version 2) | ecosystem: Environmental > Aquatic > Deep subsurface > Groundwater | place: USA...
GGATCGATGTTCGACGCCAAGCGCCACGCCCACCACCAGCTGCTCGTCGTGCCCCAGGACAAAATCGACGTCGAGGCCGCGCTGCAGACCTACCGCGAGCATTGCTGGGACGGACACCCCGGCCAGACCAAGCCCTACGCCTCGATCGGCGAGGCCAAGGCGGCGATCCGGAAGCACCTGGTCCGGTGACTTGACTCTAGGCCCTGATTGGCCTAGAGTTGTTCTCAGAAGACATCCTCCCCGATGGAAGAAGGCACCATGAGCACCAAGCGCACCTCCCAGCTTGTCGCCGGCGACAAGATCGCCCACCGCGGCATCATCCGTTCCGTCAAGCGTCTCGTCCCCTGCGACGTCTCGCTCGGTCGGCCCCAGGTCTACGTCCAGCTGGACTACCTGCCCGGCCTGCCGGTCCTCCAGTCGCCGAAGCACGACCTCGACGACACCTTCGAGATCCTCGAGGGCGAGGTCGGTCAGCCCTCCCCGGTCTACGGGATCCGGACCGAGATGCGGAACGGCCTGCTGTGCGTCGCCGAGGACGACCGGTGCAACCGCCGCCAAGACCGCGAGGAGCGCCTCATCTGGGGCGCTACCGCCTAACAGAGAGGGCACCATGCCCAGCATCCGCAGACCCGTCGAGCCACTCGATGCCGAGTGGCACGGCAACGCCGAGAGCGACGTCGGCTACACGAACCACAAGTGCGGCTGCCAGCGCTGCCTCGACGCCCACGCCGAATGGAACCGGCGCTGGCGCAACAAGGATAAGCCGATCCCGGCCCACATCGACCCCGACTCCTACAACGCCTACAAGTACTACAAGTCCCGCACCCCGGGCGCCATCGCGGCGAACAACGCCGAGAAGGTCCGTCAAGCAGCCAACAGGAAGAGACAGAACGCATGACCAAGGTCAGTAGTAAGCACTACGAGCAGGCCGTTCTCAACCGCGTCACGGTCACTGTGGCCACCGTCGGACAGCCCTACTTCGATCAGCAGCCCATGGAGCGCACGGTCAGCGTCGACACCCAGGTCTTCCCCGGCCAGCACTCCGCGCTCCTCGGCGACGTCTACGTCAACGGCCAGCTCTACGTGCTGCCTGAGCCCCCGGTGATGACCACCGAAGAGGCCCGAGCCCTGGTCCTGATGGACCAGCGCAAGTCCTGGGCCCCGGAGGACATGAACGACGTCGAGATCATCGAGCACGTCAACACGATCCCGCTCGCTGACATCGACGACGACACTCTGACGTCGCAGGCCTACAAGCTGGTGCTGTCGTGAGTGAGGCAGTGGCCATCGACCCGGCCAACGGCGGCGACCGTCGGCTGACCCGGACGCTCTACCACCTCCCGCCGGACGACCGGAAGGCGGCAGCGCTGCTGTTCGTCGGGCACTACTGCGACGTCGTGCTCCGGGACTCGCCGGCCGAGGCCATCCAGGTCCACGTCGAGGCCTTCGCTGAGAACATCGAGGGCACCCGGCCGAAGCTCCTGGTGACCGCCCTGCCCAACCTCCACGACCTGCAGCGCTACATCTCGATCCCGCTGTCCGACATCAAGTACATCTCCACCCGTCTCTGATCTCCCTCCCCAGGAGCAACGTGAACCCCAAGATCCTCCGCATCATCGGCCTGGTCGCCATCGGCGTCTCGGCCGGCGTCAAGGCTGTCGTCGCTCAGATCGAGCACGAGCAGTTCCGCATCGACCAGTCCCCGCAGCCGCCGTCCGGGCGGCAGTGGTAACCCAGAGAGGCCAGACATGTCCCGCTCGCTCCCCACCTTCGACAACCCTCGGACCTACGGCCGGCCGCCCCGGCGCCGCAAGTCGTGGTTCGGCCGGATCGTCGCCGCCGCCGGGTCGATGGTCGCGCTGTTCGTCGCTGCCATCGTGTTTGCGATCGCCCTGTTCGTCGGGGCGGTGGCCAACCAGTACCAGAACATCCGCAACGCCCCGGGCCCGGTCGTCTCGTCGCCCCGATGACGGTCACCGCAGAGCTCGACGACGGTCGGATCCTTGTCGTCGACGACCGGGCCCGGATCGAGGGCTGGCCGCTGTCCTGGGAGTCGTGTCTGCGGCTCCGGGAGGACTACGGCAATGACCTCGAGATCGGGCCGAAGCTGAGGGAGTGGGCGAGGCAGGCCAGGGGGAAGTCGGTCGAGCCTGCCTCGCCGGTGCAGCGTGTCGCGCCGACGATGTGGGAGGCCATGCAGCGTCGGCCCTACCAGGTCGTCGGGGCCCGGCGGATCGGGGAGACCCGAAACATCGGGATCTTCGACGAGGGCGGCCTCGGCAAGACGGCCCAGGCCCTGGCCGGCCTGATGGAGTCGGGAAACTGGGAGGGCCGCCACCTGGTGATCGCTCCGCGGACCGCTGTCACGTCCACCTGGAAGCGCCAGATCGAGCAGTGGACCGACGGTCAGGTCTGGGTGGCCCTGGACACCGCTGCGAAGAAGCGCAAGGCCATGGCCGGCTTCCTGAACGCCGAGACGGGCGCCCGGTTCCTGGTGACCAACCCCGAGACGCTGCGGACCCGGGTCGAGAAGTTCTGCCCGAAGTGCGAGCGCTGGCTCGAGGTCTCTCCCAAGGTCATCCCGGCCGAGCACGTCGGCCAGAACCACAAGACGCCCTGGAAGATCTACGACCCCCGCAACGAGCGGCTCCCGATCTTCGACATGGAGTTCGACTCGATCATCGGCGACGAGGTCGACCGATACATGCTCGGGGTCAAGACCCGGACCGGAGGGATGACGCTGGTCGCTGAGGGTCTGACCCGGCTCCAGGGCAAGCAGCGGATTGCCATGACCGGCACCCCGTTCCGGGGCAAGGAGCACAACATCTTCGGCATCCTGCACTGGCTCGACCCGGTCTACTTCTCGGGCTACTGGGACAAGTTCATCGGCCGGTACTTCCTCCAGGTCGACAACGGCTACGGCATCGAGATCGTCGGGCTGCTCCCGGAGCGCGAGGCCGCTTTCGGCGAGTTGCTGGACTCATACACCCTGCGTCGAACCCGGGCCGAGGTCCGCGCCGACCTGCCGGACAACATCGACAACGTCGTCTGGGTGCCGCTGGAGGGCGAGCACCGCAAGCAGTACACCGCGTTCGAGGAGATGGGCTATGTCCGGCTCGGGACAGACGTCCTGCAGGGCCTGGGCGTCCTGTCGGAGCTGACCCGGCTCAAGCAGATGGCCTTCGGCGCCTTCGACATCCGGGTCAAGACGCTGACCCCCAAGTCGAGCCCGAAGTTCGACCGAATCCTCGACATGCTGCAGGAGCGCGGGGTCACCACCAAGGGCCCCACGTTCGGCGACATGAAGTACATCATCGCGTCGCAGTTCACGGAGAACTTGGTCTGGATGGAACGGGAGCTCAACAGCAAGCGGATCGCCACGCTGCGGATCGACGGCAGCGTGACCGGCGGCGACCGCGACGCCGCGGTAGCCGCGTTTTCGTCAGAGGGCGGCGCTAGAGTCCTGCTCCTGAACACCGGGGTCGCCCAGAGCATCGACCTGGACGCCTGGTGCGACGAGATGTTCATCGTCGACGAGACGTTCGTTGAGGACGACCAGAACCAGCTCCGCTGGCGCATCGACAACCGGGGCCAGCGGGTCGCGGTCCGCGTCTACCACTACCTGCGGACCGAGGGCACGATCGACGAGCGGATCGCCGAGGACAACCTCGACCAGGCCGCGATGCAGAACGAGCTCCTCGACGGCCGGCGTGGCCTCGAGGTCGCCAAACGACTACTGGGAAGGGCTGCCTGATGCGCGAGGACCACATCGAGAAGTTAATCGAGCTGCTGCAGGAAGCGACCGGCGCCGGCCGGGCCGAGGCCATGCGCTCGGCCCTGGCTGTGACCCGCTGGATCGGCTTCCTGGCCGAGACCCAGGGCATATGGCTGGACTCGACCGAGATGGCCGCCCTGCACCTCAACCTCGTCGAGGAGTTCGGGGAATGACCGTCACGAGAGGCACCAGCAACAGCAACGTCCGGGGCTCGTCCTACAGCCGCGCGCAGCGTCGGAAGTGGCTGGTCGAAAACTACCGGGCCGACCGCGACGTCTCGGTGTCAATGAGTGGCACTGATGTTCAGGAGTACAACCCGCGACTGGACGCCTGCGGATACAGCCGGCAGGCAGCCTGTCGGTGTTACCGCTGTGGCTTGCTGCTCACGGTCGAGACGGTCACCGTGGACCGGATCATCCCCGGCTGCCACGGCGGCACCTACCGCCGCAACAACATCCGACCCGCCTGCGGTCCTTGCAACAGCGAGACCGGTGGCCCACTGAGGAGCAAGAAGTGATGCCCATACCCATGAACAAGGTCACCATCATCGTCGAGCCGCTAGACGGCTCACCGGGCCAGAAAATCGAGATCTACCGCGCCGGACGAGTCGAGGTCGGGCACCACTGGGAGGAGGACGACGATCGTTTTCGCCCTCTCGGGCCGGTCGTTACGCCGACAGAGAACCGACTGACCCGAGTCGACCTCGAGATCCCGGTGTTCGCCGACCCCGAGACCGGGGCCACCTACCGGATGGAGGCGCTGTGAGAGACCTGGCGGCCGTCCTAGTCGGAGCCGCTGCAGGAAGTTTCGGCGTGCTGCTTGCACAGAAGTATCGGAGAGTGTACGTTAGTACTCGTAAGCAATGGCACGAGTCGCCAGCCCCGACAACACTCCCGCTCCGGTTCACGCAGGAGACCCAGGGCGACCCTGCCGGGCTCGCTACCATCCGGACCTTCAAGGTCCAACCCAGGAAGAGGCCAGAATGATCCGCATCATCGCCGACGACGTCCGCAAGGGCGACGTCCTCACCCTCGCCGGAGGCATCGAGGTCACCGTGACCGTCGACCCCTGCACCCAATTCATCCACGGTGGCCCGAACTACGGCGCTGAGGAGACCATCATCGACGCGGCCAACTCCGAGACCACCCTCCGAGTGACGCTCCCCGCGCTGGCTGAGATCGAGGTCGAGCGGGTCTCCGAGCTCAACATCGCCCTGCTCCGCCGCCAGCTGGCCGGTGTCGCATGAGCGCCCTCGCGCTGGTCGACGACCGGCCTGCTGGCTGGGACAAGCTGACCCCCACGCAGCAGCACCGCCTCGACCAGCTGGACAAGTGGCCGAAGTGGCTCATCACGACCAAGATGTACTTCCGCATCATGGACCGGATGATCGAGAAGAACGACATCGGCCCTCGCTACTGGCAGATGGTCGCCGAGATGACCCGGGCGGCCGACGCCCGCGCCGGAAGCCAGATCGACTACCGGATCAAGCTCCCCGGCCAGGAGACGTGGATCCGGGCCACGCCCAGCCAGTACGCCCAGGCCGAGGCCGCGGGCTACCCGGCCAACATCCGCGAGAAGGACGGCCGGTAATGCCTCGCACCGCGGTCGACTACTCGCACCTGGTCGGAAAGTACGTCCGGATGGAGCGGCCCGCTGACGAGGTCGAGTTGCGCGAGCGCCAGGCTGTCCTCTCCGATACGCCCGACGACTTCACCGTCGGTGCCGAGGGCACCGTGGCCGCTGTCTGGGACAGCAACAAGCGCGTCGGCGGCCCGGCCGTCGAGGTGATGATGGACTACGGCATGGGCTACCCGATCTTCGCCAGCGCCCAGGACGAGTGGACCTTCATCATCGTCGACAGCCCCGAGACCCTGAAAGGGATTTGGCTGTGATCGACCGGACCGGCCGCATCAAGCGCGGCCCGGGCGAGCCCGCCCGCTTCATGTACAAGGACCGCCCGCTGCCGGCCAAGAGCCTGCTGCGCGCCGCGTGGATCAAGGAGCAGACCGGCTACGACGTCGACCCCCGCTCGATCTTCATCAGTGAGGCACTCCGGGCTCCGTACTACCGGGAGCGCCCGGCCGAGCACAAGGCGGCCGACAAGGGGAGCCGCGCGTCGACCTACGTCACCAGCGCATCGCTGGTCCAGGAGATGCGTACGTCGGAGCGCAACACGTTCTCGACCTGCCACTACCAGTGGTGGTGGCGCTACGTCGAGAAGCTCACCCCGAAGCGTCCCGCGACGGCTCTGTGGTTCGGCTCTGCGGTCCACGTCGCCCTGGCCCAGTTCTACCTGCCCGGCCTGGCGCGCGGCCCGCATCCGGCTGAGACCTTCGACAACGTGCTCATCGGGGACCGCAAGACCTGGACCACGGAGAACACCACGGACGAGGAGGAGCTGACCTGGTCCGACGCCCGGGAGCTGGGCGTCGACATGCTCAACAACTACATCCGGACCTACGGCCAGGACCCCCAGTACTACGTGCTGGCCGTCGAGGAGACCTTCGCGCTGGAGTTCAAGCGCAACGGTCGGACCTTCCTCAAGTACCTCCTGACCATGGACGGGCTGGTCCGCGACATGGAGAACGGGCAGATCCGGATCCTGGAGCACAAGACGGCCCGGGACTGGGGCATCATCAAGAAGCTCCGTCTCGACAACCAGGCGGGCTCCTACTACGCGGCGGCGCCCCACGTCCTGCCGCTGGCCGACCTGCTCAAGCCCGGCGAGCGGATCTCGGGCATCGACTACAACATCCTCCGCAAGGCCAAGTTCGACGACCGTCCCCAGAACGCCGACGGCGCCCGCACGAACAAGCCCCAGAAGGCCCACTACATCGCGGCCATCGCCGAGCACTCCGAGTACGCGGCCGAGAGGCTGCAGAAGGCCAAGATCGAGGAGTTGGAGGCCATCGCCAAGACCTACGACCTGACCGTGCTCGGCGAGGTGTCGGCCAAGCAGCCCGACAAGTACTTTCGCCGGGAGCCGGTCTACCGGACGCCTGAGGAGCAGACGACCCAGCTCCAGCGCATCCAGGACGAGGCGCTCTACATGGAGGGAATGCGGTCGGGAGACCCCGCCTATCCCATCCTCAAGACGCCCGGTGACCACTGCTCCTGGTGCCCGTTCAAGCAGATGTGCGAGCTCCACGAGGCCGGCGACGACGACGCGGTCGAGTCGTTCAAGTCCGCGGTGATGGTCATCGAGGACCCCTATCTCGCCTACCGCGGAAAGGCCGCCTGATGCAGACCAAGTTGGTCAAGCAGTTGACCCTCGACGACGACGAGATCTTCGGCCTGGTCGTCGACAAGAGCGGAAAGATGACGGTTGTCTCTCGCGCCGTATCGGGGTCGGAACAGTCCAAGGTGCTGACGTCGCTGCTCTCCCTGGTCCGTCAGCTGCAGACCGGCGAAACCGACGACGACCGTCCGGACTTCACTTGACGCTGACGAAAACTGTCAGACCCTCACGCTAACGTCTGTACCTCACCTACCGAAAGGCCAGTCATGCCAGACCCCACTGTCACCCCGCTCCGGATGCCCAAGCACCTCCGGATGGCGCTCGTCGCCCCGTCCGGCTGGGGCAAGACCGTCTTCTCCGGGACCGCTCCGAACGCGCTGTTCCTGACCACCGACCCGGAGGGCACCGCCAGCGCTGCAGCCTTCGGCTCGACGGCCCAGGAGATCGAGATCCACAACCAGGACGAGCTGATCGACGCCTACCTCTGGCTCGAGCGCGACGACTTCGCCAACGCCCGGAAGTTCGACTTCATCGTCACGGACAACCTGACCGAGGTGCAGCGGATCTTCATGGCCCGCGCCATGGAGGTCGCCGTCCGCGAGGGCAAGGCCAAGGGCCAGGTCCGCAACCCCTACATCCCGGGGCAGCCGGAGTACCTGACCGAGCAGAACGCGATCATCGACTTCGTCAAGAAGATGTCGAGCCTGCCCGTCCACCAGATCTTCACCATCCATCGGGTGGGCATGGAGGACGGCGACGGCAACGACTTCTTCTCTGCGGCCATCCGCGGCAAGGCCGGCGAGATCGCCCAGCTGGTGCTCGGCTACATGAACATCGTCGGTATGGGTGACGTGGTCACCATTGACGAGAAGCAGATCCGGCGGCTGTACTTCGAGCACATCCGCCAGTTCCGCGGCAAGGACCGGTTCACCAAGCTGGGCAAGATCCAGGACAACCTGACCGTGCCCAAGATGATGAGCCTCATCTACCCCGACGGCCCGGTGACGGAAGGCACCGAGCCCACCCCTACCGCTCGACCCAGGCCCCGCAAGCGCCAGGCCTGACCTCCCCAAGACCCAGCACCACAACCAGAAAGAGGCACCATGCCCAACCTCAAGCGCAAGACCTCCCACGTCCCGGCTCGCAAGCCTTTCGGCGCCTACGACGGCCCGACCCCGCCCCCGGGGAACTACCCGGGCGTCATCCGTTCGGTCGGCCTGCGGTCGTTCGACTCCGGGACGCAGTGCTTCAACGTCCTGGTCGAGCTGGAGGCCGACGCCGACAGCCCCAAGGCCGAGTTCAACGGCTTCAACGCCTGGACCAAGCTGTTCCTGGGGGAGTCGGAGTTCCAGATCGCCCGGGAGAACGCCTTCTACCAGGCCATCTGCGGCCAGAGCGACGTCACCGTCGTCTTCGACGACAAGTCGGAGAAGAAGGAGCCCCCGATCACCAAGATCGGCGGGGTGAGCCCGGTCGGCAAGAAGGTCCGAGTGCAACTCCAGCTCGGTCAGGAGTACCAGGGCCGGCGCGAGATCGAGGGCGACTCGATCTACCCGTTCGACCCCAAGGCCACCAAGGCGGCACCGGCGGCCGGGGGCGACCCGGACGCCGACATCGTCCAGTCCAAGCCTGCCCCCGAGCAGGTCGGCGGGGCCGAGACCGACGACGACGCGGTCGAGGTGAACGCGGCCCCGGTTCAGACGCCGAGCACCGCGTCGACCGACATCGGGGCCGACGACGTCGACTACCACGCGCTCAACCTGCCGCTGCTGCGGGCCTACGCGGCCGAGCACGGCGTGGACGTCAAGGTGGTCAAGTCCAAGGCGGCCATCCTGGCGGCGCTGGACGCCCAGGGCTCCGAGGGGGGCGAGGAGTCGGGAGACTTCGACCCGAAGACCGCGGCCGACCTGGAGGCCGCCTCGCTGGCCGAGATCCTGGCCTGGGCCCAGCCGAAGTACGACGAGGGTGACCTCGACGGCATGAAGAAGGAGGAGCTGGTCGCCCTGCTCCTGGACGACGAGGAGGTCGCTCCGTTCTGACCCGCTAGACCGGGGCCCGTCACTGTCGGAGGATGGCGGGCCCCACCGGGGGAGTTAGTCCAACAGAGGGTCGCAACCTCGACGGTAAGACGCCGGCTGCAAACCGGTAAAGCAGGTTCGAGTCCTGCACTCCCCACGGGGTCAGCGCGCCGTGGATAGACCTCAGCAAAAACGACGGCTAGTAGGGCGGCCCCCGAGGTTGGGGGACAGGCCGAAACGAATCCCCTCGGGGTGGATACGGCACTATGTCTGAGGTTCGACTCCTCTCCGTCCACTCGACCACAATCATCGACCCGACAGGACGACCATGAACAAGCTCACCCGCATCGCCGCTGGCACCGCCGCCGCCGCCGCCCTGGTGCTCACCGGGGCGGCCTGCACCTCGGCCGCCGACACCGCCAACGAAAACCTCACCAGGGCCGCCGAGAACTTCGAGGTGCCCCGGCGCATCGTCGGGGTCAACGGCATCACGGACAAGGTGCTGTTCTCGGTCGAGGGGTTCTGCTCCTACGAGGTCATAGACGGGAACACCCCCAAGTTCGAGGCCATCTGTCTCGTCGACCGGGCTTCCGGCGAGGTCACCCGGGTCACCATGGGCCTGTCGGACAACGTGACGTTCGTCAGCACTCAGACCGGCGGCAAAGAGGTCAGCCTGTTCCGGCCGCGCGTGATCTTCCGTCCCGAGACCATCGTCCCCAACTTCGACCTCTCGACCACCAGCGGGCGCTGACATGCCGAACCAGCGCTTCACCTACGAGAAGGCCGCGGAGTACACCGGTGTCTCGGAGCGAACGCTCCGGGCGGCCTACAGCAAGGGCGAGATCAAGGGGTCTCACGTCGGGCGCCGGCGGGAGTTCACCAAGGGCCAGCTCGACGACTACCTCAAGCTGATCGCCCAGAAGAAGGACCCGAGGCTCAAAGGATGAACGTCGTCATCCTGGGCGGGGACATCACCGCGCTGGTCGCCGCGCACGCCGTCAAGAGCAACCGGCCCGACGCCCGCATCATCGTCCTGAGCCCCAGCACCGCAGGGCCGGGTCCGGCCCTGCTGATGCCTCCGATGGCCAACGAGCTGATGCCGCTCATCTTGGACGTCTGCGAGCCACACGAGATCGTGCTGCGCTCGAGCGGGGCCGGGTCGGACTGGTCCGACAAGGTCGGCCGGCCGGACAAGACTCCGGAGCGGTTCCCCTACGCCGGGACGGAGATGTTCCGGGCCCTGGTGGCCGGGGAGCTCTGGGATGCGCTGACCGAACTCTACGCGGGCTACATGGCTGGCTTCTACGTCGCCGAGACGACGCTCGAGGCGATCCTGCACGACTACCCGGCCGACGTGCTCATCAACACCGCTCCCCGCCCGCTCTGGTGCTCCAAGCCCGACGAGCACGGCTTCGCCCGGCGGGACTTCTGGGTCTCCAGCGCGATCGGGCCGACCATCGCTGACGACACGATCCTGGTGAACGCCGAGGACTCGCCGGCCTGGTACGTGACGTCCAAGATCGGCGGCCACCAGGTCACCAAATGGCTCGTCCGACCGCCGTTCTCCAACGTGCTGTCGGACTCCCAGCCGATGTCGACCAACTGTGACTGTGCTCCGCACGGCATGGTCCACCTCGGGGTCGAGGCGCAGTGCAACCCGATCGTCACCCTGGCCGACGTCTACTCCGACGCCGTCGACGCCATCCTGTCCCGAGAGAAGGTCTGATGAAGACTCGCGCCTACGTCGACTTCCAGGGCACCGACCACACCGAGCGCCAGAAGAACGCCGAGATCGCTGCCCAGGCGATTGGCATGGTCGCCGAGCTGATCGACACGCCCGGCTGGCACGAGACCGGTCTGACGATCGCCGGGACCATCCGAGGCGACGGCAAGGGCGGCTTCGCCATCGAGTTCGCCTCGGTCAACGGGCTCCCGGAGAACGACCCGAGCATCGTACTGTAGGGTAACCCTACAGTTTCTCCTCATCTACCAATCGAGGATCCGCATGGACATGAAGTACGTCAGCCTGCACTCACACTCCACCCTCTCCTACGGTGACGGCTTCGGGATGCCCGAGGACCACGCCGCCCGGGTCGCCGACCTGGGCATGGGCGCTCTGGCGCTGACCGAGCACGGCAACATGACCTCGGTCGTCAAGCACTCCCAGGCCAGCGCCAAGCACGGCATCAAGGCCATCTACGGCCTGGAGGCATACACCGCTCCGGCCAACATGCGCGAGACCAAGAACCAGCGCAAGTGGCACCAGACGATCCTCGCCGCGGACCAGACCGGCTACAACAACCTGATGCAGCTGACCACCAAGTCCTGGTCCGAGGAAGGCTTCTACCGCTGGCCCACCGTGACCGGGCCGATGCTGTCCCAGCACCGCGACGGCCTGATCGTGCTGTCCGGGTGCCTCGACTCGCTGCTGGCCTGCACGCTGCTGGGTGGCAAGGGCATCGAGCACGGCTCCTACTCCGCAGCCGAGAAGGTGCTCAAGAACTACCAGCGCCTGTTCGGGGACCGCTACTACCTGGAGGTCCAGCGCTTCCCCCAGCTCGAGCGCGCCCGGGCCCTCAACCCGGTCTACGAGGAGTGGAGCCGCAAGTTCGGCATCCCCCTGGTGGCGACGTCGGACTGTCACTACCCGCTCGAGGGTGACAACGAGATGCAGAAGATCCTGCACGCCGCCAGCCGCAACACCGGCACCGTGGCCGCCGCCGAGGCGTCCTGGGAGTACGACGTCCTGCTGTCCTACCCAACGTGCGACTACGAGATCTTCGAGCAACTGATGGCCACCGGGCTGTCCCGCTCGGCCGCCGAGCAGGCGATCGCCAACACCGGGGTCATCGCCGGCCGCTGCAACGTCGACCTGCCGGTGATGGACCGGGTCCAGTACCCCTTCCACGACGACGGCGCGACGTCGGAGATCGACCTGCTACGGAAGTGGATGTCCGAGGGCTGGCGCTACCGCGGCTTCGGTGACCTGCCGCGTGAGCAGCAGAAGACGGCCCGGGACCGGGCCAACTGGGAGCTGGAGCAGATCTCGAACAAGGGCTTCGAGTCCTACTTCCTGATGCTGGCCGACCTGGTCGGCTGGGCCAAGCGCGAGGGCATCGCCGTCGGCCCCGGTCGAGGGTCCGGCGCTGCGTCCCTGGTGGGCTACCTGCTGCGGATCACCGAGATCAACCCGCTGACCTTCCCGATCATGCTGTTCGAGCGCTTCATTGCCCCCGACCGCTTCGACCTGCCCGACTACGACATCGACTTCGAGGTGGCCCGTCGGGACGAGGTCCGGCGCTACGCCATCTCCAAGTACGGCGAGGGGATGGTCGGCAACGTGGGCACGCTGACGATGTACCGGGGCAAGAACGCCATCGCCGACGTCGCCCGGGTCTACGAGGTGCCGTTCGGGGTGACCCAGAAGGTCAAGGACATGATCGTCGACTCCGACGACGGCGACCAGATCGCCAAGACGCGGGAGTTGTTCCCGGTCGTCGAGGACATCTTCAAGCAGTACCCGCAGCTGGCCAACGCCGAGCGCCTGGAGGGCAACGCCAAGGGCTTCGGGGTCCACGCCGCCGGCTTGGTCGTCGGCTCCCGGCCGCTTTATGAGTACTCAGCGACCTACACCAAGCACGACGTCGGCAAGAGCAAGAAGTCCGTCCAGGTGCTCAGCGTCGACAAGTACGACGGGGAGTCCCTCGGCTTCCTCAAGATCGACGCCCTGGGCCTCAAGACCATGAGCATCATCTCGACCGCCGCCCAGATGGTCGGGATGAGCATGGACGAGGTCTACAAGATCCCGCTCGAGGACGATCGGGTGCTAGCGGAGTTCCGGGCCGGCGAGGTCGGAGGGGTTTTCCAGTTCGAGGGCGCCACGACGCGCGACATCTGCGTCGAGGTCGCGCCGAAAGAGTTCATGGATCTGAGCCACATCTCGGCCCTTGCGCGGCCAGGCCCACTGCATGGTGGCTCGACGGCCGACTTCATCCGGTCGCGGCATGGTGAAGCCTCCCGAGACCTCTATCCCGATCGCATCGAGGAAGTCCTGGCCGCCACCGAGGGCGAGATCGTCTACCAGGAGCAGGTCATCCTGCTGGCCAAGACCGTCGGCCAGTTCGACTCCGCGGGCGCTTCCAAGGTCCGGAGCATCATCTCCAAGAAGAAGGGCCAGGCTGCCTTCGCAGAGCTCTACGACGACTTCCTGAACGGCGCCACATCGCAGGGGATCCGGGCAGAGGACGCGGCTGCCATCTGGCGCAAGATGGTCACCTCGGGCGCCTACTCGTTCAACGCTGCTCACTCGATCTCCTACTCCGTGCTCTCGGTGTGGTGCATGTGGTTCCGGGTCTATCATCCCCTGGCCTACTTCTACGCGCGGCTGATGGCCAACGTCGACGCCGCCAAGGACCCCCGGACCAAGGTCTCCCCGACCGAGGTGATCCTCAAGGACATGGCCGCCAGCACGGACATCAAGGTGCTCCCGCTCGACCCCAGCATGTCGCAGACGGACTGGTCGGTCGAGGACGGCGCTCTGCGCCCGGGCTTCCGCCAGGTGCCGACCATCGGCGCCGACAAGGGCGACGCCATCGTCGAGTGGCGCAAGGGGCACAACACCGTCTATCCGCTGCGGTGGGAGGAGTTGGAGGCCGTCAAGGGCATCGGGCCGACGACCTGGGCGAAGCTGCAGGAGTTCGCCGAGGATCCCGACCCGTTCGAGGTGGGCAAGATCGGCCGCAACACCCAGGGCATCATTGCCTGGCTGGAGCGCGGACCGTTCGGGGTCCAGATGCCCGCCCCCAACAAGGTCAGCACCGACATCCCCTACGCCGCCGGCCAGTGGAACGGCACGCTGCTGGGTGTGATCCAGGAGGTCCAGTACAAGGACCTGTTCGAGGGCCACAAGAACCGCACCGGCAAGGATCTCGACCCCCGGGAGGTGAAGGAGCCGAACCTCCGGAAGTCCTGCTCGCTGTACTGCGAGGATGTCCGAGGCCGCTACAAGGTCAACGTCTCCCGCTTCACCTTCCCCAAGTACGCCGCCGAGATCGGGCGGATCAAGGCTGGCCGGGACTACCTGCTGGTCAACGTCAACAAGGGCAACTTCCCCGGCAAGACCATCTTCGCCAACGAGTTGTCCATCATCGAGCCGGACGAGTAGGAGAACCATGGCAGCGCACGCCCTGATGGCCAGCGACTGTCGGCTGAACGCCGCCGAGCACAACCTGCAGAACATCGACTGGTCTGAGGCCGATGAGATGCACTACCACTGGATCAACGACGAGCCCGAGGGAGACGACGATGACGACGACGCCTGACCTGGCCAAGGTGGCCGAGGACAAGAAGCAGGGCATGACCCTGGCTGAGCTAATGCAGTTCGTCCAGAGCGCCATGCGCCTCGACGTCGACGGATCGGTCCGGCTCAAGGCCACCGTCGGCTTCGGCGGCCAGCTGCAGAAGGTGGAGACGAGGTGATCGACCGCCAGAAGGTCATCGCCCAGGTCCAGGCGCTGCACGACCGCGACGACCCCGACCTGATGGCCGAGCAGTTCGTCGACCAGGTGCTGATCCCGCTGCTCAAGGAGCACGACAACCTGAACGAGCGTCAGCGGACCATCGCCGCGGTCGATGCCTGCGGGCAGATGTACATCGCCGCCATCGCCCGCCAGCGCGCGGCCATCCAGCGACTACTCGACGAGCGCGCCGCGCTCAAGGACCGGATCCGAGAGTTCGAGGAGCGCGACGGTCCGCTGATTGCTTGACAAACTGTAGGGATGCCCTACAGTTGACCTTGGTAGATGAGCCCTTGAGCCCTCATCCCTTCGATGTCATGGCCGCGGTCCGGAGCCCGCACGCCGGTCGAAAGGGGTGAGGGCTCAGCGGTCTCAAATCCGGCTACCGCCAACTACACAGAACGGACCCTCCCCATGTCCACCAACAGCAGCGACTTCAAGGCCTTCCTGATCGCCTCCGACCTCATCAACCGATTCGACCGCTCGAGCCGCGTGTTCGGCCCGCTCGAGGTCGAGATCCACTGGACCGCGTGGATGGACCCCGGTGTCCACACCGGGTTCGCCATGGTCGTCTACGCCAGCATCCCCGGTGTCGAGACGTCGGACTCCGCGACCGCCGACCGCGACGTGGTCGAGAAGCACTACCGCGACGCCATGACCCGGATCGGGATCGCCGGATGGCACGCCGAGGCCGGGCTCCCCGGGCAGGGAACCTGCGACCTCGTCGGGTCGACCGTCCTGGCCATCCACCACGAGCTGCTGACCGGTGACGAGGTCCAGCAGGTCCGCACCGCGGTCGGCCGTATCCGCCAGCTGGGTGCCATCTTCGCCGAGACGACGTCCTGGGATATGCCGTTCGACGCCTACGACAACGACCCGCACCTGGGGCTGGCGGGCATCGGGGCCGAGTCGTTCATCAACCTCCGCAACGAGCGCGACGCCGCATACCTCTCCCCGGTGCGCGTACGGTCAATGTTCCAGTACGCGCTCGACGATGAGTTCGGGGTCATCATGGACAGCCAGCAGCCCGGGGACGCCAAGACGTCGTTCTCCGACATCCGCATGAAGGCCGCGGGCCTCTACGTCCCGGGCCCGGACCACGTCCGCGACGCCCTGGCGCACGCTCTCCTGGCGATCCGTCGGAACGGCTGACTGGGATGTTCATCTGCATCCAGTGTGGGCGCCCCTGGTTCACCCGACCACTGCTCAAGACTCACCGCTTCCCCCAAGGCCACCGGGCCGGTGAGAAGGGCGAGAACGTGACGATCTTCGGCCGCTGCCCCGGGGCCGTGAAAGAGGTTCCAACGCTATGACCACCGAAGAGATCGACGAGCTGGTCGAGGAGTGGCGCGATACCTGCCAGACCATGGAGATCCCGTTCACCATGGCCGACGCGCTGGAGTTCGCTGCCCAAGCATCTGACCCGATCGCTCCGAGAGAGACACCCCTGCCATGACCACCGAATGGGCTCACCTACCACTCACGCCCGAGCACGCCGACTTCCTGTCCTCCCACGCCGTCACTCCAGCGGTCGCCCAGCGGGCCGGGGTCTACTCGATCACCGAGGTCGACAACCTCCCGAACGACTTCGCCTGGTGCGGGGAGGAGGCCGTGCCCGCGATCGCGTTCCCCTGGACCACACCCTCGGGCCGCACCGTCGTCCAGATCCGTCCCGACACACCGATCGAGGTCGACTGGGACGACCGCCCCCGGAAGTACCTCTGGCCCAAGGAGTCGGGCTCACCGATCGGGGTCGTCCGCGAGGACCCGACGTCGGACCTCGTCGTGTTCGTCGAGGGCACCAAGCAGAGTCTGGCGGCCGGGGCCTATATCGAGCGTGGCTCGGTCTACGCCATCGCCGGGTGCCGCACCTGGTCGGAGGACGGGGTCCCGGTGTCCGACCTGGACGTGGTCGAGGACAAGCAGGTCATCGTGGCGTTCGACGCCGACGTCGAGACCAACGCCGAGGTCTGGGAGGCGGCCAAGAAGTTCACCGAGGCCCTGCGGGCCGAGGGCGCTACCGAGGTCAAGTACCTGATCCTGCCCGCCGGCGGCAAGGCCGGGCTCGACGACGTCCTGGGGCAGCGCGAGGGTGTGGAGAAGCGCACCAAATACCTGTCCCGTCTGGTCGAGTCCGTGACCGACAAACTGCCCAGCAAGCCCGCCAAGAAGACGAAGATCAACATCCGCACTGTGGGCACGCCCGACCGCCCGCTGATCCAGATCAACGGCGACCGGCACAAGGTCATCGGCCAGGTCGTGAAGGCCATGCTCCGGCTCGACGGGGACCGGCTGTTCAACTACGGCGGGGTGATCTCAGAGCTCAAGGGCACCTCGGTCGAGGCGCTCAACCGGGACTCGTTCTGCGCGACGCTGGCCGAGGTCAGTACGTGCGCCGTGCTGGGCCGAAACGGGGAGCCGACCTACCAGTGGCCGGACGGCCCGACGGTCGGCGCATCCATGACCAAGGCCGAGGAGTTCACCGAGCTGGTCCGCATCTCGAGGATGCCGATCATCCGCCCCGACGGTACGATCTGCGCCACCTCTGGCTACGACCCCGACACCAAGACCCAGGTCATCCTCCCCGAGGATCTGGAGGGCCTGGAGATCCCCGACGTCCCGACGCCGGAGGAGATCGAGATCGCGCGAGAGACGATCCTCGAGGACTGGCTGGTCGACTTCCTGCCCAGCCTCCCGACCCCCGCGGACAAGGCCAACCTCCTCGGTCTGATGTTCACCCCGCTCATCCGCGGCCTGGTCCCACTGGTGCCGCTGGCCGTGGTGGACGGGCTGCAGGCCGGCGTCGGCAAGAACCTGCTGGCCGACCTGCTGGCGATCCTGGTGACCGGCTCGACCGCCCAGCCGCTGCCGTACGCCCGCGACGACGAGGAGGTCCGTAAGGTCATCACCTCGGCGTTCCGGACCGGGGCCGAGCTGTTCGTGTTCGACGAGGCCCACCAGATCGAGGGCGCCAACTTCGCCCGGGCGCTCACCTCGATCACCTACAAGGACCGCGTCCTCGGGGTCAGCACCATGGCCGAGTACCCCAACAACGTGACCTGGCTGTCCCTGGGCAACCAGGTCGTGGTCAACGGCGACATGTCGCGCCGGGTCTACCGGATCGCCCTGCACTCCCCGTTCGCCAACCCCCAGGACCGCGCCGAGAGCACGTTCACACACCCCGACATCCGCCAGTGGACGATGGACAACCGGGCCGAGATTATCGGCGCCATGCTGACGCTGGTCCGTGCCTGGTACCAGCAGGGACAGCCCGGGCCGGCCGAGCCGATCTCGTTCGGGTCCTTCGAGCGGTGGGCCAAGATCGTCGGCGGGGTGCTGCACAACGCCGGGATCGAGGGCTTCCTGGGCAACCTGATCGAGTGGCGCAGCGAGTCCGACTTCGACCGAACCTACTGGTCGATGCACCTCAAGTGGCTCGAGAAGGAGTTCGGAACGGACTCCACGTTCACCGTCCAGCAGGTCCAGACCAAGATGCTGATGTCTCCGATGGACTGTGAAATGCCTCCGCGGATCGACGATCCGGGTGCCAAGGGCTTCCCCCGAGCCCTCGGACAGGCCTACGCGCGACAGAAGGGTCGGTTCATCGACGGCCTCAAGCTGGTCAAGTCCGGGGACTACGCGACCGGTCATGCCGTGAAGTGGTACCTCTCGGACGCCGTTCCGACCCCAAAAACGTCGAAAACTGTAGGTTACGTAGGTTACGTAGGTCCCCACTCTGACCTCACGGGGAAACAAAATGACGATTCGGACGTCTCTCCCGCGTTTCGCCCATATAAGGGATCAGGAACCTCCGGAACCTACACATCCCCTCAGCTGCAGATCGAGGGTCTCAACGGGCGAGAAAATACGCAAGTTAGGTTCGTAAGGGCAGAAAGCGAGTAGAGTGGCAACATGGACACATTGAAGGAGATACTTCCGCTAGGGTCGGCTGGCGTTGAGGCCTCCGACCTGATCTCCACCCTCTCGCCGCTGTCGGGCACGTACGCCTCCAACGATCTCTACGAGCGCTACCTCAGCGCTTGCGAGGTCAGCGGCCACACGCCCGCCACCAAGAACGCATGGGCTCGCAGGCTGACCGAGCTGGGCTTCCCCCGGACCCAAGAGGGCATCACCCACGCTCGCATCATCAAGGCAACCCGCGTGCTGCAGGTCGTCAGCGAGTTGGCGGCGCCGACTCGTCCTCGCAGACGGGAGTCCTGATTGTGGAAACTCCTCCTCAGGACTCAAGCGACCATACGATCGTACTGCCAGAGCTAGACCCCGCCGCCATTATGACCGCGCACGCCGATATGCACCACTGCATAGGCGGGTTTACGCTGTACGGCGGACGCTGCGAGCCGTACCTCCTGGCCGCCGCTCTCACCGCCGAGCGGGAACGGATTAAGGACGGCCACAAGGCCGCCCTCGACGAGCAGCGGAAGAAGGCGAAGGACTGATGCACGATCTCGAGAACGACCTGGACGAGCCCCTGGACCCGCCCTACCACTACCCGCACTGGCAGGGCGACGTCGAGGACATTCCCGATGCCGACTTGCCCGGGATGTGGGAGCGCGCCGACTTTACCGGTGGACAGGACGAGCACCGAGGCCCGGACTGGACCAGAGACGTCGACGCCATCGTCGACGCACCCGCATCGGCCGCCGTCGAGGATGTGACCCGGTGAGCGACTTCCAGGCTGACCCGCTGCAGGCCAAAGCGCAGCGTTTGGGCTTCTGCTGCTGGGCCGGCGCCACCGCTCACCCTCGGCCCTGCCCCAACCACCCCCGACCCGACCGACCGCTCCGCGACGCTGAGAACGTGCTGCCCGCCATGGTCGAGCACCCGCCGATCTACATGACCCGGCTCACCTTCCGCGGCGGCCTGCCGGCCAACGCTCTCAGCCACCGCATCCAGAGCGTCGCCTGCTACCTGGGCCTGCTGTTCGCCGTCATGCTCATCGGCTTCGGCCTGACCCCCGGCTGGGGTGGCGCAGCCGTGCTGTCCGCTGTCGGCGCCGGGATCGCCGTGCTGTTCACCCAGGTCAACGTCGAGCGCGTCGAGATGGACGAGGAGAGCGACGATGAGTGACGAGGAGCTGACGACGTTCGTGGCCAAGCGCTGGAGCGGGGAGTGGCAAAAGAAGCCCAACCGGGCCATCCCTCGGTACGCCGCCCTTCCAGAGGTCGACGGTGATCCGACCCTCAAGGTCAGCGCCGAGGTGCTCGCAGAGCTGCAGGCCGACCACCCGCGGCCACCGATCCGCATCACCTCGGGCTACCTGGAGGCCGGGTCGATCACCGTCGTCGACCTGGACGCCACCAGGCTTTACGCCGGCCCCACCGGTGACGAGGTCGCAGGGTCGGCCGCCGACGTCCTGGAGAGGACGAAGCGCGAGAGGCTCGAGCGATGGTTGGCCGAGCCCCGCGACGAGGACGAGAGCTGGAGAGGCTGAAAGGTAACCTGAGGCCATGGCATACGACCCGCTCAACAGCAGCAAGAACCGCGACCCTGGTGAGTACGCAGGGCTGGCCGGCATGCCGCAACCCAAGGCCGCCGGCCACGTCACGCTGACCCCGCAGGAGAAGCGGATGATTGTCCAGCAGGAGGTCATGGCCAGCGCCGGGGTGATGGAAGACCTCGACCCCAGCGACGAGCACTACAGCGCCGTCGAAGACCTCGCCATCCGGCGAGCAGAGATTTACCGTTCGGGGCACACCCTGGACGACGCCCTCGGCTAGGAGGACCAATGACCACGCAACACCTCGACGATCACGGACAGCAGATCCACCCGCCGCCAGTCTCACTGGGCAACCCCGACGTCCCCAACCCTCGGTCGCAGTGGGAGGTCGTCACACCTGCAGGGGTCGTCACCTTCGAGGGAACCGAAGCCGAAATGCGTACTGAGGTCGATCACCTCTGGGGCGACCCCGACGGTGCTCCGCCCCTGGACCGCGACCCGATCGCCATCCACTTCGCCGAGCACAACGGGCCACAGGCGATCGTTCCCGAGTGCCGTCTCTGCCAGGTCAACACAGAGAAGCTGATGGAAGCGGTGCGTGACCCCGAGAAGTGGCTACGAGAGCGAGGCGAGGACCAGTGAGCACCTCGGAGATCGAAGAGGCCAAGGACCGGCTGCGCGAGGTAGGCGTCGACGAGAAGGACATCGAGGCCGTTGCGATCGCGGTCGTCGACCTGATGCGATCCACGTTCCTCGCCATCGGAGAGGTGTGCGCGGCAACAGCCGCAGCCCTCGAACAGTTCAAGCTCGCGGCCGATGAGGACCCGATCGATGGCTGAGATCGTGCTCAACAAGGCTCCGTTCTACCTCGTGCTCACCTGCACCCGCTTCCACGGCTGGCGCTGGTCAGCCCGCGGGAACAACCACGAGAAGATGGCCCAGAGCCAGGGCTACGCCAGCCCGGGCTCGATGAAGGACGCACTCGAGATCCTGTTCAACGGCGTCGTCTACTACGACGACCAGGACGGCACGCTGGAGACGCCGAACTACTCGATCCCGATCCTGGTGCACAGGTGAGGCGCCAGTGCCCCCGGGTCCGGGGCTGGAAGTGCGTTGTCGAGCATGATCCGGGTGACATCGTCTGTGGCATGGAGCCTCGCTGGTGGAACCTCCGCGACCGCCTGCGCTACCGAAAGGTCTTCCGATGAGCCGCCTCCCCCGCCTCCGTCGGGCCATGGACCGCAAGCGGTTCCGGAGCAGGGTGTCCACCTTTGCGATGCACGGTCTCGACGGCGACCTCGGGGCGTTCGAGCGCTGGTGGGGCCCCGGAGTCCTCGGGGTGATCGGCGTGGTCGGGATCGTGCTGATCCTCGGCACTGCCCTCAGCGGGTGGTTCCAGTGAGCGGGGTCACCAGCGAGCCGACGCCGTTCATGCTCGGAGAGGCCGCGTCCTACGCACGACACCGTCCCCACGAGGAGGCCTGCGGGGTGTTCTTCTTCCCCGACCGGCTGATGGCGATCGGCATGGAGCGGCCCTGCGTCCCCAAGTTCATCCCCGTCCCCAACAGCCACGAGCCCGCCGACGAGCGACGCCGCTACTTCGCCTTCGACTTCCAGGCCCTGGAGAACGCCGTCCGCTGGGCCTACGTCGGAGCACCCTCGGGCTTCGTCCAGCTGTGGCACTCCCACCTCGAGGATCTCGGTCCGTCGATCGAGGACTTCGAGATGGTCGGCCAGCTGGACGCCGCGCTGTCGATGCACCCGATCTGGGCGCCGACCCGACAGCACAAGATCTTCACCGTGGCCGGCGGCACCTGGTACGACTACACCGCGGACTTCTCCACCCAGACCGAGATCTTCACCTACTCAGCGAACCAGGGGCCCGACGCCTGATGGCCAGGGTAGAACCGGCGGTCGCGCACATCGCCTGCCCTCAGTGCGAAGACGTCGTCGACGTCGAGATTCCGATCGTGGTCACCCTGGACAACGGAGGTAGGGGACCGATGATGCGTGCCGAGGTAGACCAGGAAGCCTGGTCAGCACAAGAGCTCTGGGACCATGTCCTGGCCAAGCACGGACCG
>Ga0210040_10003263_pt1 | contig 22077 bp, 11 predicted proteins | sample CryGeyCG12114_NA_FD_185462 | JGI IMG/M metagenome (GOLD analysis project Ga0210040, IMG submission 185462) | Groundwater microbial communities from aquifer - Crystal Geyser CG19_WC_8/21/14_NA (SPAdes) (version 2) | ecosystem: Environmental > Aquatic > Deep subsurface > Groundwater | place: USA...
AACTCTTCTGGGTATGTTATTGTTATTACTCGGGCAACGTTTATCGGTTTAAAGCACTCTTGGTTTGTCAAATTTGACAATTCGTGTCGGTCGGTATCCACAGATGTGGAGTTATCTAACAAAACAAGCATAAATAGCAGATTTAACATTAGTTATGGGGTTTACATCATTTGAACGGATTAGTTAATTCAGGAATCTTTGAAATTTGGCATGTCAAATACTATGATGTCCCCGGAGGGATGGCAACAGTTTTAGCAGCAGTGAAAGTTGTACAGTTGTACTGAACACTGAAGAACCAGCTTTTTTATATTTATTTTAAGTAACCAGTCAACATCTCATCATGCAACACCAACCAGCGGAGGGAGATAGCATGGTTTTCCTTCGTACTTTTGCACAACTCTTCTTGAATGCTCTTGAGCTTTTTTTTGTAATGTGCTACTCTCGCTCTATGGTTAACATTTGGACGCCAAAATCAAATTCAAACTGACATGCACATGGTGTTCACACAGTGGAAAAACAGAACACGGAAATCAATTTTAATAATTAAAAGTTAATTATCAACGTTTTTTTCGATTAAATAGTGTGATCGTGCACTAAAAATTGGCATTAGATTCATGGTTGGGTAAGGTTTGTTTCCATATTTTCTAATACAATAGTTATCGTACCTGTTGGAAACTGTCATGACAACTCGTCAATAATTTTGTCTTCTAGGTAGACTCAAGAACTTACATTTGTGTCATTGGACGTGTTTGTCACAGATTTTGAGGTGAAATTATTTGATTTGGGAAGTGGATTCCATTTGGGTGCTATAAGATGGAGAATGATGATGTAAGTATTGCTAGCTCACAAAATGCCGGAATAGCTCACAATAGGTCACAATTGTCAGTCAGTCATTCAGTATACAATTATTTGTGTCGCTGTAATAACGGCGTACTTCCATGGTCCATAAGCCCAATGTTATTTTGCGTTTATAATTCATTAAACGAGCTATGGCTTCCAAATAGTCCTAGGCCTCATTTTTGTGAATTGTGTGTGCTAAGTAGACGGGAAAATTTATTGACTCATGATTTCTCATTGTCACATTTGTATTTGTATCGGCGTAGTTTATGAAATGGTAATTAATTTGTATTGTTTTGATTTTTACTTTTAGGTCACATGGAGCATTATAAACCATTCGTTTTGCTCGTTCAAAGTCAAGTAAGTAAGGTTCAAGTGTTAATAAGTACTGTTTAGTTTATTTTTGTGTACATCTGTTTAAATTAAACTAATTTGTCGTTCATTCTAATTGCAGCACCAAAACTCACAAATTCTGTAAGAATGAATACAATTTGACAGGGCTGTGTAGTCGGGTGTCCTGCCCACTTGCAAACAGTCAGTATGCTACTGTGAGGGAAGAAAAAGGAATTTGTTTTTTGTATCTTAAAACTATCGAAAGGTGACTACAACATAAAAAAATAGTTTCGCTGTTTGAATCATTTGACGTTTAGCAGTTTGATTGCTTTGATTGATCGGGGTAATCGATTGCTGTTTGTATGGAAGCACATTTTGATATCCTATTTCATTCTAGGTCGGCGTATCCTACGAAAATGTGGGAAAAGGTGAAACTGTCGCGAAATTTTGAAAAGGCGATAAATCAAATCAATGAGAACCTTGTATTTTGGCCCAATTACTTGCGCCAAAAATGTAAACAAAGACTTGTAAAAATTACCCAATATCTTGTTCGAATGAGGAAAATTAGACTGAAGAGCACGTAAGATTTAAACCTCTTTCAATAATTACACCATATTTTGTTCTATGTACATTGTGCCCTGTGTGAATCATTTGTATTACTTGTTTTTCAGGAAAAAGTTGGTCCCAATTCAACGTAAAATTGAAAGACGGGAGCGTCGTAGAGAGCACAAAGCTTTGGCTGCTGCTAAACTAGACAATGTCATCGAGCAGGGATTGTTGGATCGACTTAAAGATGGAGTGGTAAGAATCGATTCAGTTTGCATCTTTTTTTTAATTATTTTTTAAGATTCTTGGAGTCTGCGTCTCTGAACATACGGGAACGTCGGTTTGTATTTAAACTAAATCATTCAGTTGCTCAATTTTTCTTTCTTCGTTCTAACACAAGCACACCAAATATTGGATTGCACAGAGTTTGTGACCAAAAAACGACCAAATTGTATGCTATGCATGCATTGTTTTGCGTTTGCATTACGCTCCAATTGTGTTGTTATAGAAATGATTGATTTTGAGTTTTTTACCTATGAAGCCCAGTATTTACTATGCTTGGAGCCCAGGTCAATTCGGAAAAATTGCGAATTATGATTTTCAATTGAGTTTGTGTTTTTCAGTATGGCGACATTTACAATTTCCCCAAATTAGCATTTGACAAAGCCCTAGAAGATGAGGATGAAAGTGAAGCTGAAGAGGATGAAGAGAATGAAGTATGAAATCAAATATTTTCCTTTATGAATTTCATGTTCACGAGTTCACGTCCAGTAGTTGCACCTACTTTTGAACCTCAACAAGTATATCAACATCCACTATTTTTATTTTTTTAGGAACAGGAAGAAGAAACAGAAATGGACAAAGAATTGGAAATGGAATTGGAACAAGAAGACGAGGATGATGACGAAATCCCAGAACGGGTTTATGTAGCTGCTGATGATTTTGAAGAGTCCGATGAATCAGATATAGAGGTAAACCTTAAACCTTATATGTCATATTTGAATAAACTAAATTGGCAGCCTACATTCAAAGTTGGTCATCGATTTTGGGTTGTTTAACTCGGGAAATTAATTTCTTCCTGAACGACCTCACTTTTAGAACTGGAGCATTAAATTTTGTCTATTTTATTGCGTGTAGGAGATGAAAACTATCCCCAAGAAATCAAAAGTTCGGAGCCGTTCAAACCACAAGGATGACTTGGAATCAATAGCTGGCCCATCTAAATCTACGCGATCTAAAGGGAAAGTTGAAATTGAGTATGAAATGGAAATGGAGATGGAAAAAATTTGACCTCCAGCTTAGTTTGCTCATAGCTGTATTCGTTTATTGCAAAACTTATAGTTGAGTTTAATTTTATATGAAAATTGAAACACTTGGCAAACAAGAAACTTTGTTGAAGATTGTTTAACAATTTTTTAGTGTTTTATTTCATCATCTTGATTTCATAATTTATAATAATCAATGTACACTCTATAGTATTATTTAGTATCTTTCTTTACTACTATGGTCTCTAAAGAATGCACTCGAGCATCGGAACTAAACATGCTCGATAAGTTGTCTTTCATTTCACAATTCCCATTGTAATGTGAACAGTCTGCGTCCATATACCTACCAGTGGCTGGTTCTCGTTCAACCCTCTACTTATATATGCACTCTTTTTGATGGTTCCTTCATCCCATCTCTTTTGTTACACATTGCTAACAATAACAGAAAAGTCACGTCTCGTTAATAGTTACTCCGCTTCCTAGGGAAGCGTATATCGTTTATTATTACTTAGTACATCTTTCCATAGCTAATCGCTAATCTATAACTATAGGTAACTAACCATATCTAAAGAACTGCAAGGTAGTATGGACAATTGAAATATTTGTTGCCAACTTTCTGTTGACTTTGTCGTCCCCAGCTGTACATTAGATTTTTTCATCCAAAGATTTTTTCGTTATATATACATACATAGGTTATAGAGAGGGCAATTCTGTTCCTTATACACATGGTATCAAATATTGTTACTAATTTACATGGGGGGAGGTATGGAACATGTTTCCCTATTTCAAGAGACTAAACTGAATTAAAATCTTGAATCCACAAGGGATTGAGGGCTGATGATTAATGAGAAAGCAAATTGTGATTCCCAAAGCAGTATACAGCACTTCTATGTTACTTGAGTGGTGATTAGCAAAGCTACTTATGGATAATTCTGAAGGAAAGATTAAAATTATTATAGACACAGTTTTTGGATGTAATTTTGCCTTATTGTGATCCAAATGTTTGATGGTATTATGCAATATGGATTTGAATTCATACTGGGCTGTTGCTATATTAGCATTGGATTGTAATTTGGGAGGGGATATGTTTTAAAGGAAAGTACACAGTGCTCTTAATTGAAGGGCCCCGTTTATGTTCCAATAGTTAATATTTTAAAAGCTATATCAAATTATGTAAGATTACTCATAGTGAAAATCAGTCGTTGTTACGCACTGTGTACAGGTTGGAAAAGAGCATAAGCATGTGAGGTGTATATTTGACTAGGAGTCGGAAAATTTGGGAAATAATTTTTTTCGGTCTGGTAATTGACTAGCAGGATGAGTTTAACAATTGTCCACGATATTTATTTACTAAATAAGTACACATTTCTTCGTTCACGTTTAAGGCAAATTTAGCTAGATCCCTGTGTACAACACGCACGTATGTCTACGTGTGTGCAGGAATTTATTATAACTGCGTAGTTATGTGTACATTTATTTTTTGAAATTATCATCATCAGCAGCGTATATGCTTATTTTTTAACATTTGCGTTCCATAATGCATCATATGCCCAATTTTTGACCCGAATAACGAAATCCGAAATTCATCCAGTTCATATTTTATTCTGAAGAAGTTTGATGACCAAAAAATAGCATTGTTTTGTTCTCCATATGGCACGTATCATGGACACACCCATAGTTAGTAACAATAACAACGGAGCACGACATATGTCCCTATTTTGTCCTTAACATGATTCTCTAGCTCTCACAGCACACCCGAGTATACAGTGAACAGAAAGCTAAACAGTTTTTTTTTATGCAACACTCATCAAGACTACGTAAACAACAAGTTATGAGTTGCACTACAAAGCATTATCATCATACATCTAATAACTATAGTTGGTAGGAGTGGTGCGGCACGACTCTCATCTCAAGTTATAATATCAATGTGCCATGTGCCCTACACCCCTCCCCCACCAAAGTGCCAAGTGCAATCAATGAGCAATACGATTAGTTCGTTACAACGGGTTTCTTTTCTTGTCCTCACCCGCGCGCCACAGAGTTTTACACTGAGACGTATATACTGACAAATTGCTTTCAACATGCATCCATCACCACCATGAAAACAAATATCTCTACAAGTATTTGTATCCACTTGATGCATGGGACAGAGTACGACCCATTTTAATACAAATAAAATATATATATATATTATACACACATTCCGGCGTAACTTACATGTGACCTCTATATCCCCCTCGTGAGTGTGTGATTGTGGCACTATTATATTATATCCCATGAAAACAACGTCTTTTCATTTTGATTTCTATCATTAGTCTATACGTACTACTAATTAAACATGTTCAAATTTTCTTGGGTGGACCCTGACCCAACAATCTGGTGTTGGCAGCTTCCTACATATCCTAGCGCTCTATACCTTAATAAATGGAGAAGCTACCAACACTTTAGTTTTTTTACTCAATGAGACTACGAAATATTAGCTATAACTTGTTGTATACACTTAGACTACAGCAATGTTTGTAGTTTACATTATTTTTGGTCATGTGTTTACTCTCCGAGAATAACAATAGAGTCGTCATCTATATTACGTGTTTGACATAACAGTAGTAACAAGAATACCGTACGTATTATCAGTAAGCAGTTATATAGATTTTAGTTATTTCTGACATTAAGACAATTATATGTACTAATTATGTATACACAAACGTGTGGCGTCTCCTACGTTTACAACTTGTATTTGAGCACCATGGCAACTATACTGGGCCTTGTTGATGGTAGAAATCGGAGAGAGAATATTTTTCATGCACAGGTACAGCTCATGTGGGTAGTTAGTTAGTTAGTTGACTATCTCATTTTTCCCAATCAGATTCACATGGTGCAGTTGGTTGGTTTCCATCCACCAAGTGTAAATATCCCAGACGCTATTATTTGATAAGCTAAAAACTATTAGCTATGTATACACGCACTGAAATCAATATTAATTACACTAGACAATGTTTAGTTTGCATATGAGTGAGAGAAAAAAGGGAGAGAGAGAGAGAAACATTGCAGTTGTTGAACCCAAGCTTTAAATCTAACATTTTTAGTGTGTTTGTAACTTTTTAAAGAGAAAAAATTTCACTGGACTAACTTGCTTGTGTTTATACTGACTGTTCTTTGTCTCAAGGCAGTGTTTTCACGATATACCGCTATCTTATACAACTAAAATTCGTTTCAGATTGAAAAATTATGAGTTACTTAGATAAAATAATCCTAACATCCTTATTCCTTAGCTAGTTATCCTGACTGTGTGCATCCAGTTAGTGTAGCTAGAAAATGAAAACTCGTGTGTGAGGGTTCTCTTATTGTTTCAGCAAACTGGTTCGTGTAACTTTCACCGCAAGTTGAAAAAATCCCTTTGGAAGCATATGTAAAGCAAGATAGTAGGTTAACATGTAATGTATGTAGCTGTATATTTATTCGTTCATGCATACTCATGCATGCACTATCTGGTACATAGACACAAAAGGCATGCATATTAAATTGTTTGTATTTTATTGCAAGTAAGGACATTGAAAAGTTATATACACTGCAAGAGAGAAAATTAGGGCTGAAGTAAATTTCTTCTTCTCGAACTCGCTAAAAAATCATAAGATCCCATTCGAAAGTACTAACAATGAACTGGTCAAGTTTGTTTGCCGCCAAAGTTATTCTAATGTGGCTCAAAAAATGGAGTGCCAAATTTTCATTATGAATTCAAAATATTAGTTCCTAAAGAGAGAAATAGAAAAATTTAGTCTGGAAAGCATAGGCAGTAAAAAATGAAACGGGGCTTGGAAATAGTATTTATTTTTATAAGGATCTTAAATATCCATGCTGGATATAGAATCGAAATTTCAATTTACGTGAAAAAACGCTTCGATCTCAACGTTAGAAGGTTAGAAGGAAGGTTTTAGATTTTTAATAATGATTTACTGGACAATTTTTTGACGGTATATTTCAAACAAATTTAACGCAATCTCATCAGTTCACGGTCAGTTTGTCGTCATTTTGCATCCAAATACTCATTTAAGTGATGAAATTCCTGTTATCAATCGTGTCTTGCATCCATATTTGACATTGGCTCCTTGACTCTCCTCCTATTATTTCCCAATTTAAAAAAATACTTTTATTTCAAACAATGATAAACTACAGACATGCACTTATTTTCTTCTCATTGATATTTTGCTGATTACTCCTCATTTGCAAATATCTGCCGTTATTTTATCTGGACACCCAAGTGAACCAACTTTTGCTGATTGATTATACTGAACTGGTTGTGGCTTGTGCACTCACTTATTGAACACTGATTCAGAGTTCTCCTTTTGTTTCTAGGCAGAATCATTATTCATTACTGACTGACTGAGTGAGCACAATGGGAATGGTCATGGAACTGAAAGGGAAGTCTTGTCCAAGTTTCCACTTGGAGTAATAATTAATTGCATAATAAGAATAGGCTCTTGTTACTTTTTCTTCTTCCTGCCACTGAATAGGCTGAATGCAGAACACGTTGATTGTCTGATGATGAGAGCTTCATCTGCAGCCACAAGTTTGTAGATGCATGCAATTAGCTATGGGTAGTTATAGTTAGTTAGTTAGTGATGAAAGCTAAAGTATAGGGCATGGTCATAGTTAGACAGAGCTGGGTAGTATTCCGGTAGTAGTTACGTATGTGCAGTTAAATAGGAGCAGTAAACTGTACATGAGCTATTGTAGGGAAAGCCACCATATAGAGTGAAGCATGGATTTTTTGAAACTCGGATCACAACACATTGGATAAAACGGTGGGCATGTGTGCGCACATACATACATAGATAGTTAGTAGCGAAATTTGACACAAGGTATAGCATAGCCACTGGTGTTCTATAGGTGGGACAATGTCCACATGGTTAGACAGAGAGAAGGAAATGAGGAATGCATGGAATCAAGTAGCACAGCTGGGAAAAGATTCTTTTCATGGAATTTATATATCACACAAAGATGTTAGATCAGGATACAGATACAACACATATAATATAGTATATGGAGGTTAGTTAGAATTGAACTGTATACTATAGAGTGGATAGTTGATACAATGAGTGCATGTGTCCCTGTGTTTGTCTCTGGACTGTGTGACAAAGTGTTTGACAATGAACAGTGTGTGTGCATCTTTTCTGGAAACTAACTATAACCAGACGTGAAAGTTTGGGATTTTGGCCAGGCATTATAAGTAACAGTAAGTAAAATACACGTCATCTTTATGAACGCCTTTTATATAACCTCTCACAGAATATGATAACAAAACTCATAATGTATTCTCATGTTATGTATTTTTTTGGTCGTCAGCAATGTTTTACGTACGCTCCTGCCATTGTTTCCAAACATTAAGTACACATAGAATTGTTTTTTTTTCTTTTGTAACGCTATGATCGCTGCTACGTATAAATTACAAGAAGCTGTCTATATATTCTCCACTGACTGAGCAGTTAAGGAAAAAGAAAAAAGTCTTCCTGATGGCCAAGATGAAAGGATTCGTTGTACTCGATTGAAGATTTCAATTGATTGATTCGCCATAGATGTTCATCAGTTTCTACTATAACTAGACTATAAGGTGATCTCATCAGTAGTATTCATTACGTAAGTCTATGGCTACATATGTAAGATCTTAGAGACTAGACAACTCGGTACATGTCTACAGGAACTGGGAGGAAATTTTGTCACCACAAACATGATCAGTATAGAGAGATAACAACAATAAGATGAGACCACCATATTTGAAATATTCAACTTGCTAGAAAACATTCTTACGTATCTAAATATTGCATTGGATAGCAGCCATAACATACAGAAAATATTATGAGCGAAATATCACTGACTAAAATATTGATCATACACACAGTTTAAGGCTCAAGCCTTTCTACATTGGGAAAAATTCAAACCAATTGATTTGCATGAAGTATACATGATTTGCATATCTATTTCATTGGATATTGAAGCTTCTACTATGTAGGAAGATAATTCTCATTTTAGACAAGGTGAGTTGGATTTGATAAATTGGTTCCAAATTTGCAGCCTAGATGGAGCAGAATGGCACAAATTGCATGGGAATTTTCGGGCATGTAAAACTCTACAGGACTTGACCGCGGAGGCAATGAAATATTAACTGACTGACTGACTGACTGAGAATGCACATAATGTTTTGTGTCCAAATATAAAATGTTGAACGAATTAGCCATTTTTTGTTGCTCATTCCCAAGCGTAAAAAAGGACTGGGTTTAACAGAAGGAACACAAGGTATTATATACAACGCGTATATAATGTATCAGACTAAATAGTTGCATAGTTTTACAAACTCCATCTTTTTTTGCATTGAACGGCATGTCTAAATTCTTTAACTTTAACAGAACTTCCCCATCATCCTAGAGTTTATATGTTACATCACACAAAACAACTGACAACTCAATAAACGGCTATATATATATGTATATACTATAGTTATGTAGTATCTACTTTCTTATGTACACACTAAAAACGACTTTTCTTCGTATTGCATTTTTCTATGTACTATAGTAATCGTAGTAATCTAGTGTTTTTTTCCTCCCATATTTTCACGTCGACGATAACAAAGTTTTAACAGTTGGATTTGAGAACCGCAGTATAGATTTTTTCATTTCTCTTAGCTACTCTCAGAGAGATAGAAAGTTCTTTTCGCATTTTTAACTCGGTGGTTCTTAATGACGCAGAGTCTACGCACACACATACACACAGACGCACACACAGCAATATAGTATGTGTTCTGTTTACAGATAGATAAGATCCATTCAAGTATAGATTTCCATATATAGATTTTTTAGTACTTTTTAAATTATCCAACAACTAATAGACTAAAATAGAATATTAATTACTAGTGATGAAATGATCGATGTGCATGACGAACAAGGGAGGACAGTGTTCTCACAATCGCCATCACTGTAGTACACATTTGCTCTCGATCTGGGTCTTAATGTCGTTCACATGTGTTTCGATGGTATTCTTCAACTCTGCAATTCAAATCCCAAGCTTATCAGCAATTTTACAAAACAAAAGCATTGAAACTTCCGGAAGTTGACCAACATGGGAATTTTATTCACACTAGCAATTACTATTATCTACTGGGACCTTACTTGTTAATTCGTCTTCATCTTCTGCTGCAGCCTCGGCAGCCAACTCTTCTGGCGTCTTCTTTTTCCGCATTAAAGGATTGTCAAGAGCGGGGTCTGCTGGGGCTTCCGTCACCTCCTCTTTTTTCTTAATGTTGTACTACAAACAGATTCAGTGCTGTTAGCATTTCGTATTACCTTGTGGTCTTTCCCTGTGAGGAAACATCTCTCGCCTTCTTCTCAAAAACGACAAGTCATGAAATCAGACAGGTGAAAAATGCAACCTGTTTCCAGTTAATTTCATTCTATGCATCACTGCAATCAATGTGACATTGAGAAATGGTGAAAGTGAGCACATGAAAGAAATTGAAGGAAAGGAAATCTGTGCCAACGTCAACATTACTGGCAAAACGCATCGAATGATTTCCATTGGACATGCACTGCATTCATTGTGCCGTGTACTGTTGCAAATTTTACTCAACTATATCTCTTTAGTATTCAATACTACTAACTACTTATTGTGAAGTCACTGTTAATTAGATTTGATTACTTGTTTCATCAAGAATGGTTAAAAAGAATGAGGAATGGTACTAAACTAAACAAAACGCACTATTTTGGTTTAGCCAATGCAAGGCCAATGTTAACTATGAACAACATTGGTGTACCCATATTAAAATATCGAGGTTGGAAAGTTGAAAACATATAAAAGTTGAGTTCTCACAATGAGGCAGGATAGTAACTTGACCCCACAATTGGGTTAACTTATTGCTCATCAACATAATAAGGTGTAGAGAATACTGCAACTATTTCTAACAAAAAGTATTACGGGAAATTCTTCAACTATTTCATTGCATTTTGCTTGCCGCAAGTTTATGGAAGAATGTAAAGTTTATTACTAGAAAACTGGTCATAATATTAAGTTAGGCAACTTATAGAAAGCTATATAAATTTTTGAGTGATGATGGACTGGTATTATCGTTGAACGCATGAGAGCACAGGAAAAGCAATGAAGAGAAAAAATATGATGAGGCCTTAACAGCCTGTCATGTTCCATTTACAGCAAGATCTTTTCTCAGCCTCCTGTTTTCTCTGCACAAAAAAATAGCTTACCAGACATATTTATTTAGTTGAGAAAATCTTTACAACCGGATCTTGCGAGAACATATATATAGTGAAGGTAGAGAATGCAATCGTTGTGCAGACAACAGCGAAAGTTTAGTGTTTTCCCTCTTTTAGTGGTGAAAGCGAAACGCCAAAGAGACAGATTACAAATTGCTGGAAGGACTAACTAAGTAGAAATCAATGTTTGGTTCTCAGACCCCGATACGGTACAAAAAAAACAGTTTCTCCTTCACATTATATATGTAGTACACACACTCGCTCAAAGAAAATACTGTATTTTCAATACGCAGTTTGAGGTAGGTTTTTCACCGCTATTTTTGATACTTCAAATATGCAGTGTGACGCAAAAGGTACGCAGCCCTCGCTTATAGTGTAAATATTACGATAAAAACAATTATGGAAGGTTAGGTCAGCAATACTATGTCACTGATTCAAATATTCCGTCCTTGCTTTTCAGTTTCTGCTGCGTTAAGTATTTTTAAATTAATGGCGTTCCCAAAATCACATTGTTTTTTCTCTTGAAAACCTACTTTGAATGCAAAACTTATGCAGCTATAGTTAGTTGGAAGACTAGACGCGGAGTTCATTATCCATATTGATAGCGCTACTAATAATAGACAGAAGATTAGAGATGATGGGAATCTTGGTAATCATTATCCATTGTGTATGATGGAGCTCTGCCGCACTTGTTCATTGTTTGAGATTGGCTTGATAAAAATTACGAAGGATGATAGATTGGAAGGGAAAGGTCGATTAATTAATATGCCGCCGCGATCTCAAATCTCTCACCGCCCGACTTTTTTAATTCGATGTGGTAACATCAAGAATGACTATATGAGTATATCAACCATTCATAACTTGTAAGAAGTCTTAAGAACAATGCGCACTGAAATAAGCGACCTGTCATTCTGTCATCAGCTGTTTGAGGGCTTACCAAAAGTTTCATTTTGGTCATTTCCTATGGAAAAGAATGAAATCCTCTTTAAGTTGATATAATCCATGTTTCAGTTTGTTTAACAGTTTTTTACGTCATTTTTGTTGATCAAATTGCAAATTTTTTGAGTCATACTGTATTTTCGGGTACGAGAGCTATTTTCGTATATGATATTTTATTCAAGGCCGGAATGTTTGGATGCCTCAACTTTTCTACTATTGCTACTATGCTCTGCTTTACTTTGAGAAAATGCGAAGCTAATTCTGCTCGATAATTTTTCATTTTCATATGGCTTCTAATCTCAATTTGAGTTCATTAAGCCATATATATTATGTGCTAATGTAGCTCATACAACAGCCATGTATCTCCAGACTCACTTTATGTGATTCGTAGAACTATTGCTATGCTATCCGTGCAAATGAGCAAATAATAAGGAATTCACTGCAGAACTCAAGTTTAGTAACTATAAGAAATTTCCTATCAACTTATTAACCCAATGGCAAATTATTCAGCATACATTCTTCCATTACGTGATTACTTTTTGATTATACTTTAAAAGTATGAAATCCGAATGCTTATACAGTCAAGGGCTCCTGTAGACTAATGATCCAGCATTATCCAACTGATGAAATAAGTCAAGTGGAATGCAATTTAGTTTACCATTACCACAAAAGATTTCTATGCAGATGGAAACTATCCATAAAACTGCCAATAACTTAAATCCATGGCTTTTTAGGCAAAGTTAACAAACTCACTCACTCGCAGCTATTCATGGAAAGTTTATTGCAGCTACGTAGTACATGTTTTGTAGCTAATTTTCTTCATTCATTTTAATGACCATTCTTTTGAGGAAACCCATGTTGAATTAAACAGATTGCTCAGTGGTAAGTAAGTAAGTAAGTAAGTAGAATATAAATTGAGCAACTTACTTTGCTTCGTATTTCTTCTCTCATTTTTTCACGCTCTTCTTCCATCTTCCTGTGTTTCTCTTTCCTTCTCTCTTCAGCCTCGCGAATTGCTTCCAATCGTTCTCGTTCGGCCTCTTCCTCTTTCTCTTTATCCGTGTCTTTAGAGTCTTCATCTCCACCAAGTCCTCCTGCAAGGGAGTACAAAGTGAAAGTACAAGGACAAGTCTCTTGACAAAAAATTCAAACCCACTTTCCCATCATATATAGTTGTTACTAACTAACTAACTATTACTTTTGTACGTGCACACTTGTACACCCCTCTACAGTGTCTGTGACGGACTCACTCACTCACTCACTGAGAGTACTAACGTAACTACATATACGAGTGGATGGTTTTGACTTTTCCTTCTTTATCAAATAGAAATATATACCACTTCAAAAACCGCATTCTTTTATGCATTCGTAAATCAAGGATCTTAAGTCACCCAAGTGTTTTTCTTCTGCAGTGTAGTAAGATTGTTATTGTTACAATAGGTCATGATGGATTTAGTGCTCATATGAGTGAACTCTAGCAGTGTATATACTATGTGTACAAAATAGAATGCAAGTTGTATATGACAAATGTGCTTGACTAACATTTCAGAGTGTGAAATCCATACTGACTTGTCTAACTAACTAACCAACTGAGTTTCAGCACAAATAGTTAGCGCAAACGAAAGTGAAAAGAAAAGTTTGCCCAGTGATTAGAATGTAAACATGGAAGTAGCCTTAGTTTGATTCTTCCAAAGGAGCCACAACAATTTCAAGATTTTGTGTCTCTACTGAACTGCAAAGTTTTCTTTTGGGATTGTCAATAGTTAATATTTAGTTAGTCTCTGGCTATAAAAAATCGTTAGATTTGGCACTAGTGGAACTAAAGTCAATATGGCTATAGATCAGTTGGCATCTATCTTTAGTCAAACAGTCGGAGATGAGATTCATTAATATCGGAGTAAGAACTCATTATTCCTGGTATGTTTGTCATAGATTTGCCCCAAAAAAGCTTAAAGACTATAAGAATATCTTAGTGAGGAATTTTCACATTATCATTCCATATGACTAGACAACACTGTTCTTTTCTTCTTATGGAATCGATATGCATAGCATTTGAATTACAGTTTGTCGTCCGATATATGTACACATAAGAAATGATGAAGCAGTTATGCTAATAAAAAGTTGTCTCATTTTTTCTCCTTGCTTGTTATACTAAACTTGCTAATGAAACGTAAGTCCCTGGTCATCTATCGAGAAAAAAAGGCAACTTTTCTACTGCACCTAGCTTTACCTCCGCAGATGCTATAGCCCTATAAGTAGGTATTTTGAGCTGCGGTATATGCTTAAAAACGTATGTAGTTACTGCCTAGCTCAATAGATGACTTTAGAGGACGTCCGTTTCATTACCAAGTTTACAATAAAGGGGCATAGTTTGGAACCTCCATAGTAAAACGCATGGAGAAAAGATATTATAATGTGAGCATGAAACTTTGAAAGAAGTTGGCAAGTGGTGGAAATAGGTAGACAATAGTTTGAAGATAACTGAGCCTTTGCAAATGAGAATTCACAGGAAAATATTGATGGGCTAGATAAGAAGTCAACTGACAAAGGAGCGCATATTGTTTAGAAAGTAGAAAGAAGCAGCTGGGTACACAGTTTTGCAGAGTCAGCAAAAGCGATCTTATTAAATGATGCGTTAATTTCGTGAAAACAATGCGAGAAAAGACAAAGGTGCCAGTTATAAATGAGTGAGTGAGTGATGGATTAAAGAAATCACTGAGATTCGTTATCTTGCTATCACTTGACTCCTTGATATTTGCACAAAGAAAACTAGTATTGCCAATAGTATGCACATTTGATTTTCGCAAAACATAATCACAAATTTATAAACATGCTTTTCACACGTGAGCCTAAGGAGGATAGAGAAAAGAGACATTTAAAAATTTGTATTGTCAGTATTGTTGTAGACTTCTTCTTTGGATTCATATCTTTTCACCCAAATCCTTTTTCCTGTGGGCACCCTACTGTTTTGCACAAATAAAATGAAATCTTCTCCAAAAAGTTGTCTTACAATCCCTAGACGCGGAATAGACCCGCTGAGATTTCAACAGGGCTTTAGTTTAGATACCACACGACCACAGTTTCTCGTCAACACCTAAAGTATTTGTGCACTATATAGTATTTACATAACATAACATACAGCATGGAAAAAATCTGCCATCTCATTTACTGACTGAGAGTTTTTAATTTCCATAGAAATACTAGCAGGAGCGTATTTTTTTAATATATTAAATGTTACTCTCGCCTCACAATAAGCCGCGTTACACGAATGTATTAAAGTAGCAGGAATTATTCTAGATTTTGTTCTTTGTATTTAACCTTAAAATTGAGATGAAAATTACATTAAAATCAATTAACTCAATCTCAGGATATTTTTATCAAACTATTTAGCACAATTCGTCCATAGAATTGATGAGCTTCTGAAGCAGAATAGTAAATACATTTTTTGACCAATAAGTTGTGCTCCACTATAAAAGCATTTCTAGGATTCCATCTGATAAACAGACACTTGATGACAATATGATTCAAATTTAACTGTTTCGATTTTGATTGCGAATTGTCGAGACAACTTACAGCGTTCTAAAAATATTTGAATGTTAAAAAATACAGAACAGATCCTTTGGTCCATACTGGCCAAATATATAATTCTAACGAATTCTTTATAGAACAAGCGTCCCATGGTTTTTAGAGACCTCAGAACAACATGGCTTTGGTATGTACTAGGAAAAGTAAGTAACATATAATAATCAAGTGGCTCCCTTTAGTTCTCCTTGTAAATGGGATTTCGAAACTGAAGCGTCGGTTTGTCCGTGCCTCGCCTTGATGTCACACTGTGTTGACAGCCAATTCATGTTAACCATCAAAAACTCTCACAGTCAGAGTCCCCGTTTCTCCCATTATTTCCCAAGTCTGCAATGACTGACTGACTGAGAGTGAGTTTCCAAGAAAAGTGGCTATTCAGCCTCAATGTGCATACTTTTTTCCAAGCTTTAAATTGTACGACTTTATATTACCTTATTGGTTTAATATGGTCATTTGTTTCTCGTTTCCTCTCCCTATGTCGCTTCAATTTTGAACACAAATGTGTGGCAAAGTATTCAAGGGATTTAGCTAGTTAGTTAGTCACTATCACACTTTTACTGTCCATTTATTTATGGATGAAAGAATTTTATTTATTCAGGGCATGTGCCAAGTAACTATTGAGTTTTTGCCAGCAAAGAATTGTTGGCGACTGGCACTATGTTCCCCAATGAAATTAGAATATTTTGCCAGCTTGTTCCTTCATATTGTTTCTCTTTTCAAATGTGAAGTAATTAATTCAAATTTGCAATGCATTGGGCCTCCCTATCTTTGATAACACATCTAAAGAATATTGTTCCTTTGAAACCGAATTTGGGAGTTCCGTTTGCATGGATGGATGTTGCGGTCACATACATTACTTGTCAAAGTTAAATGCCATTTCTAATGCCAATCATTGCGATTCATTCGGGATGTCTGACTCTCAATGAATGGCTCCGTGGTGGATGAATACTCACCCCATGTACTATGTATGGATAGATTAAAAGCAAGGACGAAGGGAAATATTCGTACAGTGCACGCACCCAACCACTTCAGTCGACATCTGTATTCTGAAGGAGTGAAAGCTAACAAATCAAGTTGTCAGCACATTTTACATTATAAATCAAATCAACACGTTCAGTGTTTAAAGGTTAGTTAGCTACGTTGCTACGTAGATGTGACTTGACTTGCAAAGTTAGTTTACATGTGAATATGATTTTAGTATAGCCAACTTGGGAAGAATCTTAAACATTTGTGACTAAATTGATTCTCAAAAGAATTACAAATAAAATTTATGGATGGACAATTTTATGGCAAATGGAAATATATATACATAATTATACATGGAAGCGTTGTGAATAAAATATTTGAGAAACGGCGTGTTATAAGTTAGGGAGAATTCATTTATAAAGGCAAAGTTGCCACCAGAATATTAAGTGAAGTTTGATGGGAGACAGTCGCACTGAATTAGCGTTCGTTTAGATTCCTCCAGTCACTAAAAACGTAATCAAATCCCGCTTCTTCATCCGAATCATATTAGTAGTGAATCGGCTTTTTCTACGCACGGGCGGTTAAGAAAATAAAATGAAATGCTCGTGTTAACACCCTGATTTCAAAACTCGACTGAATCGATTGCATAAAAAAATCAAGTTTCTATGCATAGTTTAATTCACACTAATGCGCTAAATCCGTGTGCGAAACACTAACTAACTATAGTGATGGATGACATTGTATGCTTTACTATGGTAAATCTTTTTGTCATTGTCAAATCAGTGCAGTACGCACTCAATGCGGAGATGCTTACGTTCACATGGAAACCAAAAATGCTAAAACTGGCCAACTCAGTGATGAATGATTTTGCTAATTAGGATTTGTGCGGCTTTGTAGACCCCCAGGACAGGAAACTGTATGACAATCACTTTAGAGCAATTTCAAACAAATGAGTTAAGAAATGTTTGCCTCAATTCATTTTAGTGCTGGTTTTCGGAAAACTTCATTATAAGAGTGTATGATGAAAGATTTTGGCGTGCAAAACTTGTTTTCATGCACACTTGAATTCCAAAGTTGACTATCATTGTCCCAAGGAGTGATGAATTTGGTGACATGCCATGTTTGCTTTCATTATCAGGAAATGCAAAATTAATTTTCTGTGCCGCCAACATGGGATACAATATATTTAGGTTAGTTTCCGTTCACTCCTTCTATGTCTGTTTTATAGTTCCACATGGGAGGACTTGAACATGGAGAATAAAAAAATATGGGCTAGTAGTATCATACAGCAGTGCAATTCAATGAATAATGAATCCAACAAAAATACTAAAAAACAACAACCCGTGCATGGGAAGGATTTACTTTTTTGAAGAGACCATTAGTGTGGGTCTCTTGTATACAAACAGCTTTTTTTTAAATTCATCATTCGGGTGTTGTTTTGAGTTGAGTTCATAATTTTCAAGGATTCCCCGATTTCCTTCAATCCCCGGAATTTTTATCAAGCTTTATAAGTAATATGAAAGTCAAGTGAACAATGTTTGGGATGAATGCAATGCAATTACAGGTGATGGAATGTATCTATAATGATTTTTGGGGGAAATTTTTACTGGGAATTTTTACCAAAAATTCAAGCACAATCGTAATACACTTTTGTGTGTGTGTGTGCATGTACTTTTGATAATATCATTAAATATGCCGTGAGTAGAAAAATGGGGGCAATAGTTTTATTTAAATAGACATATGAAAAATTTGACTATAGAATTTTTTCAGTCAATTGTCTGCCTTGTAAACAAAACAAAATTTGATGAAAAGTTTATTGAATTGGAAATGTAAAAGTACGGAATGGAAAGCATGTATGCAAGATGAAGCTTTATAATTTTCCTATACATTGCGTATTCCCAAGCTCACAATATGTGCTAAAAGAAAATTACATCTCTTTTTTATCTTTTTATTATGTCACTGTGGCGTTTTGAAATCATAAAAGATGCAGGATGCCGTTTTCAAAGAGAGGTGCTCAAATATTTAGTATTTGTGAAAATTTTCTCCAAACGGTGTCCCAAGAAAAGGCATAGTTTTTCTATTGTCTCTTTTTTCATGCATTTTAAAAATATGGAAAGTTAGGGGCTACTAGTTTCTTGTTCTTCATTAATATAGAACACGTTTCTTTAAAATATACATATATGGACTATATTATTGCTAACTCAGAAAGCAAAAATGCCCAATGGCCGAGTTGACCAAATAAAACAATAATTTTTTCCGTATTTACAGTTTCAATAATTTCTACACACATGCACACTGAAAAGTCAGTCAAATCTGTAATCATAAACACGGAAATAAGGGAAAAGCTCCGATTTCTGCACACACGTTACACTACCATATCCAATGTTTTGTATGCAAAAAATTCCACCCATACACACATGATACTATACATGAGCAGTACAATAACACAGGACATTCAAAGCCATTCATGGAGAGGGCTTCCTTGACATTATATGCCCATAACATATAAAGTTGTTTGAATGATTAGAGCCAAGATTTATGATGACGTCAAATCATTTAGTTTCTCACAGTCAGTACGAGCTGACACGGTTTCCAAAACACATGTGAGCCAAAAGGAAAGTTTCTTTGCACATTCGGTGGGAATAGCTATTTAGAAAACTACGAATGCTTTTTTACGACGAGTGGGAAAATTGAAATATACTAATTGTATAGATCATAAAGAGAATAATAGCAATGATGATGATAATGACAAATACATGTATAGTACTATGTCTTTTGTGCCCGTTTGTTAAATATCGAGATAAGACGTCTATAAAGCTATAGTTGTTTCTCTCTGGTGACAATACATAATGGGGACAACAAAAAGAATGGAACATTTCAATGACAAAGCTTTCATAGTGAATATATATTTGAATCGATTTCCTTTTGTCCCACTACTCTACTGTCCACTTTATGTGTCCGTCTTTGTGCAGGAATCTTTGTGCACTGTAAATATATATTCCAGTTGTTTCCTTCTTTTGTGAAAGGGAATCAATTTCATGTGTAATAATATTGCTGGATGCATCTCAAGTGTAAATTGACCATAGCTGTATTATCGAGTCACAGTAGATTGCACGCTAGCTCAAAGTAAAACTATAGTCATGTGGAATTGTGGCCCCATACAAAAGATAAGTTCATCACATTTATTGATGGGATGAAACAAAAGCCACTTTGAAGGATGATTGACTTGATTTGCTGCAAATTAACTTCAGCAAGTATATGAGACTAATTTTTTGCTGTCTTTGAGGAGGAAATAAAGTATCTATTGTAAGGAACCACGTGAGGATGATTTTCTAACTAAAAGAGCAAAATAATTTCTTTGCTGTTACCAAATTGGTTTCTTTAGATTTATTTTAACAAATGAATATAACATAATATGTTATTCAATATTATTGAATAACAGAGAGTGAGTTGTTCTTTTTAAATATCTATTGTTATCTGCAAAATCTTTAATTCATTGCGAATACTTCGAAAGCATAAAGTTTTATTGCTAAAACCCTTATAGAATGGAAAAATTAAAAAGACATTTTTTCGCAAGTCGAAAAAAACCAATGTAAACATAGCCACAAACTTGGAAAACTCACTATACGTTTACAGCATATAGGAAGAATGTGAATTGAAAGTGACTGCAATTGACCAGACTCATGAAAAGAAGGTGACAATTCATTTCAGCTTTAGTTGTGTAAAAAAAACTCACCAATTCCCCCCAACATGGCAGGAATTCACTGGACGGCTAAATAGAATTCCTTTTAGAAAACTAAAGTCAGTAGGAATATTTACACGGGACGTTTATTGGATCACACACACATGCACACTGCTGTTTCTGTGTCAAATATTTACCACATAATAGTTAGCTATGTAATGCTCACAACTCGTGTTGGTAACAAAAAATAAGGCTAAAAAATGGTGTGCTTTTCAGTTGGCCTTCTTGTTGGTTGGTCGACGTGCACAGTTAGCAACTGGCCAACAGAAACAAGAAGAACTAAGTCAGTAAGTAAGTAAGAAAAAGAAGGAAAAGGAGATGACAAGAACTGTTTGGGAAGTTTGCTCACAGCACGAGGGTAAGTTTATGTCTGATGATTGGTGCTGGAAAAGTTGGAGGACCAGGACGTAATAAAAAGAGTAGTAGTCCGGGTATTGCTTCTATAGTCAGTCGGGCACACACACACACACACACATATTAGAACGGAGTGGATGGGAAGAAAGACAAGAGACTGACTGACTGACTGTACATACTCTCGTGCTGGTACTTTCTAAACAGAGGAGCCCAACTGAAAGTGCACAAGGAGCCCAAGTCTACAACTGTGGGGGGAATACGAGAAGTCATGGGTACACATACATAAAAGTGGTGAGGACCATTGCTGCAGTTGCGGCAACCCTGCGTCATTCAGTATGGCTCTGCCTCTACTGCCAAAATTATATATCAATTTCAAATAATCCAGTCAGTATGCATGGAGAGCATATAAGATGCATGTTCTAGACCGCCCCGTAGTCTCTCCCATGATATATACACGGGAGGGTGCATGACTACAAAGACTTGGGTCCTGGAACGCGAATCACGAACACAGTCAGTCAGAAAGCCAGTCTCTCAGTTCCTTAGTTAGTTAGTTAGTTAGTTATCGTTAGTTCCTATCCAAATACATGCACATATACGGGCAACAATAATAGCAATGTGGTTTAGCTAGTTTCTTAGTACTCTAGTAGTACTAGCTTAAGAACTATGTAAGCTAAGGGTTTTTTTTGTCCACAATATCCAATCTATTGCGGATTATGCTACAGGGAGCACTAGAAGCTTTTAGCATGTGTTTTCCTCACTCATCAAGGTTCACGCCATCAATGATATGGAAATATATAGCTACTTGTAGAGTGAATTGGGCATTTTGGATAGAAATAAATTAAAAATGAGTAAAATATTGAGAATATAGAGTTTAACTACTCCCTTGTAGCTATACATTGTACAGTTTCCATCATATCATGGAATCCGAAGGAAAATGAAACTTGCAGAAATCACTATTGAAGGGTAAACAAGCATTGTATTGTAGCAAGGGGAAAGCATTGGTGTGTCGTCTCGGAACAGCAGCAGCGTGAAGTAAAAGCGTCTGTTTTTTGAATATGCAGCTTATATTGGGAATGAAGGTTTTGCAAATGTTGTTCTTTTGATTTCTGAGAGTACCAATATCAGTGGACATTTACTAGCTCTTCTATTTGGGGAACCGAAATGAAATGTCTAACGTTATACTCTAAGTTAGCTTATCCCCGTGTATAGTTACTCACTGCTGTGCAAAAAAGAATTTGTGAGGAACTATAGCATTAGT
>Ga0210040_10003264_pt1 | contig 22077 bp, 12 predicted proteins | sample CryGeyCG12114_NA_FD_185462 | JGI IMG/M metagenome (GOLD analysis project Ga0210040, IMG submission 185462) | Groundwater microbial communities from aquifer - Crystal Geyser CG19_WC_8/21/14_NA (SPAdes) (version 2) | ecosystem: Environmental > Aquatic > Deep subsurface > Groundwater | place: USA...
AAAATGCCTAAGTTGTTTTTGTACACATAAGCAGTGTTCACGGTGACTGTTTTTATGATGGAATGAGTACAGTTAAATACACATGTTTGTGTTCGGGAATTCACGTGTCTTTACCGTTTGTGTGGTGTATATATCTTCAGTGTCATAATCTCAAACTATCATAAAGCCGCAAAAAATGTCTGAAATATTTTTTTAAAAAAGGTCAATAATTTTAAGTTACAGTAAAAATCAGTTTATGCGCAAAGTAAATTTCAAAATAACCTTCTCACACATTTATAAAAACTAATTTTTTTGTAGATAAGAAAACTATCTATAAACATGCAAATTGTAATCCTACTTGCGCTAGAAATATATCGTTTGAAAAGTTTAATACGGATTTAATAAAAAGTATACGAACTTCACCGCGTAGCAAATCAGACAAGTCAATGCTACCAAGTCAGTAAAGATCTATCTCTAAAACTTGCAATGCATTTTTTTGATAAAATCAGTTTTTGGCGAAGCTGTGAAACGCTAAAAATTGTAGCGTTAAAAAAATCACACGGATTTAAATAATAGTATACGCACCCTTCGAGCAAATTTAACAGGACAATGCAATTGAACACTGTCTATGTACACAAATTTTGGAAGTGGAAAGTCAATCTGTTAATGCGTTACAAACTTATGCACTTGTTTTAAAACCTGTATTAGGCACAGCCAACTGTACTAGAAGTATTTTTCCGTGATTATGAAATTTTCCAGCAAATATGATGCACGTTACACGTTGCATTGCATACATTTGAAATAAGCGTGTAAAGTAACTTATTTTTTCATAACAGAGATACTAGGACGTAAATCGCAAATATCAAAGAGAGCACATTATCAAACATGACATGTTTGCGCACGATACATATACGGAGTATAGCTGAAACGTGTGCGTGCTGAAGGCCGTTAAAAAAGAATTTCATATTCGTTTTGGTGTCACATCACTCACACTTGCCTTCTCAGATCGGCATGATTGAATAGGATGTGTTCCCTAAAAAGGAAAGTGAAAGGGAGCATCATCATTTGTTCATCCTTGTCGAAGAAGATCAAGATGACTTTGGAATGTAGATTATGACATTTATTCAAGCTCTTTCTCCATCTCACAGTTATATTGGTCTTGAAAGAATCCAAAATGTCGTGTTGTGCCCAAAGCAGACAGGCTATGTATGCTCACTATGGGAATTATGTCTTGAATGTGGACAAAAAGTTTTGGAGCAAAGATCATAGAGATTGATGACAGTGGAAATGGATTTTCCATTTTTATTTGTACAAGTTGGTTTGTACTTTGGGCGAGAATGTCTGTCCGTACAAAGCAAATTAAGCTTGCATGATATGGTTTGAAAAGTTATTGCCGAGTCAACCACACTGTGTAAGGGTGAGATGGTCTCTCTCTGATTCTATCAAATGGCACATTTTTTTTCTCGCTCTCTGAGTTCACGCTTTATGTATGGAAGAAGTGTGTACTCTATGCAGCTGGTAGAATGAAAGTGATTGATTTTTTTATGGGTTTTCCCTTAAGGGGGAATCTCAAATTCCATGCCCTTTCTAGTCTTTGTCAGTGGAAGAGACAGGAAAAAGTTTGTTAGAAGGTTTCAATTTCTAAACTTTCTAACAATGATCAGGCTTACTAAACTGGTGGAGAAAGTCAAGTTATTATTGGGGAAGAAAAAACAAGTTTGAGCTACAAACTCTTTACATGATATTATTTGGGTTCCATAATAGACCAGTTTTCTAGGGTTTTTGATTCCATGTTTTCCATTATAAAAGTCAAACTGAGTAGATTCTCATAGTTTTCTTTTATTGGGAAAAACTATTGGATTCAATGGTGGATTTATACGGAGATTTACTTTAGTTACGCCACACATATTAAATTTTCCTTGAAAACGCAATAGCATTAGCAGTGCGGAAGACGAGAATAAATGAGGATGAGGGAAACGTCGAGTATATTTATGTAAGTTTCAAACTCTTCTTTAGAAAGCTGAATAGTTCTGAAAAGAGCCAAACCACAAAGAAGAATTGTTATTAGGTGATTCACTTCAAGTTTTTTTCACAACCAAACCAAGTCATCGTTATCGACGAATGTGAGTGGAAATGTTGTATAGTAGTTTGGTGCCGTAAACCTTTTATGGATTCCTCATGGGGCATTGTAGTCTCCAACAATCCTGTCTCCTATAAATACTATGTGATCACTGGTGTGTGAAAATGAATCTTTTCTAACTTTACCTTGTATTTTTAAATGCACGCTTTTCTCCCTACTATACGTGAAAAATGAGTTGAAATCTAAAATAAATGTTTCCTCATAATTGAATTTGTGTAAGATCCCACTTGCGTATCAATCATCTGCCAGTGTAGGAAGCAAGTCCGTTGCTGGAAAGAAAACATTAGTTAAGTTACTTAGTAGCCAACGAAAATCAATTTGTATGGGAAGATTCCCCCTCTTACTGACTCTATATATGGCGATAATGCGGAAGCAATGATAATAACAACGTTCGCATGTGTGTTCGTAAGCACCTCCATACAACTGGTTCATAATAACAAGAAGTGAACGCACGGACTGGTCTGCAAAAAGGCGATAAGATCTTTCTCTCATCATGGCCATAACTTTCCCTTGTATACCTCTCTGCCGTGAAGGTAATGCGAAGAAAATTGATCTTAAAGTAGCAAGAGTTGAGCCGAGTGGCCACAACTGCAATCATTTCCTCTTTAGATCCTCCTCTTTAACTAACTATAAGTGGGCAGTTAGACCAACTGGGAATGTCTGTGAGAATGGCCTCATGTTTAAAATAGTTTAGGAGCATTATCAGCAGCACAGCTTTTTTGGCCATTAAAAACGCATGAAACTCATCCTCTCCTTAACTATATGACTCCTATGACTTGTTGAAGAGAAATATTGTTGCAACAACAGGAGTTTCATAAAGTTAGATATAGTAGTTAAAATATCTAACCTGTCTAACAGATTACGAAGTCGTTGTTGTAAAGTGTATAAAATAACGGATTTCCTTGTCACACCATAAAATTATGTATGTGCATATGTGAAGAAACCGTATATCCTTTTGTGTGAAAGATTTTCTTATTTACTCTTCACTTTGCTTGGCTTACTGTCTGGGGATATGGAATGAGGAGACACGAAAGCTTTTTAAGCGATTAGTATAGCAAACTGAAATCATGTGTAATCCTGTGTTGTTGGTTGCTCTCTTTATCTCTACGTTTATAATATTTCACAAGAGCTTCTAAGCACGTTTGGCTTCAAGATAGAATGGGGTTTGTTGTTAGGATGAACAGAGTAGTAGGCACTCAACGCGGTACTTGTGCAGCTGGCACCCATTTTTAGGAAATTGTATTGTTTTCTCCTTATGTTGGAGAATGTTAGGGCGTTATATGAGAAGTGAAAGGACGGTGAAGGAGTTGCGCTTAGTTAGAAAAATAATTGCAAGGATCTGTAGAATTCACACTAATGGGAACATTACTTTGATAGTACTCGCCTGATATTAATGAGATGGAAGTTTTTTATTTGAAACTTGAGCTTAAAGAATGGGGAGTGTATCAAATTTTTCCTTCTAGTTAGTTAGGGATTTTGTAGTCAGAAACTGTAGAAAATCCTTTTGGAATAAAAGTTTCAACTTTCATCTATACTGGATGTTTTTGAAACATAAGTTCTGATAGTAGATAGCTAGTATAGTTTACATTAATTTATGGTATGATTTTTTAAGAACTTGTGATTTTTTCATCCTCTTGATCACGTCAAGTTTATTATAATCGACTTTTCTATAATCTGTATGCATGGAGTCTTGTTGGAGAGAAAAATTGTGTACTTTCTCTTCGACTAAGCTCTCTATTGTAAGAATGCCAGGGTGAGTAATGACATCAAATGCGTCTACTTAGAACCCTAAGCCTTTTGAATTGAGTTGTTTTTTTCTTTTTGTCTAAACTAGCCTGTTAGTCGTATTTATCCTTGTTTGTTGTCTGAACAAACAGGGACGCTTTAAACTATGCATAATGAGTTGAAGCTCTTTCCATTCTGCTAAATCCACTTAAAACGTGTCTTGCATCTATTAATGAACAAGAGTCCAAAAATATACTTCTCGTGACTTGAAAATTTGGACTAGGAGGAAAAGATTTATAGTACTTTGGATCCTGAGCAGATTCGATACACTTAGGAAATCTTAATGAGATGACGAGCTAGTTTTCGTTATGGGAAGAAAATACATAGTATACTTGCTCTCAGCTTTCTTTTGCTCGGCTCAAGTGTAAGCAACGCACATAGGGAGACATGGAAAGAGGTATTAGAGGGGGTTGGAGTGATTTAAATAGAAATTGACGCCAAAACAAAAGGGGAGAGAAATCTAGTTATTATATGTCTCCCGCAGTGTTTTCCTTTCAACCAATCAACTGGCCTGGGAAAGCTGGAGAACAATATTAAATAGTAGTTTCCACTTGTTTTCTCTGGCTGTCTCTCATCTCAATAAATGCTGTAGTGTGGTCGATTGGTCGCGTAGTCTGGCGGTTTGTTGGCTTTTTGAGATGATGGATGCCGTATTGGAGTAAATAGTAGTCATAGACTCTGCTTGAAGTCCTTTGTGTTCAAATACGGGGGGAGACGATGTAGGGAAAGCGGGGATTTGAATATATTCTGGTAGTAAAGCTGTGAAAAGGAAAGCGAGGTGGTAACTTAATACTCACTTTTGTGAATAGTTAAGTCTGCAAGATAATATGGCACAAGGAAAAGATTTTTTGGGCTGATTTTTTCTCAACTTACATCAAACTGAGTGGCTCAGTTGTGAAAGAAGGCAAAAAATGTATGACCTACTGGAGAATACGTTGCACATGAAGTAGAAACTCTTGAGCTATTCTATTGTGGTGGTTTAGACAGCATTACATATGTCGGCTCAATTTTTCTGGCTTTATTTGGGAACCAAGTAGACAGAACATTAGATTACTGGTGCTGTTGAAACCAGTATTGCTATATGCGTCTAGTTTGAGCAGATAAAAATAAATGGGATACTGAATTCATTTAGTTTTTTCCCATTTGAAGTCTAGAGTCTACGAGGAAATTAATGGGTACGAACTTAAAGACTCGTCTTATCTCTGTATTTTTGTACAGTTGGCGACACTAGAGTTTGTATTAAATCTCTTTCAAGTCTTTCATTCCTTGAATCTTATTACATTGGTCGTTTCTGTCAATCTATTGTATAGTGCTAGAGTAGTTTAACAATAACAACTAACTACTTACTACCTTAATTCCATGACTGTCGTAAAAATGTATGGCGGATTGAGTGGATTGTAAAGAAAAAATTGAATGTTTCTTCACGTTTATTTACTCCATCAGGTTTTTTTGGGATCTTGGTATTTCTTTGCTGTTTTAATTTAATCGTTGAGAGGTCTTGCACTCCAGAATGATGATATGATTATGGAGATAATTTATTATTCTACAGGATACTTTGTAGTAGTAGTTCTTACAATAGGACTGAACCTCCTAAAATATTCTTCCTAAGTAGCACTCATTTATGAGATGAGATTAAAGCTTGCTTTGCGCACATAAAGATTTTATGATGTGCAGTTAACTTGAGATCGCAGTATGCACGTAGAAAGTCTTGGAATATAACAGTAACACTTTATGAATCATATGATGAAAACCGTGAGTGTCAGTCTATAAGGAGAATCTGGTCCCATATTAGGGAACATGGAATGTCATCATTTTGTTTCAAATGGGTAGGCAGACACATTTGGTTCCCCAGCACCAAAGATTAAATGAACTCTACTAAATGAGCGCTCACTCTCTGACTAACTAACTAACTTGCTAACTAATTGCCGTGCTTAATAGGCATGAATATAAGAAACTTGCTTACGAGGCTAAATAAAGGAGCCCACTAGCTAGTTAGAAATATAAAATCCATTCCAACTGCTATTCAAATGTATACAGAAGCGAACCGTCAGTTCCATATGGAGGAAAGCTTGACTATGCTTTTGTTTACCTCAATGGATAATGGAATGACAAATTGTGAAGTAAATTAGTCCTATTGAATCCAGGATTTGTTGGTGACAGACAGGTTTTCAGTTTTGAATGAGAGCCCTTGATTTCTCTGGTTTGTGGCTTCTACATTCTATATGTGATTTATTGACTATAATTATTACTATTGCTCCAGGACGCTGTGTGTAAATAGTAATTAAACTACTCTATATGGATATGAAGATGTGAATAAAACATACGGGCAGAGCATGAAATGAAATGGGCAGGATGTTATGCTGTTGTATAATTGGGTCTATGGGTTTGTTTTTGGCTTCTTTTCATAGGGAATGTTTTCTAGTATTTTTTCATTAGTTCTTGATATGGAGAATGAATGAATTGGTAATAAGATTGTTGAATAATGATAAGAAAAACAAGGAAATTGATGTCTGGGAAGGGAAAGGAGACATTAAAGTATTTGAATTTCATGCAATCATGGAAGGTTCCTGATAGAGTTATAAGGGAATGTATTAAGCAGTTGCTCAGAGTATAGAAACGCATTTGGAAGCCATTTACTTTTGGATTTGCTTGGACAGTAAATTTAAGAGTGCTAAAGGGAACTGTCTGGCTGTAAGTGTAGATTGTAGAGCAATATCTGTCCCTAGTTGGAGTCTTATGTGCACATGATGGTAGTACATGTTTGAACTAGGGAGAATTTTTTCCTGGATAGAAAAAGTGTGGAAAATTCCGTGAATATTTAAATGGAGGAGAAAAAAACCTTATTCGTTGGTCGTGGACCTGAGAACTTGACAGCAAGAACCATATTTTATTTCTGTTCCCTTTCTCTCGGCTGGCTTTTACTGTTTTATTGTAACGTCGTGCATACTCCACACACATAGGCAGACCAGAGTGAAACCTATGTTTTTCATGTTCAGGACCCAAAAATGTAAGTAGACATTGCTCACTGTATCGTTTGCGCGTATCCCAAATGGTAGTGCAAACATTTTTATTCTGAAACCGAGTTTACACACTGTAGTATAAGTTTTGTGATCGTATTACTACATTGGGCGGACAAGGAGCCCATAAGATGTGTATGGGTTCCACCACCAGTGGTAGGGTTGAAGAAAACAACTTTTACTTACTCCTCATTGGTAGAGATACCCTTTGTTTTTGTAGGATTATGAGTCCCAATGGAAAAGTGAATTATTTTCACTTGACGAAATCCTACATTGGATTCAGGGGAGACTACCAATTTGATTCTTTCACTGTTTTGTTGTTACCAGCGCTAACCCAAGAATGAATTTATAGGTTTACTTACCCAGCACATTTTTACTGCGTACAGTGACATAGCTGAGTGTACTCACCATACGAGTGTAAGAATTGTGCATGTTATTCCGAGGCTAATAAATTAAGCATATGATGTTCGGGATGTGTTATCTGAAAAGACACATGGAGAAAATACAGACTTGTTTCTAGTGAATAAAACAAGCATGATGTATAAGCTAGGGAATGATAATTGATAAAGTGCGTTCGGAAGACATGTGTCAGCCTACAGGGCTCAAAATATTTGTGTAGCAGAGAAAAAAGGGAGTTGGCATGATGACTTGTTTCAAATAATATGATTTTCAGGGATTTATGACTCTTTAGACCGTGTTGTGTCCTGTTTGGACCAAGATGTAAAAATTGCTTTCACCCAAAAAGTACTTCTAAACATTCACAAAGAATCATAAATCAAACTCAAGTTTCTATGCATCATCATAAACTTCATCTGCATTTTCATGTGATGGAGCCTGAAAGGAGAATAAGTTTGAATAATTTATAAATTACAAGGACCAAGTCAAGTGAGACTCGACATGTCGTTCCTCTGTCTACTTCCGAACAATATTTTAGAACCCTGGGCTCTATATGTATGCACCCACAGTTGAATTTACGACACTATGCATATCGTAAAAAGAGAAGATGAGCACACTTTGTTGAGTATTAGAACTTTATAGTTGGCCTTTATGGTGCATTTTGTCACAGGAAGAGTTTGCATGCCACGAGCTCATATTATGATTTTGTACTCTGTGAACGTACCCGCAGTTGTGGGAGGATGGTGAGACTATATGGTTCCCAGGACTGGCTTGTACACTATGTGTGTATAAAATAGTACATGTGTGGCAGTGTGGCTTTGAATTGAGAATGAACGGAAACCTGAGACCGGTAGTGTTAAAGTGTCAGTGGTTACATAAAAGGTTATACTGTTAGCTAGAGCTTCAAGGCTGCCAGCCAAGTTTTTGCTCATCTTGAGAATAGGAGAGATGGTGGTTTTGCAGGTCGAATTGATCACCTTCCTTCAAACTCATTTTCTGTTTACGACCATAAAGCTGCTCACATTTGCCATTTGGTGACTACTGGGCTCTTCACAGTTGAGGCTCGTTGACTCTCGTTCCTTTTTTACGCTGCTTGCCTGTGCAATAGGCTCGGCTCTCGTGATATGTCTAAACATCGTTTTCATGTCAGCTTAAACACAAATAATTTGCTCGTAAATTCTGGGATTATATTATAGCGACAAGATCTGAAATGAAAAAGAGAGTAATTTTCAGGGTTTTTACCAAGTCCAATTGTGAGACTTGCTCGTATATAAATATATGGAGGGAATGGAAATGCGTCTCGTTTTTATTGCCTCGTCTCTCAGTGGCAAAGGGTTCAAAGTGCATTTCATTTGCGAGTCAGTGTAGTAGTTAATATTTATTCTAGGGGGTTTTACGCATACATTAAGTTGCCAATTTAAGTTGTTTTCTTGATTGATAAGTGTGCTTATGTACTGTATTACCCTTTTATGGGTTTCATATATGAGTGGAACGGAAAACGCAATGATGTTTTTGTGAGAGGCCTTGTTTTCAGTGTTTGTTTGTTTTGCATTCGTTTCAGGATCCTATGGCTAGCTTTGATGTGAATGGCTTGGATGCGGACCCGATGCCAACTTATGACTTGACGGATAGCAATAGGCATGGGACTCGATGTGCTGGGGAAGTTGCTGCAGAAGCCAATAACAGTATTTGTGCCACTGGGATCGCATATGAAGCTGGAGTTGGAGGTATGAATTTTTTTGCATTCTTGTTGCTAGTCTTTAAATGCTGCATGGTATGATTTAATTAACATGCAGCATTGTTTTGCATTCAGTCAGTTTGTTGTTGGTGATTTTTAGAAAGTTTCATTATGTGGAAGACAGATGAGTCCTGTAACATACGGAAATCGTATGCGATTTATTTAGATCGAAATATTTAAGAGTTTATTTTACAGTTCATCAGCATAGTGTACTGATGAATTGGGCGGAAATTGTGAGCAAACGGATATTCAGTTTCATATTGGCGATTCTAATATCTGAACTGTTTATACTACTGCAGTATTGTATTGTCAGAATTTGGAGCTAGTAATGGTAACTAAATGTCAGACGTAAGATTTGCTTTGGTCAGTAAATTATCGGTGCAACTTATTCCATATACTTGTGATGATTTGTAGCTCTCAACTATCTAGACATTGAACAATTGGAAGTAATTTTTCCATTGTCCTTGCGTATTTCAACAAATGAGGCTGATGACTGAGCAAAGTCATGAAAATACACACTTGACTGCTTTTTCCTCTCGAATGAGTTTTATGTAGCAATTTTTTCACGTAAAAAGTATTATCTGTTCATGTGTGATCTACTGAAATGATTTGGCGTACTTGGGACTACTACTTTTTGCTAGGTTATTCATAAACTGTTGAGAGCTATCGTTTTCTTGCGTATCTGAAGATGTTATCAACCACATAGTTAGTAAAACTTTCTCGTCAAGAGAATGAACGAGTAAAATATATTGCTAATTTAATTGCTTCCAAGATTTTCCGGTTTGCTTGTCTCTGAACAGCAGCAACAGTAGCACTTCAAGTGAACACTAAAAGAGAGCAAACTACTTTGTATGGTGTTGATATACTCCCTGTGTTTACTTATCAAGTCTTGGCTCAACCAACTTGGAAAAGAAATGAAATGAGCTTTTCTCTCTCTCTCTGTCTGACTGACTGAATGCTGTAGTTAGTTAGTTAGTTAGAAAGGAGCGTCTGTGAGCAGTGCACAAGAATGCATGTACACATTTTTGGTATGGCTTCAACTAGTTGAAACTGTGAACTATGTCCACAATAGTTTACAATTACATTCTCCTGTGTGCCTGATGAATTCCGTACCTCAAATTATCTCTAAACGCCTGAATAGTTTCCGTGTGCAATTTCACTAACTAGAATCCCTCTGCTGACTAACTGAGGGAAAATAATACTTTTTGTTCCTAGAAAAAATGCATTCCTCTTCCTTTTATGGTTCCATACCAGTTAGTTAGTTAGTTAGTATTACATGGAACTTGGTGTATGTTCTTCACTGTTGCTTTTAGGAAAAGGAAACAGGAGTGGACTGAATTCGCTAATTGCCTTGTTCTCATTATATTATACAGTGATAGATAGTTTACATGTACACTCCTTTCTTTTCCCTGTCTCTCGGGCATTTCCAACAATTACGGCCGTTTTTCCATCTGGTCTGCCTCCACTCCCCTTGTGCTTAACGAACTGGTTGCATTAGTATATACAGAGGGAAAGTTCTTGTCTTTTCATTCCAGCTCATCTGTATTCATGTGTAAATATTTAGCTTCCTCAGCTGCTGCATTCATAGTGAGATTTGGAATTTTCCCTCTCGATTTGTGTCGAACAAAAATGTGAACTTGCGCTTGAACAGAGTGAGTGAGCAGTAGAAAAGTACATAGTAACTCTTTTGCTGTTTTATTTAATTTGTCAATTTTAGTTATGTATCACTTTCCCGTTTACAGTAATTGAATGAGACAGCGCGGAATGGTCTGAATGTCAAGTTTATACTTTTCGAAAATTTATCTCTTCCACTTATTAATTAGTAATGGAGCATTTGAATTCTTGTCAGCGATCAAAGTTATAGCTTGCTCTGTTAGTTTTCAGCATTACGAGTGATCGGAGATGGCTAATTCGTTTTGTCAATACTATGGTTCCTCCGGGTAGCGTGTTTTCTGATGCTGTATGTCAGTTGTGCGTTCTTTTAACGAGCAGTTTTGTTGTAGTCCTGTGCCGTAATGAGAGTATCTCATCCCCAAAGTGAAGTCGAGATTCAATTATTTTTTTCAGAGCGCAAGTGGAGATGAGGCGTTCACATTACAATGCTGTGTGCGAGTGGTCGTGTAGAGGAATTAATGAGGAAACTGTCAGGATGGCATGCAACGATAGGATAGTTGATTTTTTGTTGTTGTAGCTACAAACTAGAGATAAAATTTTAAAAATAGGCCTGCCGAGAAAGTCTGGGAACACAATTGAGCAAGATTTTTCTTAGAATTCGTATAGTTTTTTGTAATCACATGTTTTTTGTCTGGCAGAAGAAAGAAGAAGGGGAAAAAAAATAATGATTTGAATGAGTTTTCAACATCTTAATCAAGAAAGAGATTGAAAAGCTGTAGGAAGCGACAAAAGTAAACAAAGTTGAGATTTGAGATGAAACTTTGACTCTTCCTTTGTTTGTGTCCGCCTTTCATGCATTATAACACTATTGATGATGACACACGCAGATACATAAGCGTCCTATGATTTGTATTCCACGCTGGGAAGGTGTGGTGAAAATATCCTGGTGTGATCAACTTTTTAATTATAGAGTGTAGAGGGGATTTTAAGTTTCTTCTTTGCTTACTTTTGGCAACTCTCGTGCAGACTGTTTTGTATTGTGCAATGGAAATAGAGTTTGGTTTTGAAAGAAAACCATGAAGTTCTCTTGGTTGATTAAACTGTTTGTTGGTTTAGAAAAAAATGCATTTGTATATTATTTGTACTGTTGAATCTAGCTGGGAATAAATTTTGTCATTTATTTCTCAAGTGAGAACTAATCTGGGATGTAGGAGCGATTAGACTGAACTAGAATTTAAAAGCTTTTGAAAGAGCTCTTTGTATAATGTGTTTCTAGTTTTGTTACCATAATTGAATAAAATGTTGCAACTTTTACTCTTTGTGCTCCCTGTACAAATGCACACAAGCGATGACATAGATTTGCAATGCTGGTTGGAAAGCAACTGTGAATGTATTCTAGTAATGCAAGTCGGTGTAACTACATTTAGTTAGTTTGTAGTTGTAGACAAACGCGTTCCTTTTGCTGAGGTATCAACTTCTGGTTCTTTGGCTAGCGACCACAAAACTAGAGTTCAAAGCTAAATTGTCAGTTTTTTCGCTTGGGGACCCGACATTATTGGAACGTCCATGTTTCCAGCGGCACATTCTCGCCCACCGTGTTATTGGATTTAAGTTTCTTCCTTTCCGACTGTGTCCCTAACTTTCAATCTTTTATGTGTGTATCTCGTTTTGTGCATGTGCGTATTCGTTCTACATTTGGCTCACAGGCTCACTTTTTCCTTTACTCTTTCGTGTTGAGGACAAGTAGAAATTTAAAGAATTCCTTTGGGGACTTGTGTGAGTAGATGATTGTGTTTCCATCTTATATCAGCGGATTGGGAGGTAGTCGCAATAAAGTGTACTCTCATATCTTTTGGATATAAGGGATGTTTGGTTTGGTGATCACAAGTATTGGAAATAGGAAAAATATTAAGGTATAAAGTTTACAAATTTGTAAAAAGCCTTCAAAGTTGTATAGCTCATTTTGAGCGGAGTCTACTGTTTTGAAGATTTTTGTGTTAAGAAATGTTTTTCATAGACTTTATAGTCAACAGACATGAAAGGATCTCCCATTGTAAGAGTTTGTCTTTGCCTTCTATGCTTTGTCGTATTCCCTTGAGCTCAGCAGTTTCGCTCGCAGCCGTGTTGATTAATTGTCCACACTTTTTCATGAAATATCTAGACACTGCAGTTTGCTCCCAAATGGAGAAAATCATTTTGAAGAAAAAGTGGCTCCCTATTTTGTATGGGCTTCAAGCTGTTTCACTTCACGTTTACATTTTTCTTTAGAGAAGCGAACCAGACGTGATGTATATATGATACGATGATATGAAATGTTGAACGGTGAAAGCGCTTTGTAAATGTGATGATAAAATCGTTGAGAAAAATGACCTCATCTGGTTGACATGTGTGAGTGTGGGAAACAGAGAGAAAGTAGGCAATAAAGATGTGTACGTGAAAAAATATAGAAGATTAAAGTTGATACGTAATCTTGTTTGTTTTGCTTGAGGCAATTGGAAAATAAATGTCGTCTTCGAATTTCATATTGATCCTGACAGTCTCAGTAGGGATTCAATGGTCTCATGTTTTTTCATCCTTCTTGATTTAGATCTATTGATTGAAAAGGACAGACCAAGCCAGGCAGGACTACCATCCATGTTCCAAGTACACTTCAATTGGGTTCAATGGGAGTGTATGCATGTTCAACTACGTGTCGTGTCGTGTCATTCCTAATACCTTTTAAATTTGGATTCATGGCCTTATGATCGTATAGACATTGCCCCTTTCCCTACAAACCGTGTGAAAGGGGAAGAGTCATAATTTGTAATCATGTCAGTCTGAGTGGTAAGACTGCAATTTTCCCTGAAAACATAGGCATCATTTTTGGTACTAATTCGTCAGGACTTCTCCAGAGACACATATCTTTCACTTTATCAAATACATAGTAGTGGTAGGCAGTAGGCTGGCAGCATGAAAAGTTAAAAAGGAGCACACTCACTTTGGTAAAAGCAAATGTGGAGGCGGCTTCACAGAAAAGGCAAGTGTGAAGAATACTCGGGAGAACTGTCAAGTATGATTAACTTGGCACTTGAATGTGTTGAATTTCTTTTTCAGAGTATCTTTTTCTTCTTCCCAGCATAAGGTGTATGTGTGTGTGTGTGCAGTTACGGCCAAGGGAGTATTATGATTCTATATTTTTCCCCTTTGTTAATAATGTGCTGGTTGTAAGTAACTGACTGACTGAGAGTGAGTTCATTTTACTCTCTGTAATTTATTTTATCGTGGTGATCTTCATCGTAACTGATTGTTCGTGCTCAACACTTGTGACAGAGGATGTATAAGTAGGACATGAACGTGCAATAACAAATATGAATGGGGAACTTGTTTTCTCTAATCAGTGTTGTCACGCGGAATGCTTCTATGATAGCACCGTAAAATGGTGTGTGCACGCAATGCACCTAATTTCTTTTCCTTTTTTCTGTTATCGCCATCAAATGGGATGATTGGAACTGTAGGTGTAGGACACATCTTTATTGTGTTGTCTGAGTTTATTGCTCAATTTTTTTTGCGTGGCGAGTCCACCACGGCCCAACATGAAAAATAGATATACGACTATTGTGGACAAAACTGTTGTGATAAAACTTTGCTGGTGCTGTGCTTTTTGTATGATTGGTTGCTAGATTGTTTCATTTGGCTCTTTGGAGCCTAGCGATGGAAAACTAAAAAAAATGACAAAAATTGAGTACAACCATATGGATTGATAGCGTTGAGAGACTGGTACATGTTTTTAGTAGTGACTGACTGACTACTATAAGAGTAAATAAATGATAGTATAGATGTACTGTAAGTGTCAAGGCACGTCGAACAAGAAGAAAATAAATATGAAATGTTTTGGGTGCATCTTGCTTTGTGTCAGCTTTTTTTATTTTATTGTAGTTGCTCTCTCATCTCTACTAGGTTACTTATCCGTCTGTCGTGTTTCATTTTTTTTTCGGTCTCTCTATTTTTTCATCCCGTTTACTCTTCTCCTTTCGCTGCCAATAAACGTTAGATTTCTTTCGATGGATTTTACTCTCTTTTGTTTGCTGAAGGAACGTATTTGAACATTTCTAGTATGTCGACAGTCAAGAGAGGAAATGGACGTGGATGATTCTCATTTGTTTTATTGCTTTTTGCGCTCGCTCTTTCACTTCGTGCGGATCTATCTATTTCCCCTGTACAGTGTGGTAGTTAGATGAAATCTAATTCAAGTCGACTCGTTACATCTTTCGTTTTCTTTCTTACTTATGCCTCATGTTTTGCTGTTCACGATAGTGATGGTAAACTTCATAGTAAATTCCTTTCGTGCTTACTCTCGTGCACATTCACGTGATTGTGTGCACTATGGGTTAGAGTGTGTGACACAATTCTCCGTTGGTTCCTATATTAAGGGCTCCAGTGAAAGGAGCGAAAGGGTGTAATCTTTATTTTTCCACTAGTCATCTTTTGATTTGGCCATATGTGTAATACTTTATATGGGATGTATGCGTGTGTACGACAGAGTGTGGAACAGAGTAGATTTTGTGTAGTTAAGCTGGATCCAATCAAAGTAGAGCAAGATTCATGATGTGGAGAAAGTTAACTAGTTACTGCTGCAACTGTGCTGCGTATGTACAAATAAATGTATATTATATGTCGCTGCACATGCTTAGCAGGGGGAGTCTGCCGGATTGCATTTGTTGGCACTGTGTGTAGTCTTTTTTCCTTCGCCAAGGGATTTAATACTTTTTTCATTACATGTGAACGGAATATTTTTGTACAGTTGCTTATGTGTATTAACAAGGCGGGACTACTACATGCACAAAATAAATATTTATCTGATCTGACTAGGCAATGATAATAATAACAACAATAGCAGTATACTATAGACTTACTAACTTGGTGAAAAATGAAAACTGATCATGTGCGCATATTTTGGTGTGAAATTGGGAAAATACAATTTTTGTAGGCAATTGTTGTAAAATTTGATGGGATTCATTTTTCATGAGGATTTTTTTCTGTGGCAGGAGTGAGAATGTTAGATGGAGATGTGACTGATGCCGTTGAAGCGCGCTCACTTTCCCATAATCCTCAACATATCGACATTTACTCAGCCTCCTGGGGTCCTGATGATGATGGGAAAACTGTGGACGGACCTGGAGAATTGGCCACTAGAGCCTTCATGGAAGGAGTCACAAAGGTATGTGCTCTAGCTCTTTGATTACTCTCCCTCCCACAGTGCGCTCTAATGTTGTGTAATCTCCAATGGGATGCATACTTGCACTGACTGACTGACTGACTGTGACTGACTAACAAACAACTTATTTACTAGAGCAAGTCATTGCCCAAGTATATAAGGAGGGATAGTATGATAGTTAGTTAATGTTTGGTACCTTACCTTGCTAACTTTCCTGTCTCTGTTTACATGTTGTTGATAATGACTTGCTTTGTACTAGCTCTTACTCGTACATACGTTTGAAACGTAAACTTTTATTGCTTTCGTTACGCTCAATTCACATCATTATCAACTTTATCTACACTACAGTTCTATAGCAGATGACAATGATTTCCATTTGCTTACACGCTTGTTATTATGTTCATCGTAACCTAAAAAGACTATGGACTATGGAGCCTGGCTCGGACGTCTGTGACTGACTGAGTGAGTTTAAGTTAGTTTAGACATGTTTAGTCATCATAATATGAAGGAACTAATTTTCTTGGAATCAAAGAGATTCGAAACTGGAGTAAAGTTGAGTTAAATGCATGGAACGCGTGTGGAAGAACATGACAAACTCAGAAAGTGTGACAAGTGCCACCCACTGTGTACTCATGATGCCATTACCTTTTATTATCACTCTGGGACTTTAGATCTTGTTAGGCAAAGCCTATTGAAGGAAAGGCTTGCGAGGATCATATGGAGTTGATTATTTGACTTTATTTGAGGTAAGGGTGGCAACGGATCGGTTCGGATCAGCTCAAATCCGATCCGATCCGATAATCCGACAGTCTTGTCGGATCGGATCACCTCAAATCCGATCCGATCCGATAGGAATTATCGGATTTCGGATCCGATTACCTCAAATCCGATCCGATCCGATAACAATCCGATAGGCAAACAATATTTACGAACGAACGAAAAAAGGCCTGTGCATTCTAGGTTTGTCTGCTAAAACTTCTTCGTCTTGATTTTGACTTTGACTACTATTTTTAATTTCACTTAAACTTGCCATTTTATAAATACAACAATGGCACCACAGTTTTGTTTTATTATATTATATTTTAATTTGGCAAATTTTTGAAATCTTTTATAATATTAAATGGATAAGCAGCATACTCTATGAAAGTCCCACTTTTGATTCAAAATGGTGTAATCTCAATGTGCAATAAATAGTGTAACATTCTTTAATACGCATATTGCCGTGTTTAAGTTTTTTTACTTCATGAATTCATGCATGTGTCGCTTAAGCTGTGTAATGGAATATAGAAGAAAGCTCTACACAAAGTATCGCATGGTTACTCGTTTCAACATTGTTCTATCTATCGGATTCTATCGGATCATCGGATCGGATCACCGTCAGTCCGATCCGATCCGATAGAGGCTATCGGAACGGATGAAAAAGCTTGATCCGATCCGAATCCGATCCGATATGATCCGATCCGTTGCCACCCTTAATTTGAGGTTTTAATAGGCACTTGCTCACAGTCACAGTGTTATGTGGTTGTTTGTCAAATTCTGTAGCACAAATAATAATAATAACTACTGATTTTGGGAGTGAGAGACTTACTATAAGGAGTGAACTATATATAATGCCTGTATTCAGTAAGTTAGTGTCTGGGTTCTGCTTTTGGCAAGGTTTTAATTTAGAGGAGATTGTTAGTTAGTTAGTATATGCGGTCCTTTCATGTGGATAGTTCTGAAGCTTGAGCTTAGAGTGTATTGGTATGTTTTTACTACAGTGACTTTATGTGTGCATGTATTGGGGAAGGTGAAGGAGTTGAATGATACTTTAGCTAGTTAGTTGCTATAGGCTGTAGCCATAAAAGCGAGTAATAACTCTTGGTTTGCAGGTTTATTGGACAGTTTTGTTTTAAAGATTGTGCTGTGTTGGGAGGCAAGATTTTTAGAGCTTTAGTTTAACTAGGGATAGTTGGTTAGCTAGTTAGTTAGCGGCGGATGTAGAGTGAGTGAATCATTAAAAATTGTTTCGAGAATAGTTAGCGTAATTTTTTGTATCCTGAAAGTAGGATGTGCTGTGGGAAAAGTTTTAAGGAGCATTATGCAAAGACTTGAAATGAAGACAACTTGAACCAAATGCTCTTAATGAGCTGTCACTTTATTTCTAGATAAATAGTTGTTTTGTTCTGTAGAGACGATTTCCAGTTGGGAACCTAATTTTGAAACTTAGCAGACTAAACTTTTCTCATTTTTTGTATTTACCCAAAGCTATTAGGGGAAAGAATGCAACTTACATGGTGTGTAGTGTATAGTATAGTACAAGGGCTTAAAACTTTCTCTATCCATTTATTCTCATGCGCCATATAAAATATGAGCGAATGCTAAAATGCTGTACTTCCCATGTGTAAAAAGTGCTTGCACGACGTTTTCTTACCCTGAGCTTAAGACTCTATTTATTTTCAAGTTTTTTCTTGTAAAAGAGATTCGTTAACTATGAGTTGGTAGATGGAGTGTTGAATATTCTTTTCAAATTGCCTCCCACAGTCTACTTGTTTAGAAAGCAATCAGATAAAGTTCTTTAGGAAATTGAAGTGATTTCATCCTAAATGAAATCACTGGCTCAAATACCATATGGTTTCTTAACTTACTTTTCAGACCAGTTTATGTATTCTTCTACTGATTTATACTTTTAGGCTGACATGCTGTATATAAGTCATAATCTAAACAACCAACATTTGCAACAACCAATCTTATGTTATGTATTATGTGTTAACGGAAACACCTTGATAAACATTTTTCTACGTTTTTGAATCAATGAGTTAACTGACGATATTTATCAAAACTTTGTTTACTTGGTCGTATGAAAAAAATTACACTAATTCAGCTCCCAATACTTTTAGTATTCTCATTTAAACAGCCTGGGTATTGCAGTAGATTCTCAATTTACGCTTTGCTTTCATTTCCTTACAAACAAATATAGCTAGTTTTTAAGTTTCCTGCATATATTCAATAGTTTTTTGTGTAGAATTTCTTGGCATTGCTTTTTTCATTCCTCAACTGTAATGCCGAACTGCGTTTTCACATGAGTGGACAGTAATTATTCCCCATTGGATTTGCTAGTGGTAAGAATGGATGGGAAGTTGGAGTGTACGTAGTATTTGTAGTCTTCCATTTCCTCCTTACTTTTTTTTCTACATTTGCCTCTTCCTCTGGGATTATAGTGGTTAGCTTTGTGAGAAAGCTTTTCGTTTTCCTACAATAACTAATGTATATGTGCATTTATGTAGTATTTACAGTGTATGGATTTTCGCATACACACAGACCAGCTCTTGTGTTCCTAACTAACTGTCGTAGGACGGAAATAGGTGGAAGAAACAGGGGGAAATATCTAGCCTTTATAATACAACATTCTCTGGTCCATTGTGATTGTGGAGTCTTTTGTACACTCTTTGGTAATGTGTAGTAAAAGGGAGGAAGACGAAGGGAAATCCTTGCAACCAAATACTAAACTTGTTGTGAAGATTTTCTTACGATCTGCTGGAGTGTACACCAAGTCCACATATAAGGGATACACACACTCAAGGAAAGCACATTATTATGTATGTGCGTGTGTGAGTATATTGTGAGCAGCTAAGCATTTGCTTTCTCTCTCGTAGTTTTATGCGTTCACAAACTTTCCTTCCTCTCACTGAATGTTTATGGGTTCCCCTCATTCCTGATGGAGATGTTAAGTTTAACCGTGAGGAGTGGAAACTCACCTTTCACTAAAAGCAAAGTGTTGGGTCCTTGCCTATAGTACTTTAGTGTGGTGTTTAGCTAAGGTATGTGTAAATTGTTGCTGGCCGCTGACACTTTTTCCGGGCACTTTTCCTGAGCCTCTCCCCTCCCATATTGTTGTACGGGAAGATTTGTATTGATGGGGGTGATAGAGCCAAAGGAGAAAAGAAGATGATGATTATGGGGAGGGGAAAAGAGGGGCAATAAATTACTCTGAGCTATGGGTATTTTGTTGTTTTGAGTATATACATTCAGTCTGGAGTTTAAAGGCAAGTACCAGAGTTATAGTTTCACTTTAGTTGTAGGGCTTTCTGTAAGTGAAAAATAAATGGTGTTGTTTGTTATCAGCTGTGAGTTATTTGTATTGTAATTAGTGTTGTGAAATTTTAGCATAATTCATGTGAGCTCCAAGGGATGAGAATAAATGAGTTTTTGTGTTGTAAATCCTATGGGTTGAGTATGACTTGTTTGTCGTTTCGTGTAGATAAAGAGTTAAGCTGTTTCTGAGAGCTTTAGACATTACATATTATACCCATGTAGAGTGGATAGAAGGAAACTGTTTGGGAGGACTGACTTTTTGCAAGTTATTAAGACTTGATGCTCTAGATTTAAAGTACTCTGGTTTCTCATTAACTTATTCAAATAGTGGATTCAGTAGTGACTTCTTTCTGGAGAGTTACTACGAGATAAGAATGTATATGATGCCCAGAACGAGTTAGAGTCCACTCGAAAGAAACGATTATGACTGTTGGAAGAGAGTTGCCAAAAAGTTTTGAGACTGACTAAGCAAGTCCTTTTGTTGGAAAAATGCCTGCTCTGAAACTCATGGAAAAGTAATTTAGTGTCATTGTTTGAAAGTGCACGATTTCTTGCTGCTTAACTCTTAGAATGAATTGGACTATCTTCTGCTTTAAGCTTCAATAGTTGTATAATGTTGTATACCATGGACGGGCAGCCTATGGTTGGATCCCGTTAAGTGAGTTGAGCTCGGCATTTTTAAGATGACTTTTACTCACAGTACTGCTGGATGATGAGATTATATATGAATGTATAAATTTACAGTTAGCTATTGTAAAAGAAAAATATCTTGCCAATGCATTCATAAAAGAGTACTACTTATGTATGCATCATGAACTCTTTGTTAAATTTCGACATTACTGCCTGGATGATAGGAATTACTCGCAGTCACCGAGTTCCATCTATAGCTAGCGTGTGATATTGCAAAGCATTATTTATGCTATCAAAATTGAGAAAAAAATTGGGAATATAATGATATGAATGCGGAATTTATTCCGGTAGTATACCGTAGAGAATAGCATTGGCTTCTGCTTGTACGAACATTATTATTGGCAGAAATACATTTTCTCGTTACAGCTAGTACACATTGTGGCTGAAAAAGCTTTGAATTTTTTCTCTGTATTATATTACAATTGCTTTATATATTCAGTCATGTATAGTTTTATGAGTATGTACAGTTATGAGTCTATAAATTATTCATTCCATTATGTGCGCTCACATCACAATGACTTTGTTAACCCTTTATGGAATATAGTATAAGATTCTTGGTCCTGTGTCCTGACTAAGGAGGTGGGAAACACATCTGGAAATTACCACATAAAAATTTAGCATACCAATTCTTTTTCTTTATTCAGGTTGACAACCTGTCAACTTCATGGGCTTTAGTAACCCATTTGAGAGTCCCAGTGTGGGATAGTTAGTAAATATAGGCTTTGACAAGCTATCGTTCATTGGAGAAAGTGGCTTTTGTGGTCTCTTTGTTGACAGTATTTTTTCAGAAATATATACAAAGATGGATTGGATAAGGATTTTGGGGGTTGACCTAAACTCTGCATTTTAATCTTGCAATGCAAACAAGTCTTAGAACTCTGCATCATGTAGCAGATGGCCTTTCCTCTTTTATGATTACAAGTTGACAGTGACTTATTTAATGAGTACACTGGCCGCCTTTGTATACTTAAGCCCGGTTTACACTTCACTTCACTTTTTACTTTTTACTTTACCCTAACTTTCACTTCACTCCATTTTTCACTTACATATACACTGTGAAGAGTTTAGACTTATTTAGTCTCACACCTATTTCACTTGACTCTCATTTAACTTTTTTTTTACATGCCTGGGCCATAAAGTGAAGTGTAAACACAAAAAAGCGAAATTGAAAACATAAATTTGTATCTCTATCAGCTATCATTCTATGATAGCTTTCTTGCATTACAATTCTTAACCCCAGTTTTGATAATATAATCATTCATTAGCTATCTAGTACATGCATATGTGATCAATCATAAAAACGCGAGCTATTTAACTTTTATGGAGTATGCATTCAATTTGAAAAGAAAACTCGGTGCTCCTTATAAAGTCAACAGGGAGAAAACTAGATAATTCTAATTCCTGGTTCGAGTCTATATAGTCATAGTTAGTTAATTACATCATATTTGGA
>Ga0210040_10003265_pt1 | contig 22068 bp, 15 predicted proteins | sample CryGeyCG12114_NA_FD_185462 | JGI IMG/M metagenome (GOLD analysis project Ga0210040, IMG submission 185462) | Groundwater microbial communities from aquifer - Crystal Geyser CG19_WC_8/21/14_NA (SPAdes) (version 2) | ecosystem: Environmental > Aquatic > Deep subsurface > Groundwater | place: USA...
AAAAAAAAAAAAAAAAAAAAAATTACTTTATCATATCCAACGACTATAAGAATGAAAAACTTCTATGCCTTTGGTTTAATCAACTGGGTACGTAGGAAAACCTATATAGGTTTGTTTAACGGAACAAGTCCAGATTAACTTCAGGAAAACGGACTGAATGCTTTGTTCCGTACTTGTTTTTGAGCCAATCCCTAGTTAACAAAACCTAATGAAATGTGAATAGTCCATGACTAGTACAAAGGATTCCTATTGTACCCGTATTCTCTTTTGTTCTTACAGGTAGGTGAGTCCCTAATGATGGGCTACCCTTTGAGTGCTCCGTCGTACTTCCAAAACGTGACAGGTTTTCGGTACGTGCGAAATTACCTGGAAACACAAGTTCCTGAGGATCGACACTACTTCATTAATTTCTTAGAACAGCCCCACATACGAAAGGCGATTCACGTAGGAGAACTGGAATTGTCCACATTGAATGATACTGTGTACTATGCGATGAACCAAGATGTATACCAATCGGTGCGATCACTACTAGAAGCCATTTTGGACGCACCCGAAAATTACAAGGTGCTCATCTATGCTGGCCAGTTGGACACTGTGGTTCCGCATACAACAGTTCGAAAAGTTGTGAAAGAGCTCCGGTGGTCAGGAACTCAAGAGTTTCCACTCACAGACCGCGTCATATGGAGAGTTAACGATGAAGTGGCTGGCTACACAAAGACTGTGAGAAATTTGGTCTACTTATTTATGCGGAATGCGGGGAATATTGCTGGGTATGACCAGCCGTTATGGAGTTTCGACATGATCAACAGATTCACTGTTTGAACTTATATGAGCTGTAAACAATTCATCACTATTGAAATTGCTTATATTATGCTGCATTTATACAAACAATGTATCGGCCATGCTGGAAGTCATTACAATATTATCACAAATTATATCCATTCCAAATTTTGTTTGGTGACTAAAATGTATGGCATGCTGTATTATGTAAATTTTGTGTAGTTCGTCTGCAGCCTGAGATTATTGATAACGTAAAGCAGGACCACCTTGGTTTGGTTGATTGATAAAAGTTGTAAATAGCTACGCGATAAGCAGCAGCATTTCAATAAGGCTAAAAAATTTAACTAGAGATAGCTAAGAGTAGAGGGATTATGCATATTTTTAATGGAATGTTAGCTTACAAATGTGTTTTGTTTCGTAAATCATTATGTATTGTATGCTTATAAAGTTGGCTAGTTACCCTATACAGTGTAAATGCGTGTGATCGAGTGGATTGAGCAACATCCTGCATGTACGTGAAGTAAAATTGCATGGTGTGAACGACATATTGTGAAAACTGTATATATTTTTAAAGATAAACAAGATAATATATTTCATTTCATTCGCTACTCGCGTGAACTTACAAGAATAGATTTACTTTACAAATATTGAATATATACTTTGAGTCATGTTTTGTGAGATAAATGATTTGGAATAAATTATTGCATATAATGACTACCCACCGGCAAAAATAGTATAATCACAATCACAGGTTTCTAGTATTACCTAATCCGCTGATTCAATCCGTCGAAAAAATACCGATAGCATAGGAAAAAATCTATGCACAAACTACTCTAATTGGAATTATAAAACAAGATAAAAATAATTAAATACTGACCAGACTTTATGTTTTTGGGGCCATTCTACGGCCGAAACACTTTCTTCATTTGATTAGGGAATTTCTGACAAACTGGGCAAGGCACATTTACAGTGACACCCTTCCTCCCATGACGCTTTTTCCTTGCTTGAGCATAGTCCGGTCCACAATCTTCGCATAGACACAAATGCAAACATTTCAAAAAGATCAAACACACAGGCTTCCTCCTATCCAGACAAATTACACATTTCGTTATGTTATCATCATCGTCGTCATCCTCGTCATTTTGATGATGAGAAACCAATGAGTTGTCATTCATTTCCTCTCCCGCATTTGAATCTATTTGGTTTTTCTGGTCCACTGGTGAAAGTAAGTCTGGCGCAGACTTATTCCCACTGCTCGAGGGCGCAGATAAAGCCGTTTGATGTAACTTTGGGCTTTTGTTGTGTTCATCAATTGATTGCAAGTGGGACTTGAAATGGTTGTACAAAGGAATTGGATCAGTGGGCACGAATCCAAAAACATGTTCAGTCCCTGGATTAGCAAAGCAAAGCAAAATCTTCGTGTCTCTCCTACCTTCATGGAATTCTTGAAGGGATGTCAGACTGATACCGATCTGCAAGCAATTAGATTACGAATGGTTGAGTGATCACAAATCAGCTGTCGTTCGTAACAGAAACTACATTTGCTTTCAGTTACTAATTTAGTAATTTACAACATAAAATAAAAACCGTTAATCTGCACGTAGTTGTAGTCTATGGGATCGAATATTTCTCAAGATATGATTGCTTATGTGCAATAATAAAAGGGAAGAAAGTTAATTATAAAGATACATAGTTGAATCTATCTAATACCCGGCCATTGTTGAGCGCTTGAGCCAAAGATGGCGGACAACATCCATTAGGAGATACTCCAGGGTAATCAAACGAGAAGTGAACATTCCTAGGATCATTCCGTAAGTACGCTGTGGACAGACCATGGAGACAAGATTTGGGTAAGAGGTCTAATTTGATTGTCCATGCTGGTGTCCATCCTTCACGTCCAACTTTGGGGCATTGACTGTCATCAAAAGAAGAGTGAAGTTGACAAATTGATGAGTCGCACAAAGTCTCTTCACCAACAGTGTCTCCTGCAAAGTCAATATATTAAATTGCATGACATACTCACTTTAAGTCCCATACCTCTATTTTATAACCATATTTCGATATTTCAAGCTTAAGGACGTGGATTAGTATGATTTCAGCACTATGAAGTGTCAATAGATAATTTATATTCAACATAACTAATTATTTCGAAAAACAAGGCAATAGCCAGGCACGTTATATTATTAATTATTACCTGATACGGTCAACTCTTTCCATTCCCAAAGCAGCATTCCTTCCCATAGAGTACATTGTAGCCCCTTTCCCGATGCCGATTCATTTCGTGATTGACTCATACTGGAGCCGGATTACTCAGGCACAGGAACTACAACTGTCAACTCACACGGTTAATTGAATTCAATTATTAAAGTTCAATCTTCACTTGATTAAAACACACACAGAAATTATAGTTGGCATGAAGTGAAGTTATTAAACTAAAAAAACGAAACAAGTCTCGTTGTCTTAAAAGCGTCAAATGAATCAGTTCACGAGCAAGGATCGTTGACAAAATGGAACCATGGAACGCAACCATTGCAAGGATTTTCACTTTGCAATGTACTTCATAGGTGTGGTTTGGTGATGAGCTGAAAAGTTTACATTGCAACTCGCAGTTATAAACCTTTATCTACTAGCCAGAAACTCATGCATATTATGCAGTGCATACAATATCAAAGTGCGAGATTTATGAATGGAGCTTGAATTTTGTTTACATATTAAATGATAATAAACTGAAATAATGATTTGATTACAAAGCAATCAGTATCAGTATGTTTATACATGAGCCCGAGCGGCTTGCTTGCGAGTCATTTACATTGAGTAGGTTAGCTAACTATAAACCTGGAGCTATATTAATGTTCGCAATCATTTATGTTGTGGACCAATTTGGATTTCAGTTCAATTCATTTATCAATACAGCATTCCAGATTTGAAACTTGAGCATGCACTGTTAAACTTTGACAGCTCCTAAATCGTTATATGCACTCAGTCAAGAAGTATGGTTTAGTTCGTAAACAGTACAATCGCAGGTCTTCGGATTTGTATTTTGTACATTTTATTGGTACCACCTGTACATATTCAAATGAATGGCATAAGTCATTTTTGCAATCGATATGACAAATGCGATTAATGCATAATAGATTAATAAAATAAAGCAGGACTAGATTTTTAATCTAAAGTGGGAGTCTTATACAATAAGTAGACCAGCCAAAATACTGTTATGATTCATACAAAAGTCGCTGAAAATGTGGATACACTTCAGGAGTAGGAACATGCAATGCAAATTCTAATGCCACCAGGACTGCAAATTCAAAGTGCAGCAATTCTTTTTTATTCACTCGGAATCCGGTCTCAATTTTCTGAAGTCACATCAAACAAACCCTTATTCCAGTAACATTATAAATTGTGTATTCATAAAGAAATTTAAAACTATTACCTCCAGCAAGATATGTAAAGTCTCTCCTTTTATGTCATTCATTTTGGCAGACAAAAGGAGACAGGCCCCGGAGCACAGCTTCCTATTGAATTTTGTAACAAATGACGCCAGTATCAACTTCTCAAAGTAAACATACGCTTGAGCGACAGTCAATAGATCTATATTGCATTCTGCTTTTGCAATTTTTCTCATTTCTCGTTTCAAACTGAAAACAATGAATTATCTTATTACAAATGTGGAACAATATTTGCCGGAAACTGCATAAACGTACAATAAAAGTTCGACGCCAATATTTACAGAAGAAAACTCACCTCCGCAATTTACTCAATGTCAGTTGAACGTTAGGAAATCTGTCCTTAAACTTTTCATTCAGGTCTCTCTTCATGTCAGAGCTTTTGCAATACTCAATTATAGAAGTCCTATACGAAGGAAAAGTGAGGAGAGTCCTATGCTTTCCAGCCCTAAATTCCGGGTCATCTAACAATTGTGGAGAATATACTCCACGGCCAGGATGGCGATGCGCTTCAATAAACTCATTAGTTTCTAACGTTCCAGAGAACAAAGTAGAATTATTCGGAGGGCCTGCAACTTTGGTAGTTCCATCTTGTGAAACGCATCTAAAAGATAGCAAATTATGAAGTTCAGTGGATTTGGAATTGGACATTTGGACATTTATAGAATTTTGTGGAATTTGCAACAAGTTTATAACAGTAATTTTTGTTCCAAATCTAAATAGCGGAGGAAACAAGTTTCCACTAACTCACCTGGTAATAAATGTGGGTTTTTGTTTCATTTGGAAATCCATACTGTCCGAACCTTCCATAATTTGTTTGTAAACACTCAACTTGGTGGCCGAAGGAGACAATAAGTATCCGTAGCTGACCATTTCCTCCGTCTCTGGAACTAGAAGTTCCAAAGGGTCTGGGTAATCAATGACAGCAGCAGATATCGGTCTACTTCCAGATACATTTCGAGTTCTCTTTAGAGGATCCGTTTTATCGATAGCTCTATAAAATGAAAAGATGATTGTAAATATCCAGTTTTCAAGGGATGTGAACATGAACATTTTTTACCCCCACATATATACAGTTGGAAAATTGCATCAAATCTACATTTTTCTTGCATCTTATTCACATTTGATATTTGGTCTATTTTGTATTTACAATTTGAACTGGATAATGCTCGAAATATAGAGTAGTATGGCTTCATGTATAAGTCAGAGAGGCGAGAGAGGTTAGCTAATAAGTTAGTGACAAGGAAACTAAAAAATGCTTGCACTTTGTAAAATTAAACACAAAAGCATTGAGTTGTCATGCACCATATAATAATTATTAGCACAAAAATTGGACGTCCTAGGGTCAATTGATTTTCAAAGCGTTAAAATTATATGATCACGCTCCGCTTGGTTGCGTTAACACAGTAGTTAACAATTCGTATAGTTGCATGGATTGTTGTTAGAACATAAAAACTCGTCTAACTACCACTCAGAAGATTATATACTGAAGAAAAACCTTATTGAACTTCTAAAATGGTGATCTATTGTAGCCCTAGGTCCGCTCCACAGGTGCGATGAGGACAATCGAAAATTCAAAACAACTCGGTGCAAAGCAGAGTTATTCCTCCAATTTGATGATGCGGTAATACAGGTATTCATTTTTCAACAAAATAAAATCAGACCAAAATATAACAAAATTTCCAAAATTATCCATCAAAACAGCACGCGCAAGACAATCACAACCAACAATATAATAATATTATATTGTCTATTGCTAATCATATGATTAGCAATAGACCACAAAACTCTGGCCGCACAATTACCAACACCATCACCAGATTAAATAAATCCATTAGGTTAATTTTTGTAAACAATAAAAATCGTACAAATGCAAACTACCTGTTAATTTTTTCTCGCGAATACGGTATAGTTGAAAAAATTGCCACTGGACTCTTTTTCTTGCCCACGACCAAGATCAATCGTTCATTGTTCATTTTAGGAAAAGGCTCTTTCCTTGGATTCACACACTTGACAACCCCTTTCGCTGGAGAATTAAATGAAAGCTCAGAGACATTTGTGTTCGAAATATACCTGCTTTTCAAAGGCATGCCTAGAAAAAGTCCAAATCAAACCAAGTGTACACATAAACAACTCACAGTTCACTTCAATTCGACAGGTTAATTATGGAATTATTAAATCAAAAGAACATACTAGGGTCAAAGCTTTCATTGCTACTAAAATGTGCATGCTTTTGAGCGCCCAAGGTTTCGGAATCAGGGAGATGAATTCTTTTCACAGATGATCGATGCGACGTAATGTCACTGCTGGACGTATTCGCTCTAATAATGTTAGTTAGTCAATGACCATGTTAGAAATTCGCCTCATTTTCAAGCCATATAAAGGTTAGACTATACCAAAATTCAACCTGCGTCTGCTTTGATGACCAGAGTCTGGAAAACTGGAATCTGTCTGGCAATTGATGACTCCAGATCTTTCCAAAGACACAGTGCGAGTATGAGTTTTACTATCATAGCTAGAAAAATATGAGGACCGTGGTACCGGCGATATTACCACCGATGCAGTCCCTTCTTTATCATCATCACTGTCTTCATCTTCAACATTTTCTTTGTTATTGTGGTAATCCACACTGCATGTTTCTTGGCCGTCAGAAATGGACGGACGCTTTTTTTGCTCCAAACACCATCCCGTATCTTTGTAGGACCCATCCAATGAGATATTTGTTAAGAATGCTACAGCGGCCAGTCGTCGTTTTGCTTTTTTTTCTAGTTCTCGACAATTGCTCATTGTCCCAGTTATTTAGTCGAATGTTCAGAATCAGAGACCGCGAAACAAGTATGACGTTCCGTTTGGCAACTATTTAATCAATAAACAATCAAGAAACACCGTGATATAAGTTTAGCTAAGTTTTAAATTTTTAAAAACCGTCAGAATCTACAATCTATTCACAAGAACACTTTTCAACTAACCTGATGTGTATCGTTATATTTCCGTCATTCGTTAGTTGTTAGTTTGATAAACATAAACTGTAAACTATCCAAATCATCACGGATCACGGCGCTAACCCCAGTTTCTCAAAAGGCGTTGGTTTTTAACACTAATATTTTTACTGCGAGTGATAATACAGTTAATGCATATTTTAGTTTGTTTACAGTTTACAGAGTTGAACAAACCCGACACCTTCATTTTTAAAAATATTCGCGGCTTAGGTAATCGTCTATGGTACACCATTTGGAATCATTTTAGCGCATTGAACAAAGCTTTCTAGCATTCGTGATTTCTGTGTTCTTCATCCCATTGATATTGTTTGTGGCATTGTGTTTCACTTCAGTAAAGTATACTTTTATAAAGTATACACAGTCAATTCATTTTTTATTTCAATTCATCAATTTCTCTTAACCTATTGGATAGATTTATCGGTTGTTCGGATGTCATAGTTTATTAACCAAGCTTTCGAGTGTCAACTGCACTCTTTTTCAAGGTAATACTAGAAAAATGTTTTATACATAAACCATCATTTAGTAATGATTAGAAAGATTGCATAGATAGTATAGAAACATTTAGCTGCTTACAATTCCTTGTGTTCTATAGGACTACAATGTCAGCAAAATTTGAAATATTAGACAGTAACAATATCTAAAAGTGTTGATAGAATTACAACACTGTCTAGCATGTTAGTCATGCATACTATTGTGACTATGGCGATCTGAAAATTTTTTTCTCTTAACCTGCCTGAACTTCATCGTACCATGGTTTTGCTGTTACATTGAAATCATATTTTTATTTTAATCCTTATTATCATAATAAAGAAACGTCGTGTATTTATAAGGATGTTTAGTAGCAAATAAAGTGCATGCTTTGATTACTTTTGTCCATATTTCAGAAAAGAAGGCAATGGCTTTGCTCGTAGTTACCATATATTGTATGATAGTCATTTAGTCAACCCCAGTATCCGTTGGCTAGACTCACTCTTACGAGTACAAATTCTACCTTATACCAAATTTTCAATGATCCAAAAATTTACTGACACATGGCAAGTTTCTAGAATGTGATAAAGCGACGCCTTAAAATTTTTAAAAATATTTGTGTTTTTGCTTTACTATTCTATATACCTTGGTAGTTACAAGGTATTTTATTGTTATATCATTTGTGGTTTCTATGAAATCCTGTAAAGCTGGCTATTAAACCTACACCGTTTACAACATGGGGCAATTATTATTAATTCTGAAATGGAGAACTGACTATAAAAAACTGACCAGACTGCGTCAATGCTCTGGATTTTTCGATAATTTTATTTATACAACACCTTACTTCAGCAGTAAATCAAAGAACACAAAATAATGTGATTATCCTGGGTGCTTCTTCATCTTCCTTGAGGTCTTCTTTTATTCTCAAGGTTGTACACGTCCCACTAACTAATCTTTGAAAGCGTTCTGATGAAAATATAACTTGTTTAGCAGCAAGCAGTGATTTTCTTCATGCGCAAAAAAAGTATGGCACAAAAAATCCATTTTCTTATTCTTAAGCACATAATATAGGGATTTTCGGGTTGCTCCACGTGGTATTCTTCACCACGATTTGTAGCCAAGTTGTATTAAATTAATGTTGCACTAGTTATTTACCTTGATTTACAAGGCTAACATTAAAATCCAAGATACCAATTTGATGTATTGCTCTGAAACCCCACCCCTTTAACATCTATAAAGTCTGCGCATTAGCACCCCCTTGTATCTAATCATTTTGGATCATCAAAAGACGATAATCAAACAAATGAAACTAATGGTAGTATTAAATACTTCATCGTGAGCAAATCAAAGTTCTTCTCAATGCCATAGTCAACAAATTAGGCTCAGAAATACATATTGTTTTTGCTGCCTAAATTCATTAAGAGAAAAATAACTATGTCGTGACTACTTTAAACTTCAGTATTTACTCAACGATATTAATAATTATGATGGTTATACAAGAAAAATAATTTGAAGACTATGAATAGGAATGCAAAAGCATTTAATGTGAGACTATTGCACAATGTCGTCTTTCTCACAGCAGGACATAAATGACAAGAAAAGCAGTAAAACATAAGGCTCTGAATTTCAAGGTGCTGCTGTGTTACTGCATAACCACATTGCTTGGTTAAGATCTTCAAGTTACATGTGAAGTCAGTAAATCACAAAACTGGGCCAATCTCAGCTCACTTGCCTTGATTAGTTGATCGTTATTGTTTTGTTACATATGATCAAGAAACAGCAGGACTAAAAGAGAATGTTTTTGCTAAAAATATTTATTCGTAATTATTAGCACTCTCTGCCCTCTATGCATACACTCAATAAAGAGCGAAAAATTTTGTACATAATTTGGAATTCAAATAGTATGACTGGTGGAAGAGATTTTTAAAAACTGTTTAGACGATGGTGGTTTTTGGCTTGAAACCCTGCAAAAAGTTATATAATTATCAAGTTTTCTCTCAAATGTTACTAAATCGTACTAACTAACTAAAAATGCATTAAAACTTACATCTTTGCCAGCGGTATAGGTGACCATGACTGTACGGCCCTCTGGAGTTTTGTATGAATATGATCCTTGAACAGCTTCGTATTCTCCATCAGTGCCATCTTCCAAAGGTCCCGACTCTAATTCCCCAGTTTGCTCTTGTTGAGTTCCATCAGACGTCTCATAAGCCCATTTGTAAGTTCCATCTCCAGGGTTATCATTTGAGCTACTGATGATTTCAATATCTGCTTGTGGGAATGGGAAGCTGTGGACCAAAGCCACTCCGAAAACGGCAATCAATAAAATCTGAAAACCATGTTTAGAAAAATTGATAAAAACTAACTTTTTTTCCTCTTCTCACCATGGACTTATACAATGGGAGAAAAATTCAACGTACCACTTTCATGATGGTGATGATGAGTCCAAATGTAGGATTTTAACAACAGAGACAAAAAAATTGTGAGATGTGCTAGCAGAAAAGAACAGACACTGTATGATCTTAGTTTGCTATGATTTTGGTGCTTAAATACTCAAGGCCTTCAAACCATCTATTCCATTGTAAGCATATTATGTGCGAAAAAACAACCTTTAGTTTTTTTTACAAGAAGACTCACTCATGGATAATATCTGTTTATTGTGTTGTGGACGGCAAGAAAAAGTGATAGTATTGCAATTGATTACTGCACTAGCTATAGTTTAGGTAACCAAACAGTTTTATTTGCTCTCTAGAGTTAGTAGCTAGCAGTGCTGTGATTAATGATGAAAGATGTTAGACTCACGTATGCACACATATGTACGTCTATTATGAAACTAGAATTTGATATACTCCTGATGATAACGAGTTGTCAAGAGGTCATAAGTGTGAAAATCAAAGTGAATAGACAATGAGAAATGAGATTGAACAATTAAAAATGCTCTTCAAACTTTTAGCTAGAAGAATTGACTATGATTATGATTGTGTTAAATACACGACATTTATAACGATTTGGGTTAAATAAATAAATAATGAGTCAATAAGTTTGACTTATAGGGCAAGCGGCGTGGGAGTGAGACAAATTCTGTGTCGATTGGCATGCCGAAAACCAAATATCAAAATTAAGATAATGCATTAACTGACGCAATTAGTTTATTTCTCTAGTTTTTAGCAAGCATTTCTGTATTCACTAGCTTGTACTTATAAATCTTCTTGCAGTATGACAAAGGACAGGGTGAACAACTAAAATAAAGTAGTGGTAGTTAGCTAGACTGCAGAAAAAGTATATATTATTATTTGTAGTGATTCTGGCTGCATTGTAAATTAAGAGTACATTTAGTAATTAATTTTTTGCCCATCCATTAGCTTGAAATCTGAAATATACGAAAATTTATAACGTAACAATGCTACTTAAAAGCATGTAGTTTCCAAATTCATAATAGGAAACCAGAAAGCAAACTATGCCTGAATCCTTTCCAAAATTCAACTGAAATTAGCCCATAAATAATCACCGCTAATGGCGCATCCTTCATCCTAATGAGTTGGTTAACTACAAGCTAAATAGCGTATTGAGTGCAAAAAAACCACAAAATTACCTTGTATAGTAACTTTACTGATAAAAATGTACAAATCAAGCAAACATTCGCAAGTAGCGAAAACATACAACATTTATGCATGCCACTTTTTTCATATAATATGCAAGTTCATTAGTTTGCTTTTAACAGCAATATGGCTCATCATGAAAAGCATCACAAAAGTTTATCTCCGCAAGTTTTGAACCAAGGGCACGTGCCCTCGTCACTACATAAAGAGTATGTAACGTTATATGAATAAGTACACACGATGCGCGCACTTTTGGCTTCTGCCAGTATATGGTTCCTAACTAATAATCATAGTGATTATGTGAACATGACGGTACTACTGACTCATACTAACTCTATGCAATAATTATAATTGTTGTAAGTCTTCATCTCAGGGTAGTATAGAGGATTCCCCTGCTCGTTTTCAAAACGAACGGAAAATTTAAAGGGTCCACATTCAAGCAACAACAGTTGGCACTGGTACCACTTTCCAGCCGTTAGGATTTGACTTTGAAAACCCTCGTGAGCATGATGATTAGATAATTTTACCGGTATTCATATTCCACTGTATAATAACTAAACTAAAAACTAACAATTGATTTAGTTCAGCATACTATTGTCATCAACTACGGTTAGGCATCTTTTTTATTCCAAATAGACATTTAGTATGGAACAAAAGTGTATTTTTTTAACTATGAGTATCTAAAGCCCATGCTACAACTACATGTTGATTAACTAAACATAATACTAACCAACGTTCTAAATAAAAATTTTCCGTCTGATACTGAAACCTGAAGAGAACAACAACTGTTAATTCAGAAAACAGTAATAGTACTCATACTCACTGACAATAGGGTCGAATTGTATTATGAACTTGGAAGTCTCCCTCATTGAACGCAGCCCTTAAAACTAAATAGTAGTCCTACTGTCTTTATCATGGTTCCTTTAGTGCAATTAATGCACACAACACAGCTTCTTTTTCACTCTAATATGTAACTAACTAGCCAGTGTTTTGAGGAGCTTCCTTTTTTTCATCTATGGCACGTTCCCCATATGGTGTGGTCTTTTGCACGCATGAAAAAACGTACTACTTACTTACTTGTTACAACTTTTGAAGTACACAACTTTGAGGCAAATCTGAAAAACAAAGATTACTAACCAATCCAAACTTGTGTGTAGGCATACCAGTAGGGCGAAGTAACAAAATTGGTTGGCTTGGTTTGAAGAACCGATTACCATATGATAAGAGAAGGAAATCGATAGAAAATCATAACAAATCCATGATGGCTAAATCCTTGCCTGATATGTCTGAAGCGTTTATGTCAAGGTTTAAAAATTTAATGATATCTAAGAGCATCAATCAGGGGAGAACAAAATCGATTGCAACTAAATATTTTAGACCTTTTTTCCAGATTGGGTCCCAACTTGAATGGGTATGTGATTATAATAGTTTCAATATTGTAGTATCAATATTGTGTGAAGGAGTACGCTGTCCCCTTTTGCGCATTTTTTATGCATGCAGTTATAGGAGTGTTATCGTCTCGTCACGCAATATTGCTGCGGAGTGAAAATATTCAAAGTACCCAAAAGTGCAGATAAATGTATCTATTTAGATCGCACTTTCAATAGTTAGTTAATTGAAATACTTAACAAAGCTCATGCGTTTGGTTAGTTTGTTTCCGTGATTGCTGATTGAGTCCCAAAGGTATCAATTTCATTAAGCTTTGTTTGTAGTGCGGCTATAATTTCAGTATTCAAAATATTGATTTCATGATCTAATAGTTACATTGCTGAAGCAAAATAATAATTGTCACTATAAATCAAGGTGCTTGAAAGTTTTTTTTTCTTTGGTACGTTAGGAAAGTACGAACCTACCGGTACAAGCAGTAGTTTTGTCCAGTGCCAAAAAAAAACGACTGTAGTATTAACATGTCATGTTTTCAAAGCTATCAAAATTGTTGTTTTGTTTGCCCAGTTCTGAGAAATGTCTGAGAAATACTCACAAGTGATATCAATTGATGGCATATGTTTATTAGAGGAAAACTGAATTGTATAGTCAGATACTAAATCAATCAATCAAACAGTACATTGTTGAAAAGTTTAGCACTGAAAACCTTAGTAGTTTAAAATAAGTTTGATTTTATATAAATCAATCCTGTTGAATTATTAAATCTTTGTTTTTTCTGCTTTGCACAGTTAAAAAACTTCATTAAAGTCTGAAAAAAGACTGTTCAGAAGAAATCAAATCGTCCAACGAACCAGCTGCGTATCGTTATCCTTAATTTTTCTTGTTTTGCAACAAACTACACTAGCAGATGTCTTTTTGTCTGACCGCATGTGATTTGCAAACCTGGAGTACCTTTCATATCAATCAGGATTGCGAAACAGAGAGATGAGCCAACCGGTGAACCTAAAAAAAACCTCAGCAGTTTGTCTGTCTACCTGGAGTGGAGATAGTCAGACTAAAATTGTATTTTTCTTCCCACACAAGAAAATCAAGCCATACACAAAATGCATGGCTAAATACGTAGCAAAAATCCCCATTATTTTTCCAACCAATTTCCAAATCTCCTCAATTTGTAGTAATAGTAATGCATATTGAGTATAGTTGGTTGGTAAGCTAGTTTGAACTAAATAAATAATCCAGCAGGGAATCCAATATAATAAAAAAGTAACAGCGGCATTTAATCAGGCACAATTTGCATGCAAACTCTGTCAGTCGTCCTCGACCATATCATTGGGAAAAGCATGCAACTAAATCTCAACTACGAAACAATCAAACCGAAACCACTGTAGCTCGTTGGTACATCCTAACTATACTAAAAAATCCAGAACTAAAAAAAAGGACTTTCTTCTGCTGCGCAACCAGTGCTGCTTGTGCTTACACAACCACTTAAGTTAATATCAGTTGTTAACTAAATCAGTGGCATGCAATGTTTTATTTTCTTTTAGCTCCCTCTAATGTCATTACTTAAGTTAGTTAGTTAGTTAGTTAGGTACTATATATCTTAAGCGTACTTACACAAGTACTTTTTCTCAGTCATTCAAACTTTGTCTAGATCGATAACAAACAACGGTCAAAAAAATTAGACACCACCTGCTCATTTCTGCATCTCATAAGAAAAAGGGCTCGTGCTTTGACTTAACCCCTTCCGTGTTTTTTTCTTTCTTCTTCTGTCGGTTACGGTCTCGTAAAACTGTTGATTTTATATCTTGCTATATCTGCTACATTAGAGAGCCAACCAGGACTACTTTTTTTCTTGCCGGGGTCTCCTTCATACCATATGCCAGAGTTTTTGTATTCTTTTGGGGAAATTGGAAACAATCTTTACACATAGTAAATATATTGTGATAATGTGCTTTGATAGGAGACTTTGTAAACACTTCATAGTAATTCATAGTGTACCGAAACTGTGGTTTGAATATTTTGACGGTAAACGTTTCTTTTTCCATTACAAAGGCAATGCATCATCGGCGTAATAGATGTTATGCATGCATAACTAACTAATGAATTTAATAGGGGATTTCTAGTTTCATGTCGCAAAAAATAGGCTATCATTTCATTATGTTGTTTTAACTTGCAATAGTTGTATTTTGCTTTATAAAACAGTTTTTATAAGCAGAGAATAATTGGCAAGTTCCTATGTAGTCAATAATTTACTATGCATTTCTCTTCTGTACAAATTGTGAGCTATAACCAGTTCTTTCTATTATTTACTTCATTATGGGATCTAAATCCTAAATCCTGAGTGTACTTTTACCTCCACACTAACTAAGTAACTAACTATGAACACATGTTATCAGGCACCGCATGCCTGGAGTCACAGTTTAAAATGGTAAGTGTGTCTACCACGCTCACAACAATGACGTCCCACAATTCGAAACAATGGGACGGGTGATAGAAATGAAAAAAAGATAGTGCGGGTGAGGGCAAGGTAATAAGAAAGAACCAAGGGCAGGTGCAAAAAATGGATGCGCCACACATAATAGTAGTAACTAACTAACTAACTGACTGAGAGAAAGAAAAGTTGACTTCTACAATGCACCATTTATACTTACCCTATACATACGCAACAACTGTTGTTACTTTTTTCTAAGCATAACATTTCAAGCAGGTTTAACAGTTTTTTCTTCTTCTGTGCATAACGGCCGCACTGAACGTCTGCACGGCACGCGTCCCCTATTAAAATTTTGATACATACAGCGATACCAAAATTACTGACTGTTTGAATTATTTTTTAGGGAGATTCCTTTTGCAGTTGTTTTATCAGTTTGAGTTTGACACAGAGGTCGGGACGTGGTTTTTATCTTATTTAGAAAAGTCAGACATAAGTACTCATAATGAAAATTAACAAAAAGTTCATCAGAAAGTATATACTTTTGGAGCACAAAAAGAATCAGACTTTCAACACAGAGTATAGGCCTTATTGCTATTATCCTGGTAAGAAGTCAAAGTCAGGGGCAGTAATAAATAGTACGGCCGGGTTTGTGTTTTGTATGCAATCAACTGGGGGAGGAAAAAAAAGTCAGAGCGGGTCAACAAATAATTGTTGGAGTACTTCACGGCTCATCTTCTGTTCCATATCCATATATCTCCCCCACTACATTAGTCATCCTGATCAGCATGATGAGCATATTACTTACGTTTAGTACCGGTTGGAACATATGTCATCGGAATGGAACAATATGGCTCTTAATAGCATATTTTCAAATATTTCATAAGGAAAGTGTGGGAAACCTTTACTATGTCAGCGAACATAAGGGTTTTTTTTAACAATTGAGAGTAATTTTACTGATTCAACTGATTACGATGTAAAATAAAGTAAATAACGAATATTTAATGCATATTGCACTCGTTTGTTGAGAAACTGATTGTATTATTATTACATTTTGAAGTACAATTCAACTATAAGCATTCAATCAGCATCACATTGTTGCTATAAAAGTTCCGGAAGTTGAGAAATTCGCTGGTGCGTGTGAGAACTAAAATGCATATGGCATTGGGGCAAAGAGAGAAAGTACACTTTTTCAGTCCCATTTTAACGTACGGAAGAATGACTGTCTCATACTAACTAACTTACTAAACTACTATACAGCCAAGCTTTGTTCTCCCTGAACAATTTATCCTTCTGAGCGGGATCATGCTTTGAATCTTTAAAATAGACCGATAGGATGAGCAACGCTTTCAATCCATTCATTTCCAGCAGCAGTAGCTGATTGCTGTATATTTTCACTCTATGAGCGGTCAGGGGGAGAAAAATTAACTGCTGGCTACAGTTTCAAGAGAAACTAACAAACCAAACTAACTGGTTCGTTCGTATATAATCTCTTTGTGCATGCAGCAGTAGTAGAAAAGTGCGTCAGGTGTCAATCGGATCCGCTCGTCTTCAATTATGGGCCAAATGTTCAACTAGACATAAGATTATACGGATACTATATCTACTATATCCATGCACTACATATCCATCTATTTTGTCCCTCAAGCATTATGTGCCAGATTGAATCAGAATCAAAATCCAAGATTGAAAGACATTTTATTTTTATTTGTTTATGCACAAATTCATAAAAAACTCGGCAGATTTTACTGATATCAGCCAGATTAGCATAGAATATTATGCGCTCATAAACCATTGCAACAGTTGAGTACTTAAAATGTAACCCAGCATTGAGGAAATTCCAAAATCATTGCACCATAATATGAAAGTTTAGAAAGAAAGCCTTTTGCCTGTTAAAAATGTATGCGCATCAATAATTAATCAGTCTTAAATAGTATAGTAGCCAACTAACTAACTAACCATACCGGCTCATTTAATTTTACTCACGCTATATACAGGAGCGCGTGGCTGTGTCACGTACAATAGTTACTTGCTGCCCTATAAGCTTTACATATTAGCTCATCCTTCCGATTTTTCCCCTTTTTATGCCGTGTGTGAGCGCGTGCTGTCTATCTCATCCCTATTAACCTGAGCCATAACTACCACACTTTTTTAATACGTACAACTTATTACCTAAGGGCTACATTGCACACATGGTATTGGAAGCAACACATGTTACCTGAACCCAATAAATGATACACGCTATGTGTACGTTAAATGAGAGTGAATATTTTATACTATCTAATCTGCTTGTTTTAAACTTGAAATAAAATGGTTCTCATCAACCAGTCTGAATACATTTATTTCCCTATTGTTTGTGCATCGATAAAAAATTCCAACTAATTAAAATGCCATCTAAAATTTACGGCTACTTTGATACAAACTCGAATTGAAAAACCGAAATGGGACATTGTAGTGTATTCTAAGGTTTATAGAAGGACTCTATAGTTGGTTAGCTACTGGCTACTACTAACGAACTAACTATGAATACATTTTGAGAGACATACCAAATACGCCAGCATAAATTGCTATTCTCACCTGCTCCCTTTCTCCAGAGTGGATCTCATTGTTCCCCTTCTTAGGTACATTTCATGACAGAAGCCTAGTACATAACCCATACTTGTAGTTAGTTAGTTAGTTATCATCCCTTACCTGTGCTTTCATTCGACGAGCTAGATAACCCGTATTGGAAAAGAGTTGTGAAAATACCCATCTATTTGAACGGTTTGTTGTTATTATTATCTAGCTGGAAATCCCAAAAAGATTCGTCCACAGTCATTCTCAGGCAGTCAGTCATTAGAGAGAGCTTTATTAACTTTTGCATATTTCAGTATCACCAGCTCTAGACAAACAGTGTGTGTGTGAAAGGAGTTCAGTTTTCTCAATAGCGTAGTAAGTAATTCTTTCTTTTCTAACCAAATAATAGCACTTTGTATTAATTCAGTAGTTGCTGGTCGTATTTTACTACTACTTCGGTTCGTTTAACTCTCAGTCAGTCAATCAAAGAACGTAAAAGGTTGAATATTCATGACATTGTGCACACACACACATCGGATCCAATAATCCATATAGTGTATAGTTTGGCCCCCTTTGGTTTTTGGAGGAGCTACGTGAACTCCTGTTGCATTATTGATACACATTTTTCAACCATTTTGTGATTGTGGTTCCAAGCAGTTTAATAGCGTGGGGCCATTTCTTTGATTGCATACGTTTTTGAGGATTGACAGTTGGACTCAAGTAGTTTATATCATTACATTTTAGTTGATTGTTTGAACTTGGTGGACACATGAGTGTGGTTCTATGGGGTGCTTTGTCAATCTGCATACCAAAGTAATCTCATTAATGGGAGAAAATTGAGTGATTTTTTGTTATTCCTTCGGGTGTGTGCTTTACCTGGGTTTCATTTTTAGGAGCCCTCGGCTGACACGGGAAAAGCGTTGCTAGTTTTTGGACATAATGAACTTGGTTGTACCCAGGTTTAACACTCCAATAGATTTGAGTTCCCGAATTGAGCAGACGCATTGTCGGGAATTGTGTTTGAATAAAGTTAAGGCTTTAATGGATAAAAAAGGTGAGAAATAAACAAATGAGGTTAGTTGGGAGTAATCGGCACTTACCTGCTATTTTGCAGAAACCGATTACAATGTGTTTTTCTCTACCACCACTACTGTCAATTGCTCAATTATTCAAAGGAATTGATTTAGTGATTACAATGTCTGCTTCTTTCATTCAGACGCGTTGTAAACTTATTTAATAGTACGTGTTTGAATTGGGAAGCTACGCTATATGGGCACATGTTGGTTTGAATGTAGTTTTGTACAATAACCGCATATGTAGCAATAACATCAATTTCAAAGGCACGATCGGAAAGATGAACATTTTTACATAATTTTCGCCTGACATGATTTTTCTAACATTAATAATTCATGTTTATTCAATCATACACGCCACATTTTAGAATGACGATCCTCCATTGCAGGAGCTTTGCATATTCATAAGACTATAGAACATGAGCGGTTGCTCTGAATCTTCGATTAAACTACTTAAATACCAAGTTTACGGAACTTCTTCACTCCGATAAGAGTTGTTAGTCATATTGAGAAATAAAAATACGTGTTGTACTTGAGTTGAGAATAACTTTCTCTATCCCTCACTACAGGTTCCTCACCCGTTTTTACAGTCAGTTGTTTGCCAGAAGGACTCCGTGCTGTAGCTCCCCCCAAGTGGTTCAAGTCTTCACGTTATGCTGACTCTGAAAATAATAACATGATGTTTACAAACACCGTTTCATCATATGATAGTACAGGAAATCGTAGCAGTGTTAGTCACGATGATAGCCACAGTCCTTCAAGTGTCAAATATGGGAATGAGATGATTCCCTGGCATCTTTACGGACTATTTCTGCAACAAACCAAAGCTATGTTGAGCAACAACAATGAAGAAGAAGAGAAGGATCAGAAGTTGTTTGATTTCCCTATCGACTACAGCCTAAAGAATTATGCCAGTCCTGTGTCTAGTGTTAGCAGTGCTATGAGTAAAGTCAATGAGATGGAGAGCCAAAATATGTTGCTTTCTACCAGTCCGCATTCATATGATGATGAAAGTGGTAAGGTTCTTTGTCTGATTTTCACACGTTGCTGTAATGAGCGTATGGGTGCGATATTGGGGCACTGTGAGATTTAATTTCCATGAATTGCACTTACATTTGCTTTATAGAGCTTGCAAATAATATCATAAGGAAAATCATATCAACGTTTACAATTGAAGACATTTGTTGGATTTTCGTTAAAAGTAGTTTGCACGTATCATATAACAATACATATCAATTCATTTCAACACAAACTTATATCTTCTTTTGAGTTTGTCACAAAGAGATGGAAAATATTATCAAAAACTTCTTTAATTTAATGTGCACAGACCTTCCATTGAACCTGAGTACCAAGTCATCATCAAGGCATCAAATCTGGTCACCTGCAAGTGCTTTAGAGGAAGAGCAACAGCTGAACTGTAAATTACCTGCCGTGCCTCATTTGTCCATTCCGTCCTTTGTGCCCTACAACAACAATAGATATCCCAGCATTGTTGACTCTAGAGAACTATGCAGCAGCAGTAGCAACAGTAGTAGTAATCTTAGTCTTCGTCTTTCATCCCCTGTTTCAGTATCCTCCTCTACTGATAAAGCCACGAGCAAACAAGGCAGCAAGTCTGGTGTAAAAAAGTCTAATGGACCGAGTAGAACTTTCGAGGTAAAAAACAAATTTTTCTTCTAGTGGAACAACCAATATTTTATTCAGCCTAGAACTGTGCATTGATTAGTGTAAAACAATATTTTTTTCTCAGTGCTCCCAATGTGGCAAATGTTTCAAAAGATCTTCAACACTCTCAACTCACCTACTCATCCATTCTGATACAAGGCCGTACCCATGTCCATATTGTGGAAAAAGATTCCATCAAAAGTCTGACATGAAGAAGCACACTTATATCCACACAGGTTTGTTAAAATTTGTCAATTTTACTGTACGCACAACAAACGCACTAATGAGTGACTAGTTTTGCTTTTAAAAAATCGGTCGGTACCATTTGAATGTCAAACTGACTCAATCATCAAGCTATCTTAGATCTAGTAATTGGCGTCCTTTGTATGCCTACTCATGCGCATTGACGTCCTTAAGGTGCTGACAGCTGACAGTGTGTTGGTTGCTCTTGCGCAATGATTCTGTTTCGTGATTGATTGTCATATCAGTTTTGCAGCTATCGTGGAATTTTTAAGCGAAGATAGTGTGCTTTTTATGGCAATTACTAATTTTTATAGTTGATAGTAAATTACAATCTTACTTGCACTTCAGTAACTTAAATAAGCGAAAGTAATTTTGAATGGTTTCGTAATAAGTTTTACTATTTGTTTCAGGAGAAAAACCTCATAAGTGTACAATGTGCGGGAAAGCCTTTTCTCAGTCTTCCAACTTGATCACTCATTCAAGAAAACATACTGGCTTCAAACCCTTTTGTTGTCACCTTTGTGGGCGAGCATTTCAAAGAAAAGTCGATCTCAGAAGACACACCGAAACACAACATAGTGGTTCCAGCAGCAATAATACTGAAATTGAACAGCATCAGGTTGCTAATATTAATTGTACTAGAAATAATGCTGCTGATTTCGATAGCAATGAAGATATTGCGACTGGCGTTCAAGTTAAGGTTGAAATGGAGAAGCCAGACAGTTTCTCGCACAAAATGACTGCATAAAGATAATTTCTTCTTCTGTAAATGAGATGGCTGCATTTGTAAGAAAACAATGTTGGGTACGATTTTCAAAGTATAAGATAAGATATTTCAAAGGAAACATAAATATTCCGTCCTGTTTGTGATTGAAGTTAGTTTGTTCGTAGAGTCTTGATTTTGTCGGACAATTTCGTTAAGCTTTTTAATCGCACATATTCGAAATGGCAGGGTAAGTGCCTTGAATGGTGGGGATGCTTTTAAACGTCCACCACATACTTCAAGCTTTATTGTTACCAGTTTCAGTATCCGTGAAACTTTGACTACTAGGCTATAGTTTAATTCTTAGTCTTTATTGTAAAATAGTTGGTATTTGAAGAAAAATTTCAACCAAGGATGTAGTTTAGGGGATGGAGACTGCCAAAGATTTACATCTTAAATTAAGATTTAATAGTGTTAGCTAAATTTTAGTCAGTGCTTTGTTTTAAGATTAGCACAAGTTTCTGCGACTCAAACTCTCACTATAAAACTACCAAACGATGCTTCAACTGTATGCTATGCAAACTACGCACATTATTATAGGGGTACACCTGAAGCCTTGTATTTTCGTAGATTTCTACATGGCGTACACATCCCAGCCAATCGGATCAGTAGGTAGAGGTGGTAATCTTCTCTGATTGGCTGGGAGATGTACGCCATGTAGAAAT
>Ga0210040_10003266_pt1 | contig 22062 bp, 17 predicted proteins | sample CryGeyCG12114_NA_FD_185462 | JGI IMG/M metagenome (GOLD analysis project Ga0210040, IMG submission 185462) | Groundwater microbial communities from aquifer - Crystal Geyser CG19_WC_8/21/14_NA (SPAdes) (version 2) | ecosystem: Environmental > Aquatic > Deep subsurface > Groundwater | place: USA...
AACATCAACCGCCTGCTGCAGGGCGAGGAAAGCAAAGCCAACATTCATTTGGGGCGCAGAAGGTAAGTATAAGCAAAAGACTATCAAGTATAACAGTATTGCTGAGAAGGGCCATCTTTCGCGATAAAGATGGCTTTTTCTGTAAATTAGCTCCGAATCAAAAGATAAAATTATGAATGATTATATCTCTGAAAACAAAGACCGTTTCCTGAATGAGTTGCTAGAGATGCTTCGCATTCCGTCTGTTAGTGCAGATCTTAAGTTTAAAGCTGACGTGCTGCGCACGGCTGAGTTTGTGAAGCAAAAGCTGGCAGGGGCTGGTGCCGACAACGTGAAACTGGTAGAAACAGCGGGCAACCCCGTGGTGTATGGCGAGAAAATAATAGATCAGGATCTGCCAACGGTGCTGGTATACGGTCATTACGATGTGCAGCCCGCAGACCCTTATGAGCTATGGAACTCGCCTCCGTTTGAGCCGGTAATAAAAGACGGTAACATCTACGCCCGCGGTGCCTGCGACGACAAAGGACAGATGTACATGCATATAAAAGCTTTCGAAACGATGATGCGCACCAATACGCTGGCCTGCAACGTGAAATTTATGATTGAGGGAGAGGAAGAAGTCGGTTCGGTGAACTTAGGAACTTTTGTAAAGGAAAATAAAGAAAAATTGCAGGGTGACGTAATCCTGATTTCGGACACGGGCATACTGGCCAACGACACGCCATCTATTACTACCGGTTTGCGCGGCTTGAGTTATGTAGAGGTGGAGGTAACAGGTCCGAACCGCGACCTGCACTCAGGCCTGTACGGCGGAGCAGTAGCAAATCCTATCAACATCCTGTGCCAGATGATAGCTTCGCTGCACGACGAAAATAACCGCATCACTATCCCCGGCTTTTATGATAATGTGGAGGAGCTAAGCCAGGAGGATCGTGCCGAAATGGCACGGGCACCTTTTAACCTGGACAAGTATAAAAAAGCGCTGGATTTAACTGACGTATATGGCGAAGCAGGTTACGTCACAATGGAGCGCAACGCTATTCGCCCAACGTTGGATGTGAATGGTATTTGGGGTGGCTATACCGGCGAGGGAGCCAAAACCGTAATTCCTTCCCAGGCTTTTGCCAAAATATCGATGCGCCTCGTGCCCCATCAGTCATCAGAAGAAATTACGGAGAAGTTTAAGAAGCATTTCGAGAGTATAGCGCCTGCCAGCGTAAAGGTGGCGGTAAGGCCGCATCATGGTGGCGAGCCGGTGGTTACACCTACAGATTCGGTGGCTTACCAGGCAGCTGCAAAGGCGTACGAGGATACGTTTGGCGTGAAACCTGTGCCAGTACGCAGCGGTGGTTCTATTCCAATCGTGGCAATGTTTAAATCAGAGTTAGGGCTGGATTCGGTGCTGATGGGCTTTGGCCTCGATTCAGATGCCATCCATTCGCCAAACGAGCATTTCGGCATATTCAATTTTATGAAAGGAATCGAAACCATTCCGCTGTTTTACAAACACTATGCAGAAATGAGCAGGCAATAAGGCAGCATAGGTATAAACAACAGAAGTAACGTCGTTTTTGTATAGTATAGCAGGTAAAAATAGCAATACTATATATGCTATCAGATTAATAGAAAGGCCACTACATACTTAAGCAATAAAAAAAGCCAGCCTTACCCGAAGGTAAAGCTGGCTTTTTTATTTAACTGTTAACTACACTACTTTAGATGAATTAGTATGCAGATGGAAATGTAAATCCAACTGTCAGCATAATAACAGAATTACGGGCGTTTGTTAAATCGTCTCCGTAATCGCCATAGCTAACGTCTGTGTCTGTAAAGTCAGAAAAACTACCATTGTAGCGCAGGCCAATGCTGATGCCATTGTTGCTGGCCAGCCCAATACCTGCCGCATAACCGAGTTCAAACTTTTTTAAGCCGTCTGTACTTTTTGGATCGCTGTCAGAAGACTGCAGTTCATCATTATTATAAGTTTTAGTTTTGTTATTTACGTTGAGCAGGTATGATGCCTGCGGACCTGCTTCGAAGTATAACGGACCTGCTTTAATCTTAGCCAGTACTGGCAAATCCAGGTAGTTATAGCTCACTGTGCCCTCACGTCGAACGTTAATGTTTAAAAGATCTGACTGAAACTCATCCTCGTTATTCTTAAAACCTTTTTGTGAATAAAGCAATTCCGGCTGAATGGAGAAAAAGTTTTCAACTATAGCGAGTTGATAAGTGATACCGGCATGGAAGCCTATCTTGTTATTGAAGCGGCTTTCATCACGAAGATCGCCTGATACGTTAGATAGGTTGGCGCCGCCTCTTATACCAAAGCCCGACTGTGCCTGCGCTGCCGTAAAGGAAGCCAGCATGAACGCAAATGCAAATAATAATTTTTTCATAATTTTAAAGTTTGTTGCATACTACTATTATAGAAGCAGCATGCGGGTTTAAAGATAATTTTGTGATTGTTTTAAAACAGCTTTAATGATGAAACAGGCTAATCCGCGATTGCTAATATTTCTGCTGAAATCCTTTAGCTAAACCGTTGCTGTTACAGATGAAAGCTTAGCAATAAGCGGGCCAAAGTATATTAATCAACTATATATATCATCATAATGTTTGACTGGCTGTAGTATAAAACACTGCTATGCTGTTACAAGGTTATACGTCTATAGGATTATAAGTTGCCTGCGAGATCAATTTAAGGAGATAAAAAAAGCTATCAGGAAGCAGGATTCGCAATTTTTCCCTTGAAATTTTTGTATTAGAATTAATGAAACAGGCTAGCATTGCTTTCTGCTGCAAACATAATTGCCGCCCTCCAATTTGGATAAGTTCCGGATAGTCAACATGCTGACGCAGCTTTTGCAGCCTTACTACATACCCGGCAATCTATAGTTTTTTAAGATGTACAGGAGCCGCCTGTAAAACCAAAGCCCGCTTTAAAGCGGGCTTTGGTTTTACAGTTATATTTATGTTGTATTTGCAAATGTTTTTAACTTTGTCGGAGAAGGGAAACTTGATAATAATGTAAAGATGAGATTTCACCGCTTTTTATAGTATTACAGTCGTCTCCTGCGGAAGGAGTTATAGCACGCATGTATAACTTAACCTGCCCAACCTTCGCGATCCAGGCTGCGGTACTGTATGGCTTCTGCTAAATGCTCGATTCTGATGTCGTCGCTTCCGGCCAGATCGGCAATGGTGCGGCTCACTTTCAGGATGCGGTCGTAGGCGCGGGCCGACAGCCCCAGGCGCTCCATGGCCGTTTTCAGCAGCGTCCGGCCCGCCTCGTTTATCTGGCATATATCCTTCACCATTTGCGGGGGCATCATGGCATTGGAATGGATGTCGGGGTATACTTTAAAGCGCTCCGTTTGCAGCTCCCGGGCGTGCACTACCCGCTCCCTTACTGCGCTGCTGTCTTCGGCTTTCCGGGTGGCCGTCATCTCGTCAAATGTAACGGGCGTTACTTCCACATGCAGGTCAATGCGGTCGAGCAGCGGGCCGCTCACTTTGTTGAGGTAGCGCTGCACCACGCCCGGACCACATACACATTCTTTCTCCGGATGGTTGTAATAGCCACACGGACAAGGGTTCATGCTGGCCACGAGCATAAAATTTGCAGGAAAGTCGATGGACATTTTGGCGCGGGAAATGGTCACGCGGCGCTCCTCCAGCGGCTGGCGCATCACCTCCAGCACCGTGCGCTTAAACTCAGGCAACTCATCCAGAAACAAAACGCCGTTGTGCGACAGCGATATCTCACCGGGCTGCGGATTGCCGCCGCCTCCTACCAGTGCCACATCCGAGATAGTATGATGTGGCGCGCGATAAGGGCGCGTGGTAAGCAAAGACGAAGCCTGGCCTAACTTACCGGCAACAGAATGGATTTTTGTTGTTTCCAGCGCCTCGTGCATTGAGAGCGGCGGTAGTATAGACGGCAAACGTTTGGCCAGCATGGTTTTGCCGGCGCCCGGCGGGCCGATCATTATTACATTATGGCCACCTGCTGCGGCTATTTCCAGGGCGCGTTTAATGTTTTCCTGCCCCTGCACATCCGAAAAGTCAGCTGCATACTGATCTACGGTACTCTGAAAAATATCGCGGGTGTCGATTACGAGCGGCTCAATGGTGCGCTGCCCGTCCAGAAATTCAATGGCTTCCTGTATGTTCTGCACGCCAATCACGTCGAGATTGTTGACGATGGCTGCTTCCTGCGCGTTCTGTGCGGGAAGTATAAATCCTTTAAAGCCTGCTTTACGGGCTTGTATGGCAATGGGCAGCACTCCTTTTAGCGGACGAAGCGAACCATCCAGCGACAGCTCACCCATAATCAGGTACTGCGCCACTTTGTCGGCCTGCATCTGGCCCGATGCGGCTAGTATGCCCATGGCAATGGTCAGGTCATAAGCAGAACCTTCTTTGCGAATGTCGGCAGGCGCCATGTTGATGACGACTTTCTGGCGCGGCATCTTGTAACCATAGTGCTTCAGTGCCGACTCGATGCGCTGCTCACCCTCCTTCACTGCGTTGTCCGGGAGGCCGACCAGATAATATTTAGTGCCGGCCGATACGCTAACCTCAACCGTGATGGTATAGGCATTTACGCCCTGCACGGCACTGCCAAATGTTTTGATGAGCATGCTTTCGCTTTAGGAAGTATAAAATCTGATGGTATGGAGCCCGAACAACGGTTATGTACAATAAATTCCGAGCTTAATTAAGAAAGTATAAAAGCCGGCGGCGTAATCCAAAATGTGGAAAAGTTGCTGGTGTTTTACGGCTGCTCCAGCCTTGTCATATCCGGGTGCACGGGCAGATAAGTGCCGGTTACGTCAGTATCTTGCTGATGAATGGTAATAGCAGTACAGAGGCTGTCGGCCACGGTTACTTCAAAGGCAATGCCCTGAGCCTGGTCATCATAAATGTATACCTGCTGGTTTGTCTGGCTGGTATAGTAAGCCAGCGGTCTGAGGCTGCTAAACTGCTTCCGGATTGCAGGCAGCGTATTGCCTGTGCCAATGCCATTAATAGTTTTAAATTGCGGAGACGTAACCTGCACCTGTTGTACCTGTGGCGGATCGCCGCTGCCATCAAAGTTGTTGACGGTATATACGGCCACGTACTCGCGCGGACCGTTTCCTGGTTTACTGACCCAGAAAGAAAGAGCTTTGCCCATCGCAGCGTCTCCGCTATCGGCTTTGCCCAGAATATTATTAACCGCTGCTGCCGGCATGCCGAGTTCCACCTGGCCGATGCTCTGGCCGGGCACAATCAGGTAAGCTGAATCGGGCGCGACAGGTTCTGCCTGTTCGGCTGTGATGGTTGTGTCCGTTGTCGTTTCTGTAGATGGCGGAGTGTTGATTTCGGTTTGATTGCTGTCGTTGCGGGTTTGGCAAGCGAACAGGCTCAGGGCAAGTATAAAGTATAGGCTATGTTTCATGGTGCTGTAAAGTATAGTATAAATGAGCGCTGGTTTGTAAAAAGCCGGCAACGCTTGTATACGCACTTATAGCAGTGATGAGCTATGGATGAGAAGCGTATGTGATTACATTCTAACCTCTGGACCTCACAGCGTCTTTCAGACCTGTGCGCGTCTGGCCTGCTACAGCGTAACGGCTGTTAGCACAGACACTCACAGGTTTTGCAAAAACTGTGAGGTCTTTTGGAACTGGCATACTACAGCAGTTTCTGCTCAATCAGGAGTATAAAAATATGAATGATTTTGATGTGAATTTCCTGCACGCGATCGGCATAGCCCATGTGTGGCACGCGTATCTCTACATCGCAGAGTGGGGCCAGCTTGCCGCCGTCCTTGCCGGTAAGGCCAATTACTCTCATGTCTTTAGCTCTGGCTGTTTCGGCTGCTTTAATTACGTTGCCGGAATTGCCGCTGGTGCTGATAGCAAGCAGCACATCACCCTGGTTACCCAGCGCTTCCAGGTACCGCGAAAAAACAGAATCATATCCATAGTCATTGCTCACACAACTCATGTGGCTTGCATCCGAGATAGCAATGGCCGGGATAGCTTTGCGATCATCGCGGTAGCGGCCGGTCAGTTCTTCGGCAAAGTGCATGGCATCGCACATGGAGCCGCCATTGCCGCAACTCAGTATTTTGCCGCCCGCCTTCACCGATACGGCCATGGCTTCAGCTGCACGCCCAATGGCAGCAATGTTGTCAGGGTCAGATAGAAAGGCATTGAGCACTTGCTGTGCCTGTATCAGTTCCGCCAGTATAGTTTGATTCATGTGGGAAGTTATTATACGACCTCGGTCTCTTCAACCCCAGCCTGTTTATAGCTGTTGCTCCTGAAGGCCTGTCGCTTCTCGTATAGATCAGCTTTCAGATCATTTATCTTTAATTGTGCCAGGTGTTGTTCACGTTTAATATCGGCGATGTACAGGTTGTTCACCAAAAGCTTTACCAGCATGATGCCGGCACCTGCGGCCATTAGTATTCTATAAATATGCAGTACCTGGGCTTCGGTAGAAACCTTAAACATTACCTCCACCTCAACCACTGAGGTCAGAAGGAAAATAGTAAATACAACGTAGGCTACTACCACTACATCCAGAATAGCTTTAAGTACTTTCATGCGACAATAACAGGTTTAAGTGCAATACTATGTTTGTTATAAAGCTAAAAAAGAATATCACTTTTCAAAAATATTATACTTAATTTCATCTTATAGCACATCACTCCACTTGAAATTATGCTGTTAATCTGCTATGGCGTCAGCTGCATCTGCGTCAGCCTGGCATAGAGGCCGCTATTTTGCGACAGTTCGTCGTGTGTGCCGCGCTCCACGATGCGGCCCTGTTGCAGCACCAGAATTTCGTCAGCATGCTGTATCGTGCTCAGGCGGTGGGCAATTACAATGGAAGTGCGATTTTTCATCAGGTTGGTAAGCGCCTCCTGCACCAGCCTCTCCGACTCAGTGTCGAGCGCTGAGGTGGCCTCGTCCAATATAAGTATAGGCGGGTTTTTAAGTATGGCGCGGGCAATGCTCAGGCGCTGGCGCTGTCCGCCCGATAGCTTTCCGCCACGATCGCCAATTATTGTCTGATAACCGTTCTCGGCATGTATGATAAACTCGTGCGCGTTGGCAATCTTAGCCGCCGCTATTACTTCTTCCTCGGTCGCGTTGGTTTTGTTAAAGGCGATGTTGTTGAAAATCGTGTCGTTAAAGAGGATTGATTCCTGCGTGACCACCCCTATTTTATCACGCACCGACTCCATGGTATAATCACGGATGTCGTGGCCGTCGATCAGAATACCGCCACTGGTTGGGTCATAGAAGCGTGGAATCAAATCTGCCAGCGTAGATTTGCCACCTCCCGATGGTCCCACCAGCGCCACTGTTTTCCCCTTTTGTATGTGGATGTTAATGTCCTGCAGCACAGGCTTTTTCCCATACCCGAAGCCAACATTCCGGAATTCGATTTCGTGCGCAAACCTGGGCAGCACCTTTGCATTGGGCTGGTTTTGTATCTGTGGCTGTGTATCGATTACCTGCAGCACCCGATCTCCCGAAACCAGGCCCCGCTGGATGTTGCTGAACGCCGAAGACATCGCTTTGGCCGGCACCAACACCTGCGAGAAAAGAATGATGTAGGTGATGAACTCGGCCGGTTTTAGCTCTGATTGCTGCGTAAGCACCAATGATCCGCCATAGTAAAGCAATCCGGCCACCACTGCAACCCCCATTACCTCCGACAGCGGGGAGGCCAAATCACGCTTGTTGGCAATGGAGCGCTGGATGCGGGCATAGCGGTCGTTCTGGTCGTGGAACTTACCAAGTATAAAAGGCTCTGCATTAAACGCTTTTATTACGCGCATGCCGCTGATGGTTTCATCAATTATGGTCAGGATAAAGCTAAGTGAATCCTGCCCTTGCCTGGCTTTGCGCTTCAGCTGCTTCGAAATACCAGAGATAATGCCGCCGGAGATAGGTAGCAGAATCAGCGTAAACAGCGTGAGCTTAACGGACATTGAGAACAGGATAGCAAAGAAGGCGATAATAGAAATCGGCTCCCGCACTATCACCGTCAGCGTGCTTACCACCGAACTCTCTACTTCTTGAATGTCCACGGTCAGGCGCGTCATCAGGTCGCCTTTGCGCTCGTTGTTAAAGTAGCCCAGTTGTAATTCTGTTACCCGCTGATAAATGGCCTGGCGCATGTTGCGGACCACGTGCGCCCGCAGCGCCCCGATTACCCGGAAAGCCAGGTAGCGGAACAGATTGGCCAGTATCACCGATACAATAATGATGATGCACACAAACATTAAAGCGCCCTGCTTGCCTTCCTGCAGAATTACCTGCCCGAAGTAGTAATTGAAAAAAGCCTTGATAAAGTCGATGGTGAAACTGAATTCCGGCTTGGTGGCGGCCATCTGAACAGCCTCCTGTGCGCCCACTTCACCAAACAGCACGTTCAGCAACGGAATAATCAGCGTGAAATTGAGCAACCCGAAAATAATGCCCAGGATGGTATAAAGCGTATAAATTGGCACAAACCGGCTGTAGGGCCTGGCAAACTGAAGTATGCGGAGGTAAGTTTTCATGGTAAGATATTGCCTGCTGCACAAGTATGTGGCCAAGTCGGCAGTGGCCTGTTGGCTGCCGCTTTCAGGGCTATCGGTTAAAGTATAAATCAGGCGCTGGCTGTATTGCAAGTTATGCGCCGGTGCAAAGATACTTAATTTGTAAGGTTGCAAGGTATAAATTAGTTGTTGTGTGTTGGTAGGCTATACTTTATAGCTGCTGTTCATCCTCAGTTTTATACTTGTCTTGTTTCATCTTTAGCTTTGGTGCTCTCAAGGCCGGGAGGCCGCGTCCTTGGGCATTGCGCGGTGGCGTGAACCTGCGCTGGAGCGCATCCGCGGCACCGGAACACACCAAGGCGCTCAACCCAAGGATTGGAATTCACTCTATAACTCTGCCTTTTGCTTCTCGTAAAGTATAAACCTCATTTAATTTAACACCCTTTCTTTGTCATCCTGTAAGGATCTTGGTGGAAGGGAGGTTAAGCTATCACTATGAAACTCGTGCTTTGATGTAAGCAGCAAAACCCCCGCTCCTGCTTTTAGGAGAGCGCTGGGGTGAGGTTATTTAATATTTAAAACTCATGTAGCCGCTGCGGAATATTCCAGCGGAAAGCGACGGAAGTATAAGTTGTGTTCTTGTCCAGCGTGTTATCTTCCGCATCAGTGCGGCGTAGAATCTGCTTTACGTCAATGAAAACGTTATGCTTTAGCATGAAGGTCGCTGTCAGGTCAAGGTGGAGTTGGTTTGTTCTGATGCCCTGGCCAATGGTATTGCCATATTCCTGCGTACGATCCAGGTAGGAGAGTAGTACGTTGTTGCCCCAGTTGAGCGTATCGGTAGCGGTTACTACATCCTGGCCGTAACGGGTAGCGATGGCTTTGCCCGTCAGCATTAGGCGCGGCAGAGGCTGGTAATGCACAATGCCAATCAACTCATAGAGGTTCGCGCCAACCGGATGCGCCAGCGGCTGGTTATAGTGCTGGTAGTTTGTAAACTGAGTGATATGCTGGTAAGTATACGGCCGGATAATATTCACCTCGACCTGCAAATCCAGATTTTGCAAGCCGAAAGCATCAATATACTTGGCACCCAGCTGCCCTGCCTGTTTGTTGCCCCACCAGCCGTTGCCGGTTTTTACTTCGTTCAGCAGAAACTCGTCCAGCAGCAACTGGCCATATAACTGCACGCGGTTACGAATATTCCAGCGGAAGTCGGCACCCAGCATGGCATTGTCTTCGCTGCCAATGGTCTGTTCTATACTTCTGTAAAAGATAATTGGGTTGAGGTATTGTAGTTCAAAGCGGCCTTTGCCACGCGCAAATATCACCTGCTCAAACACGCCCGCATTCAGGTTGTTTGTTATGTTGATGCCCAGCCGGTGCAGCGCCATATACTTTTTCGGGAACAGTACGTCGTTGTTTTGACGGCGGTATTCAGCGGTAAGTTCCTGAAAAAGGTTCATGTACTGCATCCGCCATACCTGGGTGTTCAGTTTCAGGAAAAAAGCCGGTGGCGCGTAGTCGGAGTAAATGAGGGAGCGGTAGCCGTCGCCGATAAAGTGGCGGTCGTGGCCCAGCTGTATCTCCACATGCTTGCTCAGCGCGTAGTTTACGTAGCCGCGTGCCGTCAGGAAATCGTAGCCATCTTCTTTAAACTGTTTCCAGAAAGCTTCGTGCGGCACCACGTTGTCACGCGCAATGCGGTCCTGCACGTAGCCTGGAAAACGCGCCTGGTTCTCGCCGATGAAAGTATAAAAGCCAAATTTATCGTCAATTGTGCCTTCCAACTGCACGCCGCGTGTATTTACGTAGCGCGGGCCGCTGGTTTGGTTGTCGAAGCCTAACTCCAGGCCCAGTACCGGATTCACGCGCAACGTAAAGTTCTCTTTTTCGATGTGGTAGAAATCCGACTGGTTCTTATAGAAGCGGTTAAGTATAGGCCGTTTACTGTGGTTGTTTTCCTGGGAGGTATAGTTCCAGTTATCGTTGAGGAGATATTCGGTGTTAAATTCATCCACAGTGCCGCGCGCATTTTGGGCGCTTACCTCCGCCAGATCTGCTACCTCCTGCCTGCCATACGGCCGCACCGCTGTTTGCAGTTGCGGCACCTGGTCGCCATACTTTATCTGGTAGCGGTCTATCAGGTGGTATATGTCGGGGTTATACGGCACGTATACATCCTGCGCTCTGGCAGCGAAGCTGGCAGTAAGGCAAAAGCCCAGCGCGCAAAGTATAACTTTCATATCAGGTATTCGGTTGGAGCGAAGTGAATCAGAAATGCGAATGTACGAAAAGAGATATAAGTATCCGGATGTTAGACCTAAGACTTTATGCATGTAAATCAGCATAAGTAAAATCAGTACGGCGGCTTGTAAAGTCAAAGCCTGACGGGTTTTGGATACGAAATTTCGTATTAAATCTGGCTTGCCAATTACGCCTTGCGTATCTTTCGTCCGTGTCTATACGCTGATACTAATCATGCAACGAACAAACCTCCGCATCCTGACCGAAACGCCATCGCTGGCCAACCATTTTGTAGCTGAGCTGCGCGATGTAAGCGTGCAGCGCGATAGCCTGCGCTTTCGCCGCAATCTGGAGCGGCTGGGAGAACTGCTGGCTTACGAAATCTCTAAAACGTTGCCTTATACGCAGCAAACCATTACCACACCGCTGGCCGAAACAAAGACGATGCTGCTGACTGAGCAGCCGGTGCTGGCAACTATACTTAGAGCGGGCCTGCCGCTGTACCAGGGGATGCTGAATTATTTTGATAAAGCATACAGCACATTCGTGGGCGCTTACCGGGTAGAGGAGGAGCACACCGAACTTGTTATTAACATGGAGTACCTGGCCTCGACCGACCTGCACGACAAAATCCTGATTCTGGCTGACCCGATGCTGGCGACCGGACGCTCGCTGATGAAAGCGTATGAAGGGATGCTGCGCCACGGCAAGCCCAAGCAGGTGCATTTTGCGGCAGCCATTGCCTCGCCGGAGGGCGTTGCCTACGTGCAGCAGCAAGTGCCCGAAGCGCTGGTTTGGCTGGGCGCGCTGGACGAGCGCCTGAATGAACGGGCCTACATTGTACCGGGCCTTGGCGATGCCGGCGATTTGGCTTTCGGACCTAAAATATAACCTGAACTTATATGCCTGACTGTCCGTTATACCTCTTCATGCAATAGATACATTAATTTACTTCTTTACTCAAATAGGTTATCGAAAAAATTATACATTGAGTCATGTTTTAATAGCGTATAGGTAGGCCTAGCGCTTTTTAGTAGTTTTGAGTACAATTTTTTCATTTAAGCTGTGGCAGTAGAGATTCTTAAATACCTTTCGGTGTATTTGGTAAGTATGGTCAAGTTTTTTGGCGGCCCCATAACGGGTGTATCGCTGGGCTTGTCTTACGTAGAAACCGTTCTGCTGACTATGGCAGGCATGATGACCAGTGTGTTGATATTTTCGGTTGTGGGCCGGGCCTTCTCTAAATGGATGTCAAAGCGGCGGCGGGCGCAGCGCAAGCCTATTTTTTGTAAGCAAAACCGCCGCATTGTTCTAATCTGGAGGCGTTTCGGCGTAAGAGGCATCGCTTTTCTGACGCCCATTATCTTTACGCCTATTTTGGGTACCATTGTGGTGGCTTTATTTGGCGCCTCCCGCAAAAACATCCTGATACACATGTTCTGGAGCTCGCTTTTCTGGAGCGCCACACTCACCTTTATGGTAACGGAATTTGGTAAAGCGGCTGTTAAGCTGTTTTAGCTGCATGAAATAATCTAAAGCTTTTGGCCCGTTAGGTAAACAGGCATCTTACTACTTATCATTTCGGCGGGATTGGAATAAGTCTTTCCTTTACTTCTTTCCGCCTTTTTTCTTCGTTTTCTGCCAAGCTGCATTTTTCGGGTTGCCTTTACCTCTTTTATCTCTTGATTTTGGAATGGCTTTTTTCTCGTGGAAAGCGCCTTTAAAATCCGGATTGTCGCGCCGCTTGATAAAGTCCGTTTCGCGGGCCATTTCCTGCGCTTCTTCAAAAGGCGTTTCAAACACTTTTACTTCTGCCGGAAGCGGCAGCACAGGTATCTGCATCCGGATAAGCTTTTCTATTTGATGAATGTGGAACATCTCCACCTCATTGGCAAATGTGATGGCAGCACCCACATTTTCAGCACGGCCCGTGCGGCCAATACGGTGCACGTAATCCTCATAAATCAGGGGCACATCGAAATTGATTACGTGGCTCACCATACTTACATCTATGCCGCGCGCTGCCACATCGGTTGCCACCAAAAAGCGCACCTCACCGCCTTTAAATGCCTCCATCGAGTTGATGCGCGTATTCTGGCCTTTGTTGCCGTGTATGGCACGCACCTCGCCGTAGTTGCGGTGCTCCAGAAACTTAGATACGCTCTCCGCATTTTTCTTGCTTCTGGTAAAAATAATAACACGGTTCAGTGCCTCCGCATCCTGAATCAGGTACTCCAGCAACTCAATCTTGGTGCGCAGGTTCGGTGCCTGATACAGCACCTGACTTACCGTTTCTACCGGCGTGGCCTGCGGCGTTACCTCCACTCGGGTAGGGAACTCTAGGAACTCTTCCGATAGTTGCACCACTTTATCAGGCATAGTAGCCGAAAAGAGCAGATTCTGGCGCTTACGCGGAATCACCTCCAGCAACTGCCGTATTTGCGGCATAAAGCCCATGTCCATCATCTTGTCGGCCTCGTCCAGTATTAGTGTCTTCAGCTCCTTCAGTATCAGGTCGCCTTTCAAATAGAGTTCCATTAGGCGTTTGGGCGTGGCCACCAGTATGTCAATGCCCTGCTGTAGTGTTTCGATTTGCGTTTTGGGGCCCAGGCCGCCGTAGATGGCCGTGTGGCGCAGGTCGGTATACTTCGCCAGCAGCGTAATATTCTCCTCAATCTGCATCACCAGCTCGCGGGTAGGCGCAATGATGAGCGCGCGCGGGTGTTGGCCTTGTGCATACTTCACCTTCATGAGCAGGGGCAGCAAAAATGCAGCTGTTTTTCCCGTTCCTGTCTGAGCAATGCCCAGTATGTCGTGCCCCGCCATTATCAGCGGAATGGCCTGCAATTGTATTGGTGTGGGTTTTTCGTAACCGGCTTCGGTAATAGCATTCAGCAGCTGTTTGTTCAGCTTAAAATCCTCGAACGTGATAATTTCCTTTTCTGCTTCCGCTGCCATGGTATTTAAATTTATACTTTGTATTGATGTACAAAAGTACGTCTTTTTTATGGTAGGGAGGTGAGGCAGGTACAAACGGGTGGGGTATTATAACTACATTGTGCCTAGCCAGCACAGGATTAAGTAGCTTTTGTATACCTTATGCAACTCTTTCAGCCGCTTATGGGTCATGGTGTTACAAAGTATAAGTAAAGGCGAAAGGCATTTTCTGCTGTTGGAATTCTGATACCTTATCTAACACCTACTTATCATGAAAAAGAATTACATCAAATCAGCTGTTCTCGGAATTGTCTCGGGTATTATAGTTCTTTCTGGCTGCCAGCCTGATGCTGCTTCTCCTGATAATCCCGCAAATCTGCGTCCGCTGACCACACAGGAAGCAGCGACGGTCCAGAGCTCCAATAATTTTGCCTTTCGGTCTTTTGCGCAGCTGAGCGAGGCAGAAGGGACGAAGAATGTGCTTATTTCTCCCCTGAGCATAAGTATGGCGCTAACTATGGCCTATAATGGTGCCGGAAGTTCTACCAAAGAAGCCATGCGGCAAACACTAGGTTTTGAACTGCCTACCGATGAGGAAATAAATCAATCTTATAAATCGCTGGCGGAGCTGCTGCAGGGCATGGATAAGAAAGTGATTTTTACGTATGCCAACTCACTGTGGCATAACAAGGACTATCAGCTGCAAGCGCCTTTCGTTAAACTAAACCAGACCTACTTCGATGCGACCGTGCAGGGGCTGGATTTTACCTCTCCTGCGGCCAAAGACCAGATGAACAACTGGGTGAAGGAGAAAACCAACGGTAAAATTACAGGTATAATTGAGAGCACCAGTGCCGATGATGTACTCTTCCTGATAAATGCTATCTACTTTAAAGGTACCTGGACCTACCTGTTCGACAAAAAACTAACAAAGCCCGCACCCTTTTACCTGGAAGATGGCAGTACGGTGTCCCAAGATTTTATGACGGCGACAAAAACAAAATACCTTTACTTCCAGGACAACAGCAAAAAATTGATAGACCTGCCTTACGGCAACGGCCAGTTCAGTATGACCTTGCTGGTGCCTACAGGGCAGCACACAGTAAACGATGTGGTGCAGGAACTAAATGATGAAAGCTTGGCTGTCTGGCTGGCCGCAGCAGACACCTCCGCAGTGGAACTGCACATGCCAAAATTCAAGCTGGAGTATAAAAAGAAACTGAACGAAACACTGTCGCAATTGGGCATGGGTATTGCCTTTAGCGACGAAGCAGATTTCAGCCATATGGTAGAAGGAGGGCAGGGATTGAGCATCTCAAAAGTAATGCACAAAACTTTTCTGGAAGTGAATGAAGAGGGCACAGAGGCAGCCGCTGTTACATCAGTTGGTATCATTGCTACATCAGTCGGCCCACCAGCGTTAAAGATTAACAGACCCTTTGTTTTCCTGATTCGGGAGAAATCCTCCAACACCATACTCTTTATTGGCAAGCTGATGCAGCCATAACAGGTATAAACCCTGTACTTTATAAAGAAGTTTAGTAGGCAAAACTGGTATCAGCTGGTAACTGTTTCAAAGAGAAATGCAGGATTAAGATATTGTGCTAACTTTGTTCAGCACGTATCATAGCCCTATGAAATCAACCTTTATCAAAAACGCTCAACTCGTAAACGAAGGAAGTATACGCACTGCCGATGTGCTTATCAAAGACGGACGCATTGCGCAAATCGGCCAAAACATAAATGCTGAAGCCGATGAAATAATAGATGCAACTGGTTTATACCTGCTGCCTGGTGTGATAGACGACCAGGTGCATTTCCGGGAGCCGGGCCTGACGCAGAAAGGTAATATCGAAACGGAAGCCAGAGCGGCTGTAGCAGGCGGAACCACTTCTTTTATGGAGATGCCCAACACGGTGCCCAACGCCATTACGCAGGAACTGCTGGAAGACAAGTATAAAATTGCTGCCGAAACCTCGCTGGCCAACTATTCCTTTTATATGGGTGCTACCAACGACAATCTGGCCGAGGTGCTGCTCACCAATCCGAATACCGTTTGCGGCATCAAGATTTTTATGGGCTCGTCTACAGGCAACATGCTGGTAGATAATGCCGAAACGCTGGAGCAAATTTTCTCCAGAGTAAAACTGCCGATTGCAGTGCATTGCGAAGACGAGCAAACTATCCGCGATAACATGGCCATTTATGAGGAGAAGTATGGCGAGGATATTCCTGTCAAATGCCACCCGGAAATACGTAGCGAGGTAGCATGTTTTAAATCATCTTTCCTGGCCGTGAAGCTGGCCGAAAAGTACAATACGCGCCTGCACATCCTGCACATTTCTACCGAAGAAGAACTCAAGCTGTTCCGCAATGATATTCCGCTGGAGCAAAAGCGCATTACGGCCGAAGTATGCGTGCATCACCTATGGTTTGATAAGGCTGATTACGACACATTTGGTACGCAAATAAAGTGCAACCCGGCCATAAAAGAGCACCGCCACAAAAAAGGATTGCTGCAAGGCTTGCTGGAAGATAAACTGGACGTGATCGCTACCGACCACGCCCCACATACCTGGGACGAGAAGCAGCACAAGTATAAAAAAGCGCCGTCCGGAGTGCCGCTGGTGCAGCATTCGCTGCAAATGATGCTGGAGTTCGTGGAAACAGGCAAGCTGACAATGGAGAAGATGGTAGAAAAAATGAGCCATGCGCCAGCCATACTTTTTAATGTGCGCGGGCGTGGCTTTATCCGCGAAGGCTACTGGGCCGACCTCGTGCTGGTAGATGTAAACAAGCCTTATACGGTTACAAAAGAGAACACTTATTATAAATGCAACTGGTCGCCGCTGGAGGGTCGTACTTTTGGCAGCAGCATTATGTATACTTTCGTGTCAGGGCACCTGGCTTTTGCAAACGGCGTTTTTGAGGAGAGCAAAAAAGGCAATCGGCTGCTGTTCGACAGGTAAATATTTGTGCAGAAATACGCACAGAATATTGCATCATGTAATTTCGTGTGTATCTTTGCAGTCTCAAAACACGGTGGTTGTAGCTCAGTCGGTTAGAGCACCAGATTGTGATTCTGGGGGTCGTGGGTTCGAGCCCCATCTTCCACCCAAGCCCTTGAAGCAAACCTTCAAGGGCTTTTTTATTTCAGTTGATGGCTGATGCTCAAAATGGGTTTATCAGCACATCCGTTCACGGGCACATTTATTCGTAACTCGTAATTCATAATTTATAATTAAAAAGATATGAGCTTAACAGTAGTCGGTTCGATGGCGTTTGATGCGCTGGAGACACCTTTCGGGAAAACAGATAAGATAGTAGGCGGTGCAGCCACCTATATTTCATTGGCAGCGTCATACTTCGTGAAGCCGGTGAACGTGGTATCCGTTGTGGGTGGCGATTTTGATCAGGATCATATCCAGCTGATGCACGAACGCCACATCAGCACCGAGGGGGTGCAGGTGAAGGAGAACGACAAATCTTTCTTCTGGTCTGGCCGCTATTTTAACGACATGAACAGCCGCGAAACGCTGGTAACGGAGCTGAACGTGCTCGCCGATTTTGATCCAATTATTCCGCAGAGCTACCAGGGCTGCGAATTTCTGATGCTGGGCAACCTGGCACCACAAGTACAGAAAACTGTGATTGAGCGCCTGAACGAACGCCCGAAACTGATTGTGATGGATACCATGAATTTCTGGATGGACATTGCACTGGATGATTTGAAAGAGACAATGAAGCTGGTGGATGTGCTCTCTATCAACGATGAGGAGGCACGCCAGCTGAGCGGCGAATACTCACTGGTAAAAGCAGCCAAAAAGATTGTGGCGATGGGGCCGAAATTTCTGATCATCAAAAAAGGCGAACACGGTGCACTGTTGTTCCACGGGGAAAACGTGTTTTTCGCGCCCGCGCTGCCACTAGAAGAAGTATTTGACCCCACCGGTGCCGGCGATACGTTTGCCGGAGGCTTTATCGGACACCTGGCCAGCACCGGTGACACCAGCTTCGAAAACATGAAACGAGCTGTAATTTACGGTTCAGCAATGGCCTCGTTTTGCGTAGAAAAGTTTGGTACCGAGCGCCTCAAAAGCCTGACGCAGCAAGAGATTGATAACCGTGTGCAGAAGTTCGTGAAGTTGGTAGCTTTTGATACTATAATGAAATAAACAGCACTACAAATACTGCATGTAAAAGAGGGAAAGCATATGTTTTTCCTCTTATGTTTTAGCCTCTGCTGCTAAAATATTACTGTTAATCCGACAGCATTTTTGTACTAAAAGCATAGGCCCACTGTAAAGTTAAATTTAGAATATAGACAACAAAATACCTGTGCAGCGGGTAAAAGTAACTATAAACTGCAGAGGAAACTGAGTTATGGGCAATAATAAAGATAACAACAAAGAGAGGTTACAGAAGCAGTCTGAGGAGAATGTTCTTTCTAAAATAGAGAACAAACGCCAGCAGGAAGGCTACAACGATCAGGTGCAGATTGACCCTGCTAAAAAAACGTTACAGCAAGACGACTCTAAAGTACAAAACCCGAACCGCAATTTAGCAAAAGGCGGAAACAACATGCCTTACGACAAAAAGTAAGGTTACTACGCAAAATACAAACTATGAAAATAACGAAGAGAGGAAAGCCATCAAGGCTTTCCTCTTTTTATGCCTGTCCAGGTCGACAGGCAGATATCTGTAAGTATAACCTTTAGTTTATACTATCTGCGGTGATTGATGCAGGAGAAAGAATAGCAAATGCTGTCCCTATATTTGCCAAAGGCATCAGCCATACATCTAACAATTTATACTTAACAGCTTCTATCTAAATTTTAGCTTAATAACTATACTTTAGACTAAGATATACGCCGCGCCCTCTGGAGCGAAACCCGTTGATTTCCTGGTACGATTTGTTCAGCGCATTTTCGATGCGTAATGCTGCTGAGAGCGCAGGCGTGAATTGCAACCGTGCCGTGAAGCCGAGCAAAGTATAATCGGCAAGCCCTTCGGTGCCAAGTGAGCCATAAGGCCCGAGGCCCGCATCATAGTAAATGTCCAGCCGCGAGCCGGTGTAACGCACATCAGTTTGCAGAGCCAGCTTTGTGCAGGGCGTGTAGGTTAAATGGAGATTTGCTGTATTCGGGCGGCGTGTCAGGCCCTGTACCGCTATTTCTTTGTTGATAAAGGCACCGTTGTTGTAAAGCTGCACCTGATTTCCCTTTGTTTGTGCCACCTCCACATCCGATTGCTTCACCTTCAACTGACCGTTTACCAGATTAAAATTACCTGACACTTTCAGCCTGGTGCTCAGCTGTGAAGCAAAGTCTAACTCCAGCCCACGGCTTACCTGCCGCGACAGATTCAGGTAAGTAGCACCCTGGTAATCCACGAAAGTAAGCGCATCAGTGGATTTGCCGGGCGACCAGAGGTAAACGTACTCGATGGTGTTATCTACCTGCGTATAAAAGTAAGCCAGCCCTAACCGGAATTTGCCCAGCATTTGCTTCAAGCCTATTTCAAAAGAAGCAGATGTTTCCGGCCCCAGTTCGGCATTGCCGGTGGTGATGCCGGAAGCGGCGTTTTCATCAGGTGCATATAGCTGGTAAAGGGAAGGCGCGTTGAAACCAGTGGCGTAGACGGCGTACAGGAGCGTACTTTTTCTTAATTTGTAGGTAGGGTTAACCTCTACCGTCGTATAATTTCCAAATTTGCTGTGCCTGTTAAAGCGGCCGCCCAGTGCTAAGGAAAAGTTGCTCAAATGTTCGTTCAGCAAAGTGCCGTTCAGATCAAGATGCGCAAAAATGTTAGTCGTTGTTGTGCCTAAATCCAAGGTATCCAGGTCAGATACCGATTCGTACACGCCATACATGCTTTCAGAATAGTAGTAGTTTTGAGCATTCATCGTTTCGCGGTAACGGCCTACACCTACCACCGCCTGCAGGTGCGGCAAAGAGAAATTAACCTGCAATTCGTTGGTGGCTGTGCTGCCGCGGCTGTTGCCGGAACTATATGTATGGTTGCTGGTGCCGGCGGCGTCAATTGCTGAAGAATCATTCTCCGTTTCCCGGAACATCCTCGAATATCCGCCAACATACTTTAACAACACTATCGGCGTAAACTTATAGGAAGCGCCATAGGTAAACAGATGCCGCTCAAAATCCACAACAGCGTTATCGTCGTCTACATAAGCGCTTTGGTCAAAATCGGCGCTGGTGTTGGTGTTTTTATAGGAGGCGTATGCATCCAGCCTGTCGGTTTGGTAGCCTATTTTTCCGGCGAGGTCTATACGCTTATAATTATCCTGGTCGCGCTTGTTGTAAGTATCGGGGCTGGTAACTGTATCTACGGTGGCATCAATGCCGTTTACTTTCTGGTTTTGAACTTCTCCGTTAGCGTAGAAGCCGTTTTTGAAAGTATAATTAAGGCCCAGTTTCTGGCCCAGCAATCCTGTCCCTTTGCCAAATCTGCCGAACTGCAATTCCGCGTCAGGGTGCAGACCCGGCTCGCTTTTTCCTTTGGTGATGATGTTCACCACGCCGCCAATGGCCGATGAGCCGTAAAGCGTGCTGTGGCTGCCGCGTACAATCTCGATGCGGTCGATGCTGGCCAGCGACAATTCCGATAAGTCAAGGGCATTGTTTACGCCCGAAGGATCCGTAATGCGGATGCCATCCACAAGTATGGCGGTCTGGTTGCTGTTGGCGCCGCGCAGAAATATACTTTGCGTCATACCCGGGTTCTGGCCGGCACCTGCCAGGTAAATGCCAGCCTGCTGCGCCAGCAAATCGCCCACACTATGGTAAACAGTATTTTTGAGGTCGGCGGCTGTAAGCACAGTTATGCTACGGCCCACGTCTGCGGCATCTTTCTCTGTTCGGGTGGCCGTAACCAGCACTTCATTTAGTTGTTTGCCCTGCAGCGAATCTGCCTGCTGTGCCTGTGCCGTAAAAGCAGCGAACAGCAAGCCGGTTGCCGCCAAAGCCCGGGCAGCAAAAGTCCTTTTTTTCATTTTGATTTTCCTTCTTACATTAGAAAATGTGGATGCGAAGGGGAAATGAACAGGTATAAAGGCACTGATCAGGAACCTTATACAGCCTTGCCTTTTACCCGAAAGCATTAAAACTATGTTAACAGAATGGCAGGTCTCCTGGCTTTCTTCCATCCGCCCGGCCTTCCCATTCTGCAGGCAGAACAGTGGCTAAGGATTGGGCGAATATTTAACGAAGATTACAGTTGCGGGAACAGCCCAGGTTTTATACCTGATTCCCTTTTAAGGCACTTACCACGGCAGTAGTAAGCGCCACCAATCTGATGGCAAAGATAGGTTATTAATTACGAATTATGAATTCCGAATTACGAATTATTAAGAGAGCAGGACCTGAGCAGGATTCAACGCAAAAGCCGGTGCACCGTAACAACAAAACAAGAACAACGAAACACGAATAACGAGCAACGACCTTGAAACTGCCTAAATCCTTTTATACCCGCCCCGATGTTGTACAGATTGCGCAGGATCTGCTGGGCAAGTATATTTATACTTACATAGACGGCATGCTGACAGGCGGCATGATTGTGGAAACCGAAGCCTATGCAGGTATAAACGATCGCGCCTGCCACGCGCACCTCAACCGCCGCACCCAACGCACCGAAATCATGTACCACGAGGGCGGTGTGGCTTATGTATACCTGGTGTATGGCATTTATCACCTGTTCAACATCATCACCAACGAAAAGGACAAAGCCGATGCCGTGCTGGTGCGGGCCATAGAACCTGAGATTGGCGTGGAGGAAATGCTGCTGCGGCGCAACATGCAAAGTATAAAGCCCAACCTGACGGCCGGGCCCGGCGTGCTGAGTATAGCACTGGGCATCAACAAAAAGCTGTACAGTGCCGACCTGACCGGCAACATAGTATGGCTGGAAGATAAAGGTACAGCAATAGCGCCCGAAAATATAGCAGCCGGCCCCCGCATCGGGGTAGATTACGCCGGTGAAGATGCCCTGCTGCCCTGGCGGTTCTGGGTGAAAGGGAATAAATGGGTGAGCCGGAAAGGAAAGTAAAGGAAGGAGGGTTTAACGGTTTGAATATGGTGCGTTTGGCATTTTAAAGCTTCAATCTGTCAATTTACTAATATGTTCAATTATTGATATTATCTTCATTTTTAGAACTATTTGCTAAATGCACTATATTTTTTGTGTGCGCCCAGCATGGCGCAAGCTATATTCTGGAATGAATATACTCAGATTATCCAGCGGGTGCAAATCCCTTATCGGCAAGTTGGTGAAGCCGATTAGCAAGCCGCAAGGGCGTTACCCGTGAG
>Ga0210040_10003268_pt1 | contig 22056 bp, 14 predicted proteins | sample CryGeyCG12114_NA_FD_185462 | JGI IMG/M metagenome (GOLD analysis project Ga0210040, IMG submission 185462) | Groundwater microbial communities from aquifer - Crystal Geyser CG19_WC_8/21/14_NA (SPAdes) (version 2) | ecosystem: Environmental > Aquatic > Deep subsurface > Groundwater | place: USA...
AGTCCTTCTGAGATTCCTACGTGGAACTATTGGGAGAATCGCGAGACGACTGACTGATGTCACTTCTAAGACCCGCTTTTGCGACCAAGTACAATATCTCGAGGCTATCGGCATGCCAGAAAAGGCACGTTGAAGCTCTTACTGCGGGCGAGGAATGCTTCAGGCCTCTAATCCACCACCTACCTCAGTGAGAGAATGTACTTGGTACTGTGCTGATGAAGAAGCAGATGGCCTGCCTTGTCAGCAGAGCACTGGTACTACGCCCTGTTCAAGCGGACACCTTGCGATTTGTCTATTGTACGCACAAGCCTTTCATGGCAACCATTTGGCTATCAAGCATCAACACCACTCGAGGGAGTAGAGGCTACAGTTCTGTTGGACGAGAACCGCAGCAGCGATTAGCGCCAGCAACTCTGAGTTACGGGTACGATAAGGGGCGAGCTCCATGGGCCTTTCCGTTCAGCTGTGGCGCACACACGATTACTTTGAAGCCCAGCCATCTCCACTGCATTCGTCTTGCATTACTTCGTGGTATGCCTACTAGTTGGTTGTTGTGTTTCTGCTCTCATAGCCCTTTGCATTGTTTCGACAAGAAAGCCACGCAGGGATTTGCACACGGCGGTTGTGGGGTGGTCATAGCGCCGGCCACCATTGTCTCCGTGTCCCCTGACCTGATGTTGACAAAGAAGGACCAGTCACTTCTTTCCTGGCAATTGACGAAAACGTATCTGAATATCCCTTTGTCGAATGGAGATATGAAGCCATCAATGTTGCATTTCAACGCACCCTGGTGTCGGGTATGTAACATCTCCTAACCTCAGCTCAAGAAGTCGATTACCAAAGCCAAAGCTTGTGCGCCAATATGAAGGTCCAAACCTATGTCTTATCAACATTTCTTTTCGCTCTGCTTCCTCCTGGCGTCTTTGCCGGCCCTATCGCTGCCATAGCTGCATTTGTGGCCGTCACCGGAACGGCCATCGGCACGATTGTATTTGGAGTCCTTGAGGAGGAGAAGAAGAATGACCGGAAAGAGAAGAGCGAAGCGTCGACCTCCTCGATGGCTAGTGTGTCGGCAAGCTTGTCTTTGATCGCGGCATCTGAAGCATCATTGGCCGGCGCAAGAGCAAGTGACGAGTCGAAAGCGATGGCACAGGTAGCGAGCATCACATCAGCTCAGGCAGCGGCATTATCAAGTCTCGATCCCGCACTAAACGTTTTTACGTTCGATGATCCCGCAACAAGGTCTAAAAGGTCTATACAGCCTGAGGAAACATCGACGCCTTATCTTTCTCACCTAATGCGGAGAATGGATCTCAACCGGAGAACGATTGCGGTCAACTCTACAGGATGGCCAATTGCACCCGTAGGCGTCCCGCAGTTCAATTTCGACAATTGTGCACTCGATCTCAGAGCGCACCTAACGAATGGAGGCTTTATCAACGTGTTCCAGCCCGAGGGCGAGCCGCAGACAGTACAAGCTGATCATATACCCCTAAACTGTATGGTACTTGCAAATGTCATCTTAGCTAGTGGGGGCATTGGTGGTTCGCAACCTATCGCGTTCGGTACTGCGAGTCTCAAATGGTTGCATGTAACAGACCAGGAGATCAACGACCTGAAAGCCTTTCTCGAGAGCGGTGGGAAAGGGCCAATACCACCCTGAGCCTGTTTGAGACCGTTTGGATACGGCTCTTATTGCTCGGACCTGCTCAGAGGTGGCACGCTGGTGGGCGGCGCAGAGGAGTATGGGCATGGTTAGGCGCGTCAGTGGATTCCCCTTACTTGCACACAGAGTGTGACCGGGGCTTCAGAAACTTGGTGAGGCGAAATCTGTTGAGAAAGCGATCAGGAGGGAAAATAATGTACATTGGTGACAGAGGTATCGTTCAGTCTTTCTTCAGCCTGCGTATAGTTGTCCTTTCTCCAGCCCGCATATACTGACAGCAGAGGCTGTTGTCCCCTTTCAATAGCACTATGCTATTTGACGGGCCATATGACAATTAACGTTGGAGTCTTCTCGCAGTGATTTTGTCATGTCTAGAGCCGGGACCAGTGACTGTGAAGGTACTGCAGCTTCTCGTGGTAGCCGCCAAGCACAATAGTGGTCGAGGATGCAGCTGATTGAAGGAGTGTTGGTGGCTAGCGTGTCACGCCCTGCGGGATCAAAAGGGACGCTTCCAGTACGCTTCGTTGGGTGGAATTAAGGGCTGGCTTTAGCTTGCAATGGTCCACATTTTGCAGCAGGTGCATCAGGCACGATGATACTTAAGCACTGCATCGTCTTCCCAGTGCCACAGTGCACCCGGGTAGGTCGCTAAGCGTATCGAAAAGCGGTCACATCGATCCAGTGGTGCGTGCGTGCCACGGATGTCCGAGACACGTACGCAGACGTTGCCTGAGAGCCAATCAAGAAGACCAGATTTGCGTTTCGGGCCGATGAATCACAGAGCAATAGTGTCTCGAAAATCATCTCCTCTGTTATTCTAGGTGGCTTTCAAGCATGCATATTTTGGACAGTTGGACACGACAATGGGCGCTAAACTAGATTCGGCATCTTTCTTCAACAAGTAACTAATTTGGATAGTGGAAAATGTATCATGCTCAGTCGAACGGACGGCCAAATCCTTCCCGGCGGCTGTGACCGCCAGATGCCAGGTAAATCATTACCAAGTCACCATTCAGACGTAACGTGTCAGCTAGGTTCGAGCGCAGAACGTGCTGCTGTTTTCGCGCTCCTAGACTCAGCGTCGAGCTTGTCAAGACCATCCCTGTCAGCCTCGGGGCTAACACGAGCTCCATGACTATCTGCCGACGATGCCGAGTAGGTCTGGTCGGACTCTGCAGCTGCCTCGAAAGGAGGCTGTGGAGAGGTGTCGCCCTCATTAACATCGTTCTCACCCTGGTCACTGTCGGCCTCGGCTTCGATTGGGGCGTTGTTCTGGGCGCCACTTTTATCTGCTCCTCGAGAAGCGAGATTCCATGACCATCTGCGTCGCTTGCGAACGTTGGAGGGTGTCGTTGCTGAAGCGCTCTCTTCGCTCTGCTTCTGCTTATCCTCCATATTCGTTTCGATCTGTATGCCGATACCACGTCTGTTCTTCCGTTTCCGCGAGGGTGGGGGAGAAACCTGAGTTCCACTTCCCCCTATCTCGGGTACGCTAACCGTGGACGCGTCACCCTGGCCTTCTTCATCCGAACTGTCTTCGGAAGAGCTCGAGGCCAGATCAGAATGTCGGGCAACATAGTGCGTGGTCTCAACGAAGTCTTCTAGGTTCCGCTTGAAGACGACTCGCTTCGATTGGGGGAAGAAGATCTTCCTCTTCGGGTCTCTTGGGCTCGCGCTGATGGAACTTTGCTTTGGTGGCAGGGGGGAGTTCTTCAGAATGGACTTAATACCGAAGGGTAGAGATAGAGTGTACGGCTGCTGAGGTGTCTGCGTACGGGTTGGCGGATGTCTGGGTGATTCCGTCCTTGAAACTGGGGAGGGTCTAATCGAGAGATCCCAGGTATTAGCTAAGGTGTTAGTTGTGGTAGGCGTGAATGTGGCTTGTGCATCTGATTGCGGGGCCAAGCCTCTCGTCAAGACACCGTATGTGTTCGCTAGCGATGTCGTTTGCAAAGAGAGCTTCGGTCGTTTGCTGTTTGGCCGGATAGCGCCATTGGTTATGTGGTTGGGTAACCCAGACGGGGCCGACTTCTCCTGGGAATCAGTCATGTGATCCTGTAGATGAGGTACCGCTGATATTGGTGGTACCAGCAGCGCCATATGGTATTATGTATGTAAGCGACAATGCTTGTTTGTGAGGGGAATGCCGGTCAGTCAGCCTGAGCAAAATCCACGAGTTCCGCGTGAATGCAGCCTGTAGATGAGGCTCACAGTAGTATTATCTGTATGACCGGTCGATGCGGGCAGTCTGGTCCGTAGACTTGCCCCTCGTGGCCTCCAGGCGCTAGGCGTTGACTCAGCCTGTGCTTCGCTCACGGATGCGAGGCGGCGCTTGGCGAACGTGAAGTCACACCGTAGCCGAAGTAGGCAAGGAAGAAGGTTGGGAGCGCTGGTCAGGTGTCATGGGATCGCGACCAGATGAGTACGATAGAGAGGAGAGTAATGCGAATGCGAGATGCGATGTAAACCAGCTGCGATAGCCGCGCTTGTAGCAGCAGGCTCCTCACATTTTGCAGCTTTTGATGTCCCTGGGGCACGCTCGTTGCGCGTCTAGCTTCGTCATCCTAGTAGATAGGAACACTATTGCAGTTATGCCGGCGTTACCAAGACACCTGAGACACGGTAGCCGAGGAAGGAATCTACACAGATAGATGTAAAGCACGATGAGCCACTAAAAGGCGCGTACCGGCAAGGAGTCGAAATTCGTTGTTCTACTCGTCGGCCTTAAGCATCCAAGTCGAGTTAGCGAAACAGAAAGTGCCAAAAGTAGTGCATCTCGCCATGCTATATTTAGCTGGCCAGCATTAAAGTTCCTGAGCAATTCCACATCTTGGCACGTTCCAGATTGGTCTGCCTCAACGGACCGCTTTCAACTTCAGACCCAACGCTTCACCGATCCTTGCGGCCACTGCACAAAACAGTCTGCGGCCCAATTCTTTAATTGGAAAGCATTACTGTATTGCGACGTGCTAAGGTGGTCTTTCCGACGTGATACCGTGGAATCTGTTGTGAGCATCAGTTGCGAAGTTTGGCATACTCGAGCCACAAATACAACAATGATAAACTTGTTCAGCTTCGGGCTGATCTTCGTCAAGCCAGTCGCCACCGTCTTTCAGAACGCGTGCACCTTGCATGGATAGTGATAATGGTTCAGCCTGGTCGGATTGCGCCTCGGACGTCTCTGCGCCTGCTAGAGGCGCAGTGTCCTGTGATTCGACGACCTTGAAATCTTTCAGCACATCCTCCTGCCGCCGGAACATCCGGCCAATATCTCTACCTTCGCTGTCTTTGCTGTTGGCAGCAGTCTCTGCCATATTTGTAGCTGCGACGTTAACCAGACTCAAATTCCAACCGTTCCGCTCTGTATGTAATTTACGGAACATTGGAACAAGGGTGGTATCCACCAGCCTGTCAGCCAATACGGATGGGGTTTCTGTCAGACTGAACACAAAATTAGGCATTGGGCCCGAATGCGAGATGCGATTGAAGCTGCGCACACGTGTGCCATCTGAATTCAAAGGGGGCCGAGGTCGCGTGGTCAAACGTAAGGTGCGTGGATGAGCCAGCCACCGTCGGGTTGGAACACCGCCGCTGGCGACTTCTTCGTCATCTTCCATGATATCGAGATGCATCCTTCGAATGAGTCTCTCCGCCAAGAGGAACAGCTGCTGACGAACTTGCTCAAAGGTGTGCAAGTATTTCATGTAAGAATCCTCTTGGCTGATTTGTGAAGGCACTCGTTTCACCTTGCCGACCTCAGTATCATCGTGCCCGTTGAGCAGACCCCAGATTCGGCCACCAATGCCTTTCTGCGCCCCCGGGCCTCCAAGGATCTCTTCGAGCTTGTCGGGACCTATGTGCTCATGCAAGCGTACGTCACGGACCGTCACATTCTCCCTTGTGCCACCATATACAAGACCTTCATCGTGAGTGGCTTCTCGTCCTAGGACGTAAGCCCGGATTTTCTGGGCTATTTTGAAGCCGATGCCCGGGACCTTGCCTACATCATGCATATCCATGAAATGGTGTACAGTGCCTTCGTTGCCATGAGCGTCAGCCAGAGGTGGCATAAGTGTAGTTTGATTTTGTGGTTTGTTGACGTTTCCAACAAGCTTAGAGAGCGTCTTGTTAGTGGCAATGCCAACCGTTGCGCTGTAGCCTTGCTGTGATTCGAGCTCATGGCGTAAATACCTGGCCAGATGCGAGCCAAGCAGAAGTCGTGAATGCAGAAGCCGATCTTCCTCGTTCAATGCACCCTCGCTTGCTGCGTCTGCGGGATAGGTGGGACCGAAAACGGCACGGGCATCGTAGGCAAACCCACGGGTCGGGTCGTCCTTGTCCGTGCAGAAGAAAGAATGTTCCAAGCCGTTCCTGTTCAAGAGAGCATGATTGAATTCGATCATGTCGGTGCAATCAAGCCTAGACAATGGTCAGGTCAGATGTATGAAGGCATCATGTACGACGCTTACCAAACCTCGTCAAAACCAAGTCTCTCGAGCCTACCGCTCCAGATGCGTTCTCGTAGGAAGTTGCATAGATCCTTGGATGCGTTTCGGAATCTGGTCAAGTCCTCGCCCAAGACAATGACAGCATCCGGGCAGACTCTTTTAGCTTCAGTGATCAGCTGGAGCTTGCGCAAACCTCTCCGGCGTGCCTCATAGTTGCAAGTGACCACAATCTGCTTCTGTTGGATAGCGAGTGGTACACTCTTCAATGCCGGGTTCTCATTTTCTACAACGCTTGCGTAGAAGGCGTCGTAGTCAAAGTGGATGATCACCCTGTTGTCATCTCGCTTCTGGCTACGATCCGACTGCATCGTACAAGGCGAAACATGATGAGCCTTCAGCTAAATGCCTTGTAGAGGAATGGAAATGAATATAGAGTATGCTCCCACATTGGGAAGGAACTGTCGTCCTGGCCTGATCGCTCTTGCTTGGCACCGGACGGCTAGGTTGTGACTGCGCCAAGAAGTCAGCCGGGTGGTCAGGTCACGTGTTTAGTGCCTGCCTCCAGCGATGATGCTATTGCAGCTGCGTATTCGTCTGCCTCACCCATCATCCCCTTCTTCCACCACCTCAGGCTCATCGCCCCAGTATCCTGAGTGCTTGTGCGGTGCTCGTCAATTGATCTTACTCCATTAGAAAAGCCTGGGCGGCCTTTGTGATCCAGGCTCTTCAAGATGGCGACTAAAGACACCCTTTTCCGGTCGGCGTCGATGTCCTTGACCCAGCTCTACATTTCCAACGAAATCGGTCGGGAGGTGGTGTCGGCCCTGGGTGAGCTGGGTGTCACCCAGTTTCGAGATCTCAACAGTGAGACAAGCGCCTTCCAACGCACCTTCACCAAGGAAATTCGACGTCTTGACAACATTGAGCGGCAATTGCGATACTTCAAAACCCAGATGGAGAAAGCCAACATCGAAATGCGAAGCCATTGGGATTTCGACGAAGACATGCTGGCTGCTCCTCAAGCTGCTGAGATCGATGAGCTTGCTGACCGTTCCGAACAGCTTGAGCAGCGGGTCAAGAACTTGAACGAGAGCTACGAGACGCTCAAGAAAAGAGAAATGGAACTTACAGAGTGGCGATGGGTCCTGAAAGAGGCTGGCAGCTTCTTTGACCGAGCTCATGGCCAAACTGACGACATCCGGCAGAGTTTGGACGACGATGATGCGCCACTTTTGCGCAACGCTGAGGCCGAAGAGGGCCGTCGCCCCAACGGCGATGTTGGTCAGCAGCAGCAGTCGTTCGCAGTCATGAACATCGGTTTCGTATCTGGCGTCATCCCTCGTGAGCGACTTGCTGCATTTGAGCGTATCCTTTGGCGAACACTTCGTGGTAACCTCTACATGAACCAATCCGAGATCCCTGAAGTAATCATCAACCCTGAAGACAACGAAGAAGTCCGGAAGAACGTCTTCGTCATCTTCGCCCACGGAAAGGAAATCATTGCAAAGATTCGAAAGATCTCCGAGAGCTTGGGTGCAGATTTGTATAATGTCGATGAGAACAGCGACCTGCGACGAGATCAAATCCACGAAGTCAATACCCGACTCAGCGACCTTGCCAGCGTCTTGCGAAACACCAAGAACACCCTCGACGCCGAACTCACCCAGATCGCTCGATCTCTTGCAGCTTGGTTGATTGTCATTAAGAAAGAGAAGGCGGTCTACAATGCGCTGAACATGTGCTCATATGACCAGGCCCGAAAGACTTTGATCGCTGAAGCATGGTGTCCTACCAACTCTTTGCCTCAGATCAGAGCAACACTACAAGACGTCAACGATCGAGCTGGCCTGTCAGTGCCGACCATTGTTAACCAGATCAAGACAAACAAGACACCGCCAACCTACAACAAAACCAACAAGTTCACAGAAGGCTTCCAGACCATCATCAATGCCTACGGTACGGCCAAGTACCAGGAAGTCAATCCTGGTCTTTACACCATCGTCACCTTTCCCTTCTTGTTCGCTGTCATGTTCGGCGATTTTGGCCACGGCTTCCTCATGTTCATGGCAGCATGTGCGATGATTTACTGGGAGAAGCCCTTGTCCCGGTCTAAGCAAGATGAGCTATTCTCCATGGCCTTCTACGGTCGTTACATCATGCTTATGATGGGCACGTACTCTATGTTCACTGGTTTGATCTACAACGATGTCTTCTCCAAGGGCTTCACCGCCTTCGAATCTGCCTGGGAGTACCCTGAAGATGGTCGGCCAGAGGTCACAGCCCATCTCAAAGGCAGCTATCGTTATCCATTCGGTATTGATTGGGCATGGCATGGTTCCGACAACGACCTTCTTTTCAGCAATAGTTTCAAGATGAAGCTTTCCATCCTGATGGGTTGGTGTCATATGACTTACGCCCTGATGTTCTCTCTCATGAATGCTCGGCACTTCAAATCCAAGATCGATATCTGGGGCAATTTCGTCCCCGGTTTGCTGTTCTTCCAGACAATCTTCGGATATCTGACCTTTACCATTGTGTACAAGTGGTCCGTCGACTGGTACGCTGAGGGACGCAACCCGCCTTCGCTCCTCAACATGCTTATTCAGATGTTCTTGTCACCCGGTACTGTCGCTGAAGGAGATCAGCTGTATCCTGGTCAAGCTACTGTTCAGGTCCTGCTGGTCCTGATTGCAGTTATCAACGTTCCGATCTTGCTGCTGCTCAAACCTCTCTATCTACGGTGGGAGCACAATAGGACAGCAGCTAAGGGCTACCGTGGCATTGGCGACACTAGTCATGTTACTCACGCTCTTGATGACGATGACGACGAGGAGGGCGATACTCGCCATATGAACGGCCGACCTAGCACAGACACCGATGAAGGCGCAATGATCACGGAGAACATCCACGAGGAAGAAGGCGAGGAATTCGAGTTCTCTGAGGTCATGATCCATCAGACCATTCGTAAGTCATTCGAGCGATTTCATTGGGGTAATGCTAATATTGTGCAGATACTATCGAGTTCTGCCTGAACTGTGTTTCACACACTGCCTCCTACCTGCGACTGTGGGCACTATCACTCGCACATCAGCAGCTGTCTGTTGTACTCTGGAACATGACACTCGGCAATGCTTTCACCATGTCAGGCGGATTGCAGATTGTCATGCTTGTCGTGACCTTCGCCATGTGGTTTGTCCTTACCATTGCTGTTCTTTGTGTCATGGAAGGCACCAGCGCTATGTTGCATTCGTTGCGTCTGCATTGGGTCGAAGCCATGAGCAAGCACTTTATTGGCGAAGGTATACCGTTCGAGCCTTTCAGCTTCAAGTTGTTGTTGGAGGAGGACCCGGTGGACTAGAGAAGCCACTCGGTTACGCTAAGTAGGCGTAGATGGAATTGTCGGGCATAAGGCTTAGGACACCATCGGCCCGAAGGCCATATAATCCATCCGTTATCACTCTTAGTCTTTAGCCTTTGTGAAGATGTATGAAATAGACGTTCGTTTCTCTTTGAGTTCCTTATCTCTGGCCAAGATTTTTGCTCGTACTGATCGTCATCTTGCATGAGTAACGCGAGGTGAGTTCGTTGGACCACGAAATCGTATCGACCTTGCAGAAAGTTCTGCCGTGGAACATTCTTTTTTCCCCAACACCAACCGCATGCCTTGATTGCCACTTCCTCCCACCAATCTGCGCTTACGTGCCACCCTAGCCGCTCCTTCCTTGCATCGATCAGCATTCGCGGGAACGTTTAGCATTCACGGGATATCCGACATCTCACAGTGGTTGAGATATGGCCTGTCAGTGTCAGCCTCCTTCTTGTCTTACACGCAAATTCTTCAGGCAAACGTTGTCGACACTTTCACACCATAGCGTAGTCGCCGCTCATCCTGCAGTATCTTCAACACATATCAGATCAGCGTCTCACTCAAGTAGAAAAAATAAGCACCACTTGAAGGATAATTTCATTCTTGCAACCAACACTACTACTCTCAAAAGGATGACGCACTATTCTGCCATTGCTTCGGCACAAGCTGCGAAGAAGGCCTCACTGCAGGACCTCAAGCAGCGAAACCAGAACACGGGTAAGTCTTTGCAACTTTCTAAAGCTGCTTCTGTTGCGTTCAGCTTGATGGTGAAGCATAGTGGTGGTGCTTGATGAGTCATGCTTTTGCAGAGTATCGTCAGCTATGGTGCGGCTCTCTTGGTAGCAACTGTCCCTGCCATCAACGCCCAAGATCAGGCACTTCAGACACCGCCACTGTCGCAGCTGCCAATTAGCCTGAAGAACCACGCCAAGAATCACCTTCTAGATTCAAGCGGCAAAAGCACTTCAGAACACTCAGCTAACACACTCACTTTAGCAACCAATGGCACCGCTTCTACTGAGCCAACCGCTGGCACCTCCGAAGAGCAGAAGACCCCTGTCGCAGTCGCCTTCGAACAAAATTCTCATTGGCGCCGTAATCTCGCCGAGCTGCAACCCGAACTCTTCAAGAAGCTCGGAAGGGGTCAATCTCCCGAGATCTTGTGGATTGGTTGCGCCGACAGTCGCTGCCCCGAGACCACTATTCTAGGACTGCAGCCAGGCGACATCTTCTGTCACCGCAACATCGCAAATATCCTTGTGCCGACGGATCTGAACAGCTTGTCTGTGATCCAGTATGCGGTGCAGTATCTCAAGGTGAAGCACATCATCGTATGTGGACACACGAGTTGCGGTGGTATTGCAGCTGCGCTCGCGAACAAGAAATTGGGGTTGATCGACACTTGGCTTATGCCGCTCAGGCATCTGAGAGCGCAAAACTCGAAGATGCTGGAAGCATTGCCGGAGAAGGAGCGGAGCTTGAAGATGGTAGATTTGAATGTTAGGCGAAGTGTCGCTGTGCTGATGGAGAACCCGGTTGTGATGGAGGCTATGATTGAGAGAGGACTACAGTTGCACGGTGTCATCTACGATGTTGGTAGTGGCGAGCTAAACGAGCTTGACATTGCTGAGGACGAGGAGATCGTGGAGGAGCGGAAGAAGGCCTTCAAGGTTGAGGAGTGAAGAAGTTGAATGGTCTGATGCAGCATGGTGTTGGTTCGAGCGTTAATTACAGTCAGTCGCGTCGTGTTATGGAATGATAGATGAGACTACAGAATCAAGATATTATGACCGTAAGGTCTGATAAATCGATCTGCTCTTCAACACCCGCCAGCCTTAGTTAGGTGGTCGACTGGCGGCACCTATCGCCGCCACCACCAACACCTAAGACGCGGACAAATCCCTCGCACAACTAGCGCCTGACCACTTACTAGTATCAGTATAGACGAAGCAGCATCACCAGCACTGACCACCAAGCCAATCTGCAACGCAGTACAAGTTCACCAAGCTATGGTCCATCCCCCCAGAGCCCACCCTACATCCATCGCCGTTCAGCTACTGCCGGAACTCCGTCCACGGTCGCGCGAGGGGAAGCACAACCTAGCAGAGGAAGACGCGACGACCAAGGCATCTCTATGTCCTGCTAGGATGAAGCGCATAGCTCTGGCGGGAGCTACGACACAGGAAAGGTGGGGCTGGTACGACTCTCGCGCCCTAGGAAAAGGGCAGATATACTTCGAAATATATATCGTGGGGGGAGCAGGCACGGCACGGTCTGGGCCAGAGCAAGCTCGAAGTTATGATTCGGCAGGAGCACACGGATGAAAGTTACAGCCTGATGGGATGGCAGCACATCCTAGGAGCGATGAAGGAAACGGCGGGACCAGGACATCAGTTGAGTTGAGTGAAGTACGTTTGATAGACTAACTACATCGCTCATGGTGTCAATATCTCGCTAAATGGCTGGCACGTCACGTCCCGTCCCATACCATCAAATTACTGATCAGGCAACTTGAACTCCTTCGCTATGCTCCGCTTTCATATACCTTGCTCATTACCCGTTTCCTCGCTCATGACGTATTTGAGGCAATGCTCGCGGTACAGGACTGATAGATAGACAGACTGACTGTTAGATATGGACAGACCAGACATAATGAAAAAAAAAGGGTATCTCTTTGGTATGTAGGAAATGGTCGCGTCGGCGACTGTGATGTCTTTCACTCAATGATCATCATGGGGATTGTTCCGACCTCGCCTCTCTCGACAGCACTTTCGGTGTAGTAGCATGGGCTACCGACGGAGCGCCGGCCATTGACACCGGTCGTGTCGAGGGTTAAATCTCTGCGCGCCTGGTTGATGGGTGTTTGCATCCTGAAGCCTCGGCCGTAGTATTTGTTGGCTAGAGGGGTGGCGGTCGTGGCAGTGTTGGCTGTGATGGGAGTCTCGTCCAAGGGAAAGCCGTCGAATGTCGGGTTGATCTGCGCCATTTGAGCAGCACGGGCTTGGTATGAATCTACGTCGACGTTGGTGTTGACCTGGATGTGAGTCTTCTTGGGTCCATCTGCCGCGGCAGTGGCGGACTTCTTGTTCGGATTTGGTTTTCTAGCCCAACCGATGACGGCGCGGAAGCAGGCACCTTTCGCATATCCTGCGGCAAGGATGTCGTTGATTCCGTAGAGGAGGTTTTCGGCATCGAAGGTTGTGTTCGTCACTTCTTGCTCGACGTCACCGCACTGTCTGTGTTTGCCGTTGAGCACTTCGAGTCTATGGCGGACGAGCCATTCTTCCCACATCATGGTGCCGAGGAGCCCAGCCATGTCTGAAACATCGGCAGTGCTGCCGACGGGGCCGTGCACAGCCTCGACGTTGGTGTATTGCTCGATAATACGGGTGATGGAGGAGACCTCAGAGATTGGCCTTGGTGCCGGTGGGAATGGTGTACGTGAGCGACCATTAGCGTGAGTGATGGAGCCAACCTTGCTGCGTTGAACGCCTGCATTTGCCTTCTGCTCTTTCACTTTGGACATAGCTGCGGCGTCGAAGCTTTCGTAGCTAGCAGTGACATTATCATGAGAAAGTTCTGTACGGCCCACTGGCAGGCCAACCCATTGGCGCTTCACACTAGTGAAGCCGGCCTTGTTCAGGCGCTCGGCAACTTTGGAGCAGCCGCCGTCGGCGTCGTAGCCTGCTTTCTTCAGCTGTCGGCCAAAGTCGAAGCCAGCTGGAATGAGACGCGAGGCAGAAGCACCAAAGGATGCTGTCAGTGGCGGAGAAACTGAGCTCTGGTTCACGGCTGCTGTTGGGCTGATGCTTGCTTCGTTACCGTTATCTCGGTTGTGCTTACTGTGGTTGTCGCTGCTGTTGTTTGAGATGTGAGAGTCGAGCATGATGAAATCAAGAACAGCCCCCGGCTTCATGACACGCATGCATTCCTTGAGTGTCAGATCCCACTCATTGATCGAAGGAACTTCTGGGACGGGTCTTGATCGTAGGAACATATGGAGTGTTCGTGTGGAGACAACATCGAAGTAGTTGTCATTGAACGGCAATTTCCAGAGCTCGGGTACCGTTACGATCTTGTGGTTGGGCGGGTTTTCGGGTCTGATGGGAGCATTGCTTTCTTTTGTCATAAGTTGAGAAGCAAGCTGAGACTGTAGCTTAGCTTGGACAGTGACTACCTTGGTGTGGGGCCATTTACGGGCAGCGGACCATGCCCAGGAGCCGGTGGCCGCACCAGCAAGGTCTAGGACTCTCAAAGTCTTCTTTGAGCTGTTCGCGAGACGTGAGACGGCAGCTGGGCAAGCAAATAGACTACCTTTGTGAAAGACTTTGCGCTGTGCTTCTGTCGCCCAAATTGCTGGCAAGATGTAATCTTGAGCGAGCTGCTTTCGTTCAGCTTCCAAAAAGAGTGTCTGCTCCCTGGTCTGCGTGAAGACGCCAGTGGCTCGAGGGTTCTGGCCAAACGGTCCACGATACTTCGGTCGCACGTGAGTCTTCAACGTTTCAGCGGTGTAGATGTTGAGCAACGAGTAGATATGTCGAAGTGGTAAAGTCAGGCGGTTCGAATTGAGGTTCTCCAGTCTAGCGGAGGCGTGAAGGAAAGCATCTTGTCGACCGTTTTGAGATGTGCAATGCTCGAACGCCTGGAGGAAGATAGGATCTTTCGCCCACTGTGTTGTGGTTACCCTCGTGCCCTCAGTAATAGCTGCATCGGAAACGTTGATGGCTTTCCCCAGAGAACGCACCGCTTTAGACATGGGTGAGTTATTCAGCGCTTCAACTTCCTCGTCGCGCGTCGGGTGAGGTGTTTGAGGGATGTAGTCAGCAGGGTCGTTCAGAGGATTGCTTTCCCGCAATGCAGACATGTAGGATGTCTGTGCTGAGAGCCAATCCCCGGTACGGGAAACGTGCGCCACAGCCGCTTGCCTCAGTCCTTCCTCGTACTCTGCTTCATATTCATGGCTGGGACTTTTTCTCGTTGCCGTGACGTGGGCCCCGTAAAGATCTTCATCTTCATCTTCATCAGCCCGATACTCAGCTGGAGCCTCAAAACCGGTTTGGCGAGCAGTTGGCGGGCCATCAGTAAACTCTCTATCAGGCACTTCCAAAATCGTTGCGATTGTCTGTGATGAACGTTTGAAAGGCAAAGCGTAGAAGTTTTCTGCGACCGCCGATGAAGGCGCGCTCGGTGCCCTTGCCAGACCTGGAACGCACCAGGTAGAGCGGCTGCTAGCCTGAAGAGAGCTAAAGAATCCGCCTGGGGAAGGGATGCTCAACTGAGAGAAACTGTAGTCGGATAGTGTGGGCGTCTGAGGGATAGCACTTCGCGGTTGGCTCTCCACTTCACTACGCTCCTTCATTTCGACTTTGCCCAGAGTGGTGTTGGTTTTATGGGACTCGGAGACTGGGCTGTAAGATCGCGTCAAATTTGTCAGCAGCTTCATGGCATCGTTCGTAAGCTGAACACCGTGGTCGGAGGCCTCGGCACGAAAGCCTCTCAGATCGCTAATGTCATGCTCAATTGGAGTGTTTTCTTGGGGTGTAGCACCAGGAATGGCTGGGAAGCGCGTTACCAATTCGCTCCAGTCTGTAGAGTAACCGGTGGATTCTCGTTGAGATGTTACCTCACGAGGAGAGATGATAATGCTGTGTTCCTCATCCAGAGCGATCTCGAGAGGCAAGCCCACGGGTAGCTCAATGTTACTGCCTTCTCCCCAGGCTTGGCCTTCGACTGCAACGAAATTGTGGAGTTCTGGCGTGATCGGTGCGCTGCTAACGGCAGGCACACAGGGTGAGCTAGATGCCACACTACTGCCTTCCCCAAAGGACGGCGGGGCGTTAAGGGAGGGGACATGTTGAGGTAATGCCGATAGTGCCTGAGGCGACAGCATGATTTTCTGAGCGGGTGACATGCCAAGAGCGACTTCTTTGATAGCATGATGTTCTTGCCATGAGTTTCGTGGTATCAGGATTGAAGGGTATCGGTTTCGATTCGACCTGGCACTCTGATTGCTTGCCATACTGTTCCGACTTGAATTTGTGTAGAACGTCGTGTCATTGGAGTCAGCGAGCGACGGGCATGATTCCTCGCTGAACACGGTACCGATATCGCTGCCGGTATATGACCCTCGCGAGTAGCCCCTCTGGAAGTCATCCTCGATGCTGCTGCTGCTGCTGCATGGCGATGAGTCGATAGGCGACGGCGTTGCATCGGCTGATGAACTAGAAAGTCTAGTCCTTGCCGAAGTTGTCGTTGCTAGCTTCGCGTCCAATCCCACAGGTCTCGCAATTATCGTTCGGTCGCTATCATCTCCTTCACTATCACTCCTGAGCACAAAATTGCACTCCTCTCCTTCTGATATCGTCTTCAAAGGGCGTCCTCGTCCCAGCCGAGGTGGCGCGTTGTATGTCGTAGCGGGTAAGAGACTCATTATGCTGGTTCTGTAATGATTAAAGGTTGCTACCAGAGCGGGTTCTATCTATCGTCCTTGTTGCATATGTCGTAAGCTGGGATTAAGCGGTAATGGGAGCAGAAGCTGCTGTGCGCGCGCAAGTGCCGATCAACGGTGCGGGATATTAAAGGTTGTAAGTCAAAGAAAGGCACTGACAATGACCAGCAATGACAGCAATACGTGTATGTGAACAGAGACAGTGAGATACATGCGAAGGACGACGATGGAGCAATTTACCTTATTGCTCTGGAATATGGGAAACGCTTTGCTGACTCGCCAGGGTGAGGGAGGTTAGCTTCCTGGGCCAGAAGCCGCTTCAGAGACGCCTTTGACACAATCAGATCTTGGAATGGGGGGTTTGCATTATGAGAAGACCTCTTATTGGCCGCCAGCGTCGAACTAAAGGCCATAGTACGCGTTCGAATTGTTGCATGCCCATAAAGAGAAGTGCTCGAGTGGGAATCGTCCAATGCGACTTGAGGAATCAGAGGACCAGCGAGACGCTTGCAGGAGAGTTGATGGCAGAGCAGTTTGACTGGAGAAGAGAGCAGACTTGGCGGTGAACAGGGGAGTGATTGGAGACACGAACCGCTTGATTTTCTATGTTTGGAACTTCTTCGGCGCTTAAAGCAGTGGCGACTATTTTTGTACTTTCCTTTGCTCACGTGCCGCCAAGCACGAAGAGGGAAACACAGATGCCAAATTTGAGCTAGCTCTGGCTATACCTTCCAAGTATCTGCAGTATCTGGTATCATCAGGTAGAAGCACTACCGTGTGGAGGATTGTGGTACATCATTGTGATCATGGTTGTTCGTTGCTTCATAGAAGCATGTCACCGCTAGCCCTTGTATCATTAGCGTTCAATACGGACCACGGGGCATGTCGCTCGAGGAGTGCTTGATCGAACAACTCGAGATGAATAAGTTGGTCTCCGGTAGACAGGCTTCCACCAGCTCGCGCACAATCTGGCATTGACACAATTTTCTGTATGAGTTCAACAATGCAGCGGCGATTGTGAGTGTAATTGCTGACTTTGCACGAGGCCTTGTAATTGCGCAGTCACGGACCAGGAAAGAGTTGTCTGTGGTGATCATCAAGTAGCACGAAGGAAACCAAGTCTTCCAATGTCCAAGGGATCAATAACTTGAACAGAGTCTCAAGTGCACGTGATCGGATCTGCATCCTGATGCTAATGGGAAAGGCTGCAATAACGCACGTGGGGATGTGGTTGCTACATGGATATTCGCAGTGGTCTGATGAAGCGTCTCAGCGCACCGCTACCTGTCAGGCTCTTGTTGCTGAGCATCGATCCATTTTCTGCCAGCTGGTGTAGTTATTAAAGATAGAAGCAAGAGCGAGCGACGTATCATTACAGGAAGCTGCCAAAACAAAAGGACCTACGACCTTTAGCGTGCTTCGAGAAGTTTCCCAAAGGAGATAAGCGAGCGAGGATGCTTGTGGTTGCACCCGTATGTGTTGTGGAGATAGTTTTCTGTAGAGATAGGTAGGTATTGCTGCGTCGAATTGCCGTACTTGGGCTAGCATGTTCGCTGAATCATATAGTGTCTTTGGACAGGGCGTTGTTGATGTGGCTTCGAGACGCAGAAGTGGCATCCCCACGTGCACCCAGGCAAAATCTTTTTGTTATCACTCTCACAGCCTGAGACTAGATTATGCTCTCATTTGGACCCAGCTCCCGCCATGTGACCCCCTGCTTGTCTAGCGAATATAAGACAGCACTTAGCGAAAACGTGCCAGCTCAGATTTGCACATAGAACGGCGACCAAGTCGAGAAGCAGCTGACTTGCGATAATGAATCGCGAGGGGCCCCTGGAAGATGATTCGGCAACCTGCGCATGCTTCGGGCACATGACTCTGAGAATCTGGGGAAGTGAAGGACAGCATGAATGCTGTGGAAGCTTGGGTGGTGTTTGGATTGTTCCGTGGTGTTACGGCTGCAAATTGTCACGACGAGAGCGAATCAACTTCTCGGCCACTGGCGAAGGACGACCCATGGAAAGCCCTCTCCGTTGTCCGAGTTCGGCCTTCGGACTTTCGAACATAAGTTGGCCGACCGGGCACAATAATTTCAGGTTCCCTAGTATGCAGACGAAGCGGGCAAGTGTTGTCCCGCCCGCGGCGTCAGGCACGCTTCGAACAGGCAACGAGATTTCTTTGGCGCACCCGCACCCGCAACTTGAACCTCGAAAGCAATAGAGTTAGCCAATGAATATAGAGCTGCCTGAAAACAAACCATCATGGAGCAGAGCCGTATTCCTTGGAGTCTGGATCTCGTACTACACAAGTGCAAGCCACAGTAACATTCACAAGAGAACACGTCTTATCAACATAACAGCTGCACGCAGGTTTGGAAGCTATCGTATTCATTGCCAATGCTAGAAAGTGATGATCCACAGTTCGGAGAGCTGTTGCCTGCCCAATGAGAATCCACCTTTGCTTCGGCACCTTTCTTCGTACGCGTACTCGCTCTAAAGGCTTGTGGGCGCAGATAGCATTCTCTTGACTACCTAGCTGCTGCGCATATACGTGTTTTTGTAGCTTGAATGCCTAGTGGTCTCGAAGTGGATAGCGATTTCGTTGATGCCTGGACATACTGACGTTCCAGCATCAGTACTCATGGGACACTACGCGAGAGCTTTACTTTTGACAGTCTACAAGGCTGTCGGGGACTGTAATCAAGTAAATGACGAGCCTTGTGGTAATAAGGGGTGTTCAAAGCAGCGAGAAGAGCGATTCGTAAAGTCCGACGGTGTCCAAATGCAAATAAGTAAGCAGTGCAAGGGCAAGCCCAATCAGATGCAGGCAACGAGAGAAATGATTACACAACCCCCTTGCAAGGTTTCTTACAGTGATGAGCCAGGCACCAAGCCGGGTCTTGGTGACCCGGCGTGAGTCAGAGTAGCTATCTGGAATCAACTAGTGTCTGAGCTCAGATCGTCCACTGCAACGCGAACTAGGGAAGTCCAGCAGGAGTCGTAGACCAATCAATTACTGTTTCAAGACAAATGAAGGAATCTCCACGGACGAGCTCGGATTGACTTGGGTTGACTCACGAGAAGTTGCTTGTACTCGGAAAGCAAAGGGAAGGCGCACTGAGTGCATGCAGCTGATTCAGTGATGCCTTGCATTATGGTGATGAAACGGGATATCGTTATAGCAACCATAGACTCATGCAGACGTGGGGACGGGTTGGTGGACGTTAGACCCGAAGCAAGGTTGATGCAAAGCGGGCTGGCGGTGACACGAGCAGCTCGGGTCCGCGAGACGGTCGAACAACATGCCCGTTATGGGCAACGTTATGCTTTGCAGGGATCAGAGCGAAGGAGAGTTTTGAGCCGGGTGCGAGGTCAGCAACCCCACAATTAAAGGGCGTTTGCTCACCCAAGCATGCGCACTAAGTTGCGGATCCCTGGCTGCGATGGTGCGGTAATCTTTAAGGCCGAACAACAAGGACGGAGTAAAGCAGTGTCCGTAATCGAGCGCGACACGTACTTTGCTTTCGAATACAAGTATACCCATCCTCCACGACCCTGAGCCACTGTTCCTTCCACAATCATACAATACACTACAACACCAAGACTTACAAACAATAAGTTCAAACAACACACGAGCATTAGCAACACTGCCATCTCGTAGCACATTGTTACCCACTGGCACTACCAACAAGACCCACTCACCTTACGCCCTATCGATACAGGGTGACTCAAAAACTTCTAGAAAAGTCCCCAGTGTCAACACACACAAAATGTCGCCCTCTATCTCATTTGCAGTTGAGGCAACTCCTTCTCAAAGAAGATCGTCAATCTACAACTCACCACAAAAGAAGCAAAAGATGAGCATAACGCAGACATACTTTCTCGCTCATAGCGCTCGAGGAAAACTTTCCCGAGAAGCTGCCCGAGCCGACCATGACCTCCGACTCCTGGTGGGCCATGCCAATATGCTTGACTCGCTCATGATCGACCTGGCCAATGCAGAGCAAGAACAAGAGCGATGGTTCAATAAGTCTCTCTCTGGTGCGCGAGAGGAGGAAGAGGTGATCATGCACGAGGACACCATTGTCGAGGAACCGGAGGAGGATACCGAGAGCAGCGACGAGTCAGACTACGAAGAGGAGCATTTCCAGCCTGCCCGACCAGTTGAGACGAGCGCAATGGAGATCGACATGGAATTTGATGACGAGGAAGACCAGTCTTTGGCCCTTACAAGGACAGCGTCAAGACAATCTCCTCCGCAACTTACAATCGACTACGACTCAGATTCAGAAGAAGAGCACATGCCACCATCTCCACCAAACCTTTCTGTCGACAACCTGACAGCAAAGCAAACGTTACACATCAGCAACGGCGCTCTCTTTCCATCGACAAAGGACGCATCGGCATCAGAATCATTAGAATCCCACGGGTTCTACTTGCCTTCAAGACAACAGCCAACCATAATCGCTGCCTATTAGTGCAGGTTGATTGACTACTTGAGCTTGGATTCTGGTTACCGAGCGGTCTTTTGCAATTTAGCGAGCACTGGTGTTGGTGGTCATCTACGAAACAACTTTCTTTTGTATATCAGTGGACGAGCGAGGTGCCAAAAGCACAAGGCAGAGTTGTGACTGCTCATTTTGGTAGAAGTTTGGTCTTCCAGAAGTCGTGGCTTATGCCAGCATGGAAAATCAGTCTTCTATCCATCTGACCCATCCCACTCCGACTTTGTGCTTCACTGAAGCTTCATCATCCATGTCTCTACTCTACAATCTGTATAGCTAGCTAGGATAGTTTATGGGCTCCCTCATCACGAGGTACGAGCGAAAATGTTATGAACATAATTCAAACAAACATCGATTCTTCGGCGTTCAAAGCTTCCATAACTCGCCGCCTTGTCTCCGCAGTATCACTAAGCCGCGTACTCGCGCATGTGAAAGCACGAGATTTAGTCCTGTGACGTTCCTGCTACGGCCGGAATTGCATGCCTGATTTTTAATGCGCCCACATTCCATTCATAAGCAGCATCAGTTTCGCTACACCATCACTAATCACAATACGTGCTGTGCGCCATGCAGAGCTCCTTGCGGACGACCTTGCGCTTTCTTGATTTTTGCTTCCAGGTGCATGCTCCAGGTGAGCATTTGGCATGAACGGTTGATTAGCAGGGTTACTGAAACTCAAGGATCAAGATCTGCGATCCTCAGCCGCTGTCGGATGGTTCTAAGATCCGAACGTCTCCAGGATTCTTGTCGCGAAGCTACCTGTTTAGAGTCTGGCGTCGCGCTTTATCTCCTTGGAAAATCCGTTCAGCAAAGGAGCATTTCGGACCCGAGCACTCCATGGGACTCGGAAGGATGAAGTTCCATGGTCGCTCCTCAGTAGTCACCTGGACCTTTTGCCTAGCACAGAGATTCACTTGCTTCAAGGCCCGCATTATTTAGCTCCTAGCATAATCGGAACATGACTCCAAACATCCAATTAATAATCGCTGCCAGAGTTTCGGTCGGAGATGATGTGTTAAGCACATGCAGAAGCACGTATCAGCGGCGTTAACTTTTTGTGCTCGTTACCAGCCAAAAGCTCCGTAGTTCGAGCAAACAGTGCACGTAACGAGCTTTGGCGCCGCCAGCTCATACGCGCACAGAACACCATTTTTCGACTCGAAGAGTCGTACGCTGTCTTGATGGTGCTGCATGGGCGCATCTCACGCTTCTCTTCTGTGGCAAGCACATAGGCGTGTTCAAGTTGCTTGGCAACGTCCGATGATCTGTCCAAGTCCACATAATCTCTTGTGTCAGTTTGCGAGTGAAGCATCAATGGCATTGCCCAGCGCACGGCCCAGCTCGACAGCTCGAAGACGAGAAAGTCTCGCTTTCGTTACCCATTCACTATCTCATCAAATTCAGAATGCGACTGCACAACGATGACTCATATGCTCTAGGAACCAACATCATAAGATGTGCGTTCCCAAGACATGTCCATAAGGAACGTGACATACAACTACAAAGCTGCCAGCTTCCCAGTCCTGCGTTCGTGCCCACACCCGCCGAGTCGCACACTCGCACTGCCCTTCTAGCGAGCTTCTTGGACCTTGCATGGAGCTCACAAGCTCAACTAGAAGCGAC
>Ga0210040_10003269_pt1 | contig 22054 bp, 25 predicted proteins | sample CryGeyCG12114_NA_FD_185462 | JGI IMG/M metagenome (GOLD analysis project Ga0210040, IMG submission 185462) | Groundwater microbial communities from aquifer - Crystal Geyser CG19_WC_8/21/14_NA (SPAdes) (version 2) | ecosystem: Environmental > Aquatic > Deep subsurface > Groundwater | place: USA...
GGTTTTGAAATCAAAAATTGTTTTCTAGGTAGTTTGTTAACCTTCAAAACCGTGACGGGCTTTAATTACGATAAGTATAAAAATAACGAGACGGATAAGCCTGATTTGGTTACTCAAATCGGGTGTGCCTACTATATGATTTTTGTGCTACAAATGTAGCATGGCTGGTACATAACGTTAGTATTTGAGGCTTGGTACTCATAGGGTTAATCTATGCCATATTTGTGATGATAACCTCTGATCACCAGGCGTACTTTGTAACGTTCTTTAGATCCGTCAGAGTTCACTATTCGGTTGGTTTGTTGACCGGTTAAGACTACCACTTTCACTTTCGCAGTCAACAAACTCTGTGTCAGTTGGGGTTTCGCTGGTTGGTGGTTTCGGGGTCTCACTTTTATTCACTAAATCATCACTTATGTCAAGTTTAACCACATTTTCCATCTCTGGAAGTTTCTTTGCTTTCACTTTGTCACTTTCAAAATCACTTTGCGAGCTGGATCGTTGAGCCGCTAATTTTGGGAGATTCCGAAAACGCCAACTAACAGGCACATTTTGGCTTTTGAATTGAACACTTTTCTGACTTGTTCATCGATATGGGCATACGCCGTACACCCAAACACGCAAAGGTGGCTTAAGTTTGGCTTTCTTTTAAAAAAAAAGGTTCAAATGGAGTCTTATCTCCACACTGCTTGTTCAGGATTCTATTCCAAACATACACTGTAGCACTGACTGCCTCTGCCTATAAAAACTGCGGTGAATCCAGTCTATTAAGCATTGATCTGGCATAGTCTTTAATTGTGCGAATATTGCGTTTAATCTTGCCATTGCTTTGCAGCGTATATGGTGCTGAACGTTCATGCACAATATCTTTTTCACTTAGAAAATTTTGGACCTCGGAGCACGCAAACTCTGTTCCGTTGTCATCCTTCATGATTTTCACTCTGTTTCCAGTTTTTTTTCAAAGAAAACATAATCAACTTCATTTGCAGCTGCAGAACTTTTGTTTTTTTAGAAGTACAAAGTGGAGAAAGTACTTGCCCCATCCTTCATCAGTAGAATATAAGACGATCCTTCAAGTGACTCAACAGGATTTGGCCCAGCGAGATTCACGTGGAAAACTTTAACATCTCTTTACCTGGGACAACTGTGTGTGGTTGCTTGCAAGATTTCCCATTAATGCAGCGTTCACACTGAAATGAGCTATTTAAACTTGACTCGTTGATTCCATTAACAGCTCCAACGGCAACAGTTTTTCGAATGTTTTCAACGTTCACATGGGCACATCTCTCATACCATGAGCTTGAGAGATGTGGCCCCACAATATAAGGCTTCTTTTAAGCTGCATGACATGAATACCATCTTGATGATAAGCTACAGGTCCTTTTTCACCCTAAGGACCCTTGAACACAGTATCTCCCGAGTTTCGAAGGATAACATTTCCATACTTATCACATCGGCTTTTAGTAAACAAGTTGACGCTTCCGGGCACATACAACACATCCTTGAGATAGCACGTGTCCCAAATATCTCCACACAAGGCTTTTACTTCGACAGTACTAAAGCCATGCGCAAAATTCAAACCAATGGTCAATTGTATTGATTTCTTGATTTCGAACAGTGTGTAACTTGCAAACCAAGATAGAGCCCCACAGAAATGCGCGCTGGCTCCCAAGTCGCTGATTTATATTTCGTGCGGTACCTGGTTTCATTAGCCAAAAAAGTTCGAATTCCGTCATTATCTTAATCGCTAGAATTGCCGGAATTGGTTTCTCCGGATCGACACTCTCTGGCCCAATGGCCTTTTTTCCCACACTTGGCACATTTGGTAACCTTCTTCTTTTCAGCTATTGACATATTCTGAAAAATTCTTCTTCTAATGCGAGGCAGATGCTTTGGCTGATTCAGCTTCAGAGTTCTCTTCTGCTTCTTATACTCGTTCATGCTCTTCTTGCTTGAGACGGGTGAGGAGTGACGTCATAGTTTGCAATTAAAAGAGCATGGCGCTGGCCCATGCTTTTCATGCTTCTTTGGAAGCAGCGAAATAATTTTTTGCGATGACAGCTTTGTCTGAAATATTCTCTCCCATGTTCCGGATCTCTTTTGCTAATCTTTCAAGCTCTTGGTAAGCCAGGATCAGGGACTCGCTTTTCTTGATTTGGTAGGGGTCGAATTTAGCTATAGTTTCAGCTTGATTTAATGCACTTGTGTCTGAATGAATCGAAGCCAATTTTTCCCACATTTCCAAAAAGGTAGCTGCGTCGGCGATGGTGTCTTGATTGGCGTCGTCACAGGAGGAAAGAATTAGAGCTTGAGCTTTAAGGTCTTTCTTCTACAGGCAGCATTAGTGTCAGCGTCCTCAGCAGGGGCAGTGACACTCCCGTCAGCAACGGCCAACATATCTGACGCTTCAAGATTAATTAGCACTTGCCGTTTCCACCTGAGGTAGTTACCTTCAGTAAGCTTAGTTATCTTTGCCCACTTCCCACTTAAAGACATGTTTCACTAAAGTTAGCAAAATTTAACAATCCCAAAAATTAAATTGCATAGTTAAGAAATCGATCATTTCAAATTTTTAAAGTCAGCACCACAATTTTTAACGATTTTTCCTCAACCAAGCTCTGCTACCATGAAGGGTCTATGAACCTTTTTGGTGAGGAAATACATAAGTGTAGAATTTTTCTGACGTTGAGATTTAGCAAAATAAAAGGTTTTATTCATACGAAAAACAAGACAATTTAACAACTCAGATGCGCATAGAGAAGTGACGCACAATTTTAACATGCATATTATAATATATCATTCTAAATGTAGGGTACTAAAAAATAGTTCTCTGCACACGGTGTCATAGATAATTTTTCCATCTCTTCAAGCATCAGATGATTAGCTTTTATAGTGTGTAATAATACAACACAGAATAGTCAGCTAACAAGATTAGGTAAACAAGGACAAGGGGTAAACAAACTAGTTAAAAAGTAAGCTGGTTGAGTTATGGAAATAGAGTAAGCGAAACAAAGGTAAGCAAACAAGCAAAGCACAACAACGGATAAAAACAAAGGAAGCTTGCAGGATTACTGTTTTACATAGTTTTAAATTATGCATAGTTATTATTAGTATGCTACTAACTATTGTAGGGACATCTAATTATCCTAATTAAGGCTGGATATTAATAATTATTATTGTCCCTAACTAATTTGAGTTTGCCTATTGATTCTTTCATTTTCTTTTCCAAGTCCTAAATTTTCATTGTAAGTTTTTATTTACTCATTGCTAATTAGCCCTCCCACTCCATTACCCATACGACTTTTTCTACTTTTGCTGTAATTCCTAAACTATGTTGGTACAATCAACCACATAGTCAACGGTGGGCTTTAATTTAGAGTATCCCTCCCATATAGAGATCACTGCTATGCTATCCCAGCCCGTCCCGTCCTTTGGCTGAACCCATTACAGCAGTGTGATTCCTTTGCATTGACTGTAAATCCGCTACCCATACGCGGTTTGTAGTAATTTAAAGTCACCACCTTACCCTGTAATAAATCCTCCAACCCAATCCCTCCACGCCTAATAGCCACACACACACAGCTCATCTAACTTATATTTTTTCCAGGCCTTTCCATTCATCATATAAGCCAATACTGACAAGTAATTTGTAAGCCGTGAGTGAACCCATAAATACGGCTTAAACGGTAATTCCCATTGAGTTGAGTTAGGGAGGCGTATTTCCCCGATTAAGATCTTCGATTTATTATTAATTATTGGCATTGTTACAGGTAATACCTATTCTCTGAGATCACCATCATTCTCATACATCAAACGGCGACCCTTTTTCTTTGATTAATATGGTAAGTTCACTCCGTCGATTAATGTTGTCAGTATTGAGCACCATACACTCATAGAACCTACAGTATTAGGATAGTAGCATTGGCATATAGGTGAGTCAGTCGCGAATCTCCGCACTGACTAAAAGCTATCCTTCACAACGGCTCTAAGGGTACCTCAACCTTTGGAATCCATACATAAACACACACACATAGAACGATGAGTTAACCATGCCGAAGGACTGGTGACTAGGCTCACGTGCTTGTGAGTCAAACTTTAGCTTAAAATAGTCAGAGATGATTTCTAGTTGGCTATTGAAAAATACACATGAAATTAACTATATTAATTAGACATGGTCAGGAGAATAGTTCTCACAATAAGAAAACTATAAAAAAATTTCACTTGTTCCAATGATGTAAACCATTGCATCTGTGCTCGGATAATACGTATCCAATTTATGCCATGCAGATTTAGCAGCTTCTCTTAGCCAGCTAGGATAAATTTCTGCTGTGATCGGATTCGTTCCACTTAGTTTTCGTTTAGGATCCATTATATAGTGTTCAAGATGACGATAGAAATGAATGTACACCATACTACACACCGTCATTCCATGTGTTTCTTGTTTCGACACATGAGCAGTCATTTTCTCAAATAGCTAGAAGTAAAACTAAAATAAAAGTTTTATTTGCTGGAATGCTTTCTTTCAAGTTAAACATATTTCTCATACTTTTAATAAATCTGCCATGTCTTAAAGCATTTCCCTCTCAGAATCAACCAATAAATATTTTCTCAGCGATACAACAAATTGCGAAGTGCAATTTGATGGATTAAAAAATTAGACTATGTACATAAAACCAAAAACATTGCTTTATGGAGAGAAGTTTTAAAAATTAATGCATGCTTGAATTCAATAGCTCTACGAATCATATAGTAAGTAGAATTACATCGTGTTGCAACATCCAGAATCAGCTTTTTTGGGGTAAAATTTATTGCAACACATTGATCAAAGAACAAATCAAGCCGAAAAGTCGATTTTCGTATTTTTCTTATTCCTTTCCGCAGCTATCAAAAATGTACGAGAAACTAGCCGAAAAATTCTCAATTTGAGTTTATAAGTGCATTTTTCACTCACTTTTTCTAGAACTGAAATAACTATTGGTTTTTTCACTGACTGCTGAAGCTCTTCTTTATCTTCACTTGAATCAAGCTTTTGTGATATGTATAGCATTCTTACAGGCCAAATTAAAAATATGATCAAGGCAATTAACTCGTTGATCGGAGCATGAAAAATCAATGCCCTGTAAAAATGCACCAAAATTATTGAATAAGAAATTAACTAGTCGATTTAAATATTTGACACTCAGTTTGTAGAAAATCACGAACCATGTTTTGAAAAAAATTTCCCATATTGGAAGCATTATCTGAAGTAAAAGCAATTATCTTGTCTGCAATTTAAAAATCATCCGAGGCTGCTATAAACGATTCCGCTCACTTGTTGCCAGTATGAGAACCTGGCACATCTGACAGATCCGAAGCCATAGAGCGAATGTTTCAATCTTTATCAACCTAGTTTGCAATGATCCTTTGAAAGATAATTTGATTCTTCGAAGTCCAGTCCTCTACTCCAAACGGGATTTTGCTCTCGCACTCTTGTAAAAATATAATAATCGCTTTAGTTTAAGATTTTAGGGGTATCGGTTCATTTTTAGAAAAACTTGCTTTGAATTCCTTCAGAACGGCAGGTTTTTCCTTTTCATAGCAAACTTTAATAAGAGATCGTAAAGTATTTGCACAAGACAGCACTGCATTTTAATTACAATAGCTCAGCAAATTCCTGAATGATTGGGACTCCGACACTATTAAGGCTTGAATATACAACACGATAACCTCCACGAGCTTTGTTGAAAATCTTTTTACTCGAATGGAACATTTTTCTGTAGGTAAAATATTCTTATCATGACGCTTTGACACCCGATATTGGAAAATTTGGATAACCACATTAAACTTCATCACTGACCTGACCGTAGGGTTTCTTTTTAAACACACATTCTTCTTCGGCTATGGAAACTTCGGAGAATTTTTTTGTAAGATTTTGCTTTAAATGCCGTAGTAAACTTGTTGTGCTAGCACTTTTCAAGCGCTGATAGCTCAGTCTATAGCTTTGACAAATTAATCTTGGTAACTTGTATAGTGATGATCATCATCTTTATCATCATAAAATACAATTTCTAATATTGTGATCAACATAATGATGTAATTGTATATAACTTACTTGCAATATTTGCATTTGAAGCGATCATTTGTCTCAGAATAATCAAAATAAAGTCTCTGTAAGACCATGGATAACTTTGCTTATTTTGGGTATTACTAGAAATGGAGCATAGACTGCAGTTTTTAATACATTCTGAAATCAATGAAATCTTTTGTGACAGAACGCACCCGAGATTCCATAGCGAGTTCTTATCTACACAACTACTGAACGGCGTTGAATTATGACTATGTAAAGTATGTATCGTAAATCATTGGTGTTTAGTATGAAAAAAATATTCAGAATCACATATCCAGAATCGTCAAATGTAGTGCAAAAACGGCCGTATATTAAGTGATCTAAAGTTTTAACATGAAAAATTGGTATTTAAAACATAGGCGAGCAAAAAAAACATGACAAAAATAATCCCGTTCGCAAGCATCGACCTCTGGACTACCCATCTCCAATGCCGCAACATTAACAACTAGTCCAAGCTAGTACACTTGCAAGGCACACGCAAAATTCTCCTTTACATGCGGCAACTTGTTTTCCCCCCAAACGTTTATTATTCAGCAATTAACTAACAGATTTGCGATTGAAACATCATCACTATAACTAGACCGTAATTACAATCACTATGCAAAATTTTACGAAAATCTGTTCAGTTTCGTGGTTGCCTGAACCGAAACCGTGTTAATGTCACAAAGATTTTGTAGAAGCTTTTGGGTGAAAGCCAAGCTGCAATGTATTCCAATGCACCTTCCCTACTCTGCGTCTCTCTCTCTCTCTCTCTTACATTCTCTTCTGTGGCTAATCTTAATAACTTCACTAAAGCAAAGTTGATAATCGGGAACAGACGATTTTTTCATTTTTTGGATGCGTTGGTATAAAAAACTAGCATCTTTAGTTCCAAAATCAGTCTGAGGTTCAGTTCAGATGATACGTTGATATCACTAGTAGATGCGATTAACGATTCTTGAAAAAAACTCATTTTTTCTTAAATTTCGAAATTGGTTGAAAAAAACTCACAATTCCAAAAAATTAAAAGTACTGGTCACTAGTTTTGGTGCTTAGAGTCTCATGACCTCATGAAGGCTCATGTCACTGTCATTGACAGTTTCAAACCTATCAAACGTATCTAGGACTGTTTTTATTTTGTTTCTGTCGAAAAATATAAAAAACCGTATGCTTTTTTTAAAAGAATATTATAGGAAAATATTATTTCGAGCAGTTCGAGATCGTACCGTCGAGCTTTGTCGAGCTTCGAGTGAGCCACACCTTTTGCTCGGCTTGGCTCGAAGCTCGAAAAAAAGCCTTCGAGCCGGCAAAACGTCTGCTCGGCTCGATTCGAACTCGCGATCGACGAGCCCATCTTGAGCCGGCCCGAGATCGTTGAGAACTCTATTCCTGATACATATTTCACGATCTACAATACAAAAAAAAATCGTTTTTTTACAAATTTTTCTATTAATAACTGTGAAAATGAACAAATCGCACTTACGGGATCGAAAACTTAGGTTATCTTCGAGTATTGCCGCTGATTTTGCCAATGAAGTTCACTTCAAAATACGTAAGACACTCTCCAAGCATTTCATCATGTTTTTTATGGTAGTCAGATTGCTCGAGCTGTTCAAATCCGATTACTACTCTGTCTGGGGGGAGAAAAGCCAATGCCAGAATCATCTCATTCTTGTACTAAACTCTGAGTCCAACTTTTACAGTTCCGGAATGTGTCAAATACTGTTGGATATGCATATGGATAAAATGTCCGGATACTTTTGCATATTTCGGTGAGTTGCTTGCGAAAAGTGAAGAAAACACTTTTTTTGCATCACACCAGGACATATTTCTTGAAAAGCGTTGATGGACGCTATTTCAAAATTCCCCATAGCCGTATCTGGGTTGGGTTTCGGAGAAATTGCTTTCAATTTATTTGATGCAGCAAGGTATGTTTTCTGTTTTTAGTTCGGTTTCAAAAACTAGACAATAGGACAATTTGCTTCTTCAATTTGAATATGAAGTAAGAAGAGCTGCATGAAAATCTTTGGCACAATCAAAATTATTCCGTCGTAGAAAGTTGTCATTACATTGTTCATCAGATCCAAATTTCGGTCCGTAGAAAACATCAAAAACCTATTGCTTTCTTCGTTTGGACCGGAATAATATTTTAAGAATTCTTGAATTCCATCTGGTGTGCAGAGCGCTCTAAATCCTTCAGGAATAATAAGTTCAGATAAACTATTAATATTTGATTTTGGAACACCAGCTAATTTTCGTTGTCGATGAACAGTATTTTGAATACTTCTCATCGAGGGCATTTCAATAGCAACTGCACTAGGTATCTATAATTTGCGAAACCCGATTTCAGCATAAGGGACACAATTTAATTTACTATTAATACTGTGCTATTTTTAAAAAAAATATACTTACATCAATAGTTGAAATTATTTGTGAAGGCGTTTTACACGTTGTTTTACTTCTTTCATTAATCTGCTGCATTTTTTCTTTAACTTCAATTTCAGCCACATGAGTGAAATGATTGTGGTTTTCTTTATCAAAAAAAACCTTTTCAACAATTAAAAGAACCTTTTCAGGGCATGGAGCACTTGATATCACTAAAAAACATCAAAAATAGTGTTTTCTTTGATTTTTGTATCCACTGGATAACGGTGTCCATCCCAAACTAAATGGTTTTTGTTTCTTTGGCCTTTTACGAACCTTGACATTTTATCAAGCTGTAACCAAGATTATTTAAAATTAAACAAAATTTATAATGCGAGGTTTACTAAATGAAATAGTGAATTTGAAGAAAAAGAGAAAACTTAAATTGAACTAGATGAAAACAAGTAAATTGCATGAAGAAATCGAAGAAAACAAAGCAATGTTATGTGAGCAATGAGTATAGCTTTGTGTGCGTTGGCAAACAAGTAGTGTCAATAGCCTGTAAAGTAAAGTTTAGAGTTTGCAGTGGAGAACCTAGATTTCGATCCGTAGACATGATGAAATTATTTTGTTTATTTTTTTCGTCTTTATAAGGAGTTCGTTCATTATTTTTTTCGCCATATTTAACTTTAGCTCAAATTTGTCTTCGCCCAAAGATTATTCGTCACATTTTATTTTCGCCAAGGTTGCTTTTCGCCTAGTTTTGTTCGCCGAGTTTTGGATTCGATAAGTTTGTATTCGCCCATAACGGGTGGAAGCAATTTATTACATACTGTGGGCCATGTATGGTCTTTAGAGTTGTGAGAATAGTAGTGTACTGTGCATTAAATTTTTTTCCGGCCACAAAATTTCTCACACATCAATCTTTTTGCTTTTCTTGAATAATTTTTTTATCACGGTATTTAAAACCTAGTAAATCATGTTTTCACGATTTTAATGTGTATGTTATTTGCACACAAAATATACCCGAATCGGATCAAAATTAGATTTTTGGGTTTTTTGACATTTAGAATCATTTTCTGCTCTGTTTACAACCTAGAAAATCAAGCTTGCATCAGTTATAAAGTGTATGGTATTTGCACAAAAATAATACCCGAATCGGATAAAAATCAGGTTTTTCGGTTGGTGACGTTCAAAATCGTTTTCTGCTCTATTAAAAACCTAGAAAACCAAGCTTGCATCATTTTTATAGCGTATGTTATTTGCACACAATTAATACCCGAATCAGATAAAAATCAGGTTTTTCGGTTTGTGACGTTCAAAATCGTTTTTGCGCTGTCTAAAACCTATAAAATCATACTTGCATCATTTTTCAACCAAATGTAATTTTTACTCAAATAATACCCGAATCAGATAAAAATCAGTTTTTTCGGTTTTTGACATTCAGAATCGTTTTCTACGCTGTCAAAAAACAAAAAAATGTATTGGTTGTTTGTTTTTCTTCGGAATTTTTTTTTTCGGGTTTTCGGTGAACTCTAGCGAAAAATTGAAACCGAATTCGGAAAATCTGATTTCAGATTCGGGTTCAGCACCAAAAAATGAACATATCATTTCTCTATGTAACTGCTGATTTGTTTTTTTAGATTTTTGGCATTTTGGCATATTGTCATAGATATGTCTCCTCGCTCTACTCCCGCATCAGAGCTTTGCTCTATGTGTGTAGAGCGTCATTCGCTAGCTGGATAGTAAGAATGAGTGATGACAGGATATGCACTGCACATCTTTTCCATAAATCTTCAAACGTCGATTTTTCAGCCAAATTTGCATTGATTTGAATGAAATTGGAAATCTGTGTTGAAATAGAGCCTTAAGAATCTAAAAACAATAGTTAAAAAATCCATAGCTCTTATTTCTGTCTCATGCAATTCTTTTAGTTGACCCGTGAATGCAATCTTTTTTGAGCAGTGCAGGGCTTGAATCACCGATGAGCACTGAATCGCACGAGCTTTTGTTGTCACTAACGGATGAAGAGAGGGTGAGAACCATATTCTGGAAGCTATGAAATGTGAACTTGATTTAGAAGCTCTGAAATTCCACCATGAAATGAGAGCATAGTGAGTAGTGCAAATAAATGTGCGAGACGTGGATGTGCATTTTGAATTAACTAACATTTATTTCTACATCAAGTACATGAGAATGGTCCAAAGAGAAACAAATGATATTTTGGAAGCTCCAGTCTACTCGTAGAGCCAAGGGTCCTCAAAGTGTTTCCAGGAAACAAGTTCCTCGGGTTTGAACCACAGGGCGATCTCCTTTTTGGCCGACTCGACGGCATCTGACCCGTGAATAATGTTGCGGCCCACTTGGATGCAGTAGTCCCCCCGAATAGTCCCTGGCAGAGACTTGGCAGGATCCGTTTCACCCAACATTTGCCTCCCTGTCTTGACCACGTTCAGTCCTTCCCACACCTAGAAATCAATACAAACAATCCTTGTTACAAATCATGTCACCCAATCAATTAAAAAATGTTCTCCTATGGAAATCAAAAGAGTAGTAATCTACCATGGGGACAACAGGTCCAGAGTTCATGTACTGTACCAATCCCTTGAAAAAAGGTTTAGTGGACAGGTCAGCATAATGTTCCTTCAAAAGCCCTTCGCTCGCCTGCAAATCGGAACAAATAATTGACATAATTTACAAATAGAAAGACTAAACGATGGACTATTATTGACCATAAGCCATTGACTATGCAGGACCACTTACCCACATATACTTCATGGCAATCAGTTTGAATCCTTTTTTTTCAAATCTGGAGACGATCTCGCCAACAAGTCCTCGTTGGACCCCATCGGGCTTGACCATGATGAAAGTCCGCTCCTCATTGTTATTGGCCATCGTGACTGGTGGACAACTGGACTCTTGTTCTCGAAGGGCACCACAAATCCTGCACACCAAAAAGAGGACCAACAGGTACACAGGGGGAAACTTAATTGTCAATTTTATTTGGACACCACTCCAAGGATAATATATAGAGTGAGTGAGCGAGCACGTCAGACAGCCGGAGAAAGACTGCCACTCAAACTCGAGCTCCACAAGGTGTACTCTTATAGGCCTCCCCGCCGAATCCCCCACAGCTTGTATTTATATTTAGTCATTCATGTAGTCCCTTCTTCTGGAGATGTATGACAACAAATAAGTTACTCACTGCATTATGGGCCCCAAAATTTCATCTCATCAAAACCAATTAGAGAGTTTTTTTTTTAAATTAATCATCATTGAAGGATACTACCATCAAAAGCACATAAGGCTACATAGCAACGATACTGTAATTTTTTTATTACATGGCTCCGTTAGTAAGCAAATATTCTTGTCACATTTTGACGTTGAAAACCATGATTCCAACAATATTAATGGATGAGAATGTTTGTAGTTGTCGTTAACTACGACTATGAGCCAAGGCAGTGAGCGACTGCTCATTTCTGGGCAAAAGCGGAAAGACTATCGGCGCATGGATTTACGAGTGCATGAAGCATTATGCTAATGGACCAACGAAAACGAACTATAGTATTAAGCGAGTACGCACACCCACTGGCTGTGTGTCTGTATGTCCTGTCCTGCCTGTATGCTCCTTTGCTCTCTGCATTCTGTCTGTACTATATATGATTATCTCTGCCTGGACCCTGGCTGGAATATAAACTCGGCAACTTGGCACTGGAGAATGAATCCAGCAGGGAACAAGGAATTAAAAAAGATAATTTTGAATTTGCCACCTAAACTGAGCAATGGCTAGCAACAGTAGCTGCTCCTGACTGCTGCCAGCCAACTAACTATAACTAACAACTATATATTATGAGTGAGTTGTCCATTGCATGCCTGGACATGAGTGTAAGGGAAAAGCTCAATCTTGCAATTTTTGTGGCAATGGGAACTTCTTGCCAATAAGGCCAGTGAATGCAATATTTGGGGTTCCTTTTCAATTCTCTCATTCTCTGTATAGTTGGGGCAGTCAGAATACAAATGGAGATGGAGCACAGGCTTAAAGTCCTATTAAATACCTATTATGTGCATAAATATCAAACTACTGAAGAAAAAGCTGAAATAAAACTTTTATTATAATAAAATCAATAGGTTGTACAGGCGGAGGAGACAGCTCTGTCTCGTGCGTTAACCATAAGCACTGCAATAATAGGATGCTCCAGCTCATTGGGCTACGATTGCGTGCAAACTCTAAAGCACGCATTCTGTATTTGGCAATCTAGTTGAGTTAGATAAAGTTAATCCATAATCAATAATATGTGCTAAAAATATTGGCACGTGATACTTGTTTGTGAAATAGTATATATAGTCAAGGGTTGCTATAAGAAACACACAAAAGTTTTGACCTTTTGCTCCCTTATTGGCATTGTTGAGCTCCACGCGGACCAGGGGTCACCACAACATTGTGGGGCAGTCTGGGAAAATAGATCCACTTTGCAGCCACTCATGAGCAGACGAAGAGTTCTCTCCATTCTATACTCTATATGCATGAATGATATATTTATGGAGTGCAAACAGGAGGAGACAGTGGAATTCATCCTGATGAGATAAGGGCAAGGAAAACAAGTAGCAGCATAGGAGCATATGAATGATCATTTCCCTTGAAAAAGATTTATACAAGATATTATTATTATTATTATTATTATTATTATTATTATTATGGTTTTGCTCTCTCATCTTCTATATACGCGCTGAATACAGTCATTTTTTTCTTCCCTCTTAAGTCCATATATACTCGATCCATTATTATGGACTGTTATGATTATATATGAGATTAGGGTGACATTTGACCTCAAAAGAAAACACATGTACTTGAGCATAAGTAATAAGTGGAGACTGGTCCAACCCAGTCAGGTTGTTGCTTAGTTAGTTAGTACATATATAGTTAGCGAGTTATACGCATATTTACAATAGTTGGTTTGTTAGCATGCATGGGCATTTAAATATTCTGGATGCCAGAGTGTGATGAAAATATAGGTGTTTCCATAATGACAGGTGAATTCATAGGATCTGTGGTGGAAGTGATTCGCAAAAAACGAGATGGACGCCAGCTGAGTGAACAGGAGATTCAATTTTTTGTGGCTTCTCTGAATCCAACGGTTGTGGACCATCCTCATGCTCATCCCACACAAATCGGTAGGAAAAGAAACTCTTACATATATATAATATATAGACTGCAGGACTGCGTTTGCACACATATATTTCCCTGCACCGCAATCTGTACGTCTGTCTGTCTTTCTGTCTGTCTGTCTGTCTGTCTGTCAGTCAGTGCAGCCATAGTCACATGGTCCATTTGGTTATTTTGTGCACGCAGGAGCATTCCTGATGGCAGCTTTCATCCGTGGCCTGTGTTTGGCAGAGACCACTGCCTTGACTACTGCCATGGCTCGTTCAGGTGAGTGCATCATCAAAACTTTCACTTTCCTTTGCACATGCTAATTAGCAATGGTCCACTCATGCATGCACGCACACACAGGGTACATGTTCCAGTGGCCCAAGGAATGGGCTCGCACCGTTGTGGATAAGCATAGCACAGGAGGGGTTGGTGACAAGGTAAAACTCACAACATCTCATTTAGTAAGTATTAGTATATGTATGTCCGTTGGTCTTCACGAATACTGCACTCAAGTAAGGGCCCATGCCCATGTATGCCATTCTTGCGACTTGAAGCCAATTAACATTTGCTCATCGTCATCTTCATGACTTGCTAATAAGTACAAAAATGGGCCGTATTATATAGAGTGTTTGCTGAGAATACAAAATATTAGCTCCCTATGTTCTCAAATAACCTCAGAGCAGAGCACGGCGTTTATTTTGGGTGCTACATGCAGGTGTCCCTGATCCTTGCGCCAGCATTGGCAGCATGCGGACTGCACGTGCCTATGGTCTCTGGTCGAGGACTGGACTTTACTGGAGGCACACTGGACAAGTTGGAAGCCATCCCGGGCTTCAACGTTAGTTTGTCCAGGGAGGACATGTTCAGGTCCCTGACCACAGTGGGCTGTGTCATTGTGGGTCAGACAGCCGATCTGGTGCCTGCTGACAAATTGCTCTACTCTGTGCGTGACACCACGGCCACTGTAGATAATGAGGATCTCGTTGTAGGCAAGAGCACGATGATGAGCCAAAAAGAAAATCTTCAGAATATGTATATATTTCTATATGCAACATGTCCTTACTCTTTACAGCGTCCATTTTGTCCAAAAAAGCGGCCGAAGGTCTGAACTCGTTAGTTTTGGACGTGAAAGTTGGCTCCGGATCTATCAACAAGACGGAGGAAATAGGACACCAATTGGCCACCAAGCTGGTTGGTGACTAACAACAATAAGAGTACAAGAATAATATTAGATATTTTCAATAGACACACATGCAAAAGTGCATGATCACATATGTTTGACATAATAGGTGAAGGTGGGGAACGGCTTTGGGATGAGGACGAGTGCAGTGCTCACCCGGATGGACACTCCACTGGGGACAACTGTTGGGAATGGACTGGAAGTGGCCGAGGCTGTGGACATCCTCAAGAATCAAGGGGTAGTCCCCCAGTCGGATCTTTTCCAGCTCACTACTTTATTGGGTAATACAAGCCAGGGGCACCAAGTACATATATGCGGGGCGAGCATGCCTGCACTCAATCCATATGTTGACCCCTCGTATATTGTCTTATTGTGCTTTGTGCATGTGTTGTTGTGTTGTGGGTGTAGGTGGAGAGTTGCTCGTGTCAGTGGACAAGGCGGACACTGTGGACCAAGGAGCACAGATGATTGCCCACCAAATTGTGTCAGGAGGGGCACTGGCCAAGTTCGAGGCCATGTGTCTGGCCCAGGGAGTGAGCGGCTCTGTGGCCACTGAACTGTGCTATGGGGACAAGTGGAAAGTGTTGCCCCTGGCCCCGCTCATCACTCCCTATGTCTCGCCCCTCACTGCATATATTCACAGTATGTGCATTCTGCATGCAATATGCACTTTCAGTCCATGCGTATTTATTCTCTGCTTGCATCGTTTCCAGAGTCTTATGATTTGCAAGCATTTTGGCTTTGTTCCCAGAGTTGGATGCCCTGGAGATAGCCCGCATTTGCCATTCTTTAGGATGTGGACGAAAACATCCAGCTGATCCCATTAAAATGCATCCCGGCATTGTGCTCAACAAGAAGGTATATACGCGTGGCACAGTTGTATTCCAGATTGGTTTCTACGCTTTAAGATAGGCCCAGATACGCTATGCTAGCTTTTCTGTTTCTTATTTATTGGGTATATACAAAATATTCACTGTATAAGGTTATGGTTATGAGGCTGGAGCAATATTTAGAAAAAGAAAAATTCCTATGGAAATCGACAGTCCTTGGGAATTTCTCATGAAAAAAGGGATGGGAAAAATTGGAAAATTTATAAGGGCACCACCGCCAGTCAATTTTTGTGAGCCCCGAGCCCACTTTTGTTTAATATACTCTATCAGTTAGGATAGGGAACTAATATTTTGGACTGTATAGACAAAGCTATCAGTGGGAAAAAAGCAATGGTTTTGTATGGTATTTTTCAGATAGGGGACAAAGTGGACCAAGGGGAGCCCATCCTGCATGTCCACCATTCGGACCAGAGGGAATGGGCCGCAGTGAAGCGAAAACTGGACCAGGCCATCCATTTGGAAGCCACCCCCATGTTCACTGCTCGGCCACTTGTACTCAAAGTGATTCGCTAGTAACAACCAGCTAATAAAGAGGAAATTGAAAAAACATTCGCATACACAGACATAAATACTCCTCCTTTTTATTCCTACATAGTTTCGTATTCAAATGAAAAGTTTAGATACTGACACAGAGTTCAAGAGTTTTAGAATCCTACTTTGTCCTTAAAGAAACTGGAAATGCTCCTTCCAGCAGAATTGACCCCTGTGAGCACAAAATATCCACATATGTATATTATAGGAAACTGGAAAGATTTTTTTTTTAAATCAGGCCAAAAACTCACATTTCTCCACTTTCTTGACTTTGGGCTCTGCGAAATCTTGAGCCTCCTGGATCCAAGTTTTTTGCTTCTTCTGGATCCTCTTCTCATCCTATTTGCATAGATATATATACATTGGGCCGCAACTCCAATATGAGACCATATTACTTTTACTTATATACATAAAGGTACAATACCTTTGGTGGGGATTGTTGGGTTGGCTTATTAGGAGCTCCATCCTGGTCACTGGTCTTGACCTCTTGGGACACTTTGGCCACCTTCTCAGTCGTGGTTGTCGTCTCTTTCGGCTTTTCAGTGGATTTGGTCGGAGTCGGTGTCTCGGTAGTGGACACGGCGGCACCTTTTTTCGGGGCACCAGTTGGCAGACGCATGACAACTTTTTTCACTTTTTTGATCGACTTAGATTTGTTGGGCTGGGAGGATTTCTTGACCACCTCGACCGACTGGAATTCCGGATCCTCATTGTCCTTCTCCAGGCGCACGATCAGCTCCGCAGGATTGCGAAGTCCTCTCCCACTGCCGTGGCCAATGTCAATCTCATTCTCAAAGTCTTCAGGATACTCCACGGCTCGCACTTTTTTCTAAATGAATGTCATCCAATAACATATAGTTAGTTGTGGTCAACGTCTGAGAAATGAGTGATTTTTTTTTGTCTTTACCGTCACAGGAAGGGCTGCTGCACAGAAAGTTAGCACCAGTATGGATAAAATTATTGAGCTCCGCATTTTTCTTTAAATATTTTTACTTTGAGTATAGCTATGGTTTAAATCCAACTGACCACTGTGTTGTACATCAACGATAGTTTGTTCAGTTGTTGTTTGAACCACTAGCATATGCAGTTATTTGGACAATCCAAAATGAATTCTGAGAACAGTAGCTCATAATATTGTTTTGTTCACCATTGTTGTTTTTATTATTTGGGTCAGGCAAAGTACACAATAATTCCAGTTTACAACTAAACACAAGTATGGAAGTCATATGCATGCAGAGAAAGTAACTATGTGGAACAGGACAACAAAAGGAGGATGACCCATTCACCTCATTACATATGTACATGGACAACTGGGGCCAAATACATAGCTGCACATGCAGAGAGAGGGGGCAGCTATGTGACATAGTTGAGAAATTTCTTGGTATACTCATAGGCTAGGAATAAGGCACCAGTGGCCGGGAATGTTCGGACAAGGGTGGGACCCAATCCATTGTACAATGCACGCACACCTGTGTAGATCAGACGCACAAAATAACATGGTCTCTTCAATAAACTGCACCATTTTCCAACATGCATATGCATGCACATGTATTTGAGGCCTAGGAAAGTAGTTTCTCTATACCTAGTCTATGCATACAGGGGAAAAAGGGGAGGCCATGCACAATGGTTTTCTCTAACAATAAACATTACAGTTGGGTTTCCAGTAGTCAATACGAACTTCCCGCACAAAACATTTGGTAGCAGTGCGCACAGTCAGTGAGATTTTGCTTTCACTCCAAGTTCTCATGCATTGAAAAGAACCAAAAACCCAGACCTCCAGCTCGCGACCTCAGCCCTGACACTTTTGAAACTTTAACCGGCCATAACTTTGCACTGAGTGCACCCATTTGGATGAAATTAAAAATCTGTGCTGTAACCTAGGCTTGTGAACACGCACTCAAAGTTTGAAGGACAATTAAGGGTCGAGGCCTTGACCTACTTTTTACCAGAATGACCCTTCACTTTTTCGAAAAATTTCGAATTTTTATTTCAAAATCAATTAATTTAAGCATAATTGAAGGCACTGAACACGCCTGTATTTTTTTCAGATTTCAAACCGGGACCTTCGACCTTTTCCCCCTATAGCTCAAGGTAATTTTTTTTCTTTCAAATCTCTACTACACGATGCTTATTAATATGAAAATAATTGACCCGCTAGGGTCAATTAGGTTAAAAAAAACATCCAAAAATTTAAAATGACATTTATCTCTACGAATATAAGACCGAAATGATTTTAACTGTCAAAAACCGAAAAAACTGATTTTTATCCGATTCGGGTATTATTTGTGTAGAAACGAGATTTGGTTGGAATATGCCATAAACATTTTTTTCTAGGTTAACCATTCATAAAAAAAGTGAAAGAATATGCGTAGAAAATTATTCTGAACGTCAAGAACAGAAAAACCCGATTTTTATTCGGCTCGGTATTTCCTGTGTAGAAAGGAAATTCAGTAAAGGAATGATCCAAACATGATTTTATAAGTTTGAAAGTGCGTTAAAAACGATCCAGGACGTCAAAAACCGAAAAAAACTGTCTTTTATCCGATCCGGGTGTTACCTGTGTGGAAATAACGTTCAATAGAAGAATGATGCAGACATGATTTTCCAGGCTTTTAATAGCGTGAAAAACGATTCTGAACGTCAAAAACGGAAAAAAATGTCTTTTTTCCGATTCGGGTGTTATACTTGTGAAAAAATGACATTTAATTCAGCAAAATTAAAATCCATTTTTCGGTTTTGGACATTCAGAATCCTTTTTAACGCACTTTTAAGCTTAAAAAATCATGTTTGCAACATTTCTCCACTGAATGTCATTTCCACACAGGCAATACCCGAACCGGATAAAACTCAGGTTTTTCTGTTTTTGACGTTCAGAATAATTTTCTCCGCCTTTGCAAGCCTGGAAAACAATGTTTATGCTATATTCCAACCGAATCTCGTTTGTACCCAAATAATACCCGTATCGGAGAGAGATCATTTTTTTCGGTTTTTGACACTTTAAAATCATTTGGGTCTTATATTCGAAGAGACAAATATCCTTTTGAATTTTTGGATGAAAAAAATTTTTTTTGACCTTGTAATCCCTAGTAATCCCTAGCGGTTTATTTAAACCGAATTCGGATAGTCTGATGTCAGATTTGTATTTTAGACATTGAAAACCCCTAATTACAAGTTTTCAAAATTTTCATACAAATAAAGCACCGTGCAGTAGAGATTTGAAAAACAAGGGCTTGGACCCTTGACTTTCAAACCTTGAGTGCGTGTTCACAAGCCTAGGTTACAGCACAGATTTTTAATTTCATCCAAATGGGTGCACTCACAATGAGGTGCTCCAGGTGGGTGGCGGAGTTGGGAAATGAGAAATAGCTAAAAATGACTCGGAGAGTGCCTACAACATGCAATCCCTTAAAATATTACTTCCCCGTGCATGCTCAAGTATACATATGCTACAGTTGATCAAACAAATTTGGGAAATCGAGAATCAATTTTCGATTTTTCTTATGGAAAATAACATGGGAAAAATCTCGAAATTAAGGGCCCATTACCGTTTTTTCCATTTTGACGACCCGTGTATTTAGATGCATGTAAAGAAATACACTTTTTGATCCTGTGAGAATTAGCGGCCGGACGGGGATCTAATATTTTTTGGGGTTCTTATTGAAGTACCCAAGCTTCATTTGAGCTATATCACAATGCCCAACTCCGCCACCCAATTTCGGCATCTCATTGTCAGTGCAAAGTTATGGCCGGTTAAAGTTTAAAAATTGTCAGGGCTGAGGTGGCGAGTTGGACCTGTAAAGTTTGTTAACATGAATGCAGGGGAAAGCAAAATCTGACAGACTGTGCACAGCACTAGGACCGTTGATAATGTGCATGTACAGCCTTATAGACTAGGTCTCCAGCAGTGTAACTAAAGATTTTCAGATTCCTCTGGGAGGTGCGTACCTTCATTTTTCAAAATTTTGCTCAAGCATTGGACCAGCGTTATTTTCACAGGACTGATTTGGATTCTGGACTTTAAAACATCGGTAGGGAATACGGCCGTCCACAATGATACTCCTCCAATCCCCCCACAAAGTATAGTGCGCAGGGGTCCTAAAATGTCAATTTCAAAATGGTTCATTTTTTAATAAAAAAGAACAGTAAGCACTATGAAGACTCTAGGTGCACGTCGTACCAATTTCATCCTTAGTTTTGCCAGGCGGGGTGAATAGTTCTCTGCTCAATTCATAGGATCCGAAGAATACAAAATAGCCCGGCATTTCCCGAGCAAATGTGGAGCTTAGTCCTTGGAAGAATCCACGGAATCCTTGTTCCCGGAAAATACTCTTGCACAGGGACCATGGTGTGGCCTGCAATTGCGATTTGAAAACAAGTTATTGATTTTGCCTAGCATACATAGACACTTGGGAGGAGGATAATTTTGTAGGTTACCCTTTTGAAAGTGTGCTCAGGGGCATGGGGACTGGATAGTGTGTGGGCTGCCTCTTTTTGTGACATGGCGAATTGTTCGCGCATAGCCTGCAGTCGACATTTGACCAGTTCCGTGGGACACAGTGTGAAGGAGCAGAAGAACCCGGCGAACAGACCAGACACTCCATGGTACAAAGGGCTCATATCTTCCACGCTCTGCATCAGAAATACACACAGGAAGGTTAAATCTATAGGAACGCTAGTTAACCCCCCCCCCCCCTCGTCTGGTGCCATCGTCGCCACTTTGAATTCTACCTGAGCAGAGAAAGTGGCCACAGTCTTTTGGCAGAGACCATAGGCTGCAAAAAGGACGGCATTCTCGGACACATTGGCCGCCAGTGCAGGGAGCGTGCCAGCGTACAGTCCCCGGGCCACTCCGTCCTTCCTCAGGGTCTCCCGGACACAGTGAATCATCCCTCGGGAGTAAATGCTTGGAAAGGTCTGCATCTTCACTTTGACCGTGTCCAGGGGTTGACCCACATACACACAGGCAGTCCCTCCTATATATGAATAAAATTACAATGTATTCGGTTCCAGAAGGGTCTCTCAAGTCCCTATGAGCAACTAACTTACCTGCAGTGCCCCCAATCAGGTCAATGATGGCATCCTTCACGTTCATGGAGCCTCCAGAGGACATAGAAGCCAAAATTCCTCCAGTTCCCAGATCCTGCGAGCAATACACAGTGAATCAGAAAGAAAGAAAGAAATACACATGGTTTCTCAAGTCGCCCCAACATATAAGACTTGTGGTTTTACCTGGCATGATGAAGATTCCATGATTGCAGGCTCCCCGGCCAAAGAATTTGTCAACTTTGTTGATGGATTTATCGGGATCTGAGTTTGGCACTCGCCCAACACATGCACGCATCTTCTTATTGCTCCCCCTACTGCAACTAATAATTGTTAAGACACATAAATTATTATTATTGGCACTATGCGTAACCTATGTACGAACTAACTAACTAGCCTCCTATGTAAGTAATAGGAGACGGATGAATTAATCAGGTCTGGTAGGCTTCCAGTAGATAAGCCTGGGAATTGGTGATAACATGAGTTCTCATTCATCATATGATCTCTAATATATTTGACTTGTTTCACATGGCAGTCCCAATCCCAATAATTCCAATGCCAATGTCATTCATGTCCCAATCCAATACTATATCTCAAGGCCCTTCCTGCTAGCTTCCTTTTGCTAACCCATCCATCCTAATAACTTGTACTTGTCGTCGTAAAGTAGTATCTCACTTTTTACTTATTACGAAGCCGAAGGCGAAGTCAGGTAATTACCAACGGGAGCGCCCTATGCTGCACATGTTAAAGCTAAAATCACCTGAAAACGCAAGATGAAATTTGTGTTAGTAAACTCTGTTTGGAACGGG